>JADMIO010833433.1_pt1 | contig 86116 bp, 80 predicted proteins | sample 8958161 | NCBI WGS metagenome assembly JADMIO01 (sample SAMN16585339, study PRJNA669376) | soil metagenome | isolation source: Crop rotation soil | place: USA: Cullars Rotation, Alabama | collected 2011 | reverse complement strand
CGCGACAACTTGTCCACGTGGAATTCTAAGCTTAGGATCCCAATGTGCTGGAAAGATAACTTCGTGGATATCCGGTACATCGGTGAACCAGTCTTACGCAGCTATATTGTTCCACCCACTCGCAACGTCACGATCATTACTCAGACCGTGAACGTGACCAACATCACTTACAGCAATTCAGTCGTGAATGTCTATGGCCCTGACTATGACCGGGTGAGCCAGTACTCGTCGCGCCCGATCCAGCGGCTGAAGCTTCGGCGCGAGACTCAGGTCAATAATCTGAGGCAGGACGGTAGGCATGGTAACTTCAACCGAGTGAGTGGGAATGAGCTGACTGTGGTGGCACCGCCGGTGCAGAAGAGTCAGCAACAAGTGGCGCCCAAACAGGTGAAGAGGAAGGTTGCGAACCCAAGGCTCGAGCATGGCTGGCAGGGCGTTTCGGACCGCCAAAAGCTTCAGGCGGAGATGAAGAAGGAGAATCCAAAGAACGTTCGGCCACCGAATTTGCAGCCGCAGAAGGGACAAAGGGGTGAGAGCGCGGCCAACCAGCCTAACGAGGCAAGGGAGCCTAAGCCGTCGGCAAATGCGCCAGAGAACGCGAACGCGCGCGCCGCGCAACCGGGTGAACGGCCGGGCCGGCGTGGAAAACAAGCTGAAGAACGTGGCGCCGCGCGGAATCAACAGCAACCGGCGCAGGAACCCGAACAAGGCGGTGCGCAGCCTAACCAGGAGCAGCCGGGCGAACAGCGGCGTGCACAGCCCAACCAGGAGCAGCCAAGCGAACAGCGGCGTGCGCAACCAGATCAAGAGCAGCCGAGAGAACAACAGCCCGCGCAGCGCGAGGAACAACAAGCGCAGCAGCCGCGCCGGGCAGAGCGGCAGCAGCAAGAACAAAATCAGCGGGAGCAAAAGCCAGCAGCGCAACAGCAGGAGCAAACGAATCGACGCCGCGCCGAGCGGGAACAGGCTCGGCAGCGCCGGCCCGAGCAACAGAAACCACAGGCCGAAAGCGCGCAAAGAAATCGGGCCCAAGAAGCCAGGCCACAGCGCGCCCAGGAACAACGGCAAGGCGAAGCCACCCGGCGTCAACAGGCCGAGCAAACGCAGCCTCGCGCCGAACAACCGCAGCGTCAGCGGGCACAACAGGCCCAGGAGCAACCCCGCGCCCGCGCCGAGCGACAACAGCAAGCGCGGCCGCAGGAGAAGCGACCTTCCGAACAGGCCGGGCCACAACGCAAGAGTGGTGAAGAGAACAAGAAAAAGAAAAAGCACGAAGAGGAGCAGCCGACCCCCTGAAGAGAAGAAGATTCCAAGGAAGACGCACGGCCCCGGGAGAAATCCCGGGGTCGTGCGCTTTTAACGCTAAAGCAATTCCGCGATCTGAACGGCGTTGAGGGCGGCGCCTTTGAGCAATTGGTCGCCCGTGACCCAAAGGCTGAGTCCGTTGTCGAGCGCGCAATCGAGCCGCAGTCGTCCCACCTGACAATGATCCTTTCCGGCCGCTGCCAGCGGAGTGGGGTAGCAGTTGGTCGCCGGATCGTCGAGCAGATCCAGGCCAGGCGCCTTGGCGAGCGCGTCGCGCGCGGCATCCACGGAGACGGGGCGCGTGAATTCGGCGCTCAATGCCACCGAGTGCGCCCGATAAACCGGCACGCGCACGCAAGTGATCGAGGCGCGGAACTCTGGCAGGTGCATGATCTTTCGCCCCTCGTTTTGAAACTTCATCTCCTCCCGTGTGTAGCCGTTCTCGGCAAAGGAATCGACGTGAGGAAAGACGTTGAAAGCGATCGGGTGTGGGTAGACCTCGGGGCGCGCTTCCTCCGCCGCGACAGCCGCAGTCACTTGTCGCCGCAATTCCTCGATCGCCCGCGCCCCCGTGCCCGAAACCGCCTGGTAGCTTGCGCCAAAGACCCGTCGCAAACCAAACGCGCGATGCAGCGGATAGAGGGCCATCAGCGCTACCGCGGTGGTGCAATTCGGATTGGCGATGAGGCCGCGATGCCCGCGGATGTCCTGCGGGTTGATCTCGGGAATGATCAGCGGAACATCCGCATCACTCCGGAAGGCCGAGGAGTTGTCAATCACCACCCCGCCGCGCGCGCGTGCGATCGGAGCAAACTCTCTCGCCACCCCCGCGCCGGCGCTGAAAAAGGCGAGGTCGATTCCGGCGAAGGAGTCTCCGGTCAGCGGCTCAACCGCAAACTCGCGGCCGCGGAATTGCAATTTTTTCCCGGCCGACCGCACCGAGGCCAGCAAACGCAGATCTTTTAAGGGAAAATCGCGCTTCTCAAGGACGCGCAGCAATTCCAGCCCGACCGCCCCGGTCGCGCCAATGATCGCGACGTGATATTCTTGCGCCATCGCGAGCGCAGCTTATCGCTCACACTTTGAGATGCAAACGAGCGAATCAGTGGTCCGGATTTCAATTCGCGACCAGCGCCTCGATCTCCTGTCGGGCGACGAAGTGCTGGCCAGCTACCCGGTCTCGACCTCGCGATTCGGCCTTGGTTCGGAAGAGGGAAGCTTTAAGACGCCACTCGGCCGCTTCCGGATCGCAGAGAAGATCGGCGCCGGCATGCCGATCGGAACGGTCTTCCGGGGGCGAGTACGGCTCGCGCCCGATGATCCGTTGCCGCAGACCGAGGACTTGATCACGACTCGAATCCTCTGGCTCGACGGTCTCGAGCAGCACAACGCCAACACCCGCGCTCGCTTCATTTACATCCACGGGACGAAGCACGAGGAGGAGATCGGCCAGCCAGCCAGCCACGGCTGTGTGCGGATGCGGAATGTGGATATTGCCGACCTCTTCGACCGCATACCCGTCGCTGCGGAGGTTCGTATCGAGACCTAGAAGAACGACCTACAAAAAAAGCCCGAGAAATTCGTTGCGCGCACTGGGTTCCCCGCCTAAACAGTCGGCAGCAACCTGCAACGGAAGGAGGCGAGTTTAATGGTGAAATTTGTTAAATTGATCATGATCATAGCCGTGGCCGCCGGCGCCCTGAGCCTGGGTGCTTGCGCACAGAAAAAGGAGTCGATGGCGACGCAATCGAGCGCGACCACCGGTTACTCCAAGTAAACGAGCCACCGGCGGTTTGCCTCCGACCGGAAACTTTAACCCAAGAGGCCAGGCCGCTTGCTGCGGCTTGGCCTTTTTCTTTTCTGGCGCTTCCAGAAAGGCAGCGCGTGGTGGAATTCTCGGGCGCATTTCGTAGTGTTTCGCTCTCATGCTTCGGCTCGACGGACACCCTTTGTCACTCGCGCAAATTGCGCGGGTCGCCTTGGAACATGAGCCGGTTGAGATCGCGGCCGAAGCTCACGCAGCCATCGGTGCATCGCGGCGCGTCGTCGAGGAAATCGTGGCGCAGCGTCAAGTCATCTACGGCGTCAGTACGGGATTCGGCAAGCTCTCCGATGTCCATATTCCTCCGGAAAAACTCGAGCAGCTTCAGGTCAATCTGGTGCGCAGCCACGCCTGCGGCGTGGGGCGGCCACTCTCCGAGCCGGAAGTTCGCGCGATGATGCTGCTGCGGGCGAACGTTTTAACTCTCGGGTTCAGCGGGATTCGTCTCGCAGTCATCCGGCTGCTGGTTGAGATGCTAAATCGCCGTGTTGCGCCGGTCATTCCAGAGAAAGGCTCGGTTGGAGCGAGCGGCGACCTCGCGCCGCTGGCGCATCTGGCGTTGGCACTTCTCGGCGAAGGCGAGGCCTTTCTTGAGGGTGAACGAATGGCGGCTGCCGACGCGCTGAAACGCGCCGGTCTGCAATCTACAGACCTCCAAGCCAAGGAAGGTCTGGCGCTGCTCAACGGCACTCAGGCGATGCACGCCGTCGGTGGTCTCGCGCTTTGGCGCGCGCAGCGACTCGCGCAGGTCGCCGATGTCGCCGGCGCGATGACGCTCGAGGCGCTCAAGGGTACCCCGGTCGCGTTTGACGAACGCATCCACAACGCGCGGCCGCATCCCGGACAGATCGCGGTTGCGCGGCATTTGCGTGAACTTTTGCGCGACAGCGAGATCCGGGCGTCACACATCGAGGGTGATCCGCGAGTCCAGGACGCCTACAGTTTGCGTTGCATCCCGCAGGTGCACGGCGCGGTGCGCGGTGCCCTCGCACATTGCGAGCAAGTGCTCGCGATAGAGTCCGGTTCGGCGACCGATAACCCTCTCGTTTTTATCGACAACGGCGACGTTCTTTCCGGCGGCAACTTTCACGGCGCGCCGCTCGCCCTCGCGCTCGACTACGCGGCGATCGCGCTCACCGATCTGATGAGCATCAGCGAACGCCGGATCGATCGCCTAACGAATCCGGACATGAACGAAGGCCTGCCGGCTTTCCTCGCCCAGCATCCCGGGATGCAATCCGGTTTCATGATTCCCCATGTGGTCGCGGTTGCCTTGCTCAACGAAGCCAAGGTGCTGGCCCATCCTGCGAGCATCGACAATTTGCCCACCTCAGCCGGGAAGGAAGATCACGTCTCGATGGGCATGACCGCCGCACTTAAGTTGCGCAGCATCGTCGAAAACGCCGAGCACCTCCTGGCGATCGAGCTGCTCGCCGCGGCCGAGGGCTTGGAATTTCGGCGGCCGCTCCACGCAGGTGTCGGGGTCGAGCGCGCGTTCGCGCAGTTGCGGGCGATTGCACGCCGGCTCGACGAGGACCGCGTGCTCGCGCCGGACATCGAACGAGTTGCAGAAGAGATTCGCGCCGGAAAATTCGAGAGCGAGGAGGAATAGTCATGAGCCGGAAAATCATTCGCGCCCCGCGCGGCCAGGAAATCAGCTGCAAAGGCTGGCAGCAGGAAGCCGCCATGCGCATGCTGATGAACAACCTCGATCCCGAGGTCGCTGAGAAACCGGAAAACCTGATCGTCTACGGCGGGACCGGACGAGCCGCGCGCAGCTGGGAAGCGTTCGACGCGATCGTCAGGTCGCTGCGTGATTTGGAGAATGACGAGACGCTGATCGTGCAATCGGGCAAGCCAGTTGGCGTTTTTCGCACGCACGACGAAGCGCCCCGTGTGCTGATTGCGAACTCAAATCTGGTCGGCCATTGGTCGAATTACCCGGAATTCAACCGCCTGGAAAAACTCGGCCTAACAATGTATGGGCAGATGACGGCCGGCTCTTGGATCTACATCGCGAGCCAGGGAATTGTGCAGGGCACTTTCGAAACCTTTGCCGCCGCCGGGGTAAAACATTTCGGCGGGTCGCTCGCAGGCAAGTTGCTCGTGACCGGCGGCCTCGGCGGCATGGGCGGCGCACAGCCGCTCGCAGCCACGATGAACGGCGCGCGTTGTCTCGGGATCGAAGTCGACCCGGCGCGGATCGAGAAACGCCTAACGAGCGGCTATTGCGATAGAATCGCCTGGTCGCTCGATGAAGCTCTCAAGCTGCTCGAAACAAAGGACGCGATTTCGGTCGGCCTGGTTGGAAATTGCGCCGATGTCCTGCCGGAGATGGTGCGACGCGGCATCGTGCCCGATGCATTGACCGATCAGACAAGCGCCCACGATGCGCTCAACGGCTACGTGCCTAACGAGATGTCGCTCGAAGAGGCGCTGCAGTTACGGGTCGATAATCCCGACCAATATATCCGGCGCTCGATGGCCGCGATGGCGCAGCATGTCGAGGCCATGCTCGCTTTGCAGAAGAAAGGCGCGGTCACCTTCGATTACGGTAACAACATTCGCACTCAGGCCAGGAAAGCCGGCTGCGAGAACGCCTTCGACATTCCCGGTTTCGTCCCGGAATACATCCGCCCGCTCTTCTGCGAAGGGAAAGGTCCTTTCCGCTGGGTTGCGTTGAGCGGTGATCCGAACGACATCGCGCGCACCGACCAACTCGCGCTCGAGCTTTTCCCGAACAACGAGGTCCTCTCCCGCTGGATGACGCTGGCGAAGGAGCGGGTCCATTTCCAAGGTCTGCCGGCGCGTATCTGCTGGCTCGGCTACGGTGAACGCGCGGAGTTCGGCGTCGCGATGAACGAACTCGTTAGGCGAGGCGAAATTTCTGCGCCAATCGTGATCGGCCGAGACCATCTCGACACCGGCTCAGTCGCTTCGCCTTTCCGCGAGACTGAAGGAATGATCGACGGCAGCGATGCGATTGCCGACTGGCCATTGCTCAACGCGCTCGTCAACACCGCCGCCGGCGCCTCGTGGGTTTCGATTCATAACGGCGGCGGAGTCGGCATCGGTTACTCGCAACATGCCGGGATGGTCGCGGTGGCGGATGGCACCGATAACGCCAAACGCCGCCTCGAGCGCGTCCTGACGAGCGATCCGGGCATGGGCATCATTCGCCACGCCGACGCCGGTTATTCCAAAGCAATCGAGTTTGCCAGATCCCACGACGTCAAAATTCCGATGACGCCGCAAGTGCGGGACTGATAGAGTGCCTAACGAAGAGAGGTCGCTGTCTTGCCCCGCCAGGCGCGAGCCCCTATAGTCGGCCTCATGGGAACCGTAGCTGAAATCGGCAAGCTGGCGCTAAACTTGCCCGAGAAGCAGCGCGCTCTTCTCGCCGCTCAATTGTTGGAATCGCTGCCTCCCTTTCTTCATGATGAAGACGAAGGCGTTGGCGAAGCACTGAGGCGGGATGCCGAGCTCGAGGCAGACCCGTTGCTCGGTATTTCGTTGGAGCGGCTGCGGGAGCAAGTCCAGCAGCGTCGCCAACCCTGATGCGGCTGGTTTTCCACCCGGGAGTTTACTCCGATGTCGAAAAGATCATGACGTACTATGAGCAAATCGGAGGACACGGTTTTCCCTACCATTTTTTGTTCCGAATCGTCGGAGATGACGTGCGAGTTCTGACCATCCGGCATCATCGCAGACATCTTTCTCTTGGAGTGCGACGCCGATGAGAAAGCTGATCGAATGCGTCCCGAATTTTTCCGAAGGGCGCGACCTTGGTGTGATCAAGCAGATCACGGCGGCAATCGAGAGCGTTGAGGGTGTTTCGCTCCTCGATGTTGATCCCGGCGCGAGCACCAACCGCACGGTCGTGACGTTTGTCGGTGCGCCACAAGCGGTCGTGGAAGGCGCCTTTCGCGGGATTCAGAAGGCGGCGGAGTTGATCGACATGCGCAAACAGAAAGGCGCGCATCCACGGATGGGCGCGACGGATGTTTGCCCGTTCATCCCGGTGAGCGATGTCAGTTGGGAGGAAGCGATTGAGTGCGCGAGGTCGTTAGGCAAACGCGTCGCCGAGGAGCTCGAGATCCCGGTCTATCTCTACGAAAGGGCGGCGAGCAGTGCGGAGCGCGCGAACCTTTCGATCATTCGGGCCGGTGAGTACGAAGGCTTCTTCGAAAAAATCAAGCAGCCGCAGTGGAAACCGGATTTCGGTCCGGCGGTGTTGAACGAGCGTTCCGGCGCGACCGTGATTGGAGCGCGCGATTTTCTTGTCGCCTACAACGTTAATCTCAACACCAAGTCCGTCCGGCGCGCGAACTCGGTCGCATTTGATGTTCGTGAGGCTGGGCGAGTGAAAACCGAAGATGGCTCGCCCGGCGGCAGGAAGGTGCTCGACGAAAAAGGCGAACCGGTGCGGATCCCGGGAATGCTCAAGCACGTCAAGGGCATCGGCTGGTATGTCGAAGAGTACGGGATGGCGCAGGTCTCGATGAACCTAACGAACATAAGTGAGACGCCGCTGCACGCCGCCTTTGATTCCTGTTGCAAATCGGCCGAACAACGGGGACTGCGCGTCACCGGTTCCGAGGTCGTGGGCATGTTGCCGAAGAAATGTTTGATCGATGCCGGCCGCTTTTTCCTCCGGCAACAGAATGTGTCGGAAGGCGCGTCCGAGGAAGAACTAATCGAGCTCGCGATTCGCTCGATGGGTTTGAGCGAGCTGAAGCGATTTGATCCGAAGGAAAAGGTGATCGAATACCGGATCGAAAAGGCGGCTGCGAAATCGCTCGTTAGGCTGAATCTGCGCCAGTTTTGCAACGAGACCTTGAGCGATTCGCCCGCGCCCGGCGGAGGTTCGGTCGCAGCGCTGATGGGCGCGCTCGGGGCGTCGTTAGGCGGAATGGTCGCGAACCTCTCCGCGGGCAAACGCGGCTGGGATGAGAAGCTCCCATTCTTCAGCGAGTGGGCGGTGAAAGCGCAGCAACTCAAGGACGAATTGCTCTTCCTCGTGGACGAAGACACGGCCGCGTTCAACAAAGTGATGGCGGCTTTTGGTTTGCCGAAGGATTCGCCGGAGGAAAAGGCCACGCGGACGAAAGCGATCCAGGCGGCCAACGAGTACGCCGCCGAGATTCCGCTCAAGGTGATGGAAACCGCGAGCCGGTCGTACGACCTGCTAAAGGAGATGGCGGAGAAAGGAAATCCCGCTTCAATCTCCGATGTCGGTGTCGGATTACTCGCGACGCGCGCCTGCATTGAAGGCGCGGCGATGAACGTTCGAATCAATCTGGCCGGCCTGAAAGACGAAAATGTGAAAGCTGGTCTGCAGGGACGGATGAGCCGGTTAACCGCGGAATCCGAAGCGCGCTACAAGGCGGGACGTGACGTCGTGGAGAGTAAGCTGTAGTCGTCCGGCTCTGGCTCGGCTGACCAAATTGATGCCGTGAATTCATTCGCCCTCTTGCATGCTGCGCAGCTCGTCACGCTGGCAGGTCCGCCGCGCCCGCGCGTGGGACGTGAGCTAAGCGAACTCGCGATCATCGCAGATGGCGGGATGATTGTTCAGGACGGCACGATTGCCGCCGTCGGGAAGTCGGATGAGATCGCGCGCCAATTGCCTAACGACTGCGAGGTCATCGAGGCACGGAGGCGGGTTGTCCTGCCAGGTTTTGTCGATGCCCATGCGCATCCGGTTTTTGGCGGCAATCGGGTGGCGGAATTCGAAATGCGAGCGCGGGGAGCGAGCTACGAAGAGATTGCCGCGGCCGGCGGCGGAATCCGCTCGACCGTTCGCCTGACTCGGGCCGCAAGCGAGGATGAATTGCTCGAGCAGGCGCGGCATCGGGTCGCGCAAATTCTGCGTTGCGGGACGACGACGATGGAGGCGAAGTCAGGCTATGGCCTAACGACTAACGATGAGCTGAAAATACTGCGCGTGATTCGCCGCCTGAACGAGACGACCGCGCTCGAGTTGGTCCCGACCTTCCTTGGCGCGCATGCCGTAGCAGAAGAGTTTGAAGGGCGCCGGGAAGATTATGTCTCGTTAGTAGCCGAGGAGATGATTCGGCAAGTCGTTAGGCAAAAACTGGCGGAATACTGCGATGTTTTTTGTGAGAACGGATACTTCGGTGCCGCGGCGGCACGCCGAATTCTCGGAGTTGCCAAAGCCGCGGGATTGAAGCTGCGGATGCACGCCGATCAGCTCACGAATTCGGGCGGCGCTGCGCTCGCGGCCGAGCTTGGCTCGGTAACGGCGGATCATCTTGAGCAAACCGAGGACGACGGAATCGCCGCGATGCGCTCGGCCGGTGTTCAGCCGGTCCTGCTCCCCGGCTCGGTTTACGCGCTCGGGAAAACCCGTTATGCAAAGGCGCGCGCGATGATCGACGCCGGCCTGGCCGTCGTGCTCGCGACCGATTTCAATCCGGGTTCCTCGCCAACTCCCTCGATTCCGATGGTCCTGTCGCTGGCTGCGACGCAAATGAAAATGACTCCGGCCGAAGGCGTAACGGCGGCGACGGTCAATGCCGCCTATAGCCTGGGGCGCGGCGATCGGATCGGATCGCTTGAAGCGGGGAAGGTCGCCAACTTCACGATCTTCGATTGCCGGGATTATCGTGAGATTGCCTACTGGTTCGGAGTGTCGTTGGCAGAGTCGGTTTACGTGCGGGGAATGCGCGTCGCCTGATCCCAAAGCGCTGTCATCCCGAGCCGCCGTCGGAGAGCGCGGGCGAGCGCACTATTTCTTTGGCAGATCCTCGGTAGGTTTGCGAACGCTCTGGGCCGCCGGTAACTTCGATCTCGAATGAAGGTCGAAGTGGAAACGCAGCCGGACTGTGTGGCGACGCTGAAGATTGAGCTTCCGCCCTCCGAGGTTTCGAAGGAATGGGACGCGATCGCGAACAGCTTCGCCGCGCATGCGCGGATTCCCGGTTATCGTCCGGGGAAGGCGCCGAAGCGCGTGATCGAAGCCAAGTTCCGCAAGGACATTCAGGACGAGCTGACGAAGAAGCTGGTGTCGAAAAGTTATTACCGCGCGGTCGAAGAACAGCAGTTGCGGGTCGTTTCCCTAACGAATTTGGAAGACGTCGAGTTCGGCGACGATCGCTCGATGCGTTTTCGGGCGACGGTCGTGACCGCGCCGGAATTCGAGCTGCCGGATTATAAAGGCATTCCGCTTCAGTTGCCGGATACGAAGGTGACGGAGGGAGAGATCGAGGCGTCGATCGAACGGCTGCGCGAGCAGTCGGCCGATTTTGTCGATGTGCGTGAGCGGGGTCTGCAGATGGAAGATTTTGCGGTGATCGATTTCGCGGGAACAATCGACGCCACGCCGATCGCGGAGCTGGCGCCGAAGGCGAGCAAGACCCTGCAGGGCGGGAAAAAATTCTGGCTTCGAGTGGCGCCGGATAACTTTCTGCCGGGCTTTGCCGAACAGCTGATCGGACTCAAGCCTAACGAATCGCGGAAGGCAACAGTTCAATTCCCTAACGAATTTCCAATCGCCGAGCTGGCCGGCAAACGCGCTGAATACGATGTCATGCTAGGGGAGATTAAGGAGCGGGTGCTGCCGCCAATTGATGATGCGTTTGCCACGAAATGGATGCCAGGGAAGAACTTGGAGGAACTGCGGCACGCTCTCGAGCATCGCATCGAACATGAGAAGGAGCACGAACGGGAGCGGGTGCGCGAGGGGCAGATCCTTCGCTTTTTGAATGAGCGGATCCAATTCGAACTGCCACTGAATCTTCTCAAAGGGGAAACACGCAACGCGCTTGCTGAGCTGGTCCATCAAAATCGCGAACGCGGTGTACCCGACGAAGCGCTGAAGGAAAAGGAACAGGAGTTGGTTCAGGCGGCCGCTGGGCTCGCCGCGCATCGTCTCAAAACCAACTTCATCCTTCACCGAATCGCGGAACAGGAAAAAATTCAGGTAACGCGCGCCGACGTGGACGAGCGTATCCGACACGAGGCGATGCATCGCAATCTCACGCCCGAAAAAATGCAGCAGGAAATCGAGAAAAACGACGCCATGAACGGGCTGGTCGAGCAGATCCTGCTGGCCAAGACGATTGATTTCCTCGGGTCGAATGCTACCATCGAGAGCGCGCCCGCGACCCCACCGTCGGCCGCGCCTAACGAATCAAAATGACGACAAATCGCGACTCTAACCTTTCTCAATCCGTCCTTGTTCCAATGGTCGTGGAGCAGACCGGACGCGGCGAACGCAGCTACGACATTTACTCGCGCCTGCTCAAGGATCGAATCGTCTTCATCGGCACGCCGATTGACGATCACATCGCCAACCTGGTAATCGCCCAGCTCCTTTTCCTGCAAATGGAGGACGGGAAGAAGGATATTAATATTTATATCAATTCCCCCGGCGGATCGGTCACGGCCGGGCTCGCCATTTACGACACGATGCAATTCCTGACTTGCGACGTGACCACCTATTGTCTCGGGATGGCAGCGAGTATGGGCGCGGTGCTGCTCGCCGCGGGAACGAAAGGCAAGCGTTACGCCTTGCCCAATTCCGACATCATGATCCACCAGGTTTCAGGCGGTGCGCAGGGCCAGGCGAGCGATGTCGAGCGGACGGTGGAATACATGTTCAAGCTGAAGAAGCGGCTCATTCACATCCTCTCGCAGCACACCGGCAAGTCCGAGGAACAGGTGCAGCGTGATTCCGACCGCGATTATTATATGAGCGCAGCCGAGGCGAAGGCTTACGGCCTGGTAGACGAGGTCATCAAATCGCGCAAGGAGGCGAAATTACTCGATGGCGATGGATCGCGCGGGTCTCTGAACGACCGCTCGGCGGCCGTGGCGGAGGCCGCGCTCCCGCAGAAAATCGAGGAATAGGACCTGCTTTAGAGGGGACGACCATGGCGCGCGCCTCGAACCTCACGATGTGCAGCTTCTGCGGGAAAAGCCACGCCGAAGTGCGCAAACTCATCGCCGGCCCCGGCGTTTACATCTGCGACAGTTGCATCAACGTCTGCAAAAGCATCCTCGATAAGGAGCTGAACGAAGACGCGCGGCGCCAGTCTTCCGCGATGCGAGTGCCGAAGCCGGCGGAAATCCGGCGCTCGCTCGACCAGTACGTGGTCGGCCAGGAGATCGCGAAAAAGACGCTCTCGGTTGCGGTGCACAATCATTTCAAACGCGTTTTGCAAAGTGCGCCGCCAAGCGACACCTCGGCTGCGTTTCAACCTGATCCTTTTGCCGATGTCGAGATCGAGAAAAGCAATATCCTGCTCATCGGCCCGACCGGCTCCGGCAAGACGCTGCTCGCCAAGACGCTGGCCAAAATTCTCGACGTCCCATTTTGCATCGCCGATGCGACGACGTTGACGGAGGCGGGCTACGTCGGAGAAGACGTGGAAAACATCATCCTGCGACTTTTGCAGAATGCGGATTACGACGTGAAACGGGCCGAGATCGGGATCGTTTACATCGACGAGATCGACAAAATCGGGCGTAAAACCGACAACGTGAGCATCACCCGCGACGTCTCGGGCGAAGGAGTGCAACAGGCGCTCCTCAAGATTCTCGAGGGCAGCACCTGCAACGTCCCGCCGCAGGGCGGCCGCAAGCATCCGCACCAGGAATACATTCAGGTCAACACCGAGAAAATCTTGTTCATCTGCGGCGGCGCCTTCGTCGGGCTCGATAAAATCATCCAAAAACGCATCGGCAATCGCGTCATGGGTTTCGGTTCACCTTCGCTGGAGGCCGAAGAAGCAATGCGACGCGAGGCCGTGCGTCAGGTCGAACCGGAAGATCTTCTCGCCTTCGGCATGATTCCGGAATTCATCGGCCGTCTTCCGGTGATCAGTGCGCTCGATGCCCTGACTGAAGAAGAGATGGTCATGATCCTGACCGACACGAAGAACGCGATGATCAAGCAGTACACCAAGCTTTTCGCGATGGAAGACGTGCGCCTGACGGTGACAAAAGACGCGCTCCGCGCCCTCGCCGCGCAGGCGGTCACGAAAGGCACTGGCGCGCGTGCCCTGCGTTCGATGCTCGAACGCATCATGCTCGACATCATGTATGAGGTGCCGAGCCGCGAAGATGTTGCCGAGGTGACAATCAATCGCGCGGTCGTCGAAGGAAAAAAGGTCCCGCTCATTCGCAAGAAGCAGGACAAAGACGCCGCCTGACGTTACACTGGCGCGATGAGTGCCGGGGTCGAGACTTACCGTTTTTCGGTCGAGGAATTCAACAAGCTCGGCGAGGCGGGAATCTTTGATGAAGACGACCGGGTTGAGTTACTCGATGGAGAAATCATCGTCATGAGCCCAATTCGTCGAGATCACGCCGCGATCGTCTTGCGCTTGAATTACCTTCTGAGCCAGCGTCTGCGGGAACGAGCCCTGGTCAACCCCTCAAATCCGGCCGTGCTCGACGATTATTCCGAGCCGCTGCCCGATTTCACTCTGCTCCGGCCGAAACCCGATTTTTACAAATCGGGTCACCCTCGGCCTAGCGACATCCTGCTTTTGATCGAAGTCAGTGACACGACTCTGGTCTACGATCGTGGACGCAAGTTGATCAAATATGCGGAATGCGGGATCGGTGAAGTGTGGATTGTGAATGTGAGGGAGCAGGCGATCGAACAGTTCCGGCGTCCGGAGGGCGGCCAGTATTCGTTTTCGCGCCTTTATCGTGTCGGCGAGGAGGTCTCGATTGAAGTTTTTCCCGACATTGTTTTTACGGTTAAAGAGCTGATCGGCTAGCCAGTCCGCTTTGCGTTGGCGCGAGCCCTGCGGCCGCGCGAATATTTTCCGGTGCGCGTCATCGTCATCAACACCGGGACCGAGATTCTGCTCGGCGATGTAATCAACACGCATCTCGGCTTCATCGCGCGCGAGATTTTTTCGCTCGGGTTGCGAGTTGAGCGGCAGTTGGCGGTGCCTGATGGCCTCGCGATTCGCGATGCGCTGAGCGAAAACCTGCAAGCCGCCGAAATCATTTTCCTCACCGGCGGGCTCGGTCCAACGACTGACGATATCACGCGTGAAATTACCGCCGAGTTGCTCGGGCTCGATTTGGTGCTCGATCCCGGCCTTCAGCAAACGATTACCGAGCGGCTGCGAACACGCGGCATCCGGCTGACTGATCGGATCCTGCGGCAGGCGATGGTGCCGCGCGGGGCAGAAGTTTTGCCTAACGACAATGGGAGTGCGCCCGGGCTTTATCTCGCGGCCGGTCTCAATCCACAGATTCCGTCGTCGCATCTGTTTCTTCTCCCGGGCCCGCCGCGCGAATTGCAGCCGATGTTTGTCGAGTCGGTCCTGCCGATCCTGCGCCAAATCGTGAGGGAGCACGAGCTGATCGCCTGCCGCAGTTATCGGATCGTCGGGATGGGCGAATCGTACGTCGAGGAAGCGGTTGGCGCACAGCTTCTCGCCATCTCCGGGCTCGAACTCGGCTATTGCGCACGGATGGGCGAAGTCGACCTGCGCCTTCTTGGACCGGCCGCGATTCTCGAGCAAGCCGATGTGATCGTTAGGGCAAAGCTCGCGAGTTTTATTTTTTCCACGGAACGCGAGAACCTGGAAACGGTTCTCGTTCGGCAACTGGCCGCGCGCGAGGCGACACTGGCCGTCGCTGAATCGTGCACCGGCGGGTTTCTGGCCCATCGCCTAACGAACGTGCCGGGCGCCTCTGAAGTTTTTCTCGCCGGTTACGTGACCTACTCGAACGAGGCGAAAACCGCGGCGCTTGGTGTTACGGCTACCATGATTGGGAAATACGGCGCCGTCAGCGAATCGGTCGCGCGTGCGATGGCAGAAGGCGCGCGCGAGAAATCCGGCGCGGATTTTAGCCTTGCCACGACCGGGATCGCCGGCCCGGGTGGCGGGACCGCGCAAAAGCCGGTTGGAACCGCATTCATCGCGCTCGCCGGCGGTGGAGAAACGATCGTTAGGCATCTTTTTTTTCCAACTGATCGCGAGACCTTCAAACAACTCGCGAGTCAGCTGGCTCTCAACCTCCTGCGCCAGCGCCTCAGCGGAGCGGAAAGTTAGTCGCTGACCACCACCGGGGTCCCGACTTTGACGTGGCTGTAGAACAGCTCCGCTGCCTGCGACGGCATGCGGATGCAACCATGCGAAGCCGCATAGCCGGGCAAAATGCCAACGTGCATCCCAACGCCTTCATCGGTCAAACGCATGAACCATTTCATCGGCGCACCGACGTAATGCGTGCCGCTCGGCGCGGAATCGATCTTGGCGCTGATACCGGCGCGCACCACCCGGCCGCTGCTGTCGACGAAGTCTCCATAGACACTGGAGCGATGGTCCATGTCTTTCTCAAGCACGTGGAAATTGCCTTTTGGCGTCGGCCGGGCGCGCTTGCCGGAGGAGATCGGGGTGTCGATCACGGTCTCGTCGCCCATCATGAGATAGGCGCGCTGTTTCGAAAGCGAAACCCGCACATGCGAGTTGTCGGCCGTGAGTTGCTCGAGCAGCCGGGGCGAAACATTGATTGGCTCCTGGCCACGAATCAGCTCATTCGCCCTTTTCATCGGCGGACGGGCGCGCGGGGTCTGCTGTCTCTGCCGGGAATTGAGAAATTGCGCCTGCAGTCCCCCGCCCGCGAGCAGCAGGAGCGCGAGCACGGCGACGATTCTGAAATAGCGGGCAATCACAAGATTCGATTGTCTGGCGGGCCCAGCAGTGCGGACGCAAGGACAATGAAGAATCCAGTCGCTGCTGGCAACGCGGAAATTGTTGGGGGTCGGTCATCGCGGTTGTGCGCCCGGCGCGGTGGAGTTGTCGCCCCGAAGAGCAATGGACTTGATTATGAGGCTGAAGTTTGCCTAGCCTCGGGCTTAGGAGGAAAAACCAATATGATTCTATTCTTCATTCCCGTTTTTCTCGGTCTGGTCGCTCCGATCCATTCTGGGGCGCCAGATATCATTGTGACCAGCCTGGCGGATTCGGGCGCGGGATCGTTGCGGCAGGCGATCGTCGATGCACCGGCAAATGGAACGATCCGATTCGCGGTCGAAGGCGACATCATTCTGACAAGCGGCGAACTGCTGATCAATAAGCCGTTGCGCGTTCTCGGCGGGCGTCAACAGCGCATTACGGTCAGTGTCGCGTCGAACTTATCCAACTCCAGAGTATTTAGAGTCACCGGCGGTCCGGTAACAATCAGCGATCTCACCATCCAGGACGGCGATAACTCTCTTTTCGATGACACCGGCGGCGGGATTTACAATCTCGGTGACCTGCAATTGCTCCGGGTCACACTTCGCGACAACAAATCGGTATCCGGGGGCGGACTCTCCAATTCCTCGGGCGCGAGGGTTACGCTCATCAACTCGACCGTTAGCGGTAATCTCGCGGTGGACCCGGGCATTTGTGACGGCGGCGTCGGTGGCGGAATCATAAACTCCGGCGGGACTGTGAACCTCATTAACACGACCGTGACTGACAACGAGGGCGAGTGTCAGGGAGGCGGGGTTTACATGAGCTCGGGGACGGTGATGCTGAGCAATACCATCGTCGGCAAGAACCTGGGATTTGCGAAAGATTGCAAGGCGGTCGGCGGCGACTTTATCTCAAGAGGCTTCAACCTCGACAGCGATGGAGCATGCGGCCTCGATCAGCCCAGCGACCTGCCGATGACTGATCCGCTTCTTGGTCCACTCCAGGATAACGGCGGCCCGACCGATACCCACCTGCCGATAGTGGGTAGCCCCGTGATCGATGCCGGCGACATCACTACGGCGCCCGCACGCGACCAGCGCGGGGTGAAACGGCCGCAAGGTCCAGCGGCGGATATCGGCTCAGTCGAGGTGGAGCAACCGTAACTCGCGAGGATGTTCGCGCCTAACGACGGTCATTCGCTGTAGCTCGCCACTCGATTGAGCCAGCCGGGCAGCCATCGGCTTTCATTTCGCGCGGGGGGCGAATTCGTCACGCGCTCGCGCAAGACGCGCGCGGCTGAGTTCGCAAATTCGTTAGGCGCCGCCTGCTTCCCGCTTGCTCGCGCCATGCCCTCGAGCACCTGCAATAATCCCCAGCCGCGCCCGCGATAACGTTCCGTCGCGAGCACGCCTTCGCCTTTGAAATTCACGTAATCGATCAACGCGTAGACTCCTTGCGGGCTGCTCGCGACATGTTCGAATTGTTGCTCGATGCGCGACCGCTCGCCGGCGGGCGCGGCGGCCAGCATTTTCGGCAACGCCCCGCGCAGTCGCTCGACCAGGAAATCCGCCTGAAGATCTATCGTATCGACAAGGAAGGTTCGTAGCTGCCTCATCGGTTTGCTCGATTCGGCGGCGAGAAATTCCTGACGCGAATTCCACGGACAGTCGCCGCTTTTGCGACCAGGCAAAAGTTCCGGCAGTTTTGCCCCGCGTTTTTCGGCGAAGCGGACGAAGTTGGGAAAACTTTCCTCGAACGGTCCACGCACGCCGGCCGGGTACCAGATGAAGTGACCGATCCCGAGTGAGGCAAAATTTTCTCCCGCATTCCAGGAGGTCAGGCCCGCGATAGTGCCGGCGCATTCGTTTTGCCAGATTTTGCGGCCGATCCGCATCGCCTCGTCATGTGAGAGCGAGATCGTGGCCGGCGCCGGCAGAGGAACTAACAGCAGCGCCGCGAGCGTGCGAAGCCACGTGCCGATGCGTCTTTGCCGTCGCAGCCAAAGACGAATGCGTCCGCTTGACGTGGGTGCAATCCCCGTGGATGGGTTGTGCTCTGCGGGCCGAAGACCGGTCCGGCAGGAATTATTGTCAGAGTCCATTTATGAAAGTTTTGCCTCTCATCGTTCTCACTTCTCTCGCGCTTGCGCCACTCGCGCTCGCGGCGAAAAACCCTTCCGCCACTCCCAAGCCGATCGCGGTCGCCAGCGCGACGCCGACGCCGAATCCGAACGAACCGATCGGGCCGCTGAAGAACCAGAAGGACAAGATCAGCTACGCGATCGGGCTCGACATTGGTTCGACTCTCAAACGCCAGATGATCGATGTCGATCAGAGTCTTATGACCAAGGGCATTCAGGATGGAGTGAGTGGCGCCAAACCGATCATGAACGAGGAACAGGTGCGCCAGGTCATGAGTACATTTCAAAAAGACATGATGGAAAAACAGGCCGCCGTGCGCAAAGCCGAAGGCGAGAAGAACGCGGCTGAAGGCAAAAAATTTCTGGAGGAAAATAAGACGAAGCCCGGCATCAAGACGACGGCCGATGGTTTGCAATACCAGGTGATAGCGGAAGGCAGCGGCAATCCGCCGAAAGAAACGGACATGGTCGAAGTGAACTACCGGGGCACATTGATTAATGGCACCGAATTCGACAGCTCTTACAAGCGCGGCAAGCCGGCAAAGTTTCCGGTTAACCGTGTCATCAAAGGCTGGACCGAAGGCCTCCAATTGATGAAACCGGGCGCCAAATACAAATTCTACATTCCGCCGGAGCTCGCCTACGGCCAGCGCGGTGCCGGCTCGGATATCGGGCCCGACTCAACCCTGGTCTTTGACGTCGAGCTGCTCGGTGTGAGCCCGGGCCCCACCCCCGCGCCGCCGGGGGCGGCGACCGCGCCGCAAAATCGAGCGATGCCTTCGGCTTCTCCCAAACCGACGGCGAAAAAGCCCTAGCGGGGGCGGTTGCCAAGCGGTTGCTAGCTCGCGGCTGACGCAGTCGGCCTACAGTCCTTTGATCGTTAGGCGCGGAGCGTCGCTCCAGAGATCTTCGAGGCTGTAAAAGTCCCGCTTCTCGCGGTGGAACACGTGTACGATCACCTGCAGGTAATCGAGCACGATCCAATGACTGGCCGGGAACCCATCGACGGCCGCCGGCCGGATGTCATGGTCTTCCCGCAAGCGCGTCTCGATCTCACCGGCAATCGCTTTCAGATGTGGCTCCGAGCTTCCCGAACAAATGACGAAGAAATCGGTAAAGGTGGAGATTCCCCGCAGATCCATGACCACGATATCTTCCGCCTTTTTCTCGGAAGCCAGCTCGGCGCAGGTTTTGGCTAGCTCTTCGGGTTCGATCGCTTGGTTCCTTGGTAAAGGTTGCGGCGCCGAATGATCTCTTCGACCGCCTCGGGCACCAGATAACGAATCGACTCTCCCCTCGCAACCCGATTTCTAATCGTAGTCGACGAAATGTCGATCCAGCGCCGGATCGTGATGTAAGGGGTCTCTGGCACCGCTCCGGTGCGATCGAGCACGACGAACTGCACGAGCTTGCCTAAATCAGCGAAGCGACGCCAGCGCGGCAAACCCGCCAGGTTGTCCTCGCCGAGGAGAAAAAAAAGCTCTGCGTCGGGATTCTCGGCGCGCAACGCTTCGACGGTATCGATCGTGTAGGATGGGGCCGGGCGATCTAACTCCAGCCGCGAGGCCGTGAACCCAGCTTCGCCCTCGATCGCAGCGCTTAGCATCGCCCAACGCGCCGCTGCGCTGGCACATTCCTGCTCCAGCTTATCCGGCGATAAAGCCGCGAGTACAAAGATCACTTCCGCGAGGCCAAGCCGCTCCCGCGCTTCCCGCGCAAGAATGAGATGAGCATGATGGATCGGGTCAAACGTGCCGCCGTAAATGCCGATTTTTTTCAAGCCGGCGCAATCATAAGAGGTCCAAGAACCGATATCGACGTAATTTTACCGCGAAAAGAATCGCTGCCCGGCTTCCGTTCGAGCAGGCCCGAGGCACTCGCGAAGAATTCGCATCCAACCCGAAGTAGCTAGGCTCAGCTATTGCAAATTGTAGGCTTCGATCAAGCCGATGCCGGTTGTGTCGTTTTTTCCGCGCACAATGGCGGTGTAGGCGCCGGCGGCGAGAGTCTGCAGGATGGCGGCTTCCCGGGCGTCGTGCGGAGCCAGAGTGGTCGCTTCGATCTCGGTCTGTTGTGTGGCTTTCCAATCGTCATCACTCGCGATCACCATCCCATTGGGATCGTAGAGATCGAGCGTCGGGTCGGCCAGGGCGCCGACGATCCCGAATGCGCTCAAGGAGGGTCCAATGGCGCGGACGAGCACGTCAGTCATGGCGCTGCCGGTGTTGAGAACGATGAAGCCGCCGATCATGACATTGTCGCCCGTCTGGACAAAGCCGCGCGTTGAGATGTTGCCGATGATCGCCGTGCCGTCGAGGCCATAGGTTTCCACAAGTCCTACGCCAGTGCTGTTGTTCTGACCTCGCACAATCGCCGTATAGGCACCGGGAGTAAGACGCCGGACGATCGCTGACTCCTTGTCGTTAGTCGGCGCAAGGTTGCTGGCTTCAATCGCGCTTTGCTGTGTGTCTTTCCAGTTATTGTTACTGGCGATGGTCGCACCCGTGGAATCGTGCAGCTCGAGTGTCGGGTCGGCGAGCGCACCCTCGATCCCGAAGGCTGCGAGGGAAGGTCCGATCGCGCGCACGATCACGTTCTTGTCGCCCTCGCCGGTTACGATAAATCCGCCGATGAGAACATTATCTCCGGTACCGACACTTAGGCGTGTGGAAATGTTACCGAGATTAGGCGGGGCGAGGACCGGTCCCCAGGCCGGTTGGCCGGCGGGCGCGGGGAGAAATTGGCGCAGCCCGCTGCCATCGGTATTAATGACGCTGACTGAGTTAGTCTCGGGGACTGCATAGGAAAGGGGATAACCGGTGCTGAAAGCCTGCGGCCCAATATCAAAGATGAGCTGAGTCCCATCCGGTGACCAGTCCACCCGCGTTATGTAGAAACCTGGCTGAAAGACCGCGACCTGGATGTCGCTCGTGCCATCAACGCTCGCGATCCGGAGTGACTCAATGTAAGGATCGGGCACGAGCCGCAGGTTTGAGACCAACTGGAAGGAGCGGACGTAAGCCACGCCTGTTCCGTTAGGCGAAAACTTCGGTTGGTAATCGTGTTCGCCCCACAAGGTCACTTCGCCCGTCGAAATATTACTCGTGGCGTCGGCTCGGGGAAAAGTGAGCTGGCGGGCGTTTCCGCCGCCGGTCACTGGCTCGGCGAGGAAAAGCGCGGTGGCTTCTCCCACCCCGCCGCCGCTGATCAGAGGCGCGTCCCACTTAAGTGGCGCGACAATGAGATCCGGATCGACGGGGGACCAATCGACGCCTTCTCCGCCGTGATGCGTGCCGTCGAGGAAAGGGTCGGCATGGACGAGCGCGAGAGAGCCGCTCGAACCGTCGCTTGGGAAGATCTGAAGGATTGGCGTGCCCGTTTCGCTCGATCCACCGCCGCCGGAACGGTAATAGGAGTTAACGGCTATCTGCGTGCCATCGGGCGAGAATGCTTTGTAGAACGCATAAACGTAGGTGTACTTGAGCGTATCCGGGTCGAGGCTATCAAGGAAGTTAGTCGCATTCTGGGTCGCACCGGTGGCGCGATCGACCGTGAACACATTGCGGCTGATTTGATCCGGGCGCGCCGGATCGACCGCAGAGACTGCGAACTGATTCGTATTCGGCGCCGGAACCGGACCGAGAACATCGGCAAAAGGAACGGCCACCGCCGTGTCGCCGGTGCCGTCGGCATTAATCTGCCGAAGCTGACCGACCTGCTGTGTGCCGGTGCCGACCGGGCGAACATAGAGGATTTGACCAGTCGCACTCGCGAGTGTCGCGATGGTCGCGATCAGAACGAGCGGGACGCGAAGACGGCGAAGTCGAGTGAATTTGTTCATGGAACAGGATCTCTTCTTCATTATGCGCACCGCCAGGCGTAAACGGACATTCTTTTTTTCCGAGGCCGAACCGCACGCGTGCTCCATTAGCTCGGCTCACGACGCCGCTTGTATGGCCAACGTTAGGTATCATGGCATCCCGGGCCTTATCGAAGCAATCCCCGTGAGGTGGACTTCTTTAGGGCCAGGATGTCGGTCAATCAGAAAGGGGTATTCTGTTCCAAGGCCAAAGACGCGGAGTTGGTCACCGGCGATCGCGAGTTCAAAACTGTGGAGAAAGATCTGAAGAAAATTCGATGGCTGAAATGACCGCGTAAAGTGGCTTCGCGTCGACGCGGCTGATTATTGAATCACGAAGCAATTGAAAAGTTCTATAATGAGCTCGTGCCGACACAACCAGTCACTGGATAAGTTGTTCACGATAGCCGACAAAATTGCATTCTGGAAAAGAGAACGCGCAACGCGGTTGAATAGGGACGGCTGTAATTGCGCAGCCGAGTTGTAACATCGATACTCGACCGGTTGAAAGATACTTCCGAAAATGCCGGTCATGGCGACGAAGAAAATCGGAATTGAAGCGGTCTAGGTAGTCGCCCATAGCCTCCTGGTTGCAGTGCTCATGAAGTGATTGCGGCGCGTTCCGTTTCCCACTTCGTTTTTTCCGAAGTTCGTCTGTGGCGACGAAACGTCAGGGGCTGCCGTGGTGAGGGGTGAGAAGAATTATCGATTGGAATCGAGTGTCCGCAGATCATGAGCGATGAGGCCGCAATCTGAAAGGCGTCTCCGCGGCGCCGAGCCTAACGATTCATTCTTGTTTCGCGAGTCGGTCATTGATCCTAAGGTTCGGCCTTATGGAAAGTGTTTCAGCGGGTCAATTGATCCTCACCGGCGTTCCCGGCAAAGAACTTGACCGCGAGACGGCCGCGCTTTTTCGCAAGGTACAACCCGGCGGATTCATTCTTTTCGGCCGCAACATCGAGAGCGCCCCGCAACTGCGGAAGCTGATTGACGATCTGCGCGACCTGAGCGCGATCGAGCCGATCATCACGATCGACCAGGAAGGCGGGCGTGTTTCCCGGCTGCGCCTGATCGGGCAGGAGCCGCCGAGCGCGCAAGAATTGCGCGAGAAGGGCGATCTCGACCTCGTTAGGCGACATGGGCAGATTACCGGACGGTTGCTCCGGCTCTTCGGCTTCAACCTCGATCTTTGTCCGGTGCTCGACATCTCTTTCGACGATGAAGCCGATAACTCGCTCCGCGGCCGCTGCTATGGGCGCGATGTTGATGAAGTCGTTAGGCTGGCGGGCGCGTTCAATGATGCACTCCGCCCCGCGGGCATCGCGAGTTGCGGCAAGCATTTCCCCGGCTACTCCGCCGCCACGGTTGATGCGCACCACGATCTGCCCTTGATCGAGCGCTCAATCGACGAGCTGAAGGACAACGAACTCGCAGTCTTTCGCGCCTTCGCCGATCGGGTGGACAGCATGATGATCTGCCACGGCTGGTATCCCTGTTTTGAACCGGCAAAGACCGCCGCTTCGCTTTCCCGCCGGATCGTCACCGATCTTCTTCGCGGTGAGTTAGGCTTCGAAGGCTTGATCATGACGGATGACCTCGATATGGGCGCGATCTTGAACGAGTATGGCTTCGAAGAAACCATCCGCCGCGCGCTGCTCGCCGGCAACGATCTCGCGATGATCTGCCACAGGGTTCCGGCAATCGAAGAAGCACTCGGCTACATCGAGAAACTTCCGAGTGACCAGGTCGAGCGCGCGCTCGGGAATGTTGCCAGGTTTAAGTCACAGCTTTCCCCGCCTGACGACTTTTCCGAAGGCGCGTTCGCGCGCATAAATGACGAGATCTGGGACCTGCGTGTTGCCGTGCTTGGTCCCAAGCGCGCCGCCGAGCGCAGCCCCGAAGACGGGAAACGCTCGCCGGTTGAGACCTATTAGCCACTGGCCGATCACGCGAAATAGTCGCGGCTCGCACCCGGCCTTGCATTCCTGGGCGCTATCTCGATCAGGTCCAGCCTATAGAACTGGATTTTCATCACACAAGGTGCGCCGTGATGAGATAGAGCCAGTTACCAGCAAGCAGGGCAAGGGCAAGACTGCGCAAGATAAGCTTTTGCCGCGGGGAAAAGTCTTTCAGCCGCAGACGTGGTGCTCCGGTCAGCAGGACCGCGGTCGCATACACGTCGAAAAGGGCTATGCCGCAGTAAGTGGTAAAGGCGAGAGGATTGAAGAGAAAGGACGCGCCGAAATGCCCGTGCAGAAGCTGCCGGGCCGCCCGGGTCGCGCCGCAGGTCAGACACGGGACTCCTGTGAGTGAGTGAAAGATACAGCGCGGCATGGGCAAACGCGCCCAGAGCCAGATCGCGAGAGCGGAGGCTGCGCCTAACGAGACAAGGAGCCAGACCAGTTCGTAATCAATCTCCTTGGGAGCGAGCCGGCGATGCGTTACCTGCATCAGCACTTCCTAATGATGTCCGACGAGGGCGCTGAAGATGCCGACACCGACCACGACCCAGAGCAGGACAATGAAGCCGCAACAAACAATGACTGGCAGTAAGACCGCGATAACAGCTTTGCCAGTGGTGATCTCATGCGCTTTCGCGAGGCCGATGCATTCCAGGATGATGTTCCAAATCGCGGCCACGACGCCTCCGCAGAACGGGACGATTGCAATCGGGTTCGTCGAGCCGACGGTATAACTCACGACCCGAAATGTGGTTTCAAATGAACGCCTAGCTCCGCCCACGAGCATGAGGCAGAGATGCAGGATCGCACTGCCGATAAATAGACAGACAGCGATAAAGAGCGGCGCCAGGATAATGCAGATCACCATTCCCACACCCGCGCCGATTGCGCCGGCGATCGGGTTGCGCTCAGTGAAGGCGCCGATCGAGCCGAAGAGGAGATTCCAGAGCAGGCTAATGATGAATCCAATGCTGCCGCCGATCACGCCGTAAAGGAGTGGCTCGCCGAGGCCGCCCTCCTTCTTCATCACCGCGAAGGCGACGATGGGATTGAGCAAAACGAGCTTGAGCGTTTCGACAAACGCGGGAACGAAGCCCAGCTCCTCTCGGCGTTCCCACGGCAGACCGGTCGCCGGGACGATCGCGCCCACGGCGGGTGCAGTCGTCGCGGCGGCGAACTCAGGAAAATCGGCCAATCTTTGCCAGGTCGCCATTCCTTCTCGCCAACCGATGTCGGTTGGGAGAAAGCGGCCGCTCTGCAGGCCCTCTTTGATTTCCTCCTCGGAAAAAACGCCGAGCTTGGTTTCGCCGCGGTTGACTTGGATGTTTGGCATGAGCCGGTTTTTAGCGGGCGGCGGCGGAGCCGTCAAGAAAGCCGGTCGTCAGGCGCGGGACAGTTTCTCGCGTCCGTGCGGTCGCATCAAATCCAAGACAGGACCGATCGGCACGATTCGAGTGGGGTTAATCGCGTCGTGGGTCATGTAGTAATGGTGTTTGATGTGCTCGAAGTTCACGGTCTGGGCGATCCCGGGCTGCTGATAAAGGTCACAGAGATAGCCTTGCAGGTTCGGGTAATCGAGGATCCGGCGCAGACTGCACTTGAAATGAATGTAATAAACGACGTCGAAGCGGATGAGTGTGCAAAAGAGGCGCCAATCGGCTTCAACAATACGGTTGCCAAAGAGATAGCGGCTGGTCGTTAGGCGTGACTCTAATTCATCGAGCGCATTGAAGACGATGCGAGCGGAGCGCTCGTAAACGCGCTGGCGGGTGGCGAAGCCGGCGCGGTAAACGCCGTTGTTCACCTTCTCGTAAATGAATTGCGAAAGCTCTGCCTGCTCCTTCGCGATGTCGTTAGGGAAAAGATCGGCCTCACGCGTGGCAAACTGCCGAAAAGCGCCGGCGAACATCCGGCAAATGTCGTCTTCGGAATTGTTCACGATTCGTCGCGTTTCCTTATCCCAAAGGACCGGCACGGTGGCGCGACCATTGAAGTTTGGATCGGTCGCACGATACGCTTCCATCAGGAACTGAAAGCCGTTGACGGGATCGTGGCTGTAGCCCGGGCCGTCGCGGAAAGCCCAGCCGCGTTCATCGCGCACGGGATCGACGACCGTCATCCCAACCGCTTTTTCCAACCCGAGCAACAGCCGGACGATGATGGTCCGACTCGCCCAGGGGCAGGCGAGGGAAACGTAGAGGTGATAACGATCGGCTGCAGCCGGATAAGCGCTTGACGCATCGGCCGAAATCCAGTCACGAAAGATATCATCCTGCCGTTCGAAGTCTCCCGTGTCGGATTGCTCGGCGCTAAACTGCGGGTTTGGCTCCATCCATTTTTCTAAGGCCGATCGCGGCGGAGTGCGAATGAAGCGGATTGAATTGTCGCTCCGCGGCACGTTACGGCTTCGCCGTTCTTCGGTGACTCGGGATGACAGGTGTTATCGGCCGCGCGCTTTGGAAAAACGTCGCAAGGAAAGGAACTCAATGTCGTGGCTGGTCTGCCCCTCGAGCGCGAGATCGGCGCCGATTTCGCCAATCACCGGTGCAAATTTAAAACCATGACCTGAAAAGCCACCGCACAAGATAAGCCGCGGATATTTCGGATGACGATCGACCACGAAATGGCCGTCCGGCGTGAGCGAGTAGGGACACGGCTTGGCGGCGCGAAAGCTGTTTGTCGCACCGGGCATCCATTGGTCCATTGCCCTAACGATCGGTTCGATATCGCGCTCCCAATCGATCTCGCGAAGAACCGCATCGGGCGCGCTGAGTTCTCCGTGAGAATGAAAGGCGGCTTTCACTCCGTCGCCGAAATCGGGAAAGCCGTAGAGCGGCGCGGGCAGACCTGTGCGATCGAGGAGAAAAGGTGGGAAGCGTCCAGCGGCGTATTCGTTAGAGGACGGGGTGAACCAGGCTTGGACGTTGCGCTGGATGCGAATTGCGACCCCGAGTTTTGCGAGCTCCTCCTGCAACCATGGGCCTAACGAGAGAAGGAGCGCCCCGCTTCTCACTTCTGTTCCGTCGCGCAGCTGGACAAGAAAAGTTTCGCCGTCGTTCTGCCAGCTTGCCATTGCCGTCTCAAAACGGAGATGCGCGCCCGCGCTCGCTGCCTGCTCGAGATGAACCTCGACTGCCGTTTCAGGATCGAGGACGCCGCCGTCTGGCTCGTAGACACCTACTTCGTCGTCGAGCACCTTTAGCATCGGATAACGGGCGCGAATCTGCGGCGCGCTGAGCGACTCGATCGCCAGATCATGCTCCCGCGCCGCGCGGCAGGCACCGGTGATCACTTCGGCACCTGGCGGGCCCACCATTAGCAAACCGGTGATCCGGAGCAAACTCGCGCCGGTCGCTTGCTCGAGCTCGCGCCATTTCTCATACGCGCGCAGGAGGAGCGGGACATAAGCCGGATCTTCGAAATAAGCTTTGCGGATCATCCGGCTTTTCCCGCTCGATGAGCTGAGGTCGTGACCGCGCGCGAATTGGTCGAGGCCGATCGCTCGGGCCCCGCGCCGAGCCGATTCAGCAAGCGCGGCGCTGCCCATTGCTCCCAGCCCGATTACAGCCACGTCGTAGTGCACGGCGGATCATCGGCACGCTTACACCGGCTGTCACCTTTCAGGCGATCAAGCTTGCGGGTACGAATGGAATCAGTTCGGAAATGAAACGCGCGACTTACGTGCAAATCTCGAGCGAAACAGTGAACAGCGCCAAATTGATCCGGCCGAGCACATGATCTCACGCGATTAACTCTTAGAAGCTAAGGCATCTCATAAACGGCGCGAGACGCATCTGAGGAACCCTCACCTGGCGCTTCGCGTCCTCCTCTCCCTCGGGGAGAGGATTGAGGTGAGGGGCTTCGCGAATGCACTTGGGGCTTCGCTGAGATTTGAAATGGCTTATAGCGTCATGGCTTCGTAACAAACAGGCGCGAACTTCAGCAACCGGTTTTCGATATCCGGCTTTGAAGGAATCGCTGCGCGCGAACGTCTCATGACAAGCACTTCTAATTTTACAATGAACTCAATTACTAGATTTGAAGATACCGTCGCACAACTCCCATTCGAATCGCCACGGCGCGGTCCATGCCGGCGGCCCACAAAGCGCCGGGGGCGGAGACGGCATCGTTTACCCGAAGTTGAGGCGGTGGAAGAAGATCTGCGGCTGCCGGCCATCGGCACGATGGCTCGAACAAAACGGCTTATTCTCGCTGCGTTACGCGTCTGGGAACTGAAGCGAGGAATCCGGGACTAAGCGATGGCGCTATCTCTATCCCGGGGACTTACTCGAAGTCATCTCATAACGAGCGCGAGACGCACCTCAGAAACCCGCACCTGGCGCTTCGCGTCCTCCTCTCCCTTAGGGAGAGGATTGAGGTGAGGGGCTTCGCGCATCCACTTGGGGCCTGGCTGGGATAAATGAGACGGCTTTTCGTAACTATCGAGTCGCATTTGCCCCCGGCGTGTGCGACGCTTGTAGAAGTTCAGGATCAATTTAGCTTCCCAGGTAGTTTGTAGGATGAACAATTCTTTTCTTCTGTTTGTCGCGCTTTTCGGCCTGTCTCCTTGTCTCGCCCTCGCCCAGACCGATACAACACCGACCTCAGGCGCGAGCAGCGGCATTGAGGGGACAATCATGGTTGGCCCGATTCACGGCGGCCCGGTGCGCCAGGGTGTGTCATCTACGGTGGGATTGGCGAAGACGGGTTTTGTCGTCAAACAGGGAGATAAAGTAGTTACTTCATTTGAGACCGATAGTCAGGGTCACTTCAAAGTTATGCTCCCGCCCGGTCACTACACAGTCACGCGTCAGAACTATCAGGGCGCAGTAGGTCACTACGGACCTTTCGAAGTCACCGTTACCGAAGGAAAAATGGCCACGGTGCAATGGCAGTGTGACACCGGCCTGCGCTAACAGGCGCCGGCGCTTCAGCTCCATGGTTCCCGCTCCCGAGTGGTAACTCTCTCTATTCCACCTCAGGAGTTTGTCGGGAAGCGAGCGCCACCCCGATAGCTGCCTCGGCCAGATAAACGGCTCGAGCCGTGTTCGGGTGATCCGCCAATTCTTCAGTCGCGGCGCGCATGAGTTGCGGGCCGAAGTGCCAGAGAAGGGAATGCCAGCGCGGCTTGACCAAGCCCATGATGCCATCGCCGATTAGAAAAAGCGCGCCCAGCTCCGTCAAACGCCGGATGATTAAATTGTTGTCCATCAATTTCTATGGTTCGACTCTGGAGACATTTCAAATCAGGCGCGTCGCGATTGGCACTTATGGCTGAAGAGTGCGGGCGAAGGCGTCGCTCTGTTTTTCGGTTTGCTGCTGCTGAGTTTGCTCCCGCGACTGCTGATCGAGAGTCGGGCCAAAAGCGCAGCCGTCCAGAAGGAGAACGAGAGCGACCGAGAGCAGCAAAAGTGTCAATTTCATCGCGGAAAGAATAATCGCGCTTTCACCGGTGCCAAATCGCCTTCCGCCTAACGACTGCCGGCGCATGAAAAATGCCGGTCATCCTAAGCCGATGAGAAGCGGAGTCGAAACAATCCCGGGGCGAAACTGACTAAGCTGCCGAGTAGATTCCTTTCTTGTGGTATTCCACCAATCGGAAGCCCCAGCCGATCAGGGTCGCGAGATCCCTCGTCTTTGCCTTTTTTTCTTCGAGGAATTTTTGCACCCGCGTTTTCAGCTCCGATTGCTGGTCGGTGTCATCGAGGATTTCAAAGATCTCCATCGAGAGCAGCCAGTCGTTAGGGTGTTCGGCTTGCTGTGTCTCCCAAATCTCGCCCAACCGTTCGTAGCCGGCCTTGCGGGTGCGAATATCGCGCACTTGCTGATAAAGATTCTCGAGCTTCTTCCGTTTCGCGTCCGAGGGATGTTTGATGGTGCGTTCCTTCGGCACGAGCGCGACCTGGTTGTAAGCATCCTTGTCCGCCGCTCCGTTGAAGACCGAGACGATCTTATTGCCGACAGCCATGTCGTAAGTGCCCCAGGCAGGATCGAAGAGCGTCCGCTCGGCGAGCTTCACAGTGCAGTTCGAGAATGTGATCAGGATCAGTTTGCCCTCACCTGGCGCGCTGCGCGCGTCCTCCTCTCCCTCGGGGAGAAGATTGAGGTGAGGGGTTCGCAGCATTTTCTCTATCCGGCCTTCGACGATAATGCCGCTCTCGAATTCCAGCCGCGCCGTCTTGCCTTCGCGCAGATCGGTCTCGCGCCAAGAGCCGATCGGCGAACCAAAGCCGTCCTTGTGATAATCGTGGCTGTGTCCTGGCAACTCCTTGTTCTCGTAGGCGAGCGCGCTCGGCCCCGTGCTGCGCAGGTAAATCGGCTGGTTATTCGAATCGGTCAGCACTTCGGTAAACGTGCCCGAGACCTGCAACCCCGACGAGTACTGGCAGGTCGCGACATTCTTGCATTCAATCGACTTCTTGATCCCTTCAAGTCCGCCGACCCGGAACGCCATCGTGCTCGCAAACTTCTCGAGCACATCGCTCAGATGTTGGAAATCGCGGCAGACAAAAAGCTGTGGCTGTTTCGTCGTGATATCGAATGGCTGGTCCTGCGCGCCGATCGAATACCAAAGCTTCTTCACACCCGCCTCAAGGCAGGAAACCGATTCGCCGATCGAGGAAAGCAGACCAGCGCCGTAAATCTTCGGCTGATCGAGTGTGCCGATGAGCCCGTATTCCACCGTCCACCAATGCAGCCGCGAGAGTCTCGCCATTTCGGAGGGATGGCCAAGGTTCGCCTGTTTATGTTCGACTTCGCGGGTCGCTTCCTCGACCTCCTTCGCATCGGAATCTGGCAGCTCCTTCAGAATCGAGAGATGTCGGATCGCCTCGTATAATTCGAAATCTTTTTTCGAGGACATCGCCTTCGCGCCGACCTCGCCGAATCGCTGCAGATAATCGGAATATTCGCGGTCGACGATGATCGGCGCATGTCCCGCCGCCTCGTGCACGATGTCGGGCGCGGGGGTGTATTCGATGTGGTGGATCTGTCGCATGTCGCACGCGATCACCAGCACCTTATAAGCTTGGAATTCCATAAACGCGGCCGGCGGTATGAACCCATCGACCGCGACTGCGCCCCAGCCGATCTTGCCAAGGATGTCGTTCATCTCGCTGATCCGCGGGATGCGTTCGAAGGAAATGCCGGTATCGAGCAGGCCCTGGAAGTAAACCTTGTGCGCGTACTCCTTCAGGAAAAAAATGTTCTGCCGCATGATGAAACGCCAGACCGCGTGATCGACCGGCGTGTAATCGTCGTAGCGCTGGTCGACCGCGAACTGGAGGAGGTGTTTGGGCAGTGCGCGCACCGCCGCGTTGTTCATCGGAATTCCGTTTTCAGTTTTCATCGTCATATCTCCAAAGGCTCGGGAAATGGCGGCTCGCCTAACGAGTTAAACCCTTTCTAAATTTTATGACTGAACGCCTGTCGGGGCAAGGGTGGCGATGCAAGAACATCATCCAGAGCGGAGCGCCGCGACCGAGACGCAGCTTTCAAATCCCGAGGCGCACCGAGGAGCCTGCCCTGTCGAGAGCCGCCCGATTGCAGAGCTCCGCCGCGCTCGATAACTTCGGAAATGTCCAACCCGCCCGAGGTGGTTGCGCCGCCTCCGCCGGTCGGAGGCCGGCTCAAGTATCCGCCCGTCGTCTGGCTTAATCTCCTTTGCCTGGATGCGCCGATCGTCGCGCTCGCGTGGCAATGGATCTTTGCGCGCACCTTCGGCGCGCATCTCGGACTGGCTTTGCGCGGCCTGCTTTTTCTCACCGCCTGGTTGATCTATCTGGGCGATCGCTTTGCCGATACGATCCGATTGCCGGCCGGGATGCCGATTTCATTGCGCCACCGATTTTGTCGTGAGCACATGATCGGGTGGTGGGTGGCGATCGTAATCACCTTTGTCATCGACGTCGCGCTCGCTCTCAGCACCCTCGATCTGCAAATGTTGCTGCTCGGCGGAACTCTCGCGGTGATCTGCGCCTTTTATCTTTTTCTTAACCATTCGTTAGGCGGAAAGTGGCGACCGCTGCCGATGAAAGAGAAAGCGATCGGGGTTCTCTTCGCTGCCGGGACTACCCTGGGCGTGATCGCGGAACTGCCCGGCCTAACGATTGCGTTCGGGGTCGCCGTGTTGCTCTTTGCCATTCTTTGCACCTACAACTGCCTTTCGATTGCGGATTGGGAACGCGAGCTCGACGCCGCTCAGGGGAAGGCGAGTTTTATGACGAGCTGGCCGGTGGCGGCGCGGGCGCTCCAGACAATCGGTTATGCGCTGGCCCTCGGCGCGATTGGGTTTGGAATTTTCTGGCACTTCGCCTGGCCACTCTGGATTTGCATCGGAGTGAGCGCGCTTCTTCTCGTTAGGCTGAATCTTTTCGACGATCTCACGCGCGATAACCGCACCGCGCTCGCCGATCTTGTCCTGCTCACGCCGCTCGCCGTCCTGCTTTTTTCGCTGCGGTGAACTTCGACCGGGTCGCGCCGCATTATCGCTGGCTCGAGACGCTCGTCTTCGGGCGCAAACTCCAGGAGGCGCGGATCGCGTTCGTTAGGCAAATCGCGCCGCCGCGGCGGGTGCTGGTGGCAGGCGAGGGGAACGGCCGCTTTCTCGCCGAGTTCGTTAGGGCGCACCCCGGCGCGGAAGTTGATTGTGTCGAAGCGAGCGCGCGCATGATCGAGATCGCGCGCGCGCGAATTCAGTCCGGCCGGGTTCGATTCATTTGCGCCGATCTCCGCGAGGTAAAGCTGGAGCGCGAAGCTTACGATCTGCTCGTGACGCACTTCTTCCTCGATTGCTTCGCCGCAAAAGGATTGGCCGAGATCGTGGCCAAACTGGCCGCGCTTGCGACCGCCGAGGCGCAGTGGCTGATCGCGGAGTTTTGTGAGCCGGCGGCCGGATGGGGCCGTTTCGGGGCGCGTGGCTTAATTGCGGCCATGTATTTTTTCTTCCGCGCTGTCGCTGGGATTGAAGGGTGCCGATTGCTCGATTACCAACCGCTGGTGCGAAGCGCTGGATTTTGCCTAACGAGTCAAACATTGTTGGCGAACGGGATGATCCGCTCGCAGCTTTGGCAGCGAAAGTCGCCCATCCCTTCCGAACAAGACAAATAGCGCGAACGCAGCGCAACTCCCCAGCGCTATCCGCGCCGCTTCGCGAAGCGCACGACCAGCCAGCCGACGAGGGCGAGGGCGAGCGCCCATGGCGCCAGAAAGGCCAGCGCCACACCAATCATCTGCACGCTCCAGCCAAGCGCAGACACGGCCTGACCGAGGGTGCGGCGCATCGTCGCGCCGATTCCGTTCTCGTCCGAAACAATCTTGCCCGGGCTGTAAATTTGCAGACTTATCTCGGCCGGCGCGGTCTCGGGATTCGCGATCGTGCCGGGCTGGTCATTGCGCTGGACGGTTAGGTCCTTCACCTCCCCGAGCTGATGAAAGGACGCGAGCAATGCCGGATAGTTTTTCATTTGCACGCGCAGCACGAGGTTGGCGACTTCGGCCCCATCGGGATTGCGCGTGAAGGTGGAAGTGCGCACTTCACCGCCGACTTTCGCGACATTCGTCTTCAATTTCGCGACCTTGTCGGCAACCGCGCGTGTGAGAAGGCGCAGGCTGGTTTGCTGCACGGCCGGTTCTTCGCCGGTGCGCGAAATCACGAGATGCAACTGCACCTTGTCACGCTCGACTTTGGCGGTCTGGGAAAGACCGGAACCGTTCTGCGCGACGCGCTCCGTTTCGACATTAAAATTCTGCACTCGTCCGAGGCTCTTGATCCGCGCGATCACGCCATCGCTCTCGTTAGGCTCGAGCAGCAGGTCCATGCGCGCGGTTGCCTGGCCGGAGTTGTCGCGCTCGAGGGTTGATTGGACGATCTGCGCCTTGGCGTTTTGCAGCGCGTTCTTCACTGCGGCGAAGGTTTTCTCCACGTCGATCGAGAAGAGGGAAAGATTCGCCGTCTCCTTAAGGAGGAAGGCCGCGGGCTCGGTCAGGTCTTTTTCCGCGAGCGAAATGGTGACCGTCGCGTACTGCACGAGCGCGTCGTAGTACTTCAGCTCGCCCTGCATCTGCTCGATCTGTTCGCGGACGCGCGCGAGCTCCTTTTCCACTTCCAGCAGGTCGGAAACTTTCCCGGTTTTCTTCTGCAGCATCTCGAGCAGGCGCTCTTCCATTCGCTTCGCGTTTCGCAGCCGCGCGTCGGTGTCGAAATACGCTTTTGTCACATCTTCGGTGCCGAGCGTCTGGTTTTTCGTTTCACCGAGAGCGCGCGCTTTTTGCAGGAAGCCGTCCAGATTTTCCGGCAGAACCTTGATCACGATCGTGCCCTGGAATTTTCCGTTCGGCGCGCGGCTCGAGCTTTGCGTCGCGACAAAGCCGTTCGCTTCCTTTGCCAGACTCGTTAGGCGTTGCACTGCTGTTTCAAAATTCGCGACCTCCAGTTCGAGCTGAGCATTGCGAATGAGCTTGTGGCCTTCCGGCTGCGTCGCTGCCGGCGGAGGCGCGGGAGCCACGTCGTTTGCCGCCTGACTGGTTGCGTCCGCAGTCTTGCCCTCGACAACATCCTTTTCACCCGGAAGCGGCTCGGAGTTCGCGAATGGCGCGGCTGGTGCGAGCGGCGCGGCCGACTTCGCCGAAGGCTGCTTGCGCAGCTCAAGGCTCGGACTCACAGCCGCTTTTTCGTTGATGGCAAAATTGGATACGGAATCCATCAGTCGGGTGACTTCGAGCTTGCTTTCACCGCCCGGCGTCAGTTGCGCAACGGCAGCCGACCGCTGCGGCTCCAGGAATTCGCCAGTCACCATCCTGCCGACCTGCACGAGACCGAGCAGGAGCGCGGCGACGGCGGTAATCTGCGCCACACGCATCCGCATCAACCTGCTCAGGATTGCGAGCAGGCCATCGTTACGCGCGGGTACACGATCGCGGAAACCGCGCACCATCATTTCCTCGAATGCCGGGTCGGCCGTTTCCTTCGCGAGCGTGTTCTCAAGCAGTTGATGCATATTTTTTTCCTCCTCCTGCAGAGCGCGGCAAGCCGCGCAACCGGCGAGATGCTGCTCCAAAGCAGCGCGCTCGCCGGCGCTGAGCTGGTCGTGGACATCGGCCGCGAGCCAGCTCTCGATTTCGTCGTGAATCTGAATCGTGTCGTTAGGCATGTCGGTTACTCCAGGGCGGCGAGGGCGGGGCGAAGACGTTTGCGCATCGTGGCCAAGGCCCGGCCGAGAATGCCGCGGAGCGCGCCATTCGTTAGGCCGAGCGTCCGCTCGATCGCGGCGTAATCCATCGTTTCGAAATAGCGCAAGGTAAGGGCGGCGCGGTGCAGTTCGGGTAATGCGGCGAGCGCAGCCTGCACCTGGAGGTGGCGATCTTCCTCGTTAGGCGCGGGATCATGGGCGGCGGATAACGACGGCTCTTTGCCCTCCAGGGGAACTTCGCGGCGGCGGCGGAGAAGATCGCGGGCGCGGTGACGCGCGATCGTGCCGAGCCAGGCGGGGAACTTCTCCGGATCGCGCACACGCCAGCGGGTTTTCCACGCTTTCACCAGCGTGTCCTGCACGACGTCCTCGGCTTCTTCCCGGTTTTGCAGGACGCCGTAGGCGATCGCGAAAAGGGCGCGGCTCTGTCTGCGGATGATCATTTCGAATGCCTCGCGATCGCCGCGGATGGCCGCTCGAAAAATTTCGGTTTCGCTGGAATCCATCGCGTTGATCTGAAGCCTAGACGCGCGGGCTCGCGAAACGGCGCGAAAATCTTCAGCTTTTTGCCTGGCGCGCGGCTTTTCTCAGATTGTCATCCCGAGCCGCGAAGACGGCGAGGAACCTCTCCGATGGAACTTGCGCGTTCTGTCCAGAGTGAAACGCTGGATTGCATCGGAGAGGACCCCCCACCGCGCTGCGCCGGTTCGGGATGACAATCGACCCCCGAACTTTCGCGAACGGCAGCCGCATCGCGAATGCTTTTGCGCCGGCCGTCGATCTCGCTCTTCCCCAAGACCGAGGCACCGGCTTCCCTAGACTGGCTCAGTCGCGACGGCGACCTCGCAGTCTCCCGCCGTAGAGTTCGCGCCCTGCAAACCGTTACCACGAGCGTGGGCGCACGCATTGCGCCAGATCTTTGTCGGGCGTCCAGATCGCGACTCGTTTTACTTTCTTGTCCTTCGCTGCGAGGTGCGCGGCCGAAGCGAGGCATCATCGGCTTCGAGCTCGATCATCGGCCAGACGACAAAGCCCATCGCCGCAAGTGTGACGAACAAGTTCGCAGGCTCGCGAACAGGCGCTGTAGGCAATCGCCGCGGTCACTTCTCTGGTTTGAAACTCGTTCGTTGCCCGCACTCACTCGGTTCTACCCTCGTCAGTTTTCGTTGATCACTCGCACTGCCTTGTGCTCGCGCGAGCTACCCTGGCTGCGTTTCCGTCTACCCGCGCGATTTCCCAAAGCCGCGTGTTCTATGTCGCGTGTCCCGCACGCTCAACTCACCAGGACTCGTCACGCGGACTTTTTGCCCAGGAGCGCCCTCCGATGTGATACCGACCCCGGGACACACCTCCTCACATGTCGCCTATTACGATCGGCAGACCGGACTGTTCTTCTCGGGAGATTTTCTCCTGCCGGGCCGACTTCTGATTGAGGACACCGACGTGGACCTGGCGAGCGCGCGGCGTGTTGCTGAGTTTGTCGAGCAGCATCCAATCACGGATGTGCTTGGCGGGCATATCGAGCTGGACGCGTCTGGTAAGACCTTCTTCGGCAACCGACACCATCCCGACGAGCGGCCGCTGCAATTGACCAAGCAACACCTGCTGGCATTGCCCGGGATCGTCGAGGGATTCAATCGATTCTATGCCAAGCGCGGCGTGTATGTGCTAATGAACCAGAACCGCATCCTCATTCTTCTCGGTGCCGGGGCGGTTATTTTACTAGTAGCAATAATCCTGACGTTACGAGCACTTTGGCGCCGGTTGCGTTCACGAGCGCTCGCGAAATAATCGCGGGGGTATTTATCACTTTCCTGCAAATGCCTTAGAGAGAATCAGGAATTGAGGAAAACAGGAAAGACGAGACTGAACACGTATCTTAAGTCCGATGTTTCCTGCGTTCTTGCTTTCCTGATTGTCAGCCTTCCTGGCTTCATGGCTTCCAAATTCGTTTTTTCTATGCGCGGAACTGGATGCCTTCTTCATATCCGTCCGGCAGGTTCTCATTGATCACCTTGCGCACGGCACTGAGCGCGGCGCGTCGATCCCCCGGGTATGGGGCCACCGTGGAAGCGGTCATGTTGAGAAATGAATTTGAAAGCCATAAAACCAGAAATGAATCAGGAACGGAGGAAAATAGGAAAAGAGAAATACATCCGATCGTAAGAATGAAATCTCCTGCGTTCCTGCTTTCCTAATTCAGTGATTTTTCTAGCTTTGAAAGCTCGGCCGTTGCTTCGCATCCGTTACGGCTGGTTTCCGAATTTGATCATGCGCTGAGCGCGGCGCGGCGATTTCATGCTGAGGGATGAATTTGAAAGGCATAAAAGCAGAATGAATCAGGAACGGAGGAAAATAGGAAAAGAGAGATACATCCGATCGTAAGAATGAAATCTCCTGCGTTCCTGCTTTCCTGATTCAATGAGCTTTTCTAGCTTTGAAAGCCCGGCCGTTGCTCCCATTCGTTACGGCTGGTTTCCGAATTTGATCATGCTTGCGCACTAACGAGAGGGCCCTTTGGCGGCGGTCGAAGAGAAGGGTACGCCGTTTGTGATTGTGACTTTGGTCCCGGGACTCACCAGATCCTTGAGACGCGCGGCATCCCAGTTCGCGGTGCGGATGCAGCCGTGGCTGCCGGCCCGGCCGATGGTTTCGGGATTGTTGGTGCCGTGGATGCCGATGCCGGGCTTGTTCAGGCCCATCCAAAGGATGCCGACGGGATTGTTAGGTCCGGGCGGGATGTTGTAGAAGTCATTCGTCCGAACGCCATGCATCAGGACGCCTTCGTCGTGCCGGAACCAAGGCATGGTGGCGATGCCAAGGATTTTCCATTCGCCCAGCGGCGCCGGCAGGGTCTTGGAGCCGGGCGTAATGGGAAACTCCGCGATCAGCTTGTCGCCATCGTGCACCTCGAGAAAGCGCTCGCGCGTGTCGATGTAAATCTGCCGGTTGGCGAAGGCCGGATTGGCCGCAACAAATTTCTCCGACAACTTTTCGATCTCGAACGGCTGCACGTTAGGCACCTTTACGGTGTCGCCGACCTTCAGCTCATCGAGGTTCATGCCGGGGTTGATCTTGCGCAAAAAATCCTCCGCCGCGTGATAGCGTTCGGCGACGAACTCGAGGAGCGACCCGTATTTCATCGCCTTGAGTTTCGCCTGCTGCGACGGCCTCGACGCGGTCTCGCCGACAAACTGCTCGTCCTCCGGCCGGATGGTGTAGGTCGTGTAGGGATCCGGCACCTCGGCGAGCAGTTGTTGATCGACTGCGCCGGTCGGCTCAAGGCCGTTCGCCTTTTTGTAAGCGACCAGCGCCTTGCCGAAAAACTCGCCCATCTTGCCGTCGATCTTGCCCGGGCCGAACTCGTGGTTATCGAGGAAAACCTGGAGACGCACACTCTTCTCCTCGTCGTAAATGGGGAGCGCAACCAGTTGGCGCGGGGGGAGCGACGGGGTCGGCGTTGGGGTGGGCGTCGCGGGCAGGGCTTTCCGCACTCTGATCGGTGTCGGTACAGGCGTGGGCGTGTGGCGCGAAAACCAGCCGGCCTCGGCCCCATGCAAGGCGAGCACGAGTATGAGGCAGGTTGCGAGGCGCGGTTTCACGAGCGCAGTTATTATCCGGTCAACGAACGGATGCAAACGCGATGCTCACCGCCGCGGCATCTTTGACTCTTCTGCGCAGGCTCGCATCTTTGACCGCGCCGGCGCGAATCACTACACCGCGAGGATGCTTTCCCGGCCCGGTTTGTTCGCAGCCCGGCGCCGACTCGACCTGCAACACGCCTGAGCTGTTCTTTCATGCCGACCAAAGCAAGACAGCCACGTTCATCGGCAGCGTGCAACTCTTCGGCAAGATTAAAAGCGCTGTCCGTCACCTCGCCTGGGCGTGTTCGTGGGAGCGGCGCAGTCGGACACCGACGTGCGTTGCGCCGGTTGCTCCACGAGAAGATCACGGAGAACCAGGTCAGCGCCCCACCTCAATCCTCTCCCGGGGAGAGGAGGACGCGTTAGCGCCAGGTGAGGGGGCCGCTGCGGTTTTGTGCGGTTGTTATGAGATGGCGCGCGACCCGCGCCGTCGCCAGCCCATCCGCCAAACCCCCGAAACCCGAATTGAGCTAGAGGTCATCTCAGAATAGCTCAGCGCGACGGAGGTCTGGTTAGCGCCCTCACCTCATCCTCTTCCCACGGGAGAGGACGAGGGGTTAGCGCGACGTGAAAGGGTAGTTGGGTCGTGCAGGTATTTGATGAGAGGGTTTCTAAGTTCCTTAGGCAACAAACGAAAGGTCACAAAAGCTATGAAAACATTGAAACTTCTTTGCGCACTTAGCGGTATTGCTGCCATTACCCTCATTCTGGCACAGGCCCAAACCGAATCGACCACCACGACGACGACCAGCACCTATGTTCCGACGACAATGATTGTCGGCTCGCGCGTTACCGGCCCGCAGGGTGATGAAATCGGGCAGATCAGTAACGTCGTGCTCGACCGCCAGACCGGGTGCATGGCTTATGTCGTCCTCGCGACCGAGGCCGGCGGCGCTCGCAAAACCGTTGCGGTCCCGTGGACGGTCTTTAACGCCGGGCCTGACACTCACACTTACACTGTGCGGGTGGACAAGGAGAAGATCTACAGCGCGCCGGTTTGGGAAGCTTCGCGGGTCGCCGAATACAGTCGCAGTGATTGGGTTGGCCAGGTCTATTCCTATTACGGCGTGCAACCTGGTGTTGGCGTAAACGTCAATGTCAATTCCTCTTCCGCTACTCAGGAAGAAGGACAGCGGCAGCAGCGCGAACAAGCCACACAGCGCAACGAACAGCAGTCGCGGAATCCTGACATGCGGCAGCAGCGCGAGCGCGGCCAGCGTGGAATGAACCAGCCTTCCCCGGCGCAGCCGAGCGCAACCCCGCCGCAGCCGAGTGCTTCCCCGGCTGGCAGCGCGAGCGCGATGCCGCGCCACCACCGTCGCGTACCGGCTCCCACCCCTGCGGCGAGTCGAAGTGAACGGAGCGAGCAGCAACCGGAAGAAACTACCGGCGCCACACCACGCGGCGCCCGTAACCCGGATGAGTTACGTCAGCCCCCGACCGGCATGGAAAGCGGCCCGGGAAGCACCCCGGAATCCAGGGAGTCACGTCGCGATACGAGCGATCGCCAGAGCCAAAGACATCAACGTCAGCGCGAGCGCCAGTCTCAGCCGGAGGCGAGCCCGACTCCGTAGGTGAGGGGGAGGGGCGAACGCAGGCGTGAGCTGACCTCGTTCGCTCTCTCTCTTCTGTCTCCTGCCGGATTTACGAGCTGACTCCGTTCGTCGCATGGCTTCCTTTCGTTATCCCACTGCCTGCGCGTTCTCACTCACCGCAACTCATCTTTGTCTCGTTAGGCTCATTCGCCACCCTGGCCTATGAAGCCAGGCAAGCGACGGGCGCGGATTAAACTCCACGCGCCAGAGGGAAGAGAGGAGACGTTCCAGCAGCCCCGCTCCCCTACCTCCAGCGCAGTAATGCGATCTCTAAGTGGTCACATAAGCTCGTGATCAGCCAGAATTTTACCACTTAAGCTGCGAGGAATAACTATGGATGGTTGGCGCATAAATTCCATCAGCGTCCACCGGGTAAACCTCCACGAAGTGGGCATTCATTTCCAGCGCACGATCGAGCACCGGTGAAGGATCAAGCACTCCACCGTAATCCGAGCCGAATTGGAATCCGGTTGAATTGGTTGGACTATTTGTGCTCACCCACTCGTTGACGATAAAGTCAGTGCTGCTGTTTTCGTTCAGTCCCCATTGCATGATTCCGAAGAGGGCTCCAAATCCCTCGTAACCTGTGCCAACACAGTCCGAAGAGTTCGCACCGATCGAGTAGCAAAATACGTCGGTCAGAAAGGCCGTCGAGTCGGGGACGTCGTCTTCAATTGGGATCGAACCCGCCATGATGTATGGAGTGACGTGGAAGTTTGCCGCGTAGGTGGCGATGTAATCCTTCGAACTCTGCTGCCAGAGTGCCAGTTCACCGTCGATTGAAAGGTCAACGCGTGGATTATTGGGGTCGGGAATGTGAGGAGTCGTGCTCGTAGGTGAGGGCATATGAGTTTCGGTTTGAATCCCGAGGCCGCCCATGATGATAAAGGCAGCCGTGCCATCGAGCGGCAGACTTCCGTATCTGGCGCTGCTGATGTGATGTCCCAGCTCAGTGATAAACTCATTCACTTTTTCTTTCACGATCGGATCCCAGGGAAGGACCATCAAAAAGTCATTTCCGCCGTCCTTGGGTACAAGATACTTAGGAACTCCATAGGTGGTTTGCAGCCAGGCCGGTGGATCGCTCAGAATTTTCAACGATATGCCAAGCTGCTTGTGGTTAAGAGCCGCGGTTTGCAACTGAGAATCGATACTGTTCCATTTCCAGCGTGTAGGATCGTCTGTGACTGCGATGGCGGACCACTTGATTCCGAGATGAAGCCCATCAACGTTCGGATTTGTCTGCCAGGGAGTTCCGCCATTCAGTTGAAATATTCCGTGCGGAGCATTGACGATTCCAACTGTCGCTACATTTGAATCCGCGATTCCATCATTAACTTTAAAGGTAAAGGAGTCCGCGCCCTGGTAATTCACAGTGCGGGTGTATTGCCAGAGGTTGCCGTTTACCTGACTCACGCTGCCATGGGTTGGAGCCGAAACAATGATAAACGAGAGAGGATTACCGTCGGCGTCGGTGGCGTTCAGGGTTATATCCTTTGCGGGCGAATTGAGACTTACGCCAACGGTCTGGCCATAGGCCACCGGGACAGTGTTTCTACGCTGCATCCTGGCTGTTGGTGCGGCTCGTCCTGATGAAAGAAAGAGACCGCTACCACCGATAAGAAGGACAGTTGCGAAGACATAGTTACGAGTTTTTACGAAGGTAGAATTCATTTCTCTAGAGATCTGCAATAGCTGATGTGGTTTGTGGTTAGTGGTTGCGAGAGCCCCTTTTGCGGAACGCCTCGTTTAGCCGGTGACCCTTGAGCGCCCCACCGATTCCCTGCAAACGGTGACCCCCTCCAGTGCCGAAGCTGGGTCCGAGAGTTGCAGGAGTTGTGCCTTCGTCAACCGTCGCGATGCGGGTGCCAGACGCGGTTGCGACGATCGGACGCTGGCATCGCATTCGGGGCGAGAGGATTATTTCGGCATTGTCGCGCTGCGCTTGAGCGGACCTTGTGAGCAATCGTAATTATGCAGTCATAATTCCTACAGGTTCGTTCTTTTTAGACCTCCCTCGCGGCCGCCGCTGGGCGATTGCGCGGGGAGAGGGGGTAGCCCGCGCGCCGGGGGACGCGTGGCCGAGCGGCAGCCGGATCGCGCCACTGTTAACGAGCTTCAACATGCGAAGCGGGAGGCAATTAACCGCTAAAAATTCGCAACGCGTCGGCATCGAACTGAGCTGCCATTTGATAGCGTTGCGCATGGGAGAATCTCGCTTGCTCTTTTGGCTGCTCTTGCTTGCGATCTCGTTGGCGGCCATCGACAACGTTGAAGCTGGCGCGCGGCGCTTCACCGATGTCTATGAAGCAACGACTTCGGCGCCCAAGACAGTCGAATCCGAAAACTGGATCACCTGGCGGACGAGTCCGGCGGAGCAAAACCGCTTTAATGCGATCGATTTTCGACACGAGCTTGAATTTGGGGTGACAGAACGCCTGCAGCTTGGGTTGTATCTGGCCGACTGGAGTTACCGCGAGGACCCGGCGGCAAACGCGCACGGTGCGAAATTTGAGGACGCAGCACTCGAGTTGATTTACAACCTGACCAATCCTACGACCGATCTCCTCGGCGCGGCAGTTTATGGTGAATTTCGGGGCGGTCCTGAGGAACTCGAGCTGGAGTCTAAGATTATCCTGCAAAAGAACCTCGGCCAGTTCGTGATCGCTTATAATGGGACACTGGAGTCAACATGGGAGGGCGATCATTTCGAAGAAAAAGGCGGGGAGCTATCGCAGGCACTGGGCCTTAGCTACGAAATCTCGCCGCGTTTTCTCCTGGGTGCCGAGCTGCTGCATGAGATTGACCTCCCGCATTGGTCAGGAGCGGAAGACTCGCTCGTTTATGCCGGTCCGAACATTTCTTATCGATGGGGTAACTGGTGGGCAACAGTTACACCGCTTGTCCAGCTGACCGACGTTGCCTCAGAAGTCGATGTCCAGACTCGGCTGATTCTGGGGTTCAGTTTTTAGCGCATTGCGCGGCTGATGAGACTGCTCTTTTTGTTTTTTCCCGTTGGTCTCCTGCTCTTGGCTGGCTGTGCTGGCGGCTCCAACGCCGCTTTTCCCACGGCACAGCAGATTGTGAGTAAAGGAGGGGCGGAGGTGGCGGATACAGCGAGGTTGCAAAAGGGCCGGCAAATTTTTGCCAGCCGCTGCACCGAGTGCCATGTCGCGCGCAGGATCGATAAATACTCGGTCGCGGAATGGCACCACTTTATCGGGATGATGGCGCCGCGTGCTGCGTTGAAACCAGCGGAACGGGCAGCTTTGGAGAGCTACATCATAACGGCTCGCCAAACGCTTCCTCGCGGATGAATGAAAATTACATTTTGCTGAAGGAGCAATTACGAAGACTGGAGCGCGAATTTTTCTCTTGAGTTTCCCTTAGCGCCGCCGTAAACCACGACTGTTCTGGGGGGAATAGCCGGGCGTTTCAACTTCGTTGGGGCGCCCGGTACTTTTTTGGCCTGCAAAGCTTGGTTAGGCGGGTGGCCATCTTACTGGGAGGCAGGTGTTCAGCCGAAGAGTGCCCCGAAAGCGGCGAGCGACCGACCAATCCCGGGATTACCACCTGGATCGACATCGAACAGGCAAGATGCCTGCGCTACCGAAAATCATGTGAGGCGCTTCCGCCGATCTGCGCTTGTGGAAGCGGGCGAATTTTTCTCGCTTTAACGAGCACGACGTTGTCGGTGTTCTGCACTTCGCCTTCGATGATGAGAAAGGGCTCCTCCGTGATCACAAGCCTCAGCTTCTCGAATAAATCCGGCGCGACAATCGCATTCGAAACTCCGGTCTCGTCCTCCAGACTCACGAAAACAAATCCCTTCGCGGTTCCCGGCCGCTGACGACAAATGACATTCCCGGCGATCTGAACCCGGCTGCCATGCCGCGCCGCGGCAAGATCGATCGCGCGCCAGACGTCCGGCAATTGCTCACCCAACAATTGCATCGGGTGCGGGCCGGTCGTCAGGTTCATGGTTGCGTAATCGGCCTGGATGCGTTCGGGCAACGTCATTGCCAGTAGTGGTGATGCACTGCTCCGGGTAGCGCGCGCGTCTCGCGTGCTGGTTGAGGCGTCCCGCCGCAACGAACTTCCGCCAAGCATTCCGAAATCGGTAGATTGCTCCGGTTTAAGAGAAATCCGCGATCGGGAGACACAATCGCCAGCACGCGAGACGCGCGCGCTACCCAGAAGATCGTCATGCCCTGTCTCTTCGACTTCCCACAGTGCCGCCCGGCGATGCTCGGCGAAACAATTGAGCGCGCCGGATTCCGCCAGCATGCGCAGTTCTTCTTTCGTTAGGCAGACAACCCGCCGTTTAAAATCGTCGAGCGACTGGAACGGGCGCGCCTTTCTCTGCCTAACGATCTCCGCGCCATGCTCCTGCCGCAGGCCTTTGACGACACAAAACCCGAGCCGCACCGCATCCTCGACCCTCACCGGCGCTTCGCGTCCGCCTCTCCCTCGCGAGGGAGAGGATGGAGCATCCGCATGACTCACCGATCCTTCGCTTTTGCCGACCGCTCTCTTGTACGATGTTCGCCTTAATCCGCGCCCACTGACATTGCTCACCGATTGTTCGCCCCCGCTGCTCTCTCCCTGTGGGAGAGACGCACGCGCGAAGCGCGGCAGTGAGGGCAACGGAACCACCGTACAGCGCCACTCGGATCCCATCACGCACACCGGCAAAGTCTTCACTCCATGCCGCCGCGCGTCCTTTACGATCGTGGCGGGAGAGTAAAATCCCATCGGCTGGTTGTTGAGCAGACTGGCGTAAAACTCGGGCGCCCGATGCACCTTCATGTAGGCGCTTCCGTAGGCGAGAATCGCGAAACTGATCGCGTGCGACTCTGGAAATCCATAGAGCGCAAAGGAGGTAATCGCATGAATGATCTTCTCGATCACATCCGCGGCGACTCCTTTGCCGGCCATCGCCGCGCGCAATTTCACGCTCACTTTTTCCATCCGCTCCTGAGACCGATGAAAGCTCAGCGCCCGCCTCAATTCCTCCGCTTCCTCGCCGGAAAAATCCGCCATCACCATCGCGATCTTGAGCATTTGCTCCTGGAACAGCGGCACGCCTAACGTTCTTTCGAGCACCGGCCTGAGGCGCTCGTCGAAATAGCTCACCGGCTCCTTCCCCGCCCGCCGGGCGAGATACGGATGCACCATGTCACCCTGGATCGGCCCGGGACGAATAATCGCCACCTCGATCACGACATCGTAAAAACATTTTGGTTTCATCCGCGGCAGCGTCGCCATCTGGGCCCGGCTCTCGATTTGGAAAACACCGATCGTGTCGGCTTTTTCCATCATCTTGTAAGTCGCGCCGTCATCCTTGGGAATGTGGGCGAGATCGAGTGGCCGGCCGCGTTCGCGACAGAGGGTGAGCGCATCCTGCATCACCGACATCATGCCCAGGCCTAACAAATCGACCTTCACAATCCCGAGGTCTTCGCAATCGTCCTTGTCCCATTGCGCGACGACCCGGCCCGGCATGGAAGCGTTCTCGAGCGGCACGATTTTGCTCAGTTGGTTCTGGCAAATGATCATGCCGCCCGAGTGCTGCCCGAGATGCCGCGGCAACCCGTAAATCGCGCGATACAGCCTAACGAACGCCGGCATCCGCGGATGTTCTTTGGGCAAACCGGCCTGCTCGATCTGTGCCTCAAGATCGAGCGTGTGGGGGAAATCGCCGCTCGCGAAGAGATGCGAGAAACGATCGAGAATGTTGGGAGAAAAGTTGAGCGCCTTCCCGATCTCACGCGCCGCGCTCCGCCCGCGATAGGTAATGACATTCGCGGTCATGGCCGCGCCGTGCTTGCCGTAGCGGCGATAAATTTCCTGGATCACACTCTCGCGCCGCTCGCCACTCGGGAGATCGAGATCGATATCGGGCCAGCCTTTGCGGCTCTCGTTCAGGAAGCGCTCGAAAACCAAATGATTCGAGACCGGATCGACCGGCGTAATTCCAAGACAAAAACAGACCGCGCTATTCGCCGCGCTCCCGCGGCCCTGGACCATGATGTTGTTTTCCCGGCAGAAATTCACGATGTCCCAGACGATCAAAAAATAGCCGGCGAACCCGAGCTTCTGGATGAGCGCGAGCTCGAACTCGAGCTGCCGTTTCACTTTGCTCGAGATCGATTCGTAGCGCTGCTGTGCCCCGAAGAGCACGATTGTGCGCAGGAAGGAATCCATCGAATGTCCCTCCGGCACCGGGTAATCGGGAAAATGATATCCGATGTTCTCGAGGGAAACCTGGAGGCGCTCCGCCAGCCGCAAGTTATTCGTTAGGGCATCGGGTCGGTCGCGGAAGAGCGCCTGCATTTCCGCCGGGCTCTTGAGATGGCGCTCGGCATTTTTCGTCAGGCGGGTGCCAGCGGCATCGAGGTGAGTGTGCTCGCGGATGCAGGTGAAAACATCGAGCACCTCGCGACCCGTCGGAGTCGCATGGAGGACGCCATTTGTCGCGAGAAGCGGAAGCCGATACTGTTCCGCAAGATCGATCAATTGGCGATTGATGCGCTCCTCGCCCCTAACGAGATGACGTTGCAGCTCGACATAAACGCGATCGCGGCCGAAGGCATCGACCAGCCGCTGAGCGCGGTCTGCGAGATTCTGGGTAGCGCACACGTCCACGTGTGCTGGCCACGGTGTTCCACCGTCGCGAACTTTTCTTGGCGCATTGCCGTCAGCTTGGAATTTCGCTTTCAGGAAAGTTCGTCCCGGTGAAACACCGCGACCAGCACGCGAGACGCGTGCGCTACCCAGAGGTTGCGTTTTCGCGCCGGAAACTAACGCGACCAGGCCCTCGGCAAACTCTTTCAATTGCTCATAACAAACGAGGCATGTGCCCTTCTCACTCCGCAGGTGCGCCTCAGTTAAGAGCGAACAAAGATTTTGGTAACCCGCGCGGTTCTCGACCAGCACCGGCACGATCGCGCCGTCTTCCATCGTTAGGCTTGCGCCGATGATCGGACGAATGCCGTGCTCGCGGCAGGCGACGGAAAACCGTTGCGCGCCGTACACGCCGTTGTGATCAAGCAGCGCGATCGCCGGCAGACCCAGCTCGGCGGCACGTTGCGCGAGCTGCTCGGGAAAGGACGCGCCACGGAGGAAGCTGAAGGCGCTGCAGGCGTGAAGCTCGACGTAGGACATAACGTGGGAGCGATTACGAGCACGATTAGGAGCAGGAGCACGAGGAGGAATCCCTCTCCCTCCTGCTCCTGCTCGTAATCGATCGCATTCTCAGTCGTAAACCCCTTCCAAAATCGATCCCTCCGGCTCTTCCCGGCAGCGGCAAACAACGCCATCCTCCAGTTCCAAATCCCACTCGGCCCTTCTCCATCTCTTCTCATCCCACCAATCTCCCGAGCTGAGATACGGTCCCTGCCGCGCCACCACTGCCGCGCGCTCGAGCACCCGCCTCCGGCCCAGGCGCAATCGGCGCAACGCCGGCCCAATCATTGTCTCGTTAGGCGGATGCTCCGGCTGCTCCTCCATTTTCCAGGAAAAGGGCTCGAGATGAAAAGCATCGGCGCGATGCGAATCCTCCAGCACCGGCGTCCCGACGCGCTCCTTGCCTAACAATCCCGTGAGGCGATTGAGCGTCTCGTGCAGCCGGGCCGGATCGCGCAGCGGCGTCTCGAAAAACTCAAACTGCTGTTTTTTCGCCCGGGCTGGTTGCGCCTCCAGCGCGACCGCGATGATCGGATGCTCGGAGCGAAAATTTTCCAAGTGCGTCTGGAGGAGGCGAAAGAGCAGCTCGACGGAGTTGGTCGGCTCCGGAATCTGGAACCGATGTTGGTACTGCTTTTTATCGGAAAAGGTGAGTCGAAAAGTCAGTTCCTGCGCGACCAGATAAAGGGTGTCGAGCCGGCGGGCGAGATGTTCAAGAAAACGTCTCAGGACAAAGAGGAGGGGCTCGGCGGTTTCGATCTCGTGCTCGAACTCGATTTGCTCGGCGAAAATTTCCGGCGGCCTAACGAGTCGCAAGAGGCGGGTGGAAGTGCCATTAGCCTGCTCCCAAAGGCGGGCAGCGATCGGCCCCAGCCGGGCAGCGAGTTCATCCTGCGGGAGAGCCGCGAGCTGGCCGAGGGTGTCGATGCCCCATTTGTGGAGAATCGAGAGGAGGTGCGAAATCTCGGCCGTCTCGGTTTTCCTGCTCTGCATAAGGCGATTTTACCGCCATTGCCATAATGTTCAACAGAACATCTATAGCTCACGCGTTTATCCGCCCGGGCTGAGCAGCCGCGCCTTCGCTTCGTCGGGCAAGCCCGAATTCGCAATCCAGGCGGAAGCGTTGCGCGGATCCGTTTTCAACCAGGCGCGGGCGGTCGCTTCGAGTTCGCTGTTGCGCAGGCTGTCGTTGCTGATGCTCGCCGCCCATTGCATCGCGGTCTGTGCGTCGGACCCGGCGATCCGGTCGGCGAATGCGCTCACCGCCTGATCACGCGACGGTCCGTTGCCCAGGGTGGCGAGCCAGTCGGCGGCGGCGTCCGGATCGTTCTTGCCCCAGCTGTTGATTAAACTTTGGAAGGCTTGTTCGCGCGTTGCTCCCTCCGGGAAACTGACCGCCCAGGCGCTGGCAGCCTCTGGGTCCTGCCCAGCCCATTGTGCAACAACGGAACTGGCGGCGGCGGCTTGTGCACTGCCCGACAGTCGGGAGGTGAGTTGCGCCGCTTGGCGAGGATCGTTTTCCGCCACCGCGGAAATGATGTTCGGGAGAACCGCGGCGCGCGTTCCCGGGTCGGCGAGATTTTGCGCCCAGGTCAATGCTTCTGCTGAATCGGTCTGCGCCCAGCGCCGAGCGATGTTGGCGAGTAGGATCGATTGTGTGTCCCCGCTGCTATTCGTTAGGGCGTATTGCGCCGCCGCCGCCGGATCGTTTTCGCTCCACTGCGCGATGATCGGTTTGAGGGCATCGTCGCGGCTCGGGCCAGGCGGCAACTTTTGCATCCACTGCAGGGCGGTCGCGACATCAGCAGTCGCGAACTGCCGCGCGATTGTAGCGATGGCGTCCTCTTGCATTCTGCCGACGGGCATGATGGCAACATAATTGCCGGCGGCGGTCGGATCGGTTTGTACCCAGACAGAGAGAAGACTTTGCAGGGCGCGCGATTGGCCGTCGCCGGCGGGCAATTGCTGCGTCCAGGCGAGCGCCGCCTGCGGATCGATCTGGGCCCATTGTCTTGTAATGTTGCTGGCAGCGCGCTCGCGCATCTCGCCCGGGGAGAGGCTCGAGACCATGGTCGCAGCGCGCGACGGATCCTTCGCCGCCCAATTCGAAAGAATGCTCTGGAGAGCATTGTCGCGCGCCTGGCCGTTCGGCAAACTACTCGCCCAGGCAAAGGCGGCTGGCGGATCGTCGTTCGACCAGGTGGAAGCGACAACCTGGAGGGCAGTATCGTGGGCCGATCCGGCGGGCAAGCCGGCGACGCGTTGCGCGGCAGTCACCGGATCGGTGTTGGCCCAGCGCGAAAAGATCGGCCAATAAAAACTCTGACGCGCCCCGGCGAGCCCGGGAAGGCTTTGCAACATCGTGAGCGCCGCCTCCGGATCGGCTTCGGCCAGAGCCGAGATGACCGCTTGTTGCGCGCGTTCGCGCTCCTGACCGGGCGGAAGTTGTTGCACCCAGGCATTGGCGGCGGCTGAGTCCTTCTCCGCCCACGTGCGCACCGCGGCCGCGGCCATGAAGGCGCGCTCGGCGGGCGTGCTGCTGCTTTGGGCGTAGGCGAGCGCCGCCTGCGGATCGGCTTCCGCCCAGTGCGACACCAGCATCGCGAGGTAAAGAGACTTTTCGCGTTGGTTAGGCACGGACTGGAACGCGTCGATAATCCCACGGATTTTCCTTGGATCGATCGTGTCGATCAATTTGCTGACATCGAGATAGCTGCGGCGATCTGCCGGATGCGCCATCGCGTTCCTGAGAGCGGCGACGATCGCCTGATCGGACAGTTCCTTGGCGTTCATGCTGGTCGAGCCGTTACGAGATTCGGTTTCGAGCAAGAAGGGATCACCATCGTTAGGATCAAGGGAGCCTAACAATCTGGCGGCGAGCCGGCTTGAAGCGTTGGACGTAATTCGCCCCGACTGTGACGTGCTGTAGCGGCCGGCCGCCCACCCGCCAGCAAAAGCGAGCGCGACAAGCAGAAGTGCGATGAGATACGAGCGTTTCACAAAACTTTCAGCGGGCATTGCGGCAAGGCCTTGAGGAAAGCACGCCCGTAGGTCTTCGTCACAATTCGGTTGTCGAGAATGACGATGATCCCCTGATCGGTCTTTGTCCGAATCAGCCGGCCGACTCCCTGGCGCAACTTTAGGATTGCCTCCGGCAGTGAATATTCCGTGAAGGCGTCGCCTCCGCGCGCCTGGATGAGCTCGAGCTTGGCTTCGATCAGCGGATGATCGGGCACGGCAAAGGGCAGGCGCGTGATGATGACATTGGAGAGTGCTTCGCCCGGCACATCCACGCCCATCCAAAAACTGTCCGTCCCGAAGAGCACGCTCCGCGGCGTGGTTTTGAATTGTTCGAGGAGCTGCGTGCGTGGCGCGCCTTTTCCCTGCACAAGCAGGTTCATTTTTTGCCTAACGAAAAATTCCTCCATCTCCCCGGCGAGCTGTTGCATTGCGCGGTAGCTGGTGAAGAGGACGAAAGCGCGACCATCGGTATCGGCGACGAAATGCGCGATCCATTGCGCGAGCGCATCGTGGTAATTTTCGTCGCGCGGATCAGGCATCTTGCGCACGACGAAAAGGCGCATCTGTCTTTCAAAATCGAACGGGCTGCCGAGCTGCAACGGCTCCGCTTCCATCGCGCCAACCCGCCGGCGGAAGTAGCCCAAATCGGAGCGTCCGACGGCGAGCGTAGCGCTCGTTAGGATGCTGGTGCAGTTTTCCCGGAAAACCAGTCGCCGCAGGAGCGGCGCGACATCGATCGGGGCGGCATTGAGCGTGATATTTTGCGCGGCTTTTCCAGTGCGCTCGATCCAATAGACGTGTTCGTTCGCGCTCTGTTGCAGGAAAATGGAAATGCCTTCGCGAGCGTCGCGGATGCGACGGCCAAGTTCCTGCAGTTCGGCCTTGAGCGATTCGTCCTCGGTTTTTCGCACGACCTCGGCGATGCGCGCCTGTAACGCAGCGAGCCGGCCGGTGATTTGGTCCTCGACAAAATCCGCACCGCGGACGCGATATTCCCGCCCCTTTTTGAAATCGGCCCGTTCATCGACGGCATCGAAGAACCGGTCCGCCTCCTCGACTAACGACGCCGCGAGCGTTACCCCGGCAGCATCGCGCGTGACGGTGAAGAGGCCTTTCTTCGAGCGCGCGTTGTAGAGTCGCTGGATCGTCGCGCGCAACCCGTATTGTGAGACCCCAATCCCGATCTGTCGCGAAGCGACCTGCTCGAGCGTGTGGGCTTCGTCGAAAATCAGGAAGTCGTTAGGGAAAAGATAGCCATCCTCGTGCTCTTCCAACTCCTCCGGGAGAAGCGTGAAGAAGAGCGTGTGGTTGAGCACGACGACGTCGGCGGCGAGCAGCCGTTTGCGCGCGTGTTGAAAAAAGCATCGCGGATTTTGTCCGCAGGTTTTCGTCGTGCAGATGTGCGCTTCGCTGCAAACCTGCATCCAGACTTTCGGGTCGGGCTCGATCGGCAGATCGCTCAACGTGCCATCGCGGGTGGAACGCGCCCATTCCGCGAGCCGGGCGAGGTCAGTCTGCTCGCTGGTCGTGAAAAGTTCGTTCGCCTGCGCGACCGCGCGATCGAGCCGCCGCCCGCAAAGATAATTTTGCCGGCCTTTCATCAGCGCGGCTTCGAATTCGATCGGCAGAATTTTCTTCACGATCGGGATGTCTTTCTGGAGCAGTTGTTCCTGGAGATTGATCGTGTGCGTCGAAATGATCGCCTTCCTGTTCTGTTCGACTGCGAAAAGGGCCGCCGGAATCAAATAAGCGAGCGATTTGCCGACGCCGGTCCCGGCTTCAACCACGAGATGGCGCTCCTCCTCGAGCGCCGCGGCGATCGCCGCCGCCATCTCACGCTGCTGTGGCCGGTATTCGAAATTGCGCGCCTTCGCCAGGAGCCCATCCGGCGCGAAAATCTGCCGCACGCGCTCGACAAAATCGCTCCCGAGAGAATCTTTGAGCGCAATCATGGCTCCTTCGGCTTTCGGTATTCGAATTTCGTCATTTCCCCAATGAGATTGCTCGATCGTTACGTCATCCGGAATTTCCTGCAGCCCTACTTTTACTGCATCCTGGGATTTCTCTCCATCTGGCTCATCTTCGATATCAGCGACAACAGCTCGATCATCTTCGACGAACGGGCGCCCCTCGGGTTGGTGGCGAAGTTTTATTGGACGCAAATCCCGCAGGTGCTGGTGATCCTGCTCCCGGTTGCCCTGCTCCTCGCTCTTCTCTTTTCGTTAGGCAGAATGTCGCGTGCGAACGAGATCGTCTCGATGCTGACCGCGGGCGTCAGTGTGCCCCGGGTCATTTTGCCGCTACTCTTGATGGGCGTTCTCACCACCGGCGTTACGCTCGCGCTCAATTACTCTCTCGCCGCCCACGCCGAGCTCGCCCGGAAAAATTTCGTCGACCAGGTGAATCGTGGCGGGCCGCGCGACACCACCATCACTGCGCAGGTTTTCCGTAACCGGACCGACGACCGCACCTGGTACATCACGCGGTTCAAACCGGGCACGAACAAGTTCAACAATGTGCAGGTCGTGCAGCAGGACGCAGAGGGGAACATCACCCGCAATTACATCGCCAGCGAAGCCGTCTACGATCCGGCGACGAAGAATTGGATCCTAAAAGCAGTGAAGGTGGTCGACTACGATCTCGCCGGGAACATCAAGAAAGACGATCTCGAGACCGAGCTGACCATCACCGGCTGGAGTGAAACGCCTTTCCGTCTCAGGAGCGCGAATGTCCGCCCGGAGTTCCTCGGTGTTTCCGAATTGGAGGAATATCTCCACTACAATTCCGATTTTCCCGACACGTTACTCGCTCCCTTTCGCACCCAGCTGCAATATCGCTGGGCGCTGCCCTGGACCTGCTTCGTCGTCACGATCATGGCCGCGCCGCTCGGGATCGGCTTCTCCCGCCGTGGTATTCTCGCGAGCGTGGCGGTAGCCATCGGGCTGGTCTTCACGATGAATTTTCTTGTCCATCTCTTTCTCGCGCTCGGCGAAGGCGACCGCGTTTCGCCGCTCGTTGCCGGCTGGACACCGAACGTCATTTTTTTCCTGGTCGGACTTTATCTGCTCCATCTGCGCGCGACCAACCGGGAGGCGCCGAGCTTTAATCCCGCCCGGGTCTGGCATAAGTTGCGCGCGAGATGAATCCGTTAGGCGAAGAATGGTCGATCCAACATCGCGCTGAGACCTGCGCCGTCACCGGCCGGCCTTTCGCGTCCGGGGAAAATTTCTACACCTTGCTTTTTCGCGATCGCGAGGGTTTTCGTCGTCAGGATCTGAGCGAGGAAGCGTGGCAACAGCGCAACGATAATCTTCAGCCCTTCTCGTTTTGGCGCTCGCGTTTCGAGCCGCCGTCGCCCGTCCCGCCCGAGCCGTTGGCGAAGGAAAATGCAGAAGAATTATTCCGGCGCCTGGTAGCGGCGGGCGACCACGCGAACGCCAACGCCTGCTATGTGCTGGCCGCCATGCTGGAGCGCAAACGCATTCTTAAACAAATTGAGACCGAGACTCGCGATCGCGGCCGCGTCTTGATTTATGAACACGCGAAAACCGGAGACGTCTTCGTCGTGCCCGATCCGCAATTGCGCCTGGATGAATTGGAAGGCGTGCAACGAGAAGTCGCAGGGCTCCTGCAAACGAAACTGACGGCCGCTGCGACAAAGCTTGCAGAGATAACAGTTCGAGAGAAGTAACTCCTTTTCGCCCGGCGGCGTCCCGCGATTCCCGCGGTTTAGTAATTATCCACGTTGCTCAAGCTACAAGCCAGCGGGAATTACGTCTACGGCACGACAGTCAGCGTGAGATCGTTCCCGTCGCCGCCTTCGTAGCTGGCTTGGAAGTTATTGTTGTTCACAGTCACAATTCCGCCGTCGGGCAGGTTACTGAAGGCGCCGATGATCGGGTTGGCGCTGGTGTTGCTGATGACTGTGAGAGTCAGTCCTTGGCGGAGGACGCCCTGGGCCTGACCGGTTAGATCAAAGGTGGCTCCGCTGTTGATTGTAACTCCATTGGCGCTCACCTCATCGGTGCGGGCCTGGTTACGCCGGGCTTTGAAGGTGCAGGTGTAAGTCGAGCCAGAGTTAAAGGTAAGCGCGCTTGAGGTGGTAAAAGTAGCCTGCGTCCTGGCACCGTGGGCGGGTGCGAGAAAGGCTCCGTTGCCAAGGGTTACTGGACCCGAGATGATACCGTTCCCGCCCAAAGTCCCGGCATTGACACTTACTGCTCCGGTGCCCGTAGCCGAGCCGGTTGTATTGGCTGCAACCAGCGTTCCCTGGCTAACTGTGGTTCCGCCGGTGTAAGTATTCGCTCCCGAAAGCGTGAGTGTGCCCGTGCCGGTCTTGGCGATTGAACCGCTGTTTTGAATGGTTCCCGAGAAAGTCTTATCGAGGTTATTCGCGCCCACTACCAGTTGATTCGCGCCCAGTAAGACCAGACCGTTGCCCTCGATCGAGCCCACGGTTGTGCCCGGAGTTTTATGGGTGCTGATGTCCAGTCGGCCGTTGTCGAAGATCGCGAACGGGGCCAGGCCGCCGTTACTCGAATTGCTGAACTGAACCAGACCGCCGTCGCCGCCATTTGTGCCGCCATTGATGGTGAAGCTGGCATTGGCCGCGGTGGTATCATCTTGGAAGTCGATCGATGCAGCAATAGCGCCGCTGGTTGGGCCGCCATTAACGACAAAGCTGGCCTGATCCGCGGTCGCATCATCCTGGTAGATCATCTCTGCGCCACCGGCCCCGCTGATTCTGCCGCCTTCCAAAGTGAAGCTTCCCGCTCCCGCGCTCGTGTTGTCGTAGAAAATAATGTTTCCACCGAATTGATTTCGAGTCGATCCATTAATGACAAAGCTCGCATCTGCCGCCGTGGCCGTACTCAGAAACATCACTTCCGCTGCGCCATTTACGGTCACAGTCGCGTTAGCAGCGGTCGAATCATCTGCGAACTGGAGAAAACCAGGATTGAGCGTAAAGGTTGCATTGGCCGCGGTAGAGTTACCGAAGAATATTATATCAACTTGGCCAATTGTGTTACGCTTGATTGTAAAATCTGCGCTGCCTGCGCTGGCCCCGGGAAACAAAATTAGGTCTCCGGCATCAAGAAAGAAAGCGATCCGGTCTCCGATGGTCGCTCCATTGGCTATATCTATCTCAGATACATTAAACGGTGGAGTACCCTCCGTGTCGAACTCTTGCGTAGCGCCAGAGTTATTGACAATCTCTCCAAGAATCGTCAGTCCCCCGTGAGTCAATGTAATCGTGAAGGGACCAGCGCCCTCATTGAAGATAATGCTTTCTACAGTTATAGATATCTCTTCCGGAATGGACACGCCCGTCACATCAGATTGATCGAACGTAGCGATATCAGTCGCCCCGTTCGGGACAGTCTGCGGCATCCAGTTGACAGCGTTCGTCCAGTTACCGTCCGATGGATTCAAACTCCAGGCGGCGCTGCCAGCCTGGGCAGTTGGCAAGAGAATTAGGGCTAGGAGTGCATGAAAAGACAATGCTTGGACGAGTTTGGAAGCTTTCATGTTACGGCGCGACTGTGAGGATAAGATCGTTCCCATTAGTGATCTCTTCCGAAATGGAGAGATCCGTCAGGTTCGAATTGTCGAGGTGGCAAACCAGCGGGGCTATCGCTGTATATTCTTGGATATTCATAAGCGTGGGGCGGTTGTTGAGTTCGCTCCTTATGCACAGGCGCTTGACGCGGTGTCAATCCTTTTTCCTGAAGTTTTGTTTCTGGCGGTCGATAGCCTTTTATTCCAACCTTTATCTCGTTAGGGCGAATAAGCCCGGCGAGCACGCTATACCAGAGCTATGGGTGAACACTAAAGCGTAAAGCGTTTGATCCTTAGCTGGTCGGATGGTGAGGAGTGTTCAGGGCGCAGTGAGTTCTAGCCGGCAATCTACCGGCCGGCACAAGCAAAAGATTCTTAAAATTCAGGTGGATGAAAATCCTCGTCTGACGTTCGTTGTCCTTGCAAAATGCCCCTGGCTCGTCTGTGGCGAGCTGGCTTTTGGGCCTCTTTCGTCATTCACATTTCTTCGTTATCTTCTCTGCAATGCTGCCCTGGTTTTCCAACGCTAACTTTCCGCTCTACCTCGCGCCGATGGCCGGCGTGTCGGACAAGATTTTTCGCCAGCTCTGCAAGGAGCGCGGCGCGGACGTTTTGGTCACGGAATTTGTTTCCGCAGAGGGCGTTTTCCGGCGCAACGAGCGCACCCGGCGCTATCTCGATTTTGACGAGATCGAGCGGCCCCTCGGCGTCCAATTGTTCGGCGGCAACGCCGAGCACATGGCGGAAGCAGCCCGCCAGGTAATCGACTGGGTGCAGCCGGATTTCATCGATCTCAACTTCGGATGCCCGGTCAACAAAGTGGTGGCGAAAAACGGCGGCTCGGCCCTGCTCAAGGACTGCCCATTGTTAGGCAAAGTCACCGGCGCTGTCGTTAGGGCGGTCGCCCCGCTGCCGGTCACGGCCAAGATTCGGACGGGCTGGGACGGCCAGTCGGTCAATGCTGTGAGCGTGGCGAAACTTCTCGAGTCGTTAGGCATCGCCGCTCTCGCAATTCACGGGCGCACCCGCGCGCAGGGTTATTCCGGCTCTGCTGATTGGGAGATCATCGCGCAAGTTGCGGCTGCCGTTTCCATTCCCGTGATCGGCAACGGCGATCTCTTTAGCGCCGCGGACGTCGCGAAAAGAAAATTCGAAACCGGGATCGCCGGCGCGATGATCGGCCGCGCCGCGATGAACTCCCCGTGGATTTTTTGCCAGACAAAACATTATCTCTCGACCGGCGAACTGTTGCCGCCGCCCGAACCCCCTGAGAAATGGGCGCTGATTCAACGGCATTGCGAACTGGCGGTCGCGGAATGCGGAATCGAGGATCTCGCGATGCGCTCGATGCGTGGCCGGCTGATGGCGTACTCGAAAGGAATGCCAGCGGGCAAATTGCTTCGGGAAAAATTTCAGCACGTCAGCACGCTTGCGGAAGTGGCCGAGATCGCGGCCGAGCACAGGCTCCTTCAGGAAAGGCAGCAGGTCGCGCCCGACGTGGTGCCGTTCCTCGGGGCGGAAACGGCGGCCGCGTAGGCGACGAGATGAAGTTTGCGTTTCACTCGAGCGCGAAAAAAGCGCAGCCCGAGCCTCGCATCAGCCTGCCCCAGGTTTGGAGCGACGAGTACGGGGTCGCTATCCGCGGCTGGATTTTGACTCCGGGTGGGCCACCCGATTTGCTCGAACTGCTTTTGGACGGCAGACCCGTGCCGGTCGTGAGTTGGCATGCTCGACCTGATATCGTGGCGAAGCACCCCGAGTATCGCTCGGGTGAGAAGTGCGGCTTCTGGGCTTACATGCCGCGACGTGCCTCGCATGAAGTGCAGGTCCGCGCGCAGACCGGACATGAGCTTTTCTCGCGCAGCTTGAAACTTCGAGCACCGGCAGCCCGTTCTGAGAATGAGCTGCCGGCACGATTATTCGACCGCTTCCGATCGGCCGCGAACGAGCAGAAGTGGACGGTGCTCGAGATCGGCTCGCGTGTGGTGGTTCCGGGAAGCAGTTCGAGGCGCCCGCTTTTCGCGCAAGCCGCGTCCTATACCGGGTTTGACCTGTATGGCGACGACAACACCGATGTGATAGGCGACGCGCATCGGCTCTCATCCTATTTCCCCGCGCAGCGATTTGACGCAATCTTTTCTCTCTCGGTGCTCGAGCATCTGGCGATGCCGTGGGTTGTCGCGGCCGAGATTAACAAGATCCTAAGGCCAGGCGGAGTGACCTTTCATCTGACCCACTTCACTTTTCCTCTGCATGAGCAGCCGGCCGATTACTGGCGTTTCACCGATGCAGGGTTGCGCTCGCTCTTTTCGCCGGTCGTGGGATTTGCCGATGTGGAAACCGAATTCTTGACGCCGGCCAGTCTGCACCCCCACGATCGCACCCCGGAACTGCTTCATCTGCCAGCTCAGCCTGCATACATCCAGGTGGCAGTGCTGGCGCGCAAAGCCGCGGAACTCGACGAATCACGGATCCGGTGGGTTGGACAGAAATTGACCGAACCGGTTTATCCCGCCCCGCGGCCCAAGCTGGTGTAGTGAGCGTGGCGCGCGGTTGCCCAGGCGAACTCCGACCGTAAGTTCCTTCGTGTCCGCGACCGCATCGCCGAACGGCGAGATCAAATACAAAATTGGCAACGAGCGTCTCGTTAGGGTGACGGAGAGCGCGGCGCGCAAACTCATTTCGCTCCTGCAAAAGCAGGGGCGCGCACAGGGCGCATTGCGCGTCGCGGTCATCGGCGGCGGTTGCTCGGGATTGCAATACAAAATGGATTTGGTCGATGGCCCGGCGAATCGCGACATTCTCGTAGAGTCGCAAAATGTACGGGTAGTAGTCGATCCAAAAAGCGCGCTCTTCGTCAGCGGATCGGTTCTGGATTTCAGTGAAGATCTGCAAAAGGGCGGGTTCAAGGTGACGAACCCGAACGCGGTCGCGCACTGTTCGTGCGGCGAAAGTTTCTCGGCATGACCGATTACTTCGCGCTCCTCGGCGAAGCGCGGCGTCCCTGGCTCGATTCGGAAAAGCTGAAGGAAAAATATTTCGCCCTCGCGCGCGAGCGGCCGGCCGACGCGGAGCTGAACGAGGCGTTTCAAGTCCTGAGCGATCCGAAACTACGCTTGCATCACCTGCTCGTTTTGGAGGGCGCGGATCTCAGCGCTGGACGCGATGTGCCGGCGGCGCTGGCGGAATTTTTCTGGAATACGGGGACGCTCTTGCGCGAAGTCGATCGCTGGCTGCTCAAGCACACCGAGGCAACCGGCGCGCTCTCGCGGGCGTTGCTCAGCGGAGAACGCAGCAAATTGGAACGGAAGTTGGAAGAACTCGAGAGCGAGCTGGCACGCCGCTATGAAGCGGAAGTGGGCGAGCTGCGCGATTTTAATTCTCCCGGCCCGCTCTCGCCTAACGAGCTAAGGAAGCTGATCGGGCATCGCGATGTGATTTCGTATCTCACTCGCCTGCGCGAGCAGTTGGCGGAAAAACGTTTTCGGCTCAAAGCCGCCTAACAAAAAGCTTGCCTGAGAAAAAAATCAGGCCAACATGTTCATATGCTCACGCCCGGACAGCGGAACGTGCTTCAGTTCATCCAATCGGAACAGCGGAGCAAAGGTCTAACCCCGAGCACGCGCGAGATCCAGGAACACTTCGGATTCGCGAGCCAGACCTCAGTGATGCAATACATCGCCGCGCTGGAGCGCAAAGGTTTTCTCCAGCGTCACGCCCGCAAAGCCCGCGCCCTTGTCACCGCCGCGCCACACAGCCGGGTGGTCGATGTGCCGATTTACGGCGAGATCCCGGCCGGCATGGCGACGCTCGCCGAGCAAAATATCGAAGGACACGTCGCGCTCGATCTCGCTTCGCTCAATTGCTCGCACAGCGGCCGCACTTTTGCCCTGCGGGTGCGAGGCGATTCGATGATCGGCGCCCATATTCTCGATGGCGACATCGTGATTTTGGAAGATCGCCAGACGGCGAAGAATGGCGACATCGTCGCGGCCTTGATCGACGGCGAGACGACGCTGAAGCGCTATGTGGTGGAGCGCGGGCGACCGTATTTGAAGGCGGAGAATCCGCGCTTTCCGAATCTGATTCCAGCGCGCGAGTTGCGGATTCAAGGAGTGATGCGCTCGCTCGTGCGGAAGCAAGGAGCGGCGCGGGTCAATTCGTAGCATCGCCTTCCCGGGCTGTGGGCTCTGCGGGCATCCGGGCCGGCGTTTCACTCGCGAAATGCCATCGTTAGCTGATATGTTGTTTTGAACATATCGTGCAGATGTGTCATCGTTCGGTATGGCCGCAGGCAAGATCATCCATCTGCGCAATCTTCTGGCGGAAAAATTTCCCCAGGAGCCTTTGCCGGCAGCGGACCGGCTCGTCACCGGTTTGGCGAATTTCGACGAGGCACTGGATGGCGGCCTAACGAAAGGAGCGATCACGGAGCTGACGAACGCCTCGCCAAATGCAGGGAGCGCTTCGATGATCGCGGCGCTCCTGTGCTGCGCCGCTCGTGAGCGCTATTTCATCGCGCTGATCGATGGGCGCGATTCGTTTGATCCGCAATCGCGTGGCCCGGCCGCCTTGCGACATCTGCTCTGGGTGCGTTGCCAGAAGACGAGTGAAGCGATCGAAGCGGCGGATTGGCTGTTGCGGGATGGAAATTTCCCGCTCGTGATTCTTGATCTGGTGCTGAACCCGCTGGCGGAGTTGCGCAAAATTCCCTCGAGCAACTGGTATCGCTTGCAACGGCTGGTCGAGCCGGCGCCGGCCGCGTTTCTGGTTTTCACGCCGCAAAGCATGATCAGCAGCGCGCAATGGAAACTGCGCCTGGAGAATCGCTGGACACTTCCGCAGCTCGATGCCGAGGCGGGGAATTTGCTGACCCAGATGAAGTTTCGCGTGCAGCGCGCGCAGGTTAACAAATGGAGGAACGAGGAACGGATGGCCTCGGCCGGCTGAGACCTCACCCATGCAATTCCCATCTTCTCTTTTGCCTGCGCGCGGATTGCAATTGACACCTTTCTCAGGATGACAAGCCGTCCTCGAGAACATGGAAATGTTCGCCGCGCTTTATCTGCCGGATTTTGAATTGCAGGCCGCCCTGCGCCATGAGCCGGCGCTTTGGACCGAGCCGGTTGCCTTGCTCGACAACCAGGAAGCGAAAGCAACCATTCTGCAACTAACTTCGAGCGCGGCAGAAATGGGAGTGACGGTGGGAATGACTCCGAGCCAGGCCCTGGCCCGATGTCTCGATCTCATCATCAGAAGTCGAGCTCTCGAGCAGGAAAAAATTGCCGGCGAAATCTTACTCCATCATGCCGCGACCCTCGCGCCGGAAATCGAAGCGACCGCGCCAGGCATTGTGACGGTGCATTTCACCTCGAGAAAAAATTGCCGCGAAAGCGCCGAACGGGTCGTTAGGCAACTGGCCGAGCTGCAACTGACGGCTCAGGCCGGCCTCGCCGCGACGCCCGATCTGAGTTTTCTCGCCGCCTGTCTCGCCCGGCCAGTTTTGCAGATCGAGAACGCAAAGGAATTTCTCGCGCCGCTCCCGCTCGAGACTCTGGAGAAGATCAACCGGATGAACAGGACTTAGCTCCGATTAGAAGAAGGTCTCATCGCTGCTCTCCCCCCAATCCGCGTGAATCCTGTTAATTCTATCTAGGAGTTATCTCATCAATTCCAGCGGAGGCCCAAGTGCATGTGCGAAGCCCCTCACCTCAATCCTCTTCCGAGGGAGAGGAGGACGCGAAGCGCCAGGTGAGAGTTTCTCGAGATGCGTCTCGCGCTGTTTTTATGAGATGGCTCTTAGAACAAACTCTAACTGCCCGCGTAATCAGGATACTTCTGCCGCAGCTGGCTCTTCGCGCGCTCCGCTTCATCAGGCTTGCCGGCTTTCTCATACGCTTTGGCAGCCTTGGCCAGGGCCTGCGGCGTGATCTCGGGATCATCGTAGAGCAGCGCCACGCTCATGAAAGCTTTGCCGGCATCCTCAAATTGTTGCCGCTCCATCTCGACATCGCCGGCGAGCAAGCGCGCCTGCGCGTTTACTCGTCCTTCCGGCTGCAACTTCATGATCTCCTCCGCGATCTTTTGCGCGTCGTCTGGTTTGTGCGCACCGATCTTCGCCTCGCCCAACGCGATCAATGCTTTCGCTTTCGCCGCCGGATCATTCGCCGATTGCAGGAACTTCTGCAGCGATTCCTCCGCCGCAGCCGGCTGGTTCTCTTTCATCTGCGCGTCGCCGAGATAAAACCAGAAGTCGGGTTTCACGCTCGTTAGGTTCGCCGCGTTGCCCACCGCACTGAGATATTTGATGGCAGCGGGATAATTCTTCGCGTTGTAAAACTCCAGCCCGAGCCATTCGAGGATTTCCGCCGGTACCTGTCCGTTAGGCGCGGCCGCATAGAACTTGTCGATCTCCCGGGCGAGCGCGTCGCGTTGCTTGAGATAAAAATACGACGACATGATGCGCAACGCGGCGGGCGTGGCGTATTGCTCCTTATTGAGCTGGCGCGCCTTCTTCATCTCCGCGATCGCGGTCTCGTAATCTTTTCCTTCAAACGACACTTTGCCGATGTAGTAATGGGCCTGGGCCGCGGCCGCGCTCTTCGGGTATTCCTTCAGCAACTGTTGAAAAGTCGCGGCCATCCCCCTGGCGTCGTTGAGTTGGCCAAGGATGAGCGCCTTTTGTTGCAGCGCGGCCTCGCGTTCCGGCGCTTTTGGATATTTGACCAGCAACTCCTCCAGATCGCTCCGCGCCCGCTCGAATTGCTTGGTTTCCTGATAAGCGAGTGCGCGCTGCGCGAGCGCGGAAGGCGCTTGCGGGTTATCCGGAAAAGCCTGGAGAAAAAAGCTGAAACCATCGATCGCCTTGTCCGGCTGCTTCGTTTCCATGCTGCACCAGCCGAGCTTGAAAGCTGCCTCCGCGCGCAGACGCGGCGGGAGTTTCGAGTCGCGCAGCCCGGCGTAAACGGCCGCGGCGCCGGCGAAATCCTTCGCTTTGTAGAGCGACTCCGCCTTCAGCAGCTTCGTCTGATCGGAATGCTCGCCCTCGGGATTCTCCTTGATAAACTGGTCTATCTCGTTCGTGAGTTTCGGGTCGTTTGCATTGTAGAGCGCGATGAGATGCTGGTATTGCGCGTCCTTCGCTTCCGCCCGCGCGGGATATTTCTGGATGATCTGCCGATAAAGCTCCTGCGCCTCCTTGTAATGACCGAGCTGGCGCTGACTATTGGCCGCGAGCAACATCATCTCCGGTCTTACTTCCTCCGGCATTTGCCCTTTGCTCTTGTCGTAATCGCCGATCAGTTTCGCGTATTGGCCGGCTTGATACTCGGCCCGCAACAAACCGACGGTCGCGATCCCGCTCCAGCGTCCCGCGTCCGGGAGGTTACGGCCTTTTTGTAAAAGCGCTGTCGCCTTTGCTCTCAGTGTCTTATCAGCGTTTTCCTCCTGCGCCAGATCGAGCGCGATGAGTCCGGCGCGCACCGTTGCTTCCGCTTTCAGCGCGGCGTTCTTTGTTTCGGCGGCGAGCCCTTCAAATTGTTTGAGCGCGTCTTCCTTGCGCCCGGCATCAAGAAAAATCGTGCCGACCGCAAGTCGCGCATCGTCGCGGAATGGATTCGACTTTTCCGCCGCGATGACCTGCTGGTACACGTCGCGCGCTTCATCCTTGCGCTCGAGATTTTCCAGGCAACGGCCCTCGAAATAGCGCGCGGAAAGCGCGAGATCCGACGATTTCACCTTCGCCGCCGCGCGATGAAAAAGCGGGAGCGCGGAGGACCAGTCTTTGTCGTTAAAGAAAATTTCCGCGAGCCCGTAGGAGGCCGGGCCGGCTATTTCAGCATCAGGGAAATCTCTTAACAGACCTTGAAAGGTGGTGCGCGCCGGCGTCGTGCGACCAAGCGCGCGATAGGATTCGCCGAGATAGAAAAGCGCCGCCGGCCGATCGGCAGAGTCGGGATAAAGTCCAAGAAATTTTTCATACTCCGGGATGGCGAGATCGTAGAGTTTGCGCGCGAAAAGTCCGTTCGCGTAATCGAGCTGAGGTTGCTCGGGCGCTTCCGGCATCTCCGGCCGCGCGCCGGATGATGGCGCGATGCTTGCCGCGGGCGAGGGAACGGCAATTTGCCCGGTATCGGGCACCGGCAATGCGCGGCGCACGGTTGGCTCGAACGGCGCAGAGGATGGCGGCGGCGATTCGACCGGAATCGCGCGCGCGACCGGAGGCTGTTGCACCGGAAGCGCCCGGCGAACCGGCGCTGCCGGAGCGGGCTCGGGTGTGGCGCGGAATCGCGGCGGCGGCGTCACCTGCGCCGAGGTGGCCAATGGAAAAATAATTCCAGCGACCGCGACCAATCCCGCGGCCGTCGTTAGGCGCGACTTCATTTCGCGGTCGCGAAAGCAACGTTTGTCACCCCCGCCTGACTGCAAATGTCGAGCACGTTGACGATGTTCTTGTATTCGCCCGCTTCATCACCGCGGATCACGACGGCCTGGTCGGCGTTGAGCTGAACGAGATTCTTGAGCAACGCCTGCAGGTCGGGACCGGAGAGGACGCGCCGGTTAACCACCACGCTGCCGTCGGCTTTCACATTCACAATCACATCGCCCATCGGCGCCGTTTTTTCCGTGGCGGCGCTCGCTTTCGGGATCTTGATGTCGAGTTCGTTTTCGTTGCGGGCCGCGTTCCAGGTAAGAAGGAAAAAAATCAGGAGCAACAACAAGACGTCAACCAGGGGCGCGAGCTGAATCCCGGGATGTTGCGGAGCGGTGCGGCTGCGAAAATTCATTTCAATTCGAGAGCGCGCTCACCCCGAGCACCATTCGTTCGACGCCTGATGGCGCTCAAAATTCATCCTCGAGCAAGGCCGGCGTGCGCTCGCGACGTCGAGGCTGCTGGAGCGAGAGAAGAGCGACAATGTGGGTGCTGGCCGCTTCTAAATCCGAGACAAGGCGCTGCGCCCGGCCACGAAAGATCGCATAGAAAATCATCGCCGTGATCCCGATACCGAGGCCGCCGCAGGTGTTGATCAGCGCTTCGCTGATGCCCTTCGAAAGCATGACATAACGCGTCGGCCCCAGTTCCGAACCGAGCGCGCCAAACGCGCGGATGATTCCGATGACGGTGCCGAACAAACCGACGAGCGGCCCGATCGTCGCGATATCGGCGAGATAGGTGACGCGATTGTGGAGGCTGGTCGCGACCCGCGTGCCTTCCGTCTCCGCGATCTCGCGCGCCTGCGCGAACTCGGCATTCGGATTTTTGGTCATAAAATCGAGCGTCTTCTGCACGACGCGGGCGATCGCTTCGCCATGACGATTCGAGACCGCGAGCAAGCCAAGGTAATCGCGTTTTCGCAAAAGCGCGTCGGCTGTCGCCATGTAGCCGCTGCTCACGACCGCGCCGCGGCGGATCGTGAAAAAGAAAACCACAATGAGCATGACGGAGAAGATCGAGAGGAGAAAGAGGATCGCCATGACTGGGCCGGCGGCGATCATCGCGTCGAGGAGGTTCTTGGAATGCGGGAGGGGCGGCTCTTGACCCGGAGCTTGCGCGAAAGCGGAACTGGCACTCGCGCAGACAACGAGCAGTGAAAGGAAACGCTTCATGCTCAATTGGGCCTTATCATAGGCCCGCGGTTTCGCCGTGCAACTGCATCGGAGCAAAGACAAACGGTGAGCGCGAACCGTTCATTGTTAGGGATGTCTCCCGGGCGGAGCGAGGTCGTTCCATTCCTCAGCTTGCTGTCATCGCTTTGACCGGCTCTGCGTATCGTATCGTGCGGCTTGCACTTGATCTCGAATTCGGCGCGCCGTTTTTCCCGCAGATCATCGCCCGTGAGAGCCACAATTGCCTCGCCGAAATTTGCTGGAATCCACACAACTTACGCTTCGGCCCGAGCATCCAGTCGGCCGCGATGTTCTGTAACGAAACGGCTGCTCGAGCGAGAGGCGCGCGAGCAGCCGTTATTGGAGCCCTGACTCAGACCGGCCGGCTATTCCTTATCGTAGTACGCCTTGTCAGTATGTTTCTTTCCACTCGCGTCTGCCATCGTCGTTGTGACCATGCGCGATTTGCCATCTTTGGCGACTTTAATCGTGCCGGTGAATACGACTTTGCCGTCCTTCATCCCGGTGGCCTTATTAGTATGGTCGTTCATAGCTTTGTAGGCGACCATATCAAAGCTCGAGTTTCCCTCCACTTTGTACGGTTTGCCGTCGAATTTGCCTGTCCAGGTCCAATGGACTGCCTTGCCATCTTTATCAGTTCCATCGACGGTCAGTTTAATCATGTCACCGGCCTGTTCATAGGTGACGGTGTGGTTCTTGGTCGCGCCGGGCGCGAACTCTGACTTACTCTCGTTAAGCTTCCAGGTGCCCAAATGAGCACTGGCCGCGAAGGTCGCTGTGGCCGTTGTGAGCCACAGGGCTGCGAATACTAATCCCAAATGATTTTTTCTCATGGCGCGATTCCGAGCAGGTTTTTTGTTAAGCGTCAACCTAATAAATTCCGGCATGTCCAGGATTCCGATGGGCCAAGCTCGGGCCCGCCTGTCACCGATACTTTGCCTGCAGCAGCGACGAGGGCCGTTTCCTCCGTGTCTTAAACGTCAGTGACCGGGCGGCAGGCTGTCGCCAGCGCTTTCGGCCGCGCATGCGCGTTGACCGCTCACGGTTATTGTGCAGTCCGTGCGAAATCGCGTCGGATACTTTGCCTGCCGTCGCCAGCGCGTTCTTACATCTTGACATAACCCCTGCGTCCCGCTCTGATCGGCGGCATGGGAGAGATTACCCGGCCGCACTTTGCCGGCTGCACCTTTGCATAAGCCAAGTGACTCGAAGCTGGAAACCGCCCACATCCTTTTCCTGGATGCGGTAGGTTATTCTACCCTGCCTCTCGACGAGCAGATCTCTGTCTTTCGCGGTCTGCAGGATATCGTTAATAAGAGTGCGGCCGTGACTGAGGCGGCGGCCGAGGGAGACGTTATCCGCACTCCTACCGGAGATGGGATGGCGCTGATCTTCTTCGGTCCTTGCCCTGTCGCCATCCATTGCGCGATTGATCTCGCAAAACAGATCGAGACCGAAGGCGGGTTCCACGTCCGTATGGGTATCCATAGCGGCGAGGTGGTCCGCCAGCTCGATGTCAACAGAGTTATGAACGTAAGCGGCGACGGCATCAATGTCGCGCAACGCGTAATGGATTTTGGCGATGGCGGTCACATTCTCATGTCACTCGCCTACGCCAGGCAGTTACAGGAGGCGGGCGATCCTACCGCAGCCGATTGTCACGACATCGGAGTCGCCTCAGCCAAGCATGGGAAAAAGATTCACCTGTTTAACTATCACCGGCCCGCGGTCGGAACGCCCGAGGTGCCCGCCCGGGTGCGGATGGACGATCAATGGGTTCGGCCGAAGGAACTGCGACTTGGAACGGCCGGTCACAGCCTTGTCATGGCGACCCTGCAGATTCTCGGATGGCTCCTTGTCAGCCCGATGCAGTGGCGCACTCATGTCACTCAAATCGATCCGCGGCTTTCGCCTAACTTCACAGTCATCGATCTCACCGGGCCCCAGATTCAGCGTAACCGCGACCTGCGCGCCCTTCTTATTCAGGTCTATGTCATCTGCCCGGCGCTTCTCGGCCTGCTCGTGTTCACCGTCCTCCTACCCTTCCGCACCGGTGAAGGACTTAGCGCCGTCGCCTCTGTCTTTACTATGATGGGCATGGGATATCTCGTCTCCGTCCTGCTTGGGATTGGCGCGGCCTTTGTCGGCTTTGTCATTCTTGCCTTTCAGGCGATTGTCGAAGGATCCGCCGTCCGCTTCTTCGGCATTGCGTCGTTAGGCCACGCTCTTGCCCTCAGCGCCGTTTGTGCCTGGGGCTTCATTACTCTCTCTGCTGTCTTTCCTCGACACCGGATTCTCCCGGCCTGGCGGGAGGTCGTGGTCGCCTTTATAGCCGGCGTAGTCACAGTTACCACTTACACGACAGTTATCCTGCTCAGCGCTCACCGCGGCCGGCTCTATCAGTCACTTGCCCTTGGACTTCTTTCCTTTGCCTTTGTCAGTCTGGTCATCGGGATGCGCTGGCGACGCTGGGCCCGCGGGTTTGTCTTCGGCCAGGTGATCGGGGTCGTCATCGGCGCGGTTCACTTTGCCATCGCCAGCCCGCCCCTGGTCGCCTCTCGTATCGGTCGCCAAATGCTTGGCGGCTTTGCCACCGGACTCTTTAGCGCCGTCGTGTGGGCGATGGGCTTCGCCCTGGCCGAGAAGCTGGGCGATAGCCGTTCCGCTATCGCCGCCGGCCTCCTCGTCACCATTGCCCTGAACGATCCGGGTAAAGCCTGGGTCGTCCCCTTCGCCGTCCTGTGGGTCACTTACGCATGGATGAGGCGGCGCCATTCCGGTGCAATTGTTGGTTAGAGGTTACTGGAACCAAAAGTCATCTCATAAACAGCGCGAGACGCATCTGAAGGAAACCTCACCTGACGCTTCGCGTCCTCCTCTCCCTCGAGGAGACGTTTGAGGTGAGTCCTTTCTGGGTTACTGACTTTCAAATTCGTGTCCTCCTGCTGTGCTGCTTTCCTGCTTTCCTGATCCATGAGATCGGTAGGATCGGCAGAGTCTTGAGTTGGGGAAGAACCTCGTCGCGTAATCTGGCAACCTAGGAGAAAAGGATTTGTGAGTGAAGTGCGCCGAGAGTTTCAAAGCAGGAAACCAGAGATTTGTAGGGCGGGCGTTTCGTCTGCCCTGGAGGGACGGTGCGTCGTCACGTGCGCGCCTTGTTTGCTGCGACGGACACACCGGAATAGCCGGAGCCGCGATGCCACAGAGAAAAATCACGCTCTAGCAACGTTCAACCCGGCGCGCGCTGAAAAGTAACAATCGCGTTACCAATGTCATTTTGCACGTGCTGTGCCAGTGTCCCATTGTCGGCGGCATGATTACTCCATTCTTTTACCTCAACTCACTCATTTCAGCGTGCGCCGGCATCCGGCGCCGCCTTCACTTCGGGTTTGTTCTTGGTCTCGCTTTGCTAACGCTCTCCGTGGGCGCTGCCGGCGCTCAAACCACGCAAGTTAAGACCTTTCCGATCCGCGGCGGCAGTCAGCCGTTCGCCATCACCATGGGTGAGGACGGTAACTTCTGGTTCACGCTTTCCAATAGCAGCAACGTTGCCCGGATCACCCCGCGCGGGAAGATCAGCTACTTCACTACTCCGAGCTCGAGCAACCCGGCATTCATCACGCCGGGTCCCGATGGCAATGTTTGGTTCGGCGAAGGCTCGACTGGCAAGATTGCTTCGGTCACTCCGGACGGGATCATCACGGAGTATCAGTTCTCATTCTTCGGCGTAAGCGTCGGCATCACTACCGGCTCGGATGGCAACATCTGGTTTACCGACCAGACCGACCATGCCGTCTGGCGTTTCGAGATCGCGACCGGCATGTTTACCGAATTCCGGACACCGACATCTAACTCCTTCCCCGGTGACATCACGACCGGTGCGGACGGCAACATGTGGTTTACGGAGGGGGCGGTGGACAAATTTGCCCGCATTACTCCGCAGGGTGTCATTACCGAGTTTACCGGAGTTAGCTCTCCCACCTCGATCGCTGCCGGACCTGATGGCAACATCTGGATCGCGAGCGCTTTCGTGCCGCAGGTAGCCCGAGTCACTCCAACAGTCAATATCACGCTATTCCCGACGCCCTCTAACCCGACGATCATCCGCCCGGGAAACGCGAACAACCTTCTCTTTACGGAATTCAGCGCGAATAAGTTCGCGTCAATCACGACCAGCGGAACGGTGACCGAATCGGCCGAATTCGTTCACAGCGCACCGACTGGGATCACCGCGGGCGTAGCTTCACGGGTGTGGTTCCTCGGGACCGGCACGAATCGCGTCTACGAGACAGTCGTGCCGCGGTAACTAGTGTCGCGAGGGGAAGAAAGAGTGATAGAGTTTTGAAGGAGATTTGCGCGATCAGTAGCCCTCATCCTAACCTTCTCCGTACAAAAGAAGGAATCGCCTTTCCCTTTGGGAGAGAATGGGTGAGCGGCATCGTCGTCGCTAGTTAGCTGGCACGACACTAGAACCAAACCGATCTCAGATTCAGGAAGGCAGGCAGGCAGGAAAGCAGCGAACCAGGAGGAAACGAATTTGGAAATCAGGAAGCCAGAAAGGATCGACAGACTCTTGAGTTGGGAAGAACCTCGTAGGTCACCTGGTAAGCCAGGAGAACAGGATTTGTGAGTGAAGTGCGCCCGGAGTTTTAAAGCAGGAAACCAGGGACTTGTAGGGCGGGCGCCTCGCCTGCCCTGCCTCCACGCCGCGGGAAATTAGTTAGAAGTCAGGAAGAAATTTGCATGGACGGCCGCTGTGTCCCTACCTTTAAGGACTGATAGTGACTCCAGCCGGCGGCACGGCGGCTGCTTTTACAGCATTGCCGGGCGGGTTTTGACCTCCTTTTGCCGTCCGGCATTGGTTCTGAACCGGCGGGCGCCGTGAGTGCGGCGCCCGCTTAGCTTCTGCGGCGGACGCAAAAAGACCTCTCAGGAACGCAGGGACGGAAAGCAGTTTGCGAAGCCGTTGCCGGCTTCAACCGGATTCTCCTCAGTCGCGCGTCTGCCTGGCCGCGCCACTTCTGCAATCGCCGCAGTCACCTCGCGGTCGATCCTAATTGCCCGCCCTCGCCGGGTGCGCTTCCCCACGCCGCTCGCAAACCTGGTTTTTGGTCACTGAGATCCGCGAGCGATCTTTACAATTTTCGAGGGAATCTGTATAGGAGACAAAGCTGTCCGGAGGCCGAAATAGACGACCATAACTCGATCAGCTCAGAATCGATGTAACCGCCCGCGATCCAAACTAAAGCTCTCGCCACCGGGGTCACTTGGATCGGTTCGGAGCGCTAAACGTTCCATCGCGATATCGGATGAATCCGTGGGCTCCTGTAAGATCGGTGAATTCGCCTGCTACATCGCTGTGTTGTTTAACTTTGGCTTGACTTCTCCAGGCTCTCCACCCTCAACTGGCATCCATGAAAATCATATGTAGCGCTGTACTTATCGCGTCTGCGACGTGGGTTGTTTCGCCCTGGAACAGCGCCCCCGCCGAAGCTGCCCGTCCTTTCCTTCATTCCGCCTCAGCCACGCGCTGTCTTACAACTGCGCAAGGCCTCGTGGCGAAGGAGCAACCACTCGCCGCTTACATGCTCGATGACGGCACCGCCGAAATGCCTGTTGGCTTCGGCACTGGAGCCGAGAACTTTGAGGCGATCTGGTTTAACCAGTTCAATGTCATCCCCGGAGTGACTACGATTCATTCAGTGTCCATAGCCTGGGGTGCGCCATCAAACTCAGATCCATCCCCCGATGGAATGGTTGTAACGATTGGAGTCTGGAGCGACCCTAACGGCGATGGCACTCCGGACGACGCGGCCCTGCTTGGCAGCGTCGTCGGCTTGGTGCAGAATTCCAACACCGATACGTTCGTCACTTATTGCTTTGATCCACCCGTTGAGCTTCCGGCCGGGGCGACCAGCTTCTTCGTTGGCAACACAAATCTCCGTCGCGCCCCGGAGGCCTTGCTGGAAGCTCTCGATACAAGTCCCAGCCAGCGGCGAAGCTGGGTAGCCGGGAATAGCTCTGGCGGTCCGGTCAACATCAACCACCCCGGGAGCAATGATTTTCTTGGCTTGGTCGATGATTTCGGGCTGCCGGGTAACTGGCTGATTCGTGCTGACGATGTCGAATGCGACGAAAGCCTGTCGTTTGTTGCGGCAGCCTCAGTGAAGAACCGGTTTCGGGTCGAACTGCCGCTTACTGGCAGCCCCGGGATCGAGGACCGGTCGGGAGGATCTGGCGGAAATTATTCCATCTACATGACGTTCAATCATCTCCTGGCATCGGTTGGCGGTGCCACCACTAGTTGCGGCGAGGTTTCGCAAGTTATGGTCGACCCTAGAGATGGACATAACGTCCGGATATCGCTGACTAATCTCGCAAACGCTTGCAACACTACTTACATAGACATTTCGGCAACCGGCATCATGGATCAAACCGGTCATGTTATGAGCGAGGCCGACGTCACTATGGGATTGCTGATTGGAGATGTAACAGCCAACGCAACTGTAGACGGACCCGACCTGGAAGCTATCAGAGCTACGCAAGGACAATCTCTTAGCGCGGTGAACTTCCGCTCCGATGTGGATGGCAACGGAGTCATCGATACCGCTGACTACCACAAGGCGAATCGATACTTAGGGACCAGTCTCCCCGAAGGCCAATAGCAGAGAGCAGGGGCCTGGTAGGAAAGGAGAAACCGACCACTGACACCCGACTTCCCCGCTCCCTGATCCAAGCTTCTAGCTTCTTCCTCCTTTATTTGGGTAGCAGCAGTTTCAGGGAATGATCGTGATGAACGAGACGCCCTTGTCCACAAAACGGTTTTCGCGGGTCTCGCTCTGCATCTTTAGGAATGGCTGCAGAGAGGCAATTCCAATTGCTCCGATAGAGTGCCAGCAGTTCTGCGTCGAGCGAGGACACGATTGGGGCTATACCCACACGACGGTCAACTTGCCACCGTTGGAATCGCGACGAAGTTGCTGTCGCTTGCGTTCAGCAACTGATCCATGAACCCCCCAAGACCTAAGGGGGGACCTGGCACGAATACTTTGATGCCGAGTGTCGTTGTTAGCGTACGCCGCCCGCTCCGAGCGAGACAAGAATGATGTGTCACGATTCAGATACGCGATTAAAGCGAGGTCTATGGACGTGGAGTGGGGACCGCTTGCGAGAGAATCGCCGAGAGTTTGCATTGGAGTCAAGTCGCCGCCCTGCGAGCCACGCAGTTAGCACCCAACGTGCCAATTTGCAGCGTGATTTGTGGCGTTTCCGAAGCCCAACAGCCTTTCTGCTGAAAGGCATCTCTTAGTGAAGAGGGGGAACAGATCGGCAAACAGCAGTCGGCCAAGCGGCCGCCCTCGACACTCTATTTGTCCTTCGATCGGGTGTGCGTTGTCACAGCTTTCGCCGCGTGAGCCGCACGGCTTACCTCGTCGTTTGTGAATGCGGCAAAGATGAACGGCTGTGTTTCCAGGTACTGAGCCAGGTCGCGTAACTTTAAACCAAGAGACTGCAGCCGGTCTTGATCGACGAAGATCTGGAGGTTTTCCGGTTCGAAGGATGTAATCAATTGCTTCGCCTCCGGATCAAACTTTTCGTTCAACAGGTCGATGATCGTCGGCACAAAATGCCGGCGATCGGGCGACGACGGCTCTGCCGGCATGCCATGGTCGGCAGTCACCGCGAGGAGATAGTTCTTCCCAACCTTTGCCTCTAGCGCACTTAGCATCCGCGCGAAGTGCCGGTCCATCTCGCCGAGTGTAAGGCGGAGTTCGTTCGAATCTGGACCATACTTATGACCGACGAAATCCGCGCATTTGTAGTTGAGCAAAATGAGATCAGCAAGATCGTCCTCGCCTACGGGCTCATGCTCGATCATCGCGATCATCGCATCGGCTTCGAATGCCGGAAATAAAGCCGAATAGCGCACCGCGGAGGGGGAGTCGATTCTGTGACCCATCCACTCCGCGCTGTTCTGCCATAGTGTTCTCGCATTGCGATCCTTCAGATATGCGGGGAGCCGGAAGCAGTCGGGGTTCGTAGCCCAGCCGCCCGTCTGCTTATCATAGCTGGCCAGCACGACGGGCCTCCCATTCAACTGACACGCTCCATGGCCCGCGAGCGGAGTCGCGGCTCGATCGATGCTACCCTGAGCCAGGATCACCGCACGGCCAGCAGTCTCAAGCTGCCAGATGTCTGCTAATGTCAATGTCATTAAGTCTTGCGGCATTCTTTCAGCAAATAGGTCATGGCTCCGCTGGTGCGTGCGGTCATACACGCTGACGCCTGTGATTCCGTGCACGCGAGGATCGGTCCCGGTCGCGATCGTGGAGTGCCCAACAGGAGTGCACGTCGGGACAAAGTTAACCCCTGCATGACTGAACCAGGCGCTGCGCTGGCGCAGGGCCGTGAGCGTTGGCATGGACTCAGCATAGCGCTCGAAGTAATCGCGGCGCATGCCGTCCAGCACGACCAGCATGACAACTCGCGGCCGAGCAAAATCAGTCCGTAAGACTGGCAATACGCGGCCTGTTACAGTCGGGAGCATCTGCGCCCCGAGCGCAGCCGCAAGCGTTGGCGCAACATCCTGCTGCGCGGCCGGCATCGAGTACACTGCCGTTTTCACCGCAGGGCCGGCAAACATCAGTGGAATCGAGACGTCATACCACCATGGTGAACCATGCATGTAGGCGACGTCAGGGTCGGCCCGCGTGAAGAAATCGCCTTCACGTGGCACGATTAGAAGCTGGCCGGTTCGTCCGGGAAAGTAGGCCCGAGCGAACATCTCCAGGAAGCGCTGTCGCGTTGCAAGAGCGACGGCTCTGGCCGGCCCCGTAGCGCGTGTCCGATGCGCGTCGCTCACAGAAGATCGCGTGACCTGCTGACCAGAAACCGTCCAAACCATAGCGACCAGGGTCAGGGCGAGGAAAACGGCACCGTAAGCAGTCCACTTTAAGGAGACAACGAAGGTTTGCATGGCGCCTAACGAAAATAAGATGAGCCGCTGCGACCGAATGAAATGGACTGGCAAGCCATGACATCGAATTCAGGCCGAAGGCCGAACGAGTCGCGCGAGTGGATCAAAACGCGCGTGGGAGCGGATTGAACGGTTTTAGTCATCTGAAACCTAGGTAGTATGGCGGCTCGCAGTCAGGTCCATCGCATGCTTAGACCGCCCCGCTACTCGGGAAAGTATCACGATGTAAGAGCTTCCGCATCGCTTGGACGTAAAGTCGATACTGCTCGGAGCGCGGACACGGAATGCCCTCTTTGCTGGGGAAGGCGCCGCTATCTCCTCCGCTCTTGATATGCCGATGCGACCGAGCGAAAGGAAAGCGGGCGGTCCGCCGCCTAACGATCATAAGAGGTAAGAGGCAGCAAAGAGAAAAAGGAGCCCCACGCTTGAAAGAAGAAAAGATTTACCCGGCCGACTCCCGACCATGCGATTGGCTGCCGCCTCAGGCGGAAAGGCCCGTTTCGCGTGAATGGAGCGACCGGGTTCACCCTTTAAAAGTGTGCTTCCCCATCATGACCATGGCGCCGGGCCCCCTCGAGCCCAGGACGTCCAAGAACCTGCATGGCGATGATCGGGAATAACACAGCCAGACGTGCCGTGACGCATGACAATATGACTGCCACGCTGGCGCAACCGAAAAGCCCAGTCGCTCCAGCCTGCGCACCGCCTCTGCGCCCAGAAATGCGCGGCAACTTAGGCAAGGCCAGCCGCCACCTCGAAAGTGGTCACGAGCGGCTGGCCCACACTCTGCAACGGAAACTCCTCCAGATAGAGCTCCGTAGCCTCCCGCAGATTGGCGATAGCTTCCGGCACGCTCTCGCCTTGTTTGGTCGAGCCCGTCTCGGGGTTGAGCGCAACGAATCCGCCCTCCTCGGCGGGAATCAAGACTGCGGTCAAAAGCACGGCACCAATGTGTCTCGCGCTGCGCCCGAGTCAACAACCCTTCGCAACCATAGCATCTCCTCAGCATCTAACGAGAACAAGATGAGCGACGGCGGACGAGGGCGCGTGTCGCTCGGAGTGAACGGAGTGGACTGCCAAGCCTCGACATAGACGTTAGCCCGGAGGGTATGAGAGCGGCGCGACCATATCAAAATGTGTAAGTCATCTCAAAAAGTGGAGCGTACGGCGGTCCGCCGTTCGCTCCATGCGCATCGTTAGGCCCCAATGCCCACGCCAATAATACACCACCGTCCTAAGAAGCCCAGCCCATAAACATCACGAATAAGGCAAAAGTATCGCTGATTCCGTGGGCCAGGATGGCTGCCCAAAGATTTCGGCCGGAGAGCAGGAAGGCACCCCCAAGAATAAGGCCGGAGTAGGTGCTATCGAGAACGCCCGCGGGACCTTTGTAGTAATGGCCAAAGCCGAAGAGCACGGCGACAAGGATCATGCCGAAAAGGTAGGCGGCACGCGAGCCTCCCAAGATGTCCGCTGCACGGGTCAGCAAATAACCGCGGTAAGATAGCTCTTCGCCAAATGCGGCGAACGTCCAAACAATGAGCAAGGTGACTGACGCCTGCTTCCAGCCGAGCGCAGCGGATGTCAGGACATGAGATACGTGCTGCGGTCCGGGCCAGATTCGGCTGGCGAGCGGGCCGATGACAAGTTCGCTGCCCAGTTGCAGCGCCGCAGCCGCACCCCCGGCCAGAGCTACTGTCTTCCACCACGAGCGCGGACGCGTCAGTCCCGCCGCTCTCCATCCGCCGTCGCGCAAACCCAGAGAAATCCAGCCGAGAATGAATAGGATAGGCACCTCATTTGGCAGAAAATGAAAAGCGTTATGCGCTATGACGATGAAACCGCCGAGCACAAACTCGATGAGAGAAAGTATTCGGGGACGAGCTGATAATGATCGTTCCATGGATTCGGGAGCGGGCGACGCAAAAGGCCTAACGAGAACAAGATGAGGTGCTGCGAGCGGGAGCGCGCGTGGCAGCGGGTGAAAGGGTGAAAGTCATGGAAAACTTCGGCGTACGCCGGCTCGCAGTCAGATGCCATGAAGGGTTGTAAAGCGTGAGCAAACGGGCACACGCTCTTTGTTCATATGAAAAACAAGAATCCAACTCTTCATGACAAGAGAGAGCTTAACAACCTGGCGGAATCTGGCAATCGCGCCGTCGCGCCATGGCTGAAAATCGGACTGGACGTCGAGTTGCGCCGGTCGCGGTCGCGGTGCAGTGTGGGCGTGGAACGATTGGTCTGGCGCGCAAACTAAGCCGGGCGGCGCTGATTGCTCTGGTGCAAGAGAAGGTGGCAGAGGGCCAGGGCGGGTCTACACGGTGTATGAGAGCTGCGGCTTTGGCTACAGCCTGCATGAGCAACTGCTGGAAGCCGGCGCCACTTCCTTTATTACCACTCCGATGCGACTCAACCTGGAGCGGCGGCGCAAGAACGATCGGGGTGGACGCGCGCGAGTTATGTCTGCGGCTGGCGCGTTATCTCGAAGGACAGCGGGAAGAGTTAAAGCTGATTCGCGTACCCAGGCGGGCGGAGCCAGAACGGCGGGAACTGGGCCGGCAACGAGAGTTTTGGAAACGAGAAGTGCGCCGGCTGGAGAACCATGGACGGGCCCTGCGGATCGAGCATGAGCACGAGACCTTGCCTGCGGGCTGGGCCGGAGCGCGCAAATGGCAAAGAGTGCAAGGAGAGTTAGGTAACTTTATCTTAGGCCAACTCGAGCCGCTGGTGGCACAGATCCGCGCCGCTCAGCGCCAGCTCCATGGTTTGACCGAGCAGATCGAAGCTTTGGTCAGGGGGGAAGAGTTACCCATCGGTCTGGGCGCGCTCACCGTCTCCCTGCTCGATGCAGAAGTGTGCGACTGGCAGCGCTTCCGCCATCGCAAGGCCATCGGCAGTGACACCGGCTGCTGCCCGAGCGAACATAGCTCGGGGCGGGATCTAGCGCTTTGGTCCGATCGACCGGCACGGCAATAAACACCTGCGCACCCTGCTCGTCGAAGCCGTCTGGCGACTCCTGCGATGGCCGCCAGCCTGGCACGCGCGGCAGAAGTATCTCCAGAAACTCAGACACGGTTCCTCGCTGAAAAAGAAAATCGCCGTCGCTCTCGCCCGCCAGTTAGCGATCGACCTCTGGCGCTGGCGCACCGGCCGTGCCACTGCCACTGGGCTGGGCTGGAAGTTAACCACTCACTTAGAGGAGAGTTACTTCTCTCAAAGATATAGGCAGGCTTTTTTCAATCACTTATTCTTACGAAACAGGGTCTTTCAATTAGGGTTCGATTGGGCTGCAGGGTGGAACGCTGCTCGGCGATGGAGCTGGTCCCGGCCAATCAGGCAGGATCATCGGTCAGATGGGGCGCGTTCCGCTCAAAAGCAGCTTGCGCCAAAAAGAAGTCAGGCACGACATCATGGGCGCCCGCTTCCTTGCGGGCTGCTCGAATAGGAGCTGGTGACGGGGAGCCCAAAAACCTACCTATCACTCAACCGGAAGCTGCACCCTGCCGACCCAAGCGCACCATTTGAAAACCCGGGAAAGGAGCAAACAAACAGATAGCAATCAACTCTGTAATTGACAACCCTCATAGGAGCTCCATCGCATGGTTAGGCCTTGATAGGACTATCACGTAGGCAATGGTGGCAGCTAGTGCAATAGCGGCTGAGACGATCGACAAAGCTGCGAGTAAGGCGACAAGCATCAAGTCGCCCTTCAAATCCAGTGGATCGAGCTCTATACGGACTGTCGGATGCATCTGGTCGAGTTCGGGAACGGGTCGAATAACAGAGCAACTAACTCGGTACCGGATGGCAGGATCGCCGGTAAAGTCAGCGATGTCCTGCCCGAGCCTCCTTCTGGCCAAATACGATGTTGCCCCACTCGGCAGTGGACACGATGCCAGGGCAAAAAAGCGGCTCGGGAAACAAATACAAAGGGACTAAAGCGCCGTCTCCTGTCACAGCGACCTTAATGAGGTTGCCGCCTTGAAGCAGCTTACGGAGATATGACTTGTCCGCAGAAGAAGAGCAATAAACCGAAATGCGGTAGTCTGCCTTTCGCGGGACGCGAAAGGCAGACTCGACGCGGAATGCCGAGGTCAGTCGGATCGGCACCTTTAAGACGCGGGCTCTGCGGTCGATGTAAATCGCGGTCCCAGCAAGCACGACGAAGACGATGATGCTAATCCAAGCAATTCGCTTGCATTTTTGGCGACGTGTCATCACGACGTGGTTTCGGTAGGCCTAACGAGAACAAGATGAGAGACGGCGAATGAGAGCGCGGGTTGCTCGGAGTGGAAGTGTGGAAATCATCTCAAGACCGGGGCGTACAGCGGTCCGCCGTTCGCTCCATCGCATGGTTAGACGATTCGCTCGCGCCAATAACCCGGCTCACGACTACAGTGCATAACAGCATACAGGGTGACACGCTCACCCTCGCAGCGATAATAAAGCACATACGGGAAACGCCTGAGGATGTAACGACGAATCCCAGGCTCCTCGACAACACGCCATCGCTCTGGAGCCGCGAGCACCTCTGCAATGCCAGATTCAACGCTCGCGACAAAACGCTCCGCCACGCCAGGCGACGCCTCTCGCGCATAATAACCAGCGGCCTCGGCATACTCCAGAAGCGCGTCTGGATGGAAGCCATACGCGGCCATCAGCTCGCGCTACGGGCAGCCGCGACGATACGGCGGACCTGCTCCAGCGCCTGTTCGCCGGGGATCAACGACACGTCGCCAGACTCCACCTGAGTGATGCGCCGCCGCACCTCAGCGATCTGGGCGTGCACAACCTCCGGCGGGATATCCGACGCGAGCATCTCGACGAGCCGATCGGCAAGCTCGGCACGATCCCCCGCGGGAAGCTGCACTGCCTCTCGAAGGATGTCGGCGACAGCCTGTGTCATGGCTACAGGATACAGCAGCGTCGCTCGCGGGCAACGTTCAATCGTCTAACGAGAACAAGATCAGCGACGGCGGACGGAAGCGCGCGTTGCTCGGAGTGAGAGTGTGGAAGTCATCTTAGAAGTGGAGCGCACAGCGGTCCGCCATTCGCTGCATCGCCTTCCATGAGAAGGCAGTCAAGGTTTGGGTGCGGTGTGGGATCGGGCTTCCATGCGGACTCGAGTAGTGGTCCATGTTTAGATCCAATTTACCGCGAAAGGGTGGAACGTTGCCATCTGGTTATCGAAGTAGTTTACCCATTCAGGCGATGCAGCGCAATCGCGTTCCGGATCGAAGGTCCTCGTGCTGGCTTGGTGAGACGCTCCAGGAAATGGCCCGCCGCTTTGATCACGCCGTGGACACAACCCAACGTAGGCTCCGACATCGCGCACCTTTCCAAAATCGCGTCGGGTCTTCGATCTTCAACACATAGTAAAGCGCGCTCAGCGCTCCCACTCCCGGCACCTGCTGCAACCAGAGCGCCTCCGGATATTTGTTCCGAGCCAGCTCATTAATCTCGCGCTCGAGCACCGCGATGCGCGCGCTCAGCTCGGCTACTGCCGCCACGCCTGGCGCCACCATCTCTCGCACCGCTTCGGGTAACTCCTCCAGCGCCACCTTGTGAAAGCGCTCGCTTGACGGATTCGCCACCGCGTAACCCAGGCTTTTCAAACTAAAACGCACCGAATTGATCAGTCCCACCCGCGCCCGCACCAGACTGTCGCGCAGTTTAACCCGTAACAGATCCTGCTGCGCCCCTTCGCTCCCGTGGCGCACCGGATACAACAAAGCTCGGTCCATCCGCCCGATCCGCGCTAACATCAGCGCGTCGCGCTGAATCGCTCTTGCGCTGATCCTGATAGATCGCGCGCACCTTGCGCGGATTGGACACCACTACTTCCAAACCCAACCCCTCCACGTATCGACTGATCCAAGGACTCTGCGCCCCGGCTTCCATCACCACCCATCCTCTTGCGTAACGCCCCCCTAACTGGGCCAGCGACTCGCGATCGTTGTTCAGACCGCCTTCTTCGACAACTTCCCCTGCGCCATCCAACACACAAAAGCGGTGGCGCTTCTCTCCCAAGTCCAATCCTATCGTAATACGCTTTTCTTTTTGCTTCATAGACGTCGAGCTTACCCGAACGCACAACGCTCAGGCTCTCGCCGCCTTCTCATCTAATCTGGTTAGATGCTTTAATCTCATAGCTCCATAAAGTGTGGCGGCGATACTTTCTCTTCTCCCCCAATGCTCCGCGCGTGTTGAAATAGTAAGATGCCGGTCACAGCACACCAGCCGAACCAACCTGCGAACAGGGATCTTTGTGCCAGACCATTAAGTGGCTTCACGTAACCCCAAATCAGACCCTGTCTATCAAGTGAGCTCAAGTTCAGAAGAATAGCGACCCAGATCAGCACAGAGAAAATCCACGAGACGGCAATGACAGTTTTCACCCGTGGATCGCGTCTCCATGTCAATGCAAACACTAGCGGCGCTTGGTATCCAATCAATTCGGAAATGCCGAAAATGTTGTGAAGTGGATGCGGGTAGGCGAAGACTCCTACCCCTGCGGCCGGCAACGCCATGAACCCTATTAGGTATGCAGCCAATCGGGAGTGGTGGGCCGCAACCGACAAGTCGCGGACGGCTGAGGCGAAGACCAAGATGCATGCCGCGACACAACATAACATGATGGCGAATGGAACCCGGGCCGGGGAGCCGATTTCTCCAATCTCGCTGACCGTCTGGCGCACATGGCTATAGCCGGGAAGCAGCAGTGCCAGGCCAATTATGCCGAAACAAAGAATGGCTCCGGCCAGAGGTCCGAAGAGTAATCGATAGTTTCGCTCCATGCGCGCCTCAGGGAAGAGTTCCTCGTTGTGGTCTCACGTCATCTAACGAGAACAAGATGTGCGACGGCGGACGAGGGCGCGCGTCGCTCGGAGTTGAAGCGTGGAAGTCATCTCAAAAGCGGAGCGTACAACGGTCCGCCGTTCGCTCCATCGCATGGTTAGACGCCACGGATGCCACCGGCATTGCGCTCACGAACAAATGATATCAGTGTGACAATCATCAGCACAACGAACAACAACTGAAACGTAAAATTGGTGTATTCGTGCCAAGGATCCACGGCAGCCCGCGCTGCCTCGCTGGGCAGCAGACCCTCAAGCAGACTAAAGGTGAACCAACTGCTACGAGCGATCACAAAACATACACAGGCCCACATGAGAAATGCGAATGTGCGAGTGCGTCCGAGGAGAAAGAGCCGAATGGCGAGCACAAGCATGATTGCTTCACCGAGCAACGTCAGATACGAGATCACTTTCCAGAACATCGCGGTGCCAGCGTCTAACGAGAACAAGATCAGCCACCGCTGGCGAGGGCGCGCGTGGCGGCGGGAGTTGAGGTTGGAGTCATGGGAAGCTTGAGTGTACGCCGGCCAGGGGTTGGCTGCATCGCCTGGTTAGGCCTTTGCATGACGAACGGGGAAAGCTTGGATAACTGCATCGAGCTCCTGAATGGACTGTGGAAGAAAAGACTGATCCAAGTCAAGATGGAAACTGAGGCGATTGCCGATGCCGGCCTGATCGAGCACCTCGCCCTGCAGCGTGATGTGGCCGCGAATATCGCATGTGAGCGTGAGCGACAACTGCCCCTCAATCGTGGTGAACTCAGCGGAGCCGGTAAGCTGCTCGTGCAACCGACGTAGCTGCTCTGCAAACGCGGCAAGCTCCGCGGTGAGTATAGCGGCGCGGACTCGGCCGGAAAAGCCGCCCACGCAAACTGCAATGGAAACTGTGAGCCAGTTGTCGTCGTAGTATTCGCCCACGACGGAACGCTCGTAGGAGATGACGTCAACCTCGACACGCTCACGCTCTGATTCGCCGACGCTGAATTTCATGCGGCGCGTTCCCTAGGCCTAACGAGAACAAGATGAGCTGCCGGGACGAGGGACAACCAAGGAGCGAAGAGAAATGAGCCAAGGCATCGAAAACGCGGTTCGTACACTGGTCCCGGTCAGCTCCATCGCCTGGTTAGGTCTTGGCAGTAATGCGTCGGAATGGCAGCAGGCGATAATCTCGCTTGGTTCGTGGATCATTGGAATGATCTGCGCTTGTATACTAGCGAAGTTTCTGAGCAAGGGTGACGAAGACAAAGCCGCCAAATGTTCCGAGCAAAGAAAAGGCGTATCCGTATGAGGACGGAGGAGCCCAAATAGAAACAACAATCACAGCTATGATCCACGTGATGAGCACTGCGGCGGCGCCGGTCGCTTGCAGGTTGATGGCGAAATTCCTAAATGGGTTCCAGCGTCCATTTATCTCAGCATCATGCTTATCTGGGATTCTGTCGTGTTCCATAATTCCAATAGCGCAGACGCTCGCGAGACCCTAACGAGAACCAAGATCAGCCACCGCTGGCGAGGGCGCGCGTCGCGGCGGGATGTGAGGTTTGAGTCATGGAAAGCATGGTCGTACGCCGGCCAGCGGTTGGCTGAGTCGTCTTTAATTGGGGTTGCATTTGGGGAGCGAGTCTAGCGGGGAGCGCTGCTAAAAAGCAAGCTATGAAAAGACCGAAAACGCCGTTGTATGCCGCGCTTGATCTGCACACCGGGGAGAGTGTGCTCGGAAGCATGGACCATGAGGGAAACGACCAGGGCCAGGTGCGCTTCGCCACTGAGGCCGAGGCGCTCCAGGAGCACCTCGGCGCCCTGCGCCGCAAACGTCAACCCCTGTACCTTACCCTGGAGGCCAGTCCGCTGGCCCGCTGGGCGAGCACGATCGCACGGCCGCTGGTCGACCGGCTCGTCATCTGCGAACCGCGCCACAACCGGCTCATCAACACCAACCCGCAAAAGTGCGACGAAGCCGATGTCGCCGCCATGTGCTTGCTTCTACGCCTGTCCAAGCTCAAAGAAGTCTGGATGGGACAAGATCGCACCCGGGAGATCTACCGCGCTCTGGTCTATGAGTTACTCAACTGGCGCGACGCGCAGCGGGAACTCAAAGCCCTCATTAAAGCGCGTTACCGGCAGTGGGGCGTGTTGCGCGTGGGGGAAAGCACCCTCTTTAGCAAAAAGGGCCGAGTCAGTTACCTGCAACAGTTACCTGGCGAAGAAGAACGCCGGATGCTCCTGCGCCTTTATGCTCAGCTCGATCAAGCTCTCGCCCAATGGAAAGACACTTTGAAAGAAGTCAGGCGGGTCGGGGCGCAGTTTTGGGAAGTCAATGAGTTCCAGCGTCTCCCTGGGGTGGGTCCGATTGGCGCCCATGTCTTTAGCGCGATCATCGAAGAGCCGGGCCGCTTTCGCCATAAACAACAGCTCTTTAAATACAGCGGCCTGGGGATCACGGATCGTTCCAGTGATAACAAGCCTTTAGGCTACCAGCGGCTTGACCGCCGGGGCAACCGGGAACTCAAAAACCTCAGTTATCATGCCTGGCGCACCGCCTGCAAGAGCACCACCCGGCCCAACGCCATCCAGCGCTTCTACTGGGAAAGCCGGGCCCGCACCGGGAGTGTCCGCCACGCCCGCTTAAATACCCAGCGCAAAATCCTCGAAGCGATGTGGCAACTCTGGCTTCGGCGCCGCCCCTTTGAGGAGGAAAGATTTTGCCCAAAAGACAGCGCCGTGCTTCCACCAGTGCCGGTGCGACCGAGCGGGCGGAAAGCGGGCGGTCCCCCGCCTAACGAGCATAAGAGGTAAGAAGCAGCAAAGAGGAAAAGAAGCCCCTACGCGCGTGAAAGAAGAAAAGATTTACCCGGCCGACTCCCGACCATGCGATTGGCTGCCGCCTCAGGCGGAAAGGCCCGTTTCGCGTGAATGGAGCGACCGGGTTCACCCTTTAGGAGTGTGCTTCCCCATCATGACCATGGCGCCGGGGCCCCTCGAGCCCAGGACGCCCAAGAACCTGCATGGAGAAAACACCAACGTCATCCACACAAGCGTCTCGCCCCTTCCAGCCTGACCTTACCTTAAGCTCACCACCCCGCCGCTGAAGCTCACTAACACCCCACCGAAGCCACGCGCGATCGAAACAACCCCAGTCGGCAAAAAAGGCCGGGTCGGGGGTTCGGGGGGAACTATACTTTTTTCCCTTGATTAAGAACCTCCATCGCATGGTTAGGCCTTGGGCGTGGCAGCAACGGGAATATGGCTGGTGACAAGCTCCCGTAGATCAAGCTTCCGGCTCGCATTGTCGATATCGATGCCGACCAAGGTCCCTTCCGCGTCGTAATCGAGCACGACGCCTTCCGACACCTCCTGGCTCTCAACGCTCGGCTGCGAGGAGAAGTCGATGTAAAGGGAATCGGTGTCCGGGTAATAATCGAGCTTCATAGGCGAAAACGGCGATCTAAGAAGGCGTTGTGTATGGTGAGCTTATCAGAGAGCGTGACGACTCGCAAGAAACGCCCGCCCAGCTCTGGAACCGCACCCCAGAAACGAAAGCGATTGTTCTCCTGTGGCTCGCTACGGAGCGGAGATTCAATGACGCGAATGCACATCTCGCGCGTCAGATAAGGACGCTCTCGAAGAATGCGATTCTCGAAGTAGCCGGTGAAGCCGTAATCAGGCACGGCGACACAATAGCGAGTGCGTCCCTGTCGGTAAAGCGTTGCAAAGGCCTAACGAGAACAAGATGAGCTGCTGCGACCGGGAACGCGCAGGGCAGCGGGTGAAGGTGTGGAAGCCATGGAAAACGAGTTCGTACGCCGGGTCGCAGTCAGCTCCATCGAATGGTTAGATCCCTCATGATGCATCTTGGAAGAGAACAATATTTTCCGATACTCGGATGAAATAGGCTGGGGTAAAGGCGTCAGATGCTCTCCCGAACCGAATCCCCCAATGCCCTGTCAGTGCGCTGCCCCACTCAAAGTCCACAAACGGCGGTCGAACGACAATGGCGCAGCCATGGGCAAGATGAACGAAGCGGTGCTTGCTGATGCTGTCCCATACTCGTTTCTCCTCGAAGGCCTCCTGATTCCTCCGTTCCGGTCCGGTGGCATAGCCGCCTTGCGGCATAAGGGACAGGCACGACCGGGCTGCCTCCTCTATCTCTGCTGGGCTCGAACAAGTCCGTAACCGCGAGGGCGAGGCCGGTGAGAAACGCTGGTCTGGCAATGTAGCGGAGAGAGAGCCATGAGAGGCAAAGCAACACCGCTATGAGCGCCGTGCTGCGGATACGGCGTCGCCAAAGAAGTATGCATCCGGTAACGATCGCCCAACAACTCGCTAAGAAGGCGATGATGAGCGGAAACGCCCCCGCGGGAAGAATCGTGAACGGTAAAACGAGAGGGAATACAGAATACCCTCCCGCAAAATCAATCGCCGCCACTACCAATGTCAGGATCGCTGCTGACAATGCGGCGAGCACAGCGCTGGTCTGCATGATCTAACGAGAACAAGATGAGCCGCCGCGAGCGGGAGCGCGCGTGGCTGCCGGTTGACGGGTTGAAGTCATAGAAAGCTGGATAGTACGGCGGCTCGCGGTCGGCTCCAGCGACTGGTTAGATGACTCATTGTGCAACAGGTCGGAGCGATATAGTACCGACTTTCCAGCACAGTGGGATCCGAAGCTTGGAATTCACGTGACTTGAAGTCGCGG
>JADMIO011701069.1_pt1 | contig 86122 bp, 71 predicted proteins | sample 8958161 | NCBI WGS metagenome assembly JADMIO01 (sample SAMN16585339, study PRJNA669376) | soil metagenome | isolation source: Crop rotation soil | place: USA: Cullars Rotation, Alabama | collected 2011 | reverse complement strand
TATGGTGAAAGTTGGAACCTCTTACGTGCCGATCAGATTAAAACGAAAGGCCCAGTCTTTCGACTGAGCCTTTCGTTTTATTTGACCATGTTGGTATGATTTAAATTAATACGACTCACTATAGGGTCAGTGCGGCCGCGACTTCAAGTCACGTGAATTCCAAGCTTCGGATCCCACTGTGCTGGAAAGGGCTGTTTACCCCAATCCTTTTACCGACAGGCTGAACCTGAAGTTTGAACTGGCCAAAGCCGGTGAAGTAACGGTGGAACTAATGGATATCAACGGACGGCTGCTCGACAGGCAGGCAATAAATGCCAAAGCCGGTGCCAATAATTCAACCATAGAGTCGTTTGGCAGTTTGAAGGCTGGAGTTTACTTCGCAAGGATCAGCAATGGTGCGGAAACCACCATGGTAAGACTGGTTAAGGAATAAGTGAATTATTCATAAGGAGGAAGGCTGTTTCAACGGATGTTGAAGCAGCCTTTTTCTTTATATTTGGAAGCATGGTAATACATATTGTAACCTGGAAGCTGAAGGAAACAGCTCACGGGAAAAGCCGGGATGAAAATGCCCGCGAAATCAAGTCACGGTTAGAGGCGCTCAATGGCCATATCGAAGGACTTATTAAGCTGGAAGTTGGAATTGATTTCCTGCATTCACCCGAGTCGGGCGACCTGGTGCTGTATTCCGAATTTGAAAGCCGTGAAGCGCTTGATTATTACCAGCAACACCCTCTTCACAAAGAGGTCATGCCTTTTATTGCCGAGGCCAGATCAGAAAGAAGGGTAGTGGATTATATGCGGTGAGAGTCTATCAGCATTCATCACTACAATTTCCCCTCTTCTCATGCTTAACCATCAATACCTGATCACCTTCGTATAATACCGGCCTGTTTCAGCGGCAACTTCAACAAAATAGATTCCCTGTTTAAATAAAGCGGGAGCAATAGTGATGCGATTATCGGTAGCCTGGGCGCTTAAAATTTTATCACCGTTGAGATCATAAAAATGAACCGTGAAAGATGGCGTAGCGGGACAATGTATAGTGAGTGATCCGGACCCGGCTGCAAAACCTGCTGAATTAAGCAATTCGGTTTTAAGGGTTGAGTAGCTTTCCGATGTGCCGACATTGATGCTTCTGAACCCGCGGGCGCTGCATACATTGATAATGGGCAACCAGTTGGCTTTCTGGTTCAGAACACTGTCGGCCTCCAGCAGCAGTTCGCAGGCCTCGGGCATGGTCATGTTATTCTGGTACGAAGCGATGGAGGTGAGCAATAATTTCATGGTCATATCCCGTCCTACCTGGTCGGCAATATCGTTCATGCATGACGACCAGATGCTGCAATCCACATAGTAATTGCCGGTGGTGTCGGCATAGCGTTTGGAGCTGCCGGCATTGCGTCCGCCTTGTTTATTAAACGACCAGGGATAACCATCCCAGTTGGCGAACCAGTTCCAGTTGTACTGGCTGATTGCCCTTGAAAAGCGGGTGGCCACGAAGTCGCAGTTCCCTTCTTCAATGCTCATGCGCTGCGAGCCATCCGTAGTAAACGGAGCAATGGAAAAACCTACAGCATGTGTATATTCATGATTGATTACATCCGCATCTTCGGCATCATCAACAAAACCGGTCCCGAAGCGCAGGTAAGGCGGGTTCACCCCGTATTCGAATTTGGAATTATCATCGCTCCATCCGGAAGCATCAACCTGTATCTGGTAGTTTACAAGGCTGTCAAACCCGATGCTGTGCAGGTAGTCCTGGTATTTGCTGATATGAAACAGGCACATCTCCTCTTCAAATGCGCTTTGAGAGCGTGTAAAATTAAAATCGGAGCTGGTTGATTTGTAAGGCGGGATAAAAGGCTCGTGGATATCCGTGATCACGGCATACTTATTTTCCATCCTGAAAGTATCGCCATCGAGGGTAAGGGGTATAAATACATCTTTACGCTGGGCATTCAGGATGGGATAATCTACCCCTCCGCTGTCAACCCAGCGGCCACTGTGATCGGGCCAGGGATCGCCATAGATCGCCTCCACCGAGGTGAGCGGATCGGGATTGAAGATTTTTGCTGGTATGAGGGTGTCTTTTTTACCGCTGCCAAGCGTGAAGCTGTTGATATGAATCGGTGTGGTTTGGTCAACCGGGATAATTTCTTCTTCCACCGAGGCAGTAAGCGCATTCCGAATTTTTTTGGCTACCGAAGGGATGAGCTTACGCCCATCGAAGGCCCAGATTTGTTTTTCCCCGGGCGCTGTTGTTATTGCAGGATATTGATCCGACCCAAATACAGCGCCATCAAAAAGGTTGTTGCCGATAGAAAGGACTTTACCGGTATGATCTACATTGATCTTGATATTTCCCTTGTACACTTCGCGGCCCGAATAAATCTGCTGAAACAGGAAATGATGTCCGATAGGACTCTGGTAAGCATGCAGGAGGGTAAGATCGGCACCGGGGTACTGCAGATGACTGATATGTTTAAGGAGATATTCCCGGGCACCGGCTGCAAACGGATTAGGGGGTGTTGCCGGTGAGGCGAGGTTTTGCAGGTTGGTTGGAGTAAGCCTGGCAGTGGAAGGCCTGGTAATTTCCAACCTGCGCCCGTTGAGGAAAGTGGTCAGGTCCTGGGAGAAACCATGCAGCGCTGCGCCAAGCATGATCATAAGTAGGATGTTTTTATTTCTCATGGGATAGGGGAAGGGTTAAACCTGTGCTGTTTTAATTGAGTTATTACCTTGTCTGCCAGTGTCTTTCTTACTTCAAAAATAATGGAATTATTTTCAAAATCCGCTGCAAAGCCCGTTTTTACACCAAACTGCTTCAGGATACGGAAGGCCTCATTGCGTTCTTCATAAGAGCAGGCAAGCATATATTTTTCAGTCATGATCTTTTCTGCAATGGTTGCACTGTTAAGGGCCACTTCCGAAGCTGTTCCGTAAGCATGGATCAAGCCCGGAACCCCCAGCAATTTGCCCCCGAAATAGCGAACTACGACCACCAGCACGTAAGTGAGATTAAGACTGAGAATAGCCCGGAGAATTGGTTTGCCCGCGCTGTTTGCCGGTTCCCTGTCATCATTACTTTTTTTGAATTCTTTTGAAGGGCCGAGCACAAGCGCCCAGCAATGATGTGCAGCGGCATGGTGTTCCTTCCGTAATTCTTTCAAAATATTGCGCGCATCTTCTTCTGTGTGTACGGGAAAAGCAAAAGCAATAAACCGGCTACCCCTGTCTTTAAATTCTGCCTGTGCGGGGCCGGCTATGGTACGATACCTATCATCAAACAGCATTGCAACACCATTTAACCGTTACGGTATTTAGCCATCTTCACATCTCCGATCATTTCATCGCCTGCCAGGCTCCCGCTGATGAGCGGTGCTGCCACACCCTCCGTTAAGTGTTTTGGTGCAGTAAAAACAATCGCTTCATCCCAGAGACCGAGGCTTATAAAACTGTTGAGCAACCGGGTGCCGCCTTCAACAACGAGGCTTTGTATTCCTTCCTGGTAAAGCTTCCCGAGTATGGTTTCACAAATATTTTCATCAAATGGTATGGTAATATAGTGAAGGCCGGACGCATTGTTTTTCTGATTTTCGGTAAATACAATGGTGGGTGCGGATCCATCAAACAGTTTAAGCGTTTGAGGCAATCGCAGGTGTTTATCAATTGTGATGCGTACAGGATTTTTTCCTTCCCATTCACGTGCATTCAGGGCCGGATCATCATATAAAGCAGTGTTGGTGCCAACCATAATGGCATCTTCCTCCGTACGCCATTTATGCACGAGTTTTTGTACAACCTTGCCGGTAATATGCCTTTCGTTATGGTAGGTTTCGTTTGCATGCTGCCTGAAATAAGGCGCAATCAAGCCATTGATGGTTTGCGCCCACTTCAGAATAACATAAGGCTGCTGCCGGGTGTGAAATTTGATAAAGCGCCTGTTCAGCTCCCGGCACTCATGTTCGAGCACACCAACAGTTGTGGGGATACCGGCATCTTTCAGCTTTTGAATACCCCTGCCTGAAACTTCGTGAAAGGGGTCGCTCATCCCGATGACCACGCGTGCGGGTTTATGTTGAACGATCAGATCGGCACAGGGAGGAGTTTTCCCGAAATGACTGCAGGGTTCCAGGTTAACATACATGGTGGAGCGGGCCAGCACTGATTTATCCTGCAAGGCCTGAATGGCATTCACTTCGGCATGGGCTTCCCCGTATTTACGGTGCCATCCTTCGGCAATAATCCTGTCGTCACATACAATTACGCAACCCACCATTGGATTGGGCGAAACATAACCGGCACCGTTGCGGGCCAGGCTAATGCACCTCAGCATGTATAGTTCGTCCGGGGTATAATTCACAGTTGCAAAGTAAAGCTTTTAACGTTTTGACACGATAGGTTCAATGCAGCCGGTATTGTATTTTCGGGACTTTATACATGACAATTCTCCAGGAATATTACCGGCAATTCTCAGGCAAACTCCGGCAGGCTTATGATCAGGCTGAAGCGGAAAGCATAACCGGCTGGGTGTTTGAAGAGGTGATGCTTATTAAACGGCACCAGCTTAAAATGCTGAACAAGGAACTGACTTTTTTTGAGCAGGAAAGACTGGATAAAATCCTGGATAGGTTAATGAAGCATGAGCCCCTGCAATATATTCTCGGCTATACCTGGTTTTATCATCTCAGGCTGGAGGTGAATAAAAATGTGCTGATCCCGCGCAGGGAAACAGAGGAACTGGTCGATAGGATCATTAAGGACGTAAAATCTGCAGGCCTTGAAGCTATAACAAAACCGGTAAAGATCCTGGATATAGGCACGGGCAGCGGGTGCATAGCCATTGCCCTTAAGAAAAATATTCCCCATGCAGAAGTGACCACAATAGATATTTCCGGGGATGCATTGGCTGTTGCCAAAAGAAATGCTGAGGTAAACGGAACGCAGATTAATTTTATTCAGGCTGATATCCTGAAGGCCGGGGCCCTGTCAGGCCGGCAGTTTAATATCATCGTCAGCAATCCTCCCTATGTCCGGGAAAAGGAAAAAAAAGAGATGGCAAAGAATGTGCTCGATCATGAACCACACATTGCTCTATTTGTACCGGATGAAGATCCGCTCCTGTTTTACCGCGCCATCCTGGATCATGCCCGTTCGGCCCTTTTAAAAGATGGAACAATTTACTTTGAGATCAATGAAAGTTATGCCCGGGAACTGGAGGAACTTTGCAGGAAGTCAGGCTTTGAAAACGTGGAGGTGATAAATGATATGCAGGGAAAACCACGGATGATGAGAATTTGCTGTTGATATATCATAAGACTACGAAATTCAACTTACTTATACATCACTTCTTTCACGGCCTTTGCCACGCGGCTTACGCTGGGCAGGAACTCCTGCACAAAAACAGGAGCATAACCCAGGGGAGTATCTGCTGTGGTGATGCGCCTGATGGGTGCATCGAGGTAATCAAAGGCACGTTTCTGCACCATGTAGCTTATTTCTGAAGAAATGGATGCAAGCGGCCAGGCCTCTTCAACAATAACAAGGCGATTGGTCTTTTTCACCGATTCTATCACAGTGGTATAATCGATGGGCCTTACCGTTCTCAGGTCAATGATCTCACACGAGATGCCTTCTTTGGCCAGTTCATCGGCTGCAGCATATGCCACCTTGATGATTTTGCCGAAGGATACCACGGTTACATCGGAACCTTCGCGCTTAATATCTGCCTTACCGATGGGGATCAGGTATTCTTCTTCCGGCACTTCGCCTTTATCGCCATACATCTGCTCGCTCTCCATAAAGATAACCGGGTCGTTATCGCGGATGGCAGTTTTTAAAAGTCCTTTGGCATCATAGGGGTTTGAAGGAACCACCACTTTAAGCCCGGGACAATTGGCATACCAGTTCTCAAAAGCCTGGGAATGCTGTGCGCCAAGCTGACCAGCGCTGGCTGTTGGTCCGCGGAAAACGATGGGAATATTGAACTGGCCACCGCTCATCTGGTAAATTTTGGCGGCCGAGTTGATCACCTGGTCGATGGCTACCAGCGAGAAATTAAAGGTCATAAATTCTATCACCGGCCTTAGGCCGTTCATGGCCGCACCGATGCCGATACCGGTAAAGCCAAGTTCGGCTATAGGAGTGTCTATCACCCGCTTAGGACCGAATTCATCAAGCATGCCCTGGCTAACCTTGTAGGCGCCATTGTACTGCGCAACCTCTTCACCCATCAGGAAAACGGATTCATCTCTTCGCATTTCCTCGTTGAGCGCTTCGCGCAGGGCTTCTCTGAATTGGATGGTTCTCATTTGCTCGATAAAATTCCTGCAAAAATAGGGGCTTCAACGGCTTATCAAAACTTTTACCTGATTGATTTTATAAGCTGGAAAATCAGCTACATCCATGAATGAAAATCATATGCTGGTGACCTCCATTCAAATAAAAGTGAAATGGATCAGGCTTTTGGTCCTTTCGGTTGCAGGGGCCGCATTTCAATATTCACCGTATGAAAGTTGTCGGGCATTTCAAGCGCCTGGATCATCATGCTGGCTACATCTTCAGGCATGAGCATGTAGTCATGAGGCTTAACCGATGGGCTGTTGCGGAAGAAATCCGTTTTAACCGAACCGGGGTACACGCAGGTAACTTTTATTTTGAAATCGCGCACTTCGCGGAAAAGTGATTCGCTGATGCCCTTTACTGCCCATTTGCTGCCGCAGTAGGCCGCAACCTGCGGCATGCCTTCCAGTGCCGCGGTTGATGCGATATTGATGATATGCCCGCTTTGCTGCCGTTTCATGGCAGGCAGGGCCAGCTTGCAGCAATAGAAGATGCCGTTCACATTGGTTTCGTATATTTCATGCCATTGCTCAAGGGGCATGTCTTCGAGGAACCCGAAATAGCCCAGTCCTGCATTATTCAGCAGCACGTCAACCTGGTTTGATGTAGCGTTGAATATCTCCCTGAAGCTTTTTTCAACCGCATCAAATCTCCTTACATCAGTTTCAATAAACGTGTACCGGTCATTACGGATCGCATTATTGTTTCTTCCAAGTCCGAAAACACGGGCGCCTTTTTCGAGCAAAGCCTCCGTCATGGCTTTTCCAATGCCTTTGCTCACACCGGTTATAACGGCAGTTTTATTCGTTAGTTCCATAAGGCCAAAGGTAGCTTTTTTAGGGTTTTTGCTTTTAAAGCGGTATCAGGTTTACAGATTCGTCAATAAACAATACTTTTGACCGGATGCGCCTGCTTATTATCCTTCTTTTATCCACTCCGGTTTTGGGTCAGGTTACCGAGAGCGGTAAATTTATATGGAAGCGCCATGCGATGGTGGTTAGCGCGCGCGGGGAAGCATCGCGTATTGGCATTGAAGTGATGAAAAAGGGCGGAAACGCGTTCGATGCCATGATAGCAGTTGAGCTGGCCCTCGCAGTTTGTTACCCGCAGGCCGGCAATATTGGTGGAGGGGGCTTTATGGTTTACCGGACCCATGCTGGCGCATATGGTTGTCTTGACTACCGCGAAACCGCTCCTGGCAGCGCTACGCGAAACATGTACCTCGACAGCAATGGAAAAGTGCAGGAAGACCGGATCCGCGAGGGCAGGCTTTCATGCGGAGTACCGGGTACCATTGACGGGCTGCTTAAAGTGCATGCGAAATTTGGCAGCCTGCCGGTGCAAGAGCTTATCCAACCCGCGATTAATCTTGCATGGAGAGGTTATAAACTTACCAAAGCAGATGCGGAGCTGCTCAATAAAACGCGGCTGTCATTTGTTAAAAACAACCGGGCGGCCACAGCTTTTACCCGCCAGGAATATGCAGATTGGCATGCCGGTGATACGCTGAAGCAACCCGACCTGGCAGCAACCTTAACACGGATCAGCGAACATGGCCGCGCAGGATTTTATGAAGGCGAAACTGCAAAGATGCTGATGGAAGAAATGGCTGCAGGCGGAGGCATTATTACCGCTGAGGATCTGAAGAATTACCAGGCAGTTTGGCGTACCCCACTCACCGGGGATTACAAAGGATACAAAATAGTTACGGCTCCACCTCCTTCAGCGGGTGGCCTGGCATTGCTGCAATTGCTCGGTATGCTCCAAACCATTGACATGGGTCAGTGCACCTGGAATTGTGAACCCAACGTGCAGGCCGTTGTTGAGGCTGAACGGAGGGCGTATGCCGACCGTTCAAAATACGCAGGCGATCCGGACTTTGTGGATATTCCACTGGCAGGCTTGCTCGATAAACGTTACCTCGTGAACCGCTTTACAACTTACAGGCGCGATCGTGCAACACGCTCGGAAGAAGTTGCACCCGGTAAACCTGAAGGACTGCCGGAAAGTGAAGAAACCACACATTACTCGATTATAGATACGCTGGGGAATGCCGTTTCTGTAACCACCACCATCAATGGGAATTTTGGTTCTAAAGTTGTGGTAACGGGTGCAGGTTTTTTGCTGAATAATGAAATGGATGATTTCAGCGCCAAACCCGGCAGTCCCAATTCGTATGGCCTTACTGGCAGCGAGGCCAATGCCATTGCACCGCGCAAAAGAATGGTAAGCTCCATGACACCAACAATTGTTGAAGACCATGGAAGGCTCTATATGGTGCTTGGCACACCCGGAGGATCAACGATTATTACCAGTGTATTGCAGGTGCCTTTGAATGTTACCGAATTCAATATGAATATCAAAAAAGCTGTTGATGCTCCCAGGTACCATCATCAATGGTGGCCCGATGAAATCAGGTATGAGCCCGGTGCGTTCCGCGAAGAAACAACCTACCCGATGAAGCTGAAAGGTTACCGGTTTACGGAAACGCAGAAGATCGGGAGGGTGAATGCCATCCTGGTAAAACCCAATGGGCTGATGGAAGGGGCTGCCGATTACAGGGGTGATGATGAAGCCTGCGGATGGTAAACACCAGAAATATGAAAAAAACAATTGCCGGGTTTACACTGATTATTTGCTGCCTCAGCGCCTATGCACAGGAAAAGCTCAATGTCCTCACCTATAATATCCGTTACGATAACCCGCAGGACGGCATTAATACGTGGGAACTGCGAAAGGCGCGTGTGCTTAAAATTCTAACGGAGGAGAAGCCGGATATCATCGGTTTGCAGGAGGTGCTGAACAACCAGTTAATGTACCTTGATAGTTTCCTGCGTGAATATGCCCACGTAGGAGTGGGGCGGGATGATGGATGGAAAGCCGGTGAATATGCTCCCGTATTTTATAAAAAAAACAGGTTCAAAAAAATAAAGTGGGGCACCATCTGGCTGTCGCCTCAGCCGGAAGAACCAGGCAGCAAAGGATGGGATGCCGGTATTCCACGCATTGCCACATGGGTAGTTTTATACGACCGGAAATCGGAGCAGTTGATTCTTGTAATCAATACCCATTTTGACCATGAAGGAAAAATAGCGCGGCAGAAAAGCGCGGAGATCATCTGCAAAAAAATCAGTAAAACCGATTTGAAGAATGTGGTGTTCATGGGTGATCTGAATGCTACCCCTGAATCAGAACCGGTGCAATATATCGTGAATTATCCTTTCAGGTTGGATGATTCGGGTGCACCTGAAAATACCCCTACCTGCTGCGGTTTTGAAGCGAGACATGCAAAAAGGATCGATTACATATTTCACTCTCCCGCGCTCCAGCGGATTTCAAACAAAGCCATTGAGGGAGACGGAGGCAAATATTATGCTTCCGATCATAAGCCGGTGAAGGCTACCCTGCAGATACCTGCTAAGAAATAACCAGTATTTTACTTCTTATTGGTTGCAATCAGCACGATGCCGCCAACAAGGAGAATACCGCCCACGATAGGCGACCAGCTTACGGGATGTTTTTCTTCCTTATTGATTTCGATAGGACCGGCATCAACCACCTTTTTCTTGGTAACAAAGGTAAAGCCTGTGTACAGCATCATTAAGAGCCCGATAACGAGTAAAATGATTCCTATAGCTCTTGTATTCATAATTTGTTGAAGTTATTGGTTAATGCTTCAACAAGATACCGGCTTAAAAGTTTGTACTGATTAATCCAGCCCGCTGAAAGTCAGTTCCTGTACCCCAGTGGTCCAGATGTCTTTCCCGAGGTTTTCAAGCAGGGCGAAGTCCTCTTTATACACGCGGGCAAACACATTGGCTGCGTCCAGCCCGCGACCTTCACCATAATAAATGCCCAGGCAGCCCGCTGTCTTTAAACGTTTGGGTCCCGGTGGGGCCAGCACGGCTTCACCCGGTTCGGTAAATACGGTGGCATTCTCCTGGATGGTATGAAAAGCCGGGGCATCAGCAATCCATATTTCACTGCCGGAAACCCGGGCGTGGAAAAAGCTGCGTGTAAAAGGAAGGGTTGCGTTAAAGGCAGCACAGCTTTGCGGGGCTTCATCAAGATAATACCTGAAGCGGATGAGCATTCCTTTTGCTGTTATTATGCTGAAACCTTTCATGAGTTCAATTAATTGTTTAAGCCATCCAGCGGCCTCCCGGTGAACTTTACCTTACAATCCTGTACAACTGAATAATCTCATCATTCTTCACCTGTTCGAGATGGATGGTTTTAACAAGCTCGTGCGGATAAATACAGGTGCCGCGCATGGGATGCTGGATCCATAAAAAATATTCCCTGTCCCCGATTCGTGCTTTGAAGGCACCGGGATCTTCACCGGCATAGGGGCTGAATTTTACCTCGCGCCCGGTTTTATACCAGATAAAATCAGGGTAATTGCTCATCAGTTTGCCGGCAGGTAATTCGTGGTTAAGGAAGTTATTCATTTCAGGGTAGTTCCACCAGTCGATACTGAAACCTCCAACTCCCATGGGTCGGGTTTCAATAATATGAAGGGTAATGACCCCCAACTGCCCGAGGGCGACAAAATAAAAAAGGATGCTGACCACCCACAATTCTCTTTCCGTTGCTTTCAGCCACCCTTCAAACCAGATTACAAAATAGATGATGAGAGGAAGGTAAAGGACGGATATATACCGTGGTAATTCAAACAGGTGCAAGCCGTTTTGGGTAAGCAGCAAAACAAAATAAGCCGAGCAATACAGCCACAGCGCAAACATGGTGCGGGTATAGCCGCTGTTCGGAGATAGCTTCCCGTAATACCACATCATAAAAAACCAGAGCACCCCGATGGCCAACCCGATCATGATCAATTCGGGATGATGAAGCCCGATACGGAGGGCCTGGCCAAGATTGGGCAGGAGGTGAAGCGGGTTCAGCTTGTCGGCCGCAAGATGGGCACCGGTAATATTACCCGATTGCATATAATTCCGGATCAGCCACGGTAGGGAGGGCAGCAGGGCAATAAGAAAAAAATACAGCAGGCGGATCCATTTTTTAGGTTCGTAACGCCCGATTGAAAGAAAAATCATGCTCACGGCAAGCATCATAAAACCTGCATACCGCTGCAGGCACATGAGGCTGATAAAAAACGCAGCCTTATACAGGGCACTTTGATCATTGCGTATAAAATACCTGATCAGGAAATACCAGTAAGCCGACTGGAAAAAAATAAAGACAGTTTCGCTGTAAATGGTAATTCCCAGCTTATAAAACGAGAAAGAAATGCAGGTGAGCAGGATGGCACTTTGTGCAAGCGCCCCTGTTTTTCTTAAGGTTAAATAACAAATCAGGATGGCTCCGGCCAATGCAAGGATGTTAAGACCCAGCGCGAACCATGCGGCATTTACATGCAGCAGGTAAGGAACGCTCAGCAAAAGGGGGTATAGTGGCGCCCAGTTCTGAAGAGGTTCACCATCAAAACGGGTAAAAGAAAAGTTCTCCGCAATGTGCGCCCCGGTGGACAAATACGTGATGGAATCAGGGGTAATGCCCGGCCCGAACGAGGAGGTGGAATAAAGAATGGTAGCTACAAGGCACAGCAGTCCCGCTGTAAAGAGTGCAGCAGTTATTTTACCTGATTGCCTGTACATTTGAATGGCCAAAAATAAACTTTAATGCCAGATTTAAAGACTGTAAGTGATCAGATGGGAAGGAAAGTAACATTTTCTTTTCCTCCGCAGCGCATCATTTCGCTGGTACCATCGCAAACAGAGCTGTTGTATGACCTTGGGCTGGATGAAAAAATTGTGGGCCAGACCTTGTTTTGCATACATCCTCACGAGGCATGGCTGAAGAAACCACGGGTTGGTGGAACAAAAAAAATCAGCTTTGAAAAAATTGCAGCGATTGAGCCTGACCTCATCATCGGTAATAAGGAGGAAAATGATAAGCAACAAATAGAGCAACTGGCATTGCATTTCCCGGTTTGGATGAGTGATATCCGGTCATTGGATGAGGCCCTGGAGATGATTGCTGCCGTGGGCGAAATTACGGATAAAGGTGAAGAAGCTGGTATGTTGGTTGAAAAGATCAGACAGGCATTTAAAGGACTGGATTCTGCTATTATCTCTAAGCGAAAAGCTGCTTACTTTATATGGCGTGATCCATGGATGGCTGCTGGCGGTGATACCTTTATCAATAACCTGATGCATCATTGCGGTTTTACCAATGTGTTTGAGCAGGCGGGGCGTTACCCGCGGGTTGATACAGCGGAAATCAGGAACGCTGCCCCCGAACTGATCCTGCTTTCTTCGGAGCCCTATCCGTTTAAGGAGGCACATATCCATGAACTGAAGGAAGTTTGTCCGCATGCTACGGTGACGCTGGTGGATGGCGAAATGCTCAGTTGGTATGGCAGCCGGTTGCTGAAAGCAGTACCCTATCTGAAGAAATTCCTTGAAAGTATTTCTCAAACAGCAGGATAAACATTGCCAAACCTCCGGCCTTTTTGGTTGTTGATAAAAAGGGGGAACACCGGAATGAAAAAGGCAACAAAAAAAGAGCCGGTAAAGGATATCGCTGAGTCTTACAACCGATATAAACTTTTCGAGGGTAAGCAATACACCGGGATGAAAATTGGCCGCAGCCATACATGGTATTACGATAAAGGGGAGTGGAAGGAAACCAAAATAACCCCCGACCTCTGGAATATCAGTTATGCTGTTACCAAACGGAGGGCAGGGAAGGCACCCGAAGGCTCAGGTGTTCCGGTGGGAACGGAATACCACTGGTATATTCTTGCACACCAGATGGTAACCAAGCTCGATGCCAATAGCTATTCAACAGCTATGCAAGGGCTGAAATATAAGATAGCGCATAAGCGTGCCGACAAACCTAAATGGAATATCAGTGAAGCAACCCGGAAAAAACATCTTATTCGCTTTCTGCAGAATGTGATTGATGAACTGGAGCGTGAATCGCCCGGGGAGGCGATTAAGCCGGATGCTGAGAAGGAAGCAGCGAAGAAACCTGTGGCGCGCAAACGGGCGGGACGTAAACCGCTTGCTAAAAAAGAGGCACTGAAAACCGTTCGAAAAACCCGGAAGGTCCGCGAGCCCTCGTGGGATGAGGCCTGAGGTCTTCGTGAACTTTGAGTCTTCGTGGGAAACCTGGGCGGGATGCTGAATCCCTCAAAGATTTCTATGTTAAAAAGCAAGCTTAATTTGCGACTAAAATAGTCGGTACATTGGGTTTGATTAGGACTGCATGCCTGATGTACGGAGTTTGTCGGGTTACTACCGCCATTATACGGTGGACCAGCTTGTTTCTGATTGCATTAAGCACGCTCATTTTATTCTTTCCTTCTTTCACTTTTCTTATAAAGTAGGCCTTTAATTCCAAGTCTGATCTGCAAGCTGACATGGCTGCCAGGTGTAGCAGCATCTTAATTTTCTGATTTGCCATTTTCGATATTCGTTCCCTCTTTATAATAGTCCCTGACTTATTTTGGAAGGGTACTACTCCTGCGTAACAGGCCAAGTGCTTAGCTGATTCAAAGTTTTTAAAGTTGTTGGTGGCAACAATAAACTGAAGTGCGCTGATCTGGCCTATTCCGGGGATTGATTTCATTAGCTCTAAATTTGTTGATATGGATTTCTCCTTCTGGGTGAGGTCCTCAATTTTCTCTTCTGCTCCCTTTATGGAAGAGGTAAGTTTTTTTAATATCCCCCTAAACCCAGCCTCAAGGAGTTTGTATTGTTCCGGATCGTGCGTTTTAGCTTCACGTAACTGATTCTCCAGCGCTACCTTTTGAGCCAATAGTGTTTCACGAACCTTAATCAGACCATTTAATTCTTTTACCTCCTTAGTAGGTTCCTGATAAAGCACCTGCCTATCCTGGTAACGAACCGCATATTCGGCAATACGCAACGCATCCTGTTTATCGTTCTTGCCACGCATATCAGTGCTTGCCCGTTTAATCTTTAGTGCATGCTCAACCCATAAGGATATTTGTAATTGTTCGCATACTCGTTCAAGAGGCCGGTTGTAAATGCCCGTAGTCTCACAACAGATCAGCAACTCCGCAGGCTTGATCTTTAGCTTCTTTAACACCGTTGTAAGGAAGACCTTTAGCTTTTGATCAGTATTGATCACTTCCTTTTCCTGAATTAATTGAAGATTTTCATCAACTAATGCAATGTCAATTTTTGATTTGGAGATATCTATCCCCATGAAGTAGCTTTGTTTCATAATTTTTTGATTTTTCTTCCACGAAGAGAGCTTTATCTAAGTCCTTAATAATAGGCCGTTAACCTAAATTTCTATTTAGAGCTTTCTCTCAAAGAAACAGGGGTCAAAATCTCTGCATAGGCCTAAAAACCTTTGGCACAAAATGATTCCCCCTGTTTCTTGTGGAAGGATTAATGAAACAAAAATATCCGGATCTGCTCACCTTTGTCTTCCACTTTTCAAACTAAAGGGCACAAAGCGCTTAAATAATTCTTAGTGAACTTTGTGGCTTTGTGGGAAACCTTGGCAGGAATGCTGAGTCCCACAAAGTCCATAAAGCGCTTAAAAAGTTCTTGGTGAACTTTGTGTCTTCGTGTGAAACCTGGGCGGGGATGCTGAATCTCACCAATACACTAAGGACACAAAACGTTAAGCACCTCCTTTTTTATATCATGATAGCCTTTAAGGAATTTTCTTTTCCTTTGCGCCTTCTTCATGTTTAAAAGCGAAAGATCTTTAGCCTGGCTGGCTTTCTGGGCCGTGGCCATTTTCTGGGGTACGACTTTTCTGGCAATCAGGGTGGGGGTAGCGAGCTTCCCTCCGTTCTTAATGGCAGCCTGCCGTCATACTGCCGGGGGCATTCTTATCTGCTCCTATTTTTTACTGCGTGGTTATAAACTTCCCGGTAAAAGCCAGATGAAGGTTTTTGCGGTCAACGGCATTATCATGCTCCTTGGCGGTAACGGTATTATCAGTTGGGGCATGAAGTATGTCGACAGTGGCCTTACCGCGCTCATCTGTGCACTCACGCCTTTATGGATTGTTTTGATCAATAAGCTGAAAGGCGGGACAGAAAAAGTGGGCCTGTGGGCCTATGTTGGTTTTGTAATTTGCCTTGCAGGCCAGTTTTTTATTTTTAAAGATAAGCTCGATCTTTTTTCGGACAATAATTATGTGTGGGGCATAGCAGCAGTTGTGGTTTCCAATTTCCTCTGGGGTTTGGGCACGGTATATTCACGCAATCATCAAACACAAACGCATGCCCTTTTTGCAGCAGGATTGCAGATGATACCAGGCGGCCTCAGTTTGTTTATTTTGTCGGCAGTTGCCGGGGAGTTTTCAGATGTTCATCCCGAACCGGAGGCGATCATTTCGCTTGCATACCTGGTGGTTTTCGGAAGCATTGTTGCATACGGTTCCTATATGTATATGCTTAAAAAATTGCCGGCCGCCATCGGCTCAACCTATGCTTATATCAATACCATTGTTGCCGTTTTCCTCGGCTGGTGGTTCCTCAACGAAGTGCTTAATTTTAATATGATCATCGCCTCCGTACTTACCATTGCAGGTGTGTGGCTTATTAATAAAAATGTTACCGAGGAGAAGAGAGCATCTTCACATTAATGTTATCCATGCCGTGTTCCGCATCAGATGCCTGTATTAAAACGGATATCCGAACGCTATATTAAATACCAGGTTTTCTCCCCGCCATTTTCCATCAGAGAAATCAATTTTATCAACCACCCATCTTTCCCCATCGGGCAGCCAGGGCTTGCGTATGGGGATGCCCAGATCGAAGCGGATCACAAATACGCTCAGATCAACACGGAGGCCGGTTCCCACGCCAACGGCAAGCTCGCGCATAAAGCGGTCGCTTCGGAACTCCCCGCCCGGAATTTCACTATTGGGACCATTTAACCACGTGTTGCCTGCATCAGTGAAAAAAGCGCCTTTCAGAAACTTAGTAATGCCAAAACGGTACTCAAGGTTGGCCTCGAGTTTAATTTCCCCGCCCTGCTGCAAAAAGAAAATCTGTTTAACACTATCGGCCGGCATAAAGGAGCCCGGACCCACCGAGAAAGCCCTGAACCCTCTTACACTGTATGCGCCCCCTGAAAAGAATTGCTTGATATACGGCATCGTGGACGAGTTGCCGTAAGGGATCCCGATGCCTGCAATAAAACGGCCGGCCAGCATGGTATTGGGTGTAAGATGATAGTAATTGCGGAAATCAATATCAAAACGCGCATACTGTGCATACCTGATGCCGAGAATGGTTGACCCGTTCTCAGGATCAGGGCTGACACCGGCAAAGATTTTTTTCATAAATGAAAGGGTGTTGCCCGCCAGTTCGGCATTCCCGTTAAAGTAAATCTGGTTTTTCTTTTCAGGCTTTACCTGCTCGTTGTAAAAAAACGAGTAAGCGGTTCCTGCAATAAACTGTTCTTCGAATCTCCGCCTGAGGATATTATTCCTGCTGATCATTTCCGTGAAATTATCGGAAGGATTATAGATCTTAAAGTAATTGATGTTGATAAGACTCAGGTCATGATCTTTGCTCAGGGTTTCTTTCCACTTATATCCGAAATTAAATTTGACTGAGTTCAGATTAAAGTACCCGACTCTTTTCAGGTAACTGTAATCAACAATAAACTTGGTGCGGGGCACATACATTTTGTTGGCCCGCAATTTTATGGGACTTAGAAAACGCGGAACATACAATTCCACGCGCGGATTGATCTCGTAAGTGAACTGGCCTTTGTACTGCCCGTTAAGCTGGGTTTCAAAGGAGCCCCTCAGGTTGTATATGATGAGTTCGGCTCCCCGCATGGCATTGCGGTTGCGCAGGCTTAAGGTAAGCCCGGGGCCGAGAAAGTTGTTGGATTTGGATACGCCCTGCAGTTCGAGGCTCAATGATTTTTTGGGAAGGGGTGAAAGAAAAATATCCGCTTTCAGCTTGTCTTTGTTGAGACTGTCGCTTTCGCTGAAACGCAGGTTCACAAACTTAAATACGCCCAGGCCGTTGAGCCGGCTTAATGTAAGGTTATGATTGGTGCGGCTGTACACCTGTCCTGGCTTTACAAACAGGGAGCGTTTAATAGGCTTGATACGGATATAATGGGAAGCGCGGTAATAAGCAATGCTGTCGATGACCTTGCGCGTGGAAGCGAGCACCGGATCCTGACCCGGTTTATATTCGGTAAATACATTCACCTCCGAAAGCTTATATACATTCCGGGCCTGATCGGGAATATCTTCCTTTACGGTAAGCTGCACCTTTACAAAGTGCAGGTTGGTAAGCGTATCGGCCCGGAAGAGCAGATTGCCGGGGTTGAAATAATAAAAGCCATTATCCTTTAAATATTTATCGATACGCACCCGTTCCGAAACCAGTTTATCGAGATCGTAGCGGTCGCCCTTTTTCAGCAGGCTTTCCTTCGCTGTCGAGGCAATAGCTTTCTCCAGTCTTCCGCTGTCGGAGGGATAAGTAATATCGGAAATGAGAAAAGGCTGATTCAGGAAGATGCTGTATGTTACCGATGCCGTTTTCTGATTCTTCCCCTCGTTTACCTGGTATTGGGTGTAGGAAGTGAAAAAACCCATATTGAATATCCTGGCATCCATTGCGCGTGAAACAAAGCCCGGATCCACATCGCTCATATACACCGGGGGCTGACCGAGTTTGCGTTTCACCCATCCCTTGAATCCCTTTTTTGCGTCACCCGTAACGTACCAGAACCAGAGACCCGGACGCGAAAAAAGAAACCTGGAATTGGGCTTCGGCTTCCGTAATTCCCTGGCCGCTTTCTTCACTTCATGCTTTCCTTTTACATCCGATGTTTGAATAGTTTCCACCTCAGCCCCTGTATACAGTCTTTCTTCTGCAGGCACATATTTAAGCCCGGTGCATGCCGAAAGAAACATGGCAGCCATTATCAACCCGGTTATAGTTTCTGCCTTCTTCATTGACCGGTTTTCAATTCATCCTGTTTTGATTTATCTGGTGCTGAAAAAAGCTCTTTCATTTTATCATAGCTGCGGATGTACATGATACCCGCACCTGTTTTATAGAGATAGCCATCAATAATACCCTCATACTGGTTTTCCCTGAAAGCCTTCAGGCGATACCTGCCATCTTCGGTGAGCTTATACTCAACAATAACATCCCCCGTGAGGCTGCTGGCATTGGCCTGTTGCGGATTGTTGTCTTCCACGTTAATGCTGCTTCCAACCTGCACGCTAAGCCTGGTGTTGAATAGCTCCTTCTTAAGCCCTACCGCCACTTCGGTATTTTCCTTCACCGTGCTCTTGCTGTAATCATCATTCGACTGCACATCAAAATTCAGTTCCACACCTTTGATATATTGTCCTGAAAGCTGGTTAAGCTGGTCAGTGAGTGCCTGGTTAACACTGTTACGTGCAATGCTGCCGGCCCCGCCCCCATCGGAAGTGGTGGTGTAGTTGGTAGCAATAAATTTATTGAGCACCACCAGCGCAAATACCTGCTTGTTCAGCTCTGCCGGATCGTTATTTACCGAACTGAGTTTGGAGTACACCATACCCCCGAAAATATTTTTTTCCTTATCACGCATATCGAGGCTGAAGCTGATCTCGGGCCTCATCAGTTCACCCTTCATCATCATGTTCACCTGGAAATACAGGGGCTTGCGGTATGCCTGCATCTCCTGTTTGCTTACACCGGAAAGTTCAGAAGATAACAGGTCGAGGGAGGATGTGCGGGTTTCATAAACGGCTGTAATGTCAATGGTGGCATCCACCGGATCCCCGTTCCAGGTAATAGCACTGCCGCTTTTAAGCTTAAATGATCTTTTGATCACTTTCTGGAAGGAGGCATTATAGCTTCCGTCATTGAGGGTATAGGTGCCGGTAAGGGTTTGCTTTCCGCTCCTGTCGAGATCAAAACTCAGCACGCCTTCGCCTTTTGCCACGAGTGAATCCCCGGAGGTTTTATCAACGATCAGCTTAAAGGACGTGTTACGGCTGATTTCGATATTTGACCTGAGCTCGATCCCTTTAAATGCGTTTTGTCCGGCCAGTACTTTTTTCTCTTTTCTGGCCATAATACTGTTCACAGTCCCCGAATCAATAAACAACACCACTCCTTTGCCGATATCGGTGCTGAGGTCTCCCGATGGAATCACCACGGTGATACGGCTCCCTTCAAGCAGGTGCATATTTGCATTGATGATGGGAAGGCTCTCATCACCGGTAACTTTTATTTTGCTGTCGATCTTTACCGTGCCGTAATAAAGCTGGTTGTCGTTGGCCGTGGTCTGCAAGACGGTGAAAGACCTTGTTTCAATTTCGAGGGCAAACTTCATGTGGGTAAAGTCAGAGGTATAAACCGAACCGTTCAGGATGGACGGATGGCCTGTCGTATCGCGTATGGTGAAATTTTTAAAGTGCAGGCCGTTGCCGTCAATGGTCATGGTTTCGTGCTGCAGCTTTACGTAATTGTTAATATAGGCAATATTAAAAGCAGCCTCATTAAAGGTGAGCGCTCCGTTTATTTTGGGAGCATCGCTGTTACCCGTAAGGCTTAATTTTCCGCTGATATAACCTGTGCTTCGCCTGATGTTGCCGGTTGTAAAGCCCTCGATAGAGCTGATATTAAGCCGGTGAAAATCCACATTAAAATCAAGGATGTGCTTATCGCTTGCAAAATAACTGCCGTTAACTTCAAGGTCGTTGTTGTTGCCTGTAAGCTGCATGTGGAGCGAATAGCGATTGGCCTGCAGGTTATCGGCTTTAATGGAAATATCACCAACAGGCATATCTCGGAAGGAAAAGCCGCCCAGGCGCAGATCGGCCACAAATGCCGCTTTCTGCTGAAGGTTCCTGAAACCGGTTTTGCCCTCGAGCACTCCCCTAACAAAGGCTGTGTCTTTTTCAATGATTTGCGAGAAGGTGCGAAGGTCGAAAGCTTTAAACTCAATATCGAGAGGTGCATTGTCCTCCTTTGCTGAAGAATTGATCAGCATGGCCTGCTGGTCATGCGTTAAATTCACATGATAGGCGTAAAACCCTTTTTTACTTATCCTGATAACATTGTCAACGGGAATATTCCACTTTGTATTATCGAATGTGAGGTTTCCCGGATCAATAACAATGCTGTAACTGTGATCCTTTTCCTCCGTAATATTGGTCCCGATGATCAGCTTATTACCCTTGTCCTTATCGCGCACATGCAGGTTCATGTTAAGCACCCTGTGCTTCAGGCTGCCGCTGGCAGTTGTTTCTGCCAACCTGATAATGGAAGTGTGGTAACGTTTTACCCCAACCGAATACTTCAGGGCATCCTTATCAGAATGAACCTCGAGATTGAAGCCATTTATCTGCTGACCTTTGTACAACATGGAGGGCATCCGCGCAACGATATTCAGTTGTTCCTTCCGGCTGTTAAAGTCAATTTTTAAATCAGCACCGATGAATTTCTGGAGGTCGGTTAACAGCACTTCACTCAATACCGGGATGTCAACCACTTTAATTTCAAGGGTGAAGTTTTGTTCGGCCGTATCGCCTGATACTACCGGGCTGTCACCCGGCATCCTGAAATACCTGTCGATATGATGCCTCATGGCACCGCCCAATCTGGATAAGGTCATGCTGCCGTCATAATCTGCATTCAGCAATGCACTTTTTATTTTAAATGCCGAATGCATTTTATCATTTACGGCAACCACGAGGAAAGAATCAATGTGGTATTTCTTACCGTCTTTGATCAATAAAATGTTGCTGAGACTTACCCGGCCATTGAGGTTTTCAAGGTCCTTCCCGGTAAGGTTCACGGAGAGTTCCCCGCTGCTTCGAACGCGGTCCTTCCAAAGGTGAAGGGCAAACAGATCGCTGCCCTCAAGGTTCAGGTCAACTTTTATCTTTTCGTGTTCGGGTACCAAGGATACTTCCGAATTTATTTTCAGCACAAGATTGCTGTCATCAATATGGATGGCACCGCTGTACACATTATGGTCGGCCCGGGCGTTTACCTCGATATTTTTGTATGTATAGCGGTTTGCCAGTATGGATCTTATCCTGGTTTGCAGGGTAAGCACCATGCTGTCTTTGGTAAAGCCGCGGCCGCTGATTTGTGCAGTGAGACTTACGGGGCCAAGCTTATCGGGTTGTTTTAAAACATGCCCCAGATCAAAATCAGTGGTAATTACCTCTGCTTCGTATGCAGGTATTCCTTTTGCATTCCGCATATCAGCCCTGATCCCGATCATGCCTGAACTGCTGTGCAGGAAAAGCTTTGAATGGAAAGAAGTGAATGAGCCGTTAAAGGTTCCACGTAGTGTGATTGCTGAAGGCAGCTCAATCGAAGGCGGTATGCTCCCCGCAGGTAACATGCTATGCAGGTCTGCAGCCGTGGTTTTAACCATTGGCAGTTCCAGTTCATATACGGCTTTCTGCGCATCGGGCAAGCCCCTGATGGAGCCGTTCACGTTTACAAAAGTGCTGTTGCCGGCCTGCACCCGTATGTTTTCAATCCTCACATTTTTTAACTGACCGTTGATCTTTCCATCAACACGGATGGCTTTTCCTTTCCTGAAAACCGGTATGTTCCTTAGTGTGGGAGCAAACAGCAGTACATCGGAAGGGGAAATTACACAGGAATGGAAATCTGCACGGATGCCCAATTCGCCCGGATCGTTGGAAAGTGTTTCAAGCGAGGGCCAGCTTGCCTCCAGGAAATGCTCAATCCTGCTTCCCCCGGTAACCAGGGTAAGTGAGGCCAATTGTGCATGTTCATTGTCATATACGGCCTTTGCTTTGAACTCCTTCAGGTGAAGCCCGCTTTGTTCGCGCAGTGCGATGCCAAGAATATCGGCTGCTATGCGGTCGGTGCTGTACAATGCGTTTTTGATATTAATATGTATGCCGCTCAGTGCAAGGTGACTGTAGTCAATGCCAGATTTAGCCCGCGGCTTATCCAGGATGTCAAACCTGAATGCGGTTTCATCAATTGCAATTTCACCGGCTGTAACCCGCCACCCGCTTTCCGTGGAAACGGCCACCTGCTTTTCCGAATCGATATTTTTCATCAGGGGCTGCAAGGGTTTGTTCACCTTGATGGTGTCAGGGGCACCAGCGGCAGCAAAGGCAATATCGCCCCGGTGAAGCTGTACTTTTTTTAATTTCAGGATCTGCCTGTTGAGATCAAGTTCATCAGTCATTACAAGGAGTTCAGTGGCCCTGAAGTTAAACTCCTGGTGTCCGCTTACGTTTTGAAACAGGAAGCTGCTGTTGCTGATGCGAAGTTTTTTAAGTCCCAGGCCCGGCAATGGACCGGCAACTGCAGTGTCGGGTACGGATGTTTTGGTGAGCCGCAGGCTACCATGCATATCGGCCATCACCAATTCGTCAACCCTGAAAGCAAGCGGTTTCAGGCTCATACTTTCCATGTCAAGGTTCAGCTTGCCAAGTACAACTTTAAGGTCAGTTCCGCTCACCGAATCCGCATAGGAGGCATGAATATTATTCAATGCAATCGTGTTTACACTGATCTTCCAGGGTGATGCGCTGGTATCTGCAGGTTTTTCAACCGCATTGCTATCGCTGAATGCATCAATCAGGAAATCAAAATTGAAACTGCTGTCAGGTAAAGTACGAAGGACATTTGCTGTGAGACCGGTTATTTCCAGGTCATCCACCTCGATGGTTTTGTCTTTCAGCTTCCACAGATCAACATCAAGTTCCAGGCTCTGCAAGCTGATCAGCGTGTCGTGGTTTACATCTTCTGCATAAAGCCCTTCCAGCACTACAGATTTGGGAAAGCCGATATAGATTCTTTGCAGCTCAATGCGACTGTGTGTTTTCCCTGAAATATAACTTACCGCTTTGCCGCAAACCCATGTTTGTATGGATGGCAGCCTCAGTAGTAAAATAAGCACACACACCAGCACCAGGATGGATCCTGTAATGACTGATAATATGATTATTATGCGCCTGGCAAACTTTTTCAAACGGGAGGGGAGCGGGTTTTCCCTTATAAACACACGATTTTGTGTAAGGTTTGCTGACTTATTGATAAACAGAGAGATAAACTACTAAAAGAAATTTTTCTGTCAGGACTGAAGGATAGGAGGCTAACAGGGTCACAGGCCCGGGCATTTTCGTGAGGGCATGGTTGGGCAGCCAGACGGAAGCTGGTGAGCTTGCTTTGTTACGTGACGCAGACAGGTTTCGACTACTTTATTACAGGCATCTTTACCGAAGACCCGTAATAAATCCGCTGGGTTGCTTTTTGAAAGTCTTTCTGATCGGCCTCGAATACATTCATAAATCGCTGGGGATTGCGTTCAACCAAAGGAAACCATGAGCTTTGCACCTGTATCATCAGGCGGTGGCCGCTGCGGAAGGCATGGTTGATATCATTGAGGGTAAAACGGACGGGAGTAACCTGACCCGGGATAAGCGGTTCGGGCTTTTCAAAACTCTTGCGGAATTTTGCCCGCATTACATCTCCCCGTACCAGCATCTGGTACGCGCTCATTTTTACCAGCCTGCCATTTACACTATCAGCCGGTTCGTTGTCGGGGTACACGTCAATTATTTTTACAATAAAGTCTGCATCGGTGCCTGTGCTGGCAATGTTAAGGGTAACCTCAACAGGTCCGGCAACAATGAAATCTTCGCTGAAGGTTTCACTTTGGTAAACCAGCACATCAGTCCGCGTGGAGGCAAAACGCTGGTCGGCCACCATGTATTCCCTGCTCATGCCGGTTTCAGGCTGTGGCATGTAAGGAACCGGTTTGGCCGGATCGGCAATGTATTCATCATAACCTTCGCGTGAAGGTTTATCCGCACTTAACTTCCCCGATGGATGGAAATAAAATTCTTTTGTTGCCGTGTTTTTAGGTGGCCACGCATCATATCTCCTCCAGAGGTTATTTCCTGTTTCAAACATAAAAGCTTCGGGTAGTTTAAGATCACCCTTGCCTTTCAGGTAATATTGAAAAAACGGAAACTCGATGCTGTCCTGGTAAAATTTGCTGTTCATCTGGTCGAAGCTGATATCGCCCAGGGAGGTTCCGCTGGTGCGGTTCCAGCCTCCATGCACCCATGGGCCCATTACAATTTTGCTGTTGGTTGACGGACTTTGCGTTTCTAGTGTTTTATATACCTGCAGCGCTCCATACAGGTTTTCGGCATCAAACCAGCCTCCTACAGTAAGCACAGCCGGCCTTATATTTTTAAGATGAGGCCTCAGGTTCCGCTTTTTCCAGAAGTCGTCATAGGTTTCATGTTCGGTCATCTCATTCCAGAATGGAATACCCGAGCGGTAATATTTTTCATTGATGTTTTTGAGCGGCCCCACATGCTCCAGGTAAAACCGGTAGCCATCGGAGGTGGGGAACTGGAAATAATCCGGCTCATATCTTCCGGGTAGGGGTCGCGGCTGGCCGAACGTATAAAAGAATCCGAAAAAATGAGGAACAAACAAAGCGCCATTGTGGTGGAAATCATCTCCGGTAAACCAATCCACGATGGGAGCCTGGGGCGACACAGCTTTCAGGGCGGGATGCGCATCGATCATACCCGCTGCCGTATAAAATCCGGGATATGAAATGCCCCACTGACCCACGCGGCCATTATGGTAGCGGATATTTTTCAGGCACCATTCGATGCAATCATACGTATCGCTGCTTTCGTCTATATCCTCCTTGTTTTTTTTCTCAGGAATGTGCGGGGTCATATTTACAAAATCACCCTCGCTCATCACGCGGCCTCTCACATCCTGGAAAACAAAAATGTAGCCGTCTTTTGCAAACGCTTCCGTGGGCCGCAGTTTCGGAGGAAATTTATCGGTGCCGTAAGGTGCCACTGAATACGGGGTACGGTTCAGGAGAATGGGATACTTTTTGGTTGAATCCTTAGGGAGATAAATGGCGGTGAATAGCTTTTTGCCATCGCGCATGGGGATATAAACCTCCCGTTTGACGTAGTGGTCCTCCACCTTGAAATCCTGCGCAAAACCGGCCACAGGAAAGAGAAGGATAATGAAGTATAGCAGTGATCTCATTGTTTATATTTTGCGAGTATGGAATGTGCCTTAATAAAGCTGCCAAGATAATAAAAACTGCCGGCCCGTGGGTTTAGCCAATTACAGCATCATAATGGCCCGCTCAACAAATTAAATCAATTCCCTAATATTGAATGCGCATTTCGTCATGGCCAAATCTCTCAACCTGCAAACAGGATCGGATGGTGAGAACCTCGCAGCTTCTTATTTGATGGATAAAGGCTATACCATCCTTCACCGGAATTCGCGTTTCGGACGTGTGGAGGTAGACCTGATTGCACAGACGGGAAACGAGATTGTTTTTGTTGAAGTGAAAACACGCAATAGTCCGCTTGAGCTGCCGGAAAAAGCCGTGAACCGCAGCAAGCAAAAAAACCTAAGCCTGGCCGCTGAAGATTTTCTTGAAAAAAATCCCGGTAAAAATGAGCTGCGTTTTGATATTATTGCGATCATTAAGCGAAAAGGAAAAGTGGAGGTCGAACACTTCGAAGATGCATTTTATCCCTTTAATACGATTTAGGAAAGACAACTGGCAATAGACCATTAAACAACCCGGTAACGGGACTAAAAAAGGACCTTTGATAATAACATGAGACAATAAGAATGCAATGAACTGATGAAACATGAGCAATACAAAAACCTATAACATTACCCGGATGAAAAAGATAACCTGCATTTTAGTTTTCTGTCTTCTTTGCACTCATGGTTACTCCTGGGGCTTTTATGCTCATAAGATGATCAATCGCCTGGCTATTTTCAGCCTTCCACCTGAGATGTTCGGCTATTTTAAAGCCAATATCGAATACCTTACCACACATGCCGTTGACGCGGATAAGCGCAGGTATGCGGATAGTCTTGAAGCGCCACGCCATTATATTGACCTGGATCATTATGAAAAAGCGCTCCCGATTGACAGTGTGCCGTGTTTCTGGAAGGAAGCTGCTGCCAGATATACAGAGGATACCCTCAAAGCGTATGGTACTGTTCCCTGGTATATTCAAACCGAATATTACCGGCTGGTAGAGGCCATGAAAAATAAGAATAGCGAGCTTATATTAAAGTATGCGGCAGATATCGGTCATTATTTTGCTGATGCGCATGTGCCGCTGCATGCCACTGAAAATTACAATGGTCAGCTTAGCAACCAGGTGGGCATTCACGGTTTCTGGGAAAGCCGGTTGCCTGAGTTGTTCAGTGCCGACTATGACTTTTTTGTGGGTAAGGCAACCTATATGGATAATCCCCTGAAGCAGGCGTGGCTTGCCTCCGAAACCAGCTTTGCAGGAGTTGATTCGGTGCTTGGATTTGAAGCTAAACTGAATGCTGAATTTGCCCCGGATAAAAAATACAGCTACGAGCAACGCGGACAAAAGCAGGTGAGGGTATATTCGGTTGAATATGCTGCGGCTTATCACAACATGCTTAAGGGTCAGGTTGAACGGAGAATGCGTTCATCCATTGCCGCTGTAGCGTCTGTTTGGTATACGGCATGGGTGGATGCGGGTCAGCCCGACCTGGGTTCCCTGATTAATGGTACGCCCGAGCATCTTGATGAGAACCAGCAGAGGATTGCGGTACAGGAAGAGCAGAAGCGCCTGGCAAATGAACGCATGATAGGGAGGCAGGAGTAAAAAGTGAGTGGAAAAGCCGCTTTATTTTCCTTTATAGTACAGTGATTCAGTCTCCGCGGGACGCGCGCATTTTACTGTGCATAACTTGTGTCTAATTGAACTGGGGGTGAACATATTTTTGTCCAATACAGGTGAACGAATATGAAGTTTATTGTTAACAGCAGTGTTTTATTAAAGCATCTCTCGATGATCGATGGTGTGGTGGTGTCGAAACCTATCATACCCATCCTGAACAATTTTCTGTTTGATATAAAAGGAGGGAATCTGACCATATCGTCCACCGACCTTGAAACTACCATGACCACGATGATCAAGGTAGATGCAAAGGAGGATGTGTCAGTGGCCATACCATCCAAAACCACCCTCGAACTTTTAAAATCATTGTCGGATCAGCCGCTTGCATTTTCAATTAATATCGAAAAAGGTGCGGTAGAGATCAAATATGAATCGGGCCGCTTTAAGCTTACTGCGCAAAAAGGCGAGGAGTTCCCCAAAAACCCGGAGGTTGATGGCGGGAAATCATTTGCCGTGCCTGCAAAAGTGCTGCAGCGCGCTATTGAAAAAACCGTATTTGCAAGCAGCAGCGATGAGCTGAGATTGAACCTGACGGGTGTATATGTGCAGCTCTTTAAAAACAATATCACGTTTGTAGCCACCGATGCCAACCGTCTCGTAAGGTTTACCCGTAATGATGTGGCACCCGGTGTGGAGGAAGCATTTATTCTTCCGAAGAAGGCGTTAAACCTTCTTAAAAATAACCTGCCCACCGATGATACGGAGGTGAGTGTTAACTACAACCGCTCCAATGCACTCTTTACCTTTGGCGATGTAAGTCTCATCTGCCGCCTGATCGATGAAAAATATCCCGATTATAAAGCGGTTATTCCTGCTGAAAATCCCAACAAGCTTACCATTGATAAGAGCGAGTTTTTGATGGCCGTTAAGCGCGTGTCCATCACTTCCAATAAAACTACTCACCAGATCAGGCTTAAGCTTGCTGGAAGCGAGCTTACCATCAGCGCTGAGGATATCGATTTTGAAAACGAATCGCAGGAAAAGCTGGCCTGTACCTACGAGGGAGAGGATATGGAAATCGGGTTCAACTCCAAGTACCTCATGGAAATGCTTTCCAACATGGATGCCGATCAGTCTGTACTGGAACTATCGCAGCCCAACCGCGCAGGCGTATTGTTGCCTAAGCAGCAGGAAGCCAATGAAGACTCGCTGATGCTTATCATGCCGATGATGCTGAGCAATTATTAAAGTTCACTTTCTTGTTTGGACCCGCTCGGGTTCTGCAAGCGTGAGCTATTTGTAGCTTCTGCCTGCTGGTTAAGCCAGTCATTCGGCAGCAATCTTCATAGTATTGCCTGCAATTTCATATTGGCGACAAACAAACCAGCTCCTTTCCAACCATTCCACATTTTGTTGTATTGTAGTAGCCATTTTCCCTTTAATTCGCATGATGGACACTCCAAGGCTCACCCAATTTTCCCATGGCTCCGGCTGCGGCTGCAAGATTGCTCCGGCCGTGCTCGATCAGATCCTGAAACATCAGGGGAAGGAAAAGGATAACCTTAAATTTAATGAACTCCTGGTTGGCTATGAGCATAAAGACGATGCGGCAGTATGGGACCTGGGCAACGATGATGCACTGGTAAGTACGGTCGATTTTTTTATGCCCATAGTCGACAATGCCCGCGACTTTGGCCGCATTTCAGCCTGCAATGCCATCAGCGATATTTATGCAATGGGTGCGCGGCCCTTGTTTGCCAATGCCATTCTCGGCTGGCCTGTTGACAAGTTGCCCGTTGAACTTGCTGCCGAAGTGCTGGATGGTGCAAGGCAAATCTGCATGGAAGCCAATATTCCGCTGGCGGGCGGTCACAGTATCAACAGCACCGAGCCGATGTTTGGTCTTGCGGTAAACGGAATAATTAAAACCACCCACATCAAAAAAAACAGCACTGCACAAGCAGGCGACCTGATCCTTGTTACCAAACAACTGGGAACCGGTATTCTTGGCGCTGCCCTGAAGCGTGGTATGCTAAAGGATGAAGCGCACCTTGCGGCCATGGTGAAAAGCATGACCACTTTAAATAAGGCCGGAGCTGAACTGGCATCGATGCCTGGTGTGCATGCCATGACGGATATTACAGGTTTCGGATTACTTGGTCACCTGATAGAAATGTGCGAAGGAAGTGGTGTAAGTGCTGAAATCGACTTCGGTAAGATTCCTGTCTTCGATTTTATCGATGAATACCTGCAGCAAAATATCATTCCGGATAACACCTACCGCAACTGGAACAGCTTTGAAAAAAAGGTGGAAGGAATATCGGACATGAGGGCCTTTCAATTGCTTAATGACCCGCAGACCAGCGGTGGCTTATTAATAGCTGTAAAACCGGAAGCACAAAAAGAGGTTTTAGCTGTTGTGGATAGATACCATGATCAGGGAGCCTCGCTGATCGGAAAATTTATTGAAAAAACTAATTTTGATATTCGTGTTTTCTGAGCTCATTTTTACCGCCTGATGAAACTACTTACTGCAGCACAAATCCGCGAATGGGATGCCTATACCATCAGGCACGAGCCTATACGTTCAATCGACCTGATGGAGCGGGCAGCTACAGCCTGTGCCGAACACATCATCATGCGTTCATATAAATTCGGCAGACGTTCGCTCAAAATTTTTTGCGGAAACGGCAATAATGGCGGTGACGGGTTGGTAATTGCAAGGCATCTGGCCGAACAGGGAGCACCGGTGGAAGTGTACATACTTAAAAGCGGCAAATCCTCGGCAGATTTTCTTGTCAATGAAAAGAACCTGCACGAGCAGGGGGAGGTTGATATTTATTACCTTGAACCTGGTGTTAAATTACCGCTCATCGCAAAATCGGAAATCGTAATCGATGCTATTTTCGGAACCGGGTTAAGCAAGCCCGTGGAAGGACTTGCGGCAGAAGTGATCAATCATATTAATAATCATGCAACGTATGTGATTTCCGTGGATGTACCTTCGGGTCTCCCCGCTGAAATAAATGATGTGGATGAATTGCGGAACAGGATCATAATTGAGGCCGATGTAACGCTGACTTTTCAGGTTCCCAAACTAAGTTTTCTCCTTCCCGATACTTATCGCTATGTTGGCGATTTTGAAGTGCTCGATATCGGCCTGCACCAGGGATACCAGAATAAGGCTGTAAGCTCAAACTATTATATTGATAAAGAAAGTGCGCGCGGTTTACTCAAGCCCAGGAGCAAATTCAGCCATAAAGGAGTTTTCGGACATGTGCTGATGGTGGGTGGCAGCTACGGAAAAATGGGCGCCATTACCCTCACATCGAAGGCTGCTTTAAGAACCGGTTGTGGTTTGTGTACTGTGTATATACCAAAGGTTGGTTACACGATTTTGCAAACCGCATTGCCCGAGGTAATGACCATTACGGATGAAGAACTGTATACAATCAGCACTTTTCCTGAAGCGGCAGATTTTTCGGCATTGGGTGTTGGTCCGGGACTTGGCACCCACGAAAAAACCGTTTCAGCATTTGGTGCCTGGCTTAGTGGCATCCGTCAGCCGCTGGTAATAGACGCAGATGGATTGAACGGTTGTGCAGCATTGCTGAAGAAAAATAAAAAGTTCCGTTTCCCTTCAAATGCAATCCTTACGCCTCATCCCAAAGAATTCGACCGCCTGGCCGGGGCAAGCCATAATGGTTTTGAAAGGCTCCGCAGGCAGGCTGATTTTGCAAAAGAGCATGAAGTGATTGTTGTTTTGAAAGGTGCTCATACATCGATTGCCATGCCGGATGGAGCGTTGTATTTTAATTCATCAGGTAACGATATGCTGGCCACCGGGGGCAGCGGAGATGTATTAACGGGAATCATCACTTCTTTCCTGGCGCAGGGGTATTCGCCCGCTGATGCGGCTGTCATCGGGGTTTATCTCCATGGCCTTTGTGCCGATCTGTGGCTTGAAAAAGGAAACCGGACCATGATTGCCTCCGATATTGTAACGATGCTTCCTGAAACATTGCACTATCTCGAAAACGCTTAAATGCTTTTAACCTTTTCAACAAGGCCATTTTCTTCCTTCAGCAGTCCGAAAGGCTCATTCTTTATTACCATGTATCCGTCAAGATCGGCATAATCGGTTATGCCGCACAGGGCCCAGGCTCCGCTCATGCCGAGGGTGGTTTCCACCATGCAGCCTACCATGGTTTGCATCCCCCTGGCTTTAGCTTCATTAAGAAGTCTTATCCCATTCAGGTAACCCCCTGCTTTCATCAGCTTCATGTTAATGCCATGAAATTGCTGGATGAGCTCATCAAAATCAGCATCGGCACAAATCGATTCGTCAGCCATTACCGGATAAGGGCTCTTCGGTTTGAGGTATTTACCTGCCTCGGTCATGGAAGACGGTAATGGCTGCTCCACAAAAGCGATATGGAAGGACTTTAATTGTTCCATAAACGTCAGCACGGCATCCGGGTCTTTCCAGGCCTCATTGGCATCGATCATCAGGGGGCGCGAACACACCTTGTGGACTTCCCTTAACTCATCCAGTCCGCTATCGGCATTAACTTTAATCTTGATGTAATGAAAACGTTGCAGCAGGTGCTGCTGAAAGAAACCCGCAATTTCTCCTGCATCCATTATAGGAAGCGTATAGCAGGTGGCCACCTGTTCAGGTAACGGTACGGAAAGGTACTCATTCAGGCTGATATTCTGTTTTGCACATTGCAGGTGTATCCATGCCGATTCGATGCCGAAACGCAACGCATTGGGAAGTTGAAGTGTTTCCAGAACCGGATTCAACTCATCGATGCCGGAAATGTAAGAACTGCCAACCTGCTGGTGAAATTCATGAAATGCGCTGGCGATATTTTCAGGCGTTTCACCATAACGGATATTGGGGGCAACTTCACCGGTACCTTCAAGGCCATCATGCCTGACTTTTATCAGGAAATTGGTCTTCTGATCGCTGGCATTCCGGGAAATTCTCCAGGTGTATTTAAGGTCGAGTTTAAGCGAGGTAATATTCCAGTCCATTATTTGCAGCCGGTTATTTTTTATACTGATTTTGCATACTTTTGCAGCCGTTTCAATTCATGCAAATAAAGGAAAATATACAGGATAAACCCCTTGAATGCCCCGTAAGCGTAAAAGGACGAAACAGGTTTAAATTATGGCTGAAGCGCGTGGGTGTGGTGGGCTTTCTTTTTTTCCTGATCAAAGGTCTCCTTTGGCTCATTATTCCTTACCTGATTGCAAAGGGGCTGATCGGAAAATAGGGTAGTTTTCAGTTCCGATTCTCCTCCGGCCGCCCGTATTTTCAGGTTCAAATCCGCCCCGGTTTTCAGGGAATCAAATCGTCAATTTATTATCCACAAATCCCTTGTTTTTTGTTGGCATTTTGCTTCCTATTGGCATGGAAAAATGGTATCTTGCGGGCCATAGGAAAAAAAGGCCAAATCCATTGAAAATACTGGGTTTTGCCGCTACTCCTTTCTAATTAAAAAACGATGGCAGAAGACAGGATCATCCAGATCAACATTGAAGATGAAATGAAAACCGCCTACATCGATTATTCGATGTCGGTAATTGTATCGCGGGCACTCCCCGATGTGCGTGACGGTCTGAAACCGGTTCACCGCAGGGTGCTTTATGGTATGACGGAGCTCGGGCTTGCCGCCAACAGGCCCTATAAGAAAAGCGCCCGTATTGTCGGGGAAGTGCTGGGTAAATACCATCCCCATGGCGATGCGTCCGTATATGATACTATGGTGCGTATGGCCCAGGAATGGAGCATGCGCTACATCCTGGTTGACGGGCAGGGAAACTTCGGCTCGGTTGACGGAGATCCACCGGCCGCTATGCGTTATACCGAGGCGCGTCTGAAAAAAATAGCGGAGGAACTGCTGGTAGACCTGGAGAAGAATACAGTTGATTTCGCCCCCAATTTTGACGATAGCCTTACCGAACCCACCGTGCTGCCGGCCAAAGTACCCAACCTGCTCATCAACGGAGCTTCGGGTATTGCAGTGGGTATGGCCACCAACATGGCCCCCCATAACCTTACTGAATGTGTGGATGGTATCATAGCCTACATTGATAATAAAGATATCACGGTGCATGAGCTGATGAAATTCATCAAAGCCCCGGATTTCCCTACAGGTGGCATTATTTACGGCTACGAAGGCGTAAAAGAGGCTTTTGAAACCGGTCGCGGACGTATTGTAATGCGCGCCAAGGCGGGCTTTGAAGTCACCAAAACAGGCAAGAATCAGATCGTGGTAAATGAAATACCTTACCAGGTGAACAAAGCCATGCTTATCGAGCGTACAGCCGAGCTCGTTAATGAAAAAGTGATTGAAGGTATCAGCGATGTACGTGATGAGAGCGACCGTGACGGTATGCGTATTGTGTATGACCTGAAGCGTGATGCAGTGCCCAATGTGGTGCTCAATAAATTATATAAATACACTTATCTCCAGACCTCTTTCAACGTAAACAACGTAGCCCTTGTAAAAGGTCGTCCGGAAATGCTCAATCTCAAGGCCCTGATCCACCACTATGTGGAGCACCGGCACGAGGTGATCGTTCGCAGGACCCAGTATGATCTGGAAGAGGCCCGCAAACGCGCGCACATTTTAGAAGGGTTGCTGATTGCGCTTGATAACCTGGATGCGGTAATTGCATTGATCAGGAATTCGCAAACACCTGACGAAGCCAAAACCGGTTTGATGGACAATTTCAAGCTCAGCGATATCCAGGCCAAAGCTATTCTGGATATGCGCCTGCAGCGCCTCACCGGCCTCGAAAGAGACAAGATCAAGGAAGAATATGCAGAGATCATGAAGTTTATTGCCCGCATGGAGGAGATACTCGCCAACGAGAGCCTGCGCATGCAGATCATTAAGGACGAGCTCACCGAGATGAAGGAAAAATATGGCGATGAGCGCAGGACAGTGATCGAGATGAGCGGGGATGAAATGAGCATGGAAGACCTTATCCCGGATGATGAGGTAGTGATTACCATTTCTCACATGGGCTATGTAAAGCGCACTTCGCTTGATGAATACAAGATACAAAACCGTGGCGGACGCGGCAGCAGGGGAGTGGCGAAACGTGAAGAGGATTTCGTGGAACATATTTTTATGGCCACCAACCACAATTACCTGCTGCTCTTTACCGAACAGGGCCGTTGCTTCTGGCTGCGGGTGTTTGAAATTCCCGAAGGTGAAAAAACCTCTAAGGGCCGTGCTATCCAGAACCTCATCAATATTCCGCCTGATGATAAGATAAAGGCCTTCCTCAACGTGAAAAATCTCAACGATGAGAATTACATCAACAATACATTTGTAATGATGTGCACGCAGCAGGGAACCATTAAGAAAACAACCCTGGAGGCCTACAGCCGCCCGCGTGCGAATGGCATTAATGCAATTACCGTGCGTGAGGGTGATAACCTGGTGGAGGCCTGCCTTACCAATGGCACCTGCGAAGTGATCATTGCCAGCCGTGAAGGCAAGGCCATCCGTTTCAATGAGCAAACCGTAAGGCCGATGGGCCGGAATGCAACCGGTGTACGTGCGATCAGGCTTGATGATAAGGATGAGGCCATTGGCATGATAGCCATTGCCGACCCCACCAAAACCAATGTACTCGTGGTGAGCGAGCATGGCATGGGCAAACGCAGTGAAGTGGAAGATTACCGCATTACCAACCGCGGTGGTAAGGGTGTAATGGCCATGAATGTAACTGAGAAAACCGGTAAGCTGGTTGCCATCAAGGAAGTTGATGACTCTCATGATGTGATGATCATTAATAAATCGGGCATTACCATACGCCTGAGCATGAAGAATCTCCGTGTATTGGGTCGTGTTACCCAGGGTGTGAGGTTGATCAACATAGGCGAGCATGATGAGATCGCTTCTGTAGCAAGGATAGATTATATCCCGGGTGTGGATGAGAACGGTGCCAACGGAAATGGAAGTGAGCTTGCTCCTGATGAGGCGATTATTCCTCCGGCCGAAGGCGCAACCAATGTAACCGATGAAGATGTAAATGCCGGTCCACCGGTGGAATAAGAATAATATGTTGCGGTAGTAAGCCGCGATAATCCATGTCCCCGGTTGGTTCTCACCAGCCGGGGATTTTTTTTTGCCTGCTATCCGTATTTGGTATCTGTAGCAACCATAGGCAGATACCCCCTAAAACGTAAAAGTTAACCCGCCCATTACATTAAACCCATACACGGGGTAATTCGTCCAGCGCTGATAGCGGTTATTGGCAAGGTTGTTCAGGCTGATAAAGGCCGACACATTCCGGTTGTACCGGTAATCCAACCCCAGGTTCAGATCAATGAGATGACCGAGGTTTACTTCGGTAAGTTGTATACCGTTGGTGTTAATAGAACGGATAGCGCCTGTACGCTCATCCATATAAAAAACATCCGCTTTAAACAGGAACTTATCACCCATATTATAGCTGAAGTTTACTTTGGCATCAAGCGTAGGCCGGCTATATGGCTTTGAAAGTACGGAGAGGCTATAGCTATAGCTGTTCAGCGTAAGACCAAACCGTATTTTATCGGAAAGCTGGTGGTTGAGCCCGGCTGTAAGCGTTGTTACGGTAGCTGAGTTCGCGCTTTCGTCATACAGCGTCACCTGCCCGAAGAGGTTGGAATCCTGGGCAAAGAAAAGCAGGTTCTTCATGTTGGCAATGCCTCCCTGCAGCATGAAAGCAGTTTTGCGCCCGAGTTCACCTTTTAATCCCCCATACATTTCAAAGTTGTTGAGTGTATTCGGGAAAGGTGTTTTGGAATTGAAGTTAACCACAAAAGGGTTTTCCCTTGTAACCGAGCGGAACGTATTCCGTTTTAACCCGCCTGTAATGCCCGCATACAGGGTAAGCCGGTCTTTAATGATATGATAGCCGCCTTCAGCAACGGGAAAAAAGTTGAGCTCGGATGTGTTTTTATTGTCGGAATACATTACCGCGTTGAAACCAGCCTTGATATAAAAATAGGGATCGACCAGGGAAGCCCGGGGGTTGAAGTCAAAGTAATTCCGTGTGAAGTTTAACGGCTGTGTTTGGTTATAGGTATAGGCGGTATATAGCTCGAAAGGAATGCCGAGGGCCTGTTGTCTGAAATGACCATCGAGCATGAAGTTATTTTCATTCACACCCGAATTGGCCGAATAGTTATAATAGTTAAGTCCGGCCCGGAAGGCGAGGTGTTCGCTGTCGGTAACCATGTTTTCATAGCCGGCTTTAAAGTCGATATTGTTGTAAGCGATGCGCAGGTCATCTTCTGCAGGTTTCAGGTTACCGGGCTGAAAGCCGTATAACATCACCACGTTTCTCGCATAAGCCAGGTCACCTGACACGGCTCCTTTGGGCATAAAATATTTAGCCCAGCCGTGGGCGGAGTTATCGCTGAAATTATTGAATTCCTGGTCGCCCTGGCCTGAATGGTGGCGGGCTTCTATGCCGGCATTCCACTGTTTGTTGCGCACACTTGTCAGGTAAACTTCAAGCAGGGGACTGGTATAATTGCCAAACCCCGCCTTGATATAATTATTGCGGAGCTTTGGCAGGAGCTGCGTGCCCAGGCTGAGAGGCTTAATGGGATATATCGTGGGTTGTGAGGCATACCGCTGATCCGTATAGGTGTACCTGAATTCCGGTTTCGTAATTTCCGGTACCTCGGGATTGGGATTCACTGGAATTTTAATAGCTTCCGATAAAACCGGTTTAAAGGTCTTAACTACATCGATGGTGCCTCCCTGCACGGTATCGCGCTGTGCAAACACATGGATGCTGCAAATCAATAATCCCGCGATTATAAATGTCTTTCTCATGGCTTTAGTCTTTAGAATTGATCCTTTCTTCCACCTTCTTTTTCTGTTCACTCTTCTTTTTACTTTCTTCATCCGTTATCTGCTTCAGCTTTTCACGGGCAATGCTGCGAAGGTCTTCGCCCTCATAACCATCAATAATACTTTGCAGGGTAGCCTTGGCCTGGAAGGCATCATTTTGCTTCATATACACATCTGCCAGCAGGATATAACCTTTGGCGACCCAGTATTCAAAGGAGGAGAAATTATCATTCAGGTCGAAAATGGTTTTCTGGGCGGTTTTGTATTCTTTACGCAGAAACTGGATGTAAGCGATATTGTATTTGGCTTCAGCGGCAAGCGCTGTTTTGGTTTCTTTCACCACATACTGGAAATCGGGGTAGGCCGAATCGGGCTGGTTGCGGCTCATATAAAATTTACCCGTGTTGTATCGTGCATCAATCAGTCCTTCCTTGGTGGCAAGGCCTGAATTAAGGTATTTGAATGAAGCTGCTGTAGCCGTATCGGGCCTGTTCATCAGCATAGCGGTTCGCATCTGGCCAAGCAGGGCCACGGAAAGATTATCCTTGCTCCCAGCAATCCGTTCAAGAGCTGCATAATATTCATAAGCTTTCTCGTAATTCTTTTTCATAAAATGCAATACGGCTGCCTGCCTCGTGCTCCGTTCGCTGTAATCGCTGCGCACACTGCTTTCAACAAATTCATACGATTTCAGAGCTTCATCATAATTCTTCAGCTTGTAATCGCATTCGGCCTTGAAATAATTAGCCTTCAGCACAAAGAATCCTCCGGGGAAACGGTTCAGGTAAGTGGCGAAAGCCTTTGAAGCCTTCATACAATCATTGGCCTTATAGTTATTAAATGCCGACTCATACGTAATGGAATCCTGGGTACCCGGTGAAACAATTACATTGGGGATTTTTTTGTAGAGCGCTTCCAGCTTATCACTCTCGCCTTTATTCACCAGGATATTCCGTACCAGCACCAGGGCTTCGCGTGCTTCATCGGTACCGGGGTAGGTCTTAATGAGTTCGGTTATTTCATCAAGCGCTTCATCATCCTTGTTCATGTTGAATAATACCAGGCCTTTGTTGAGCATGGCCTTCCTGATATAAATGCTTCGCGGGTAATTGGTAATGATGTGCTGGAAGCCGGCTGCTGCTTCAGGGTAGCGCTCGGTTTGCAGGTACACCTTAGCAGTTTCAAATAAGGCATCATCGATATAGGTTGATTGCGGGTATTGATCACTGATGGATTTCAAGGTAGCAATCTTGTCTTCCATCCGGCCGAGTACGCCCAGGATAAGCGCTTTCTGGTACAGGGCATAATCGGCACCGTTCAATTTTTTATTGATCACCTGGTTATAATATTCAATGGCCTTGTCGTAGTTTCGAAGTACAAAATGGCAATCGGCAATACGGGTTACGGCATCCGTGTACACTTCAGGATTGCTCAGTGAGCCATCCCTTTCGGTATATGCTTTGAACTCTTCAATTGCTTTACCGTATTCCTCCGCCTTGAGGTAAGCATAACCAAGGTTATAAAAAGCCATGTTGTAAAAGCGGGTGGTTCTTACTTCATCATAGCTCATAAACTTCTTATAGTTCTCAGCCGCTTGTGCATAGGAGCCGTCACGGTAAGCGATTTCAGCAAGCCAGAAATAACTGAGTGCATATATTTTCTTATCGTATTCATGCTGGGAAGCCTTTTTAAAAAGCTCAAGCGCACCCTTGTAATCGTTGTTAAGGTAAAGCTCCTCGGCACGGTAGTATGCTACACGCTGGAAAGCCGTAAGGTCTTTTTCCGAAGGGTTTTTGATGGATTCTATAATCCGGATGGCTTCCTTGAAATTTTTGGTGCTTAACAGGAGACTGCTCAGATCGGAGCGGGCTTCATCAATATATTTTGATTCAGGATATTCATTCTCAAACTTCACAAGACTGGTAAGCGCGGCAGACTGCATGCCGGATTCATAAGACAGCTTGGCTGAATTGAACAGGGCCAGTTCCGAAATGGTTGGGTTGAATTTTAACTGGTAAGCCTTGTCGAAGGCCGTGCGGGCGTTTTGTTTATTGCCGGTTTGCAGGTAACACTCAGCCAGGTGATAAAGGGCATGCTGGGCAAGGGTGTCTTTGTCTTCCGAAATTTTAAGGAATTGCTCAATGGCTTTATCGTATTGTTTGGTAATGAAATAGCCATATCCCAGTCTGTACACATCACTCTCGGTTGGTGCCACCGGTGCATCCGACATGAATTTCTCCATGTAGGGAATGGAACGTTCAAAGTTCCCGAGCATATAATGCGATTGTCCCAGCAGGCCCGCTACATCGGTAGCCACTTCACGGTTGGTGATCGTATCGGAGTATGCAATTACATCCTGGTACTGTTTGCGTGAAAAATAGATCTGTGTTACATACACAGCAGATAGCGGGCCGAAAGTTTTCGTATGCCTGATGCGGAGAAAATGTTCAAGCGCTTCGTCATAAGAGCCGGATCTGTAAGCCACGTACCCGTAATAGTAATTGGTGGCATCGTAGTATTTCGACCTTTCATCCTTGATATTTTTAAAAGCTTTCTTCGCATCGTCAAAGCGATCCGATTTAAACAGCACATATCCGTAATCGAACCAGTATTCACGCAGGTCGTTACCTGCCAGGTAGGCAGGGTCAACCTTATCAAACCATTCGGCTGAGAGTTTATTTTGTTTGCTCCGGTAATAAAATTTCCCAAGCTGGAAGATGGCCATTTTAGCCCTGGGGTTTTCAGGATATTGCTGCATAATACCGGTAAGCATCTTCACTGCATCACCATTGAACAGTTCCATAGCGCATACCGCTGCATAATATTCGGCATTGATGCGGTAAGTGTGGTCGTGGGTTTTGGGAATAAAGCGGAGGAATTGCTTTTCGGCCGCGGCAAATTTTTCTTTGTCGTACAGCTCCAGCCCCGACTGGTAGATGCGTAGCGGGTTCTCATACCATTGCGTTTTTTGCGCCTTCACCCGGCCAAGGATGGCAAGCAGGATGAACAGAAAAAGAATACCGATTTTATATAGCTGGTATTTATAAGAGACATCACTGAACCAGGTTTTCCTGATGGTATGCGCCTCTTCCCTGAATTTCGGAGGATGGATATGCATGGTAATTATATAAACGTATCAAAGCTAAGTTCCTGTGTACGATGACTGTCTTTCCGCTTTTCCCCAATATGCGAATAAGCAGCTTTGTTTGATTGGTGGAGTAGACAAAGCAGGCGGGATAGGGAGCCAACGGTGGGTGCCTGTCCCACTATCATGCTGAGCTTGCCGAACCATGACTTCTACAGGCTATCCCCGGGAGATAAATCCTTTTTCCAATGCATGTTCTGCAGCCATTTGCGTATTCTCCACGAATACCATTTCAACCTTTTGCAAGGCAAGACCCTCCACGATCTTCTTTATTTCCATATCCCGCTTATGCAGGCTCACATCCCTGATGTAAATACAGGCAATCCTTCCCGGGAACTCCTGTACGGTTTGTTCATATATTTCCGGGTCGTGCTGCCCGCTATCGCCAATTAAGATGAACGGAAGGTGGGGGTAAGCGTGTAAAATGGTGCGTATGGCTTTTCGTTTGTGATGCAAATGCGGCTCACTGAAAACTTTTCCATGCGTAAAGCCATAATCCTTCAAAAACAGCGGTCCTTCCGGTATCCCGTTCAGGCTCATAAAGGCTACCAGGAAATCATACAGGTTCCACGGGCTGCCCGATACATAAAAGAACGGGTTATTAGCACTGCCGCTAAGGCCGTTCTGCAATGCGGTATAAAAAGCAGAAGCTCCGCTGAACGCCAGCCGGGTATAAGCGTTGCTGAAAATGGTAAGTCTTAGCATTTGTAACAGGCTGGTGGCATTCGTTTGCAGGATGGTATCATCAATATCGCTGATCACGCCAAACGAGGCTGTGATCGGGGGTGTCATCACCTTTCCGACAGTAAGCACAGGAGGGGTAAACCTAACCGGGGCTTCAATTAATTCAAGCTGGGGATAATGCCAGAGCTGATCGGCCGGTAAGGGATCACTTAACGCAAGCGCTGTTTCAAAGTAACCGTCTTCATCGCTCATCAGTTCCTGCTCAAGGCCTTTGAAGGTAACCACTAATCGTGCACCGGTAATTTCGTTGCTGTTAAAGCGTTCATAGGTATGTCGCAGGTTGGTAAGCCAGCTATCTTGCTTTGCACTCACAATGCTCTTGCCTTCCAGTACCCGGCCTTTAACAAACAGCTCGGTGTGACTGGCATAAGAAGTATACGGTTGTATCTGCAGGTTACCTGCCAGCCCAAGCCGTTGCCTCCACTTCAGCTTCAGGCTGTCATAGGCTGCCTCGGCCCGGTTGCCGGTATGGTAAAGCAGTTTTCGCCAGTTCATTCAGGATGTGTCAGGGTGTAAAGACAGAACACGGCCTTCGCAGATTTGTTGGGATGAATACCGATAAATATCAGGAGAGACCGGAAATAGCTACTTTTCATGCCAAAAGTTTGAGATAATAGATATTGAAGATTGGTATGATGAGGTTAATCAGAAAGGAATACCCTGGGTACTCACCATGTTATTTGAAAAAAGTGCGGACTAAAAATACGTTGAAAACCCGAACTGTATCACACCCGTTTTTGCAGGAAGATTGCCAAGCAGGTCGCGCTGCTCCATGTACCGGTAATTGAAGCGGATCACAGTAGGACCTGCCGGCCGGAAAGCCATGGATGGAACGATAGCCCAAAGGTCGTCAGCAATGTCATGGTTGGTTTCGCGGAAGCTGCCTTCATTATAATCGGCATATTCAAGGCGAAGGCCCAGGTTCAGTTTAGCCCTTTCCCAGTTCAATATTTCGCGCTGCAGGAGGGTACCTACGATATCAAGATAGGCTCCGCTTTGCTGGGAGCCGAATTGTTGTGTATAGGTTTCGGGCACGTCAACCATCACGCGGGCAAATTCTCCCGTAATATTAATCCTGTTTTTAAGCAGGGCCGTGTTGAAATCAATGGACATTACCCCTGCATGCCGCTTGCTGTCGAAGATGATGCCGTCATCCTGCCACTTGTTGTAAACTCCTGTCATATACGACAGGCCGAGTTCACCTATCTTCCGGTTCCGTACGGCCAGCTTGCCGGTGAACATCGGTAGCCCACTGTTGCTTTCCTCGAATTTTTCGGGGTTGTTTTTTCCTGCGGCCAGTGAGGTACGGCCTCCGGTATTTGAAATGATCCTGTCGTCAAAGCCATTCGTTAAGTAGGCCTCATAGCCAAGTATCCACCGGCCTGCAAAATATTTACCATACAACCCAAAGCCCACATTGGAAAGGGTAGAGGGGATTATTGTTGTAGCAGAAACCGGCCTGTCTATAAAATCCCAGCGGGGACCATCGTGGTTCTGGTTGAAGCCGCCAATGGGATTCATTACAATGCCTCCCCTCAAATTCAGCAAAGGATCGAACTCAATGTCCATGGCCGCAAACTCGATGTTGATTTCTTTAGCCCCATCTTCAAACTCGATCTCGGAGAGGAATTTAATTCTTTTGGCAATGGTGGAGGAGAAGAACAACGTAAGCCTGCGCGCCTGGAAGGAAAAGCCTTCTGTGATGCCGTTTGTGGAAGCATACTGCGTGTTTGCCTCCAGGTATCCGCCAATGGCTATAGGCAATTTGCCTGCCGTAAGAAAAGGACGGTTATATACTGCATCCATATTCAGCTTTTGCCTTGAAGTGTCATATGGACTCCTTGTGATAAAGGCAGAGTCGGTTTGGGCTGATGTTGAACTCCAGGCGAACACAACCAAACCAGGGAACCACTTAAGTAAAGATGACATAAATATTTTCATTGTCGCTTCTTACTTTAAAGGTGCGGAGGTTTTGTTCTGCAGGCGGGTTTTGCACAACGCCTCTGGTGGTGAATTCGCTGCCGTGACATGGACAGCTCAGGTAATCGCCATGCGGTTTAAGTTCACATCCTTTATGCGTGCATTCCATCAGAACTGCTGAATAGTTTTCGCCACCTTCATGGAAAATACAGATGGGATAATTGAATTTTTCCGGCTTAAGCAGTACGTATTTTCTGAAGGTGGTTTTGTTCTTATCGATTTTAACAAATTCGCTTTTTTTGATGATAGCAAAATTGCCGCTGAAATTTGCCTTCGCAAAATACTGTGGCCCCGAGCATGACTCGAGAAGGCTGGCTGCAACCGGCAGTCCTATGCCCATGATACCACAAGCTTTAAAAAATTCCTTTCGGTTCATTTATAATGATTTTAAAAATGTAAGCAGTGCATCTTTTTGAGCTGGGGTTAGCTGCTGGTAAGCATGGTTGCTTTTCGCCCCTTCGCCCCCATGCAGCAGGATGGCTTCTTCAATACTTTTAGCGCGACCATCATGCATCAAAAAATAAGAGCCTCCCTGCGATTTCGGGGAAAGACCGAGTCCCCACAGGGCAGGTGTACGCCACTCTGATGTCTTTGCACTTCCCTCGGTATAGCCGTCATCAAGACCCGGACCCATATCATGCAGCAGCAAATCGGTATAAGGATAAAATTCTTTATTGGAAAGCGCTTCAACCGGTGAGCTGCTTGTTTTTAAAGCAGGCTTGTGACAGGAAGCGCATCCTGTTTGCATAAATACTTCTTTGCCTGCTTTCACCGTGGCATCTTCGGGATTGCGCTGCGCAGGCGCTTTGAGGGTTTGCAGGTAAAACACCACATCGTTCACTGTCTGAGCGGAAACCTCATCGTCCTGTTCGTTACCGGTGAATACGTCCCGGGGTTCCCAGAAGGAAGTGATGCCCATATCCTGGTTATAGGCATTTACGGTCTGGTGCAGCAAAGTATATGCGCCCGATTTTTTCCCTAACCGGCATATATATTTCCCGTTCTTCGAAATGGCGTTGGGATGAGCTGAAAGGTAGGCCGGAAGGGGCTTCCAGTTAGGCACACCCGAAATGCCATCACCATCGGTATCATCAGGATCAGCCATGCTAAGAATGTCTGCATCGGAAACCCGCTCAATAAAACCAAGACCTGTATTTGCAGGAGGCATAAAGGTGGCGAAGGTGGCTCCGGCAGGAAGTGTTTCGGGCTTGTAACCCGGGAGGGCACGATTCTGCAACTGCGGACCACCATTCAGTAAAAAATGATTGCCCGTACTGTCTGTTTGCCCGAAACGTACCAGCGAGGTAAAGGGATGGCCTTTGCCGTCACCTGCATGGCAGCTTGCGCAACTGGTGGCAACAAACACAGGACCCAGACCGGTTTCCGCGGTAAAGGTTTGCTTGAAGGCAGCATCTCCCCGCATAAACGTGGCGAGCTCAGATGAAGTAAGTCCATTTACCGGTCCGTCCAGTACCTCGTTATCCGAAATTGCTTCCGGCATTATTTTCTCGCAGGAAGCAATAATCCCTATACATCCTGCCAGCACCACTGCTGCTATTAGCTTCTTTACTCCCCGGTATTCTCCACACCTTTTCATGCTACAAAGGTAGAGCGTTTTTAGAACAATCAAAATTATTTTTTAGGCTAATCTAAATTACAAATTAAGGTTGAGAATTGGTGAAAAAAATAACATCTTGCCGCAATGAAGAAGATACTACTCAGTGCAGCCGGAATGCTTGCCTTTGGCTTATCAGCCACGCTTGCCCAGGAATTTCATGATAGTTTTAAAAAGGAAGCTGAGCTGAAGCAGGCCTTCGTAAAAATGGATATGACCGAATTCCTCGACCAGGAAGTGAATTTTGTGTGCGATTCAATTGACAGGCCAATCAAAAAACAGGAAGTGACTTTCAGGATGAAGCAGAACATTGCTTTTCCCAAAAAGCAGAAATATGAAATAAAGAAAGCCAGTGAAACCAATAATGGTTATGTGCAGACGTATGGTATTTATGTGGGGGAAGATGCGGTGTATTATGTTCGTTTTAACCTGAACCCGCTTACCAGCAAACTGGAAGAAATTAAAATCGAACGGAATAATTGAAACAGTTCGGGTTAATAGGTTATCCGCTGAAGAATACTTTTTCGAAGGATTTTTTCAGGAAGAAGTTTGCCGGGCTTCATTTAACGGATTATTCTTATGAGAACTATCCGCTGGGCCATATCCGGGAACTTCAGCAACTAATTACAGATAATCATTCACTATATGGCCTGAATGTTACGATCCCTTTCAAGCAATCCTTGATCCCGTTGCTGCATGAGCTGGATGAAACTGCTGCTTCCTGCGGGGCGGTGAATTGCATTAAAATAAACCGGAACGGGACTACTTTTCAACTTGCCGGCTACAACACCGATATGCATGGCTTTGAAATTTCCTTTCGCAATTTTATCGCTGAAGCCCCTGGTCAAAAAAAAATGAGGGCCCTTGTTCTCGGCACTGGTGGCGCATCCGCAGCGGTCAGGGCCGTGCTGAGCAAAAATGGATTTTCTTATACGGTCGTTTCCAGGAATCTCAAAGGGGGTGAGATCACCTATGCTGATCTGAACAAAGATGTCCTTTCAGCACACACCGTCATCATTAATACCACACCCCTTGGCATGTTTCCCAACACAGATGCGGCACCACCGATTCCTTATGAATGTATAGGCCGGCAGCATTATTGTTATGACCTTATTTATCTTCCCCATGAAACTTTATTCATGCAGCAATGCGCGGCACAGGGAGCGCAGGTGAAAAATGGTATGGAGATGTTGCACCTGCAGGCTGAGAAAAGCTGGGAGATATGGCAGTCATGATGAGAGCCTGGTTTATTTTACTGGTCTTTTTACTGCATGAATTTGCACATGCTCAGACACAGCTTGCCGTGATACCCCGGCCCCGCGAGATTAAAGCTACCGGGGGCTCATTCACCATTACAAAGCGAACGGCTATTGTCAGCGATAAGCATTCTTTAAAAGAGGCAAAGCATTTCGGAACCCTGATAGCAAAATATTATGGCATTGAATTAAAACTGAAACTTTCGGGCCGGCCCCTGGATAATTCCATTAATATTTTCAAAACAGAAAATGAGCTGCCTGCAAATGCCTACAAAATTTTTTCAGGCACCTACAGCATATTATTGATGGGTAAGGATGACGCGGTGTTTCATGGTATACAAACGCTCAGCCAGATGGCTCAATACGATTCGGTGCATAAAAAATTAACGGTGCCGGGTATGCACATATATGATTATCCCCGCTTTGCCTGGCGTGGCATGCACCTCGATGTGGTCCGGCATTTTTACCCCGTTGATGTGGTAAAGCGTTATATCGATCATCTGGCCAGGTATAAGATGAATGTTTTTCACTGGCACCTCACCGATGACCAGGGGTGGCGTATCGAAATTAAAAAGTATCCGCGTCTTACCCAGGTTGGTGCGTGGCGTAAAGGTTCGCAGTATGGGCGTTACAGCGATATGACCATCGATAGCATCCGGTATGGTGGCTTTTATACCCAAAAAGAAATCCAGGACGTGGTTGAATATGCTGCGAACAGGCATATTAAAGTGGTACCTGAAATTGAAATGCCCGGTCATGCGCTTGCAGCTCTTGCCGCATATCCTGCTTTTGCCTGCAAAACGGATACGACCTATGCAGTTTCTGAAACCTGGGGCGTATTTGAAGATGTATTTTGTCCCAAAGATGAAACCTTTAAATTTCTTGAAGACGTTTTGAGCGAAGTGATGGCTTTGTTCCCTTCAACGTATATTCACATCGGGGGCGATGAATGTCCAAAGGCAAGGTGGAAGGCCTGCCAGCATTGCCAGTCCCTGATGAAACGCGAGGGGTTGAAAGATGAGCATGAACTGCAAAGCTATTTCATACAAAGAATAGAGAAATTTGTGAACGGCAGGGGTAAGAAAATAATCGGATGGGATGAAATACTGGAAGGCGGACTTGCACCCAATGCAGCCGTGATGAGCTGGCGTGGAATTGAAGGCGGCAGGGCTGCCGCACGGATGGGGCACGAAGTGGTAATGAGTCCGGGCACCCATTGTTATTTCGATCATTACCAATGGAAGCCCGATTCGCTTGAACCCATTGCCATCGGTGGATTTACACCGGTTGAAAAAGTATATGCCTATGAACCTGTACCCGATTCGCTAACCACGGCAGAAGCCCGGCTGGTAATGGGTGCCCAGGGGAATGTATGGACGGAATACATCGCTACACGCGATCACCTTGAATACATGGCCTTGCCGCGGATGTGTGCGCTGGCGGAGGCACTTTGGCTCGATCCTGCCGGAAAAAGTTACAATGATTTCAGGGAACGATTCAAAAAACACGCTAACTTGCTGAATAAGCTGAAGGTGAAGTATGCAAAGCATATCCTTTCAGACAAAGAATAATAATACTGAATGACTAAAAGAAGAGATTTCATCAAACTGGGTGCATTTGCTTCGCTTGGCATGCCGTTGAAAGCAATGGCGAAGGCCACCGGCAAATTCACACCTTCGGCCGATGTGAACAAGCCGGTAGTGATATCCACCTGGAACTTCGGGATAGCGGCCAATGAGGCTGCCTGGGAAGTGCTGCAAAAAGGAGGGCGCGCGCTTGATGCGGTGGAAACCGGTGTTCGGGTACCTGAAGGTGATCCTGAGCAGCGTAGTGTAGGTTATGGAGGCCGCCCTGATCGGGATGGCCATGTAACCCTCGATGCGTGTATTATGGATGATGACTTCAATATTGGTTCGGTGGCATGCCTGGAACATATTAAGCATCCCATTTCGGTTGCACGTGCAGTGATGGAAAAAACACCGCATACCATGCTCGTGGGTGATGGTGCCCTGCAGTTTGCATTATCCCAGGGTTTCACAAAGGAGAACCTGCTTACAGCCGAATCGGAAAAGGAATGGAAAAAATGGCTGAAGAAATCGGCTTATAAACCGGTGGTGAATATGGAAAACCACGATACCATAGGTATGATCGCCATTGATCAGCATGGTAATCTTTCAGGAGCCTGTACTACCAGTGGACTTGCATGGAAGATGCATGGCAGGGTGGGGGATTCGCCCATTATAGGGGCCGGCCTGTATGTTGACAATGAAGTGGGTGCTGCTACGGCAACGGGCCATGGAGAAGAAGTGGTACGCATGGCAGGTGCCCATCTTATTGTGGAGTTGATGCGGCAGGGCCGGAGTCCGCTTGATGCATGTAAGGAGGCAATTGACCGGGTGTTCCGTAAAAATAAAGATCGCTGGAAGGATATACAGGTGGGTTTTCTGGCCCTCAATAAAAATGGTGAAACAGGTGCATACTGTTTGCAGGACGGCTTTAACTATGCTTTATATGATGGTAAAGGCAACCGGCTGCTGAATGCCGACAGCAGGATGAAGAAAGGATAGTGGCCGTTTAGTAATTGCCAGTTTAAGATAGTTGCGGTATAGAATTGGGGAAAATGCATACCCGAATTTAAGAAAATAAAATGCTTCAACCCAGGTTGCCGGTGACAACACCGGCAACGGCATCACAGCAGGATGAAGAAAGGATAGTGGCCGTTTTGTTGGGGTGTAACCAGTTGCTTTTTTTGCGCCCTTGCTGGTATTGTCACCAGCAAGCAATTGATGTCGTACTCCACCGCTATTATTCGAACAATTCCATGTAGTGTGTAAGGAAAGCAAAATCGCTGATGCCATTTAAATAGAAGTTCTCTGAAGAATAAAAATAGGTTTCATTACTATTTGCAAGATTCCATTTTCCACGATATGGGTTCTTATGTATGTAGTTTAGCTTTTGCTCAAACACTTCGCGGCTGAAAATATCAATACTTAATGGATTCCTCTCCCAAAACTGGTATTCCCGATCGATTGCATTTACCAAATATGCATTAAGTCCTTCCGGTTTATTGTCCATTAAATAAAATTTGAATTGCTGTGCGGTGAATTTCATAAAGCTCAACTGGAATTTTTCTCTTGTCCAGGCCTCGTGAATTTGCCATAGTACATGGATGTGATTAGGCATAATTACAAAAGCGTATATTTTACATCGATCCTTTTCGGTAATAAATCCAAAACTGCGAAGAATAATTTCCTTGATTGCATTATCCGCAAGAAGTAATTGCCAGTTTAAGATAGTTGCGGTATAGAATTGGGGAAAATGCATACCCGAATTTAAGAAAATAAAATGCTTCAACCCAGGTTGCCGGTGACAACACCGGCAACGGCATCACAGCAGGATGAAGAAAGGATAGTGGCCGTTTAGTTGGGGTGTAACCAGTTGCTTTTTGCTTCATCGCACCACCAGGTCATTCAAAGACTTAACCACTAGCTTTTCGGCAATTTCTTTTTTACCGGAAGGAGTTTCTACCGATATCCTCTTTTTTATTCCTGGAAGTAAATCAAAGCCATTATCGCTGAAATCCATGATATCCTTATGGTAAAGAAATAACCCCTTAACCAGTTGATCCGTCTTCAGTGTAATTACATAAGTATCTTTTTCCCGTTTCTTCAGGAAACCAAAGAAGCCGGTGTACTTTGACACAGATACATCTACATCAGTTTTATTCAGGTTAAGGTTTTTGGTTGTGTCAAGAAATACAAGCTCCTGCGCAAGTGTTTTACGGCCGGAGTTTAAGCTTAACTTCACGAAGAAATTTTTTCGTGTGGTAATGTTTTTGAGGTTTGCTGCCGGAAATGAAGCATATATGCCTGAACTGTTCCGGGGAATGGTTAAGGCTATTTCTTTCTGATCCCATATTCTTCCTGAGAAGTCGGTAAGCTCATAGGTTAGCTTTGTATTTACATCCAACGATGAGTCGGATACAATGGAGATCGAAAATATTGTGTCCTGCAGAGCGCCATGCACCAAAAAAGACTGGTAGGTTTCCCTGATCCTGTAATAGGCCGGCTTGCAAATTCCTTTATCATCAATCACCGACCAGGTAATACCGGGCCAGCAATCATTTAACTGCCACAGTAAAGTTCCCATGCAATAGGGTTTTGCAAGCCGGTGTGCAGTTGCTGCTACCTGGTATGCATCGGCCTGCAATAGTTGAGTGGTCCAGGTGTAATCGGAGTCGTGAGCCGGTTTGGAATAATACCAGTTGTGATATTTCAGAATAAGCCCGTTTCCTTTATAGCTTTTCTGATGAGCCCGGATAGCAGGATCCTGCAAATTGAAATTCGTTGTATGGTTGAGTGCTTGAATACTCTGGAAAGATGGAAATGAAGGAAAGCCATACTCGCTCATAAATCTTGGTACGTGATCCCGGAATGATTCAAAAGCCAGCTCTCCATGCCACACACCCCAGTAGTGATTATCCCCTTTTTTGAAATCGGTTTGATTTCCCCAGTTACTTACAGGAGATGAAGGGATGTAGGGAATAAAATAATTGCTGTTTTCATGGTCGCCCAATGTAGCAGTTTCATAGTAAAACAATTTTTCATAATCGCTTTCCATTTTTTCGATATCGCTGCCGGTATAGTGATATTTCTGTTGCCAACCCCAGTTTTTCCACGCCACTTCAATTTCGTTATTCCCGCACCATAAAGCAAGGCAGGAATGTCTGCCAAGGCGGCTTTCCACTTCGGCAAGTTCAGCCCGCACATTGGCCTGAAATGAAGTGTCTCCCGTCCAGGGATACATGGTATTCGCAAACATCAGGTCCTGCCATATAAGGATACCGTTTTTATCAGCGAGATCGTAAAACTCCCCATTTTCATAAATCCCTCCGCCCCATACCCGCAGCATATTCATGTTGGCTCCTATAATTTTTTTGAATAAGTTTTGATAATCCGGTTCACCGTAAATCCTTGAAAGCGGAATATAATTGGCACCCTTGGCAAATACAGGCACATCGTTTACGCGAAAGTAAAATGATTCAGAGCCGCGGTCTTCTGCTTCCTGCACCAGTTGGATCTTTCGAATCCCATACAGAAAAGTTTTTACCCGGGTGCCATGCGGTGTTTTCAGCTCCAGTGTTATTTCATACATATACGGATTACCATAACCGCGCGGCCACCACAAAACCGGTTTATTGATTTGAAGAGGGAATTTCAGGAGTACATCCTTGTCTTTTTCAAGTAACAGATCAAAGGAGTCGGAGGGTTGATGATTGATCAATATAACAGCCCTGCCCCGGTAAGTTGTATCTGAACTGAAAACCCCCTGCAGCATGATCAGTGCCTTATCCTGCTCAAGCGAAAGGAGTGAAGCTGTGGCATCTTTGATCCTGCTTTCACTCCACCCGGTTAAATGCACATTTTTCCATATCCCGCTCGTGACAAGTCTTGGCGCAAAGTCCCAACCATAATGCACAGGCGATTTACGGGTATAAGGGGAGGTTTTGCAACTATTCTCATCGTTATCTGCCGGGTAACTAAAGGAGTTGGACAGGCATTTATTCATTGCATAATTCACGGGTGAGTGAAAATAAACGCGAAGCAGGTTTTTTTCTTTCTGCACAAATGGTTTTACATGCGCCTGCCACGTCCTGAACATATTTGAGGCATTTAAAACACGTTTCTCATTCAGGTAAACATCGGCATAAGTGTCGAGGCCCTCAAACGTGAGCTCAATATGGGTGCGGTTGAAAATAGAATCGGGGATATTAAAATACAGCTCATAAATCCAATCTTTTTTTTCTACCCACTGCACTTTTTTCTCATTGTCGCCTGCGAAGGGATCCGGAATAAGTTTATTGATGAGCAGGTCCCGGTGGATATTTCCGGGCACCTCAGCTTTAAACCACCGGTCAGAATCGGCCGAACGAAAAACCCATCCTTCATGAAGGAACAGCTCTCTTTCCTGTGCGTAAAGAAACAGTTGAAGAACCGCACAGGCGCCTGTCAGGATAAGTTTAGTTGCCCTGGCCTTCAAATTCATGTATGATTGCTTTAAGTTTTTGAATTTTTTCAATGTCTGCACGCATACGCCTGTTTTCTGTTTGTCCTATTTTTATAGAAGGATTAGCATACAGGTTGGCGTTTATCCATTGATGAGCCGAAGCGTGTAATTCAGTTACACCAGCCTTTAGTAAAGCCCCGGCATTGCCTGCATGAACACCACCGCCTGCAATGAAGCTTAACCGGTTGCCTGCATGATTGATAAGTCCGGTAAGCAGGTTTATTCCCTGGGGTGCGGTTGCGGCCTGGCCCGAGGTGAGGACGCGTTTAATGCCCAACGATATTAATTCGTCCGATGCCATGAAAGGATCCCTGCAATGGTCAAATGCACGATGAAAAGTGATCTCAAGGGGGCCCGCTGCTTCAATTAAAGCTGTTGTATTTTTTACATCGATTTCTCCGTCACTGGTTAGCAATCCGAATACTAGTCCCTCTGCCTTAACCTCTTTTGCAAAACCGATGTCATGCTTCATGATCTCGATCTCTTCAGCACTGTAAACAAAATCACCGGCCCTTGGACGGATCATAATATGCAGCGGGAGTTCAGTATGCATCCGCGCAAAAAGCATGCTGCCTGTGGAAGGGGTAAGGCCGCCTTCATGAGGGTCGGCACAGAGTTCAATACGATCAGCCCCGGCACCGGTGATGGCGCCTGCCATGCCGGCATCAAAGCAGGCAATCTCAAGGATAATAGTGTTTTTTTTCAATAGTAAAGAAGTATTTTCCGGAGAGAAAAATAGATGAAAAAAGAACTTTTTAGATGAAAAAGAGTTTTATGGGTGATATAAACTAACCGCTATGCCCGATCCATCCACCGCGAATGCAAGTGTAACAATAAAAGCAGCAGCTCAACAGGTTTGGGATGCGCTTACGAAACCCGAACTGATCAAAAAATATTTTTTCGGCACTGAAGCAAAGTCCGACTGGAAACCTGGCAGCCCTGTTGTTTTCAAAGGGGAATGGGCGGGGAAAAGTTATGAAGATAAAGGAACAGTACTGGAAAATATTCCTAACCAAAGGCTGGCTTATACTTATTGGAGTTCCATGTCGGGAACTGAGGATAAGCCGGAAAACTATGCCAATATCAGCTATACACTGGAAGAAGCAGGGGAGGAAACAAAACTAACTATTTCACAGGAACTCAAAAAGCCTGAGGAAAGGGAGCGCAGTGAACAAAACTGGAAAATGGTGCTGGATGGCCTGAAAAAAATGCTGGAAGACTGATCGGTTACCTGTACCTGTTGAGATCAAATGCCAGGTTCGTCATGCTCATCCACTCTTCGAGGGTACAAAAAAACCGGAAGCCCACCTCAAGATGATCCGGTAATATCACATAAATGGAATATGTTTCGGATGGCGAGCGGTAGGTGTATTGGTGGGCCGCATCCACGTCAGGCAACAGATCCACCACCCTCAGCAGATAATTCTGTAAATGTTCGGGCTCAATGGGTGCTTTTACTATAAATGGGTGCCATACCTTCTGATCAGGCATGGTAAAGGGCCGTCCATCCAGGTAATTCAATTCGCGCAGGACTTCTTCTGCCTGCTCAAGTGAGAGTTTCATTTAATAAGCAAGAAAAAGAGGCCAATAATAATTCTATGTTATCTGGTTCGCTTTGGCCGGGTCTTTCCGGGGGCCGGGGTTGCCACCGTTATGCAGGCTGCGTTCAACAACTCCGCAACAACACAGTTAAAAATTGTATCTTCACAGTAGCAAAATAAAGTAGTCATTTATTAAGCTTTTTTTTTTACAATTCACCATCCGTTTCAAAAATGTATTGAATAGAAGCAATGCCTTCCGGAAACCTGTATTTTTGCAGGAATGGATTTTAAGTTAACCTCCGAGTATAAACCTACGGGAGACCAACCGGATGCAATCAAAAGGCTTACGGAAGGATTAAAAAGCGGGGATAAAGCACAGGTATTGCTGGGTGTAACCGGCTCGGGCAAGACCTTTACCATGGCCAATGTAATACAGGAGGTGCAGAAACCGGTCCTTATCATCAGCCATAACAAAACCCTGGTTGCCCAGCTCTACGGAGAATTTAAACAGTTCTTCCCGGAAAATAAGGTGGAATATTTTGTTTCCTACTATGATTACTACCAGCCGGAAGCATTTATTCCTTCAAGCAATACCTATATAGAAAAGGATCTTAATATCAACGAAGAGATCGAAAAAATGCGGCTCTCGGCCACATCTTCCCTGCTCTCGGGCAGGCGTGACATTATCGTGGTGGCTTCGGTAAGCTGCATTTACGGTGCGGGCAATCCCAAAGATTATGAGAGCAGCATCATTCGCCTGCATGTGGGCCAAAAGGTAGCCCGTAACAATGTGCTATACGATTTTGTGGACTCGCTGTACTCCAGAACTACAGCCCTTTTTAACCGGGGTAACTTCAGGGTGCAGGGCGATGTGGTGGATATATTCCCGGCTTATGCAGACTATGCTTTCCGTATTTCTTTTTTCGGCAATGAAATAGACGATATCAATATCATAGACCCGGTGAGCGGCCGCAAGCAGGAAAAAGTTTCCAGCGTTGCCATTTTCCCGGCCAATATCTATGTCACACCCAAGGGGCAACTGGCGCAGGCCATGCGTGAGATACAGGACGATCTGATGCTGCAGATCGATTATTTCAAATCGCTGGGCAAATTTCTTGAAGCAAAGCGGCTGGAAGAGCGGACCAATTTCGACCTCGAGATGATGCGGGAACTGGGCTACTGCAATGGCATAGAGAATTACAGTCGTTATATGGACAGGCGCCAGCCGGGAGATAGGCCCTTTTGCCTGATTGATTATTTCCCCAAAGATTATCTGATGATTATCGATGAGAGCCACGTGACCGTTCCACAGATTCGCGGAATGTATGGTGGTGACCGCAGCAGGAAGGAGAACCTTGTTGATTATGGTTTCAGGCTTCCCGCAGCGCTGGATAACCGGCCGCTCATGTTCAATGAGTTTGAGTCGCTGGTGAACCAGGTTGTTTATGTGAGTGCAACGCCTGCCGAATATGAAATACGGCAGGCCGAAGGTGTGGTGGTGGAGCAGATTATCAGGCCCACCGGCTTGCTCGATCCGGTAATTGAGGTAAGGCCATCGCTGAACCAGGTGGATGACCTGCTCGATGAAATTGATGAGCGCATAAAAATGGGCGATCGTGTGCTGGTTACTACCCTTACCAAACGCATGGCCGAAGAGCTGAGCAAATACATGACCAGGCTCAACATCAAATGCCGGTATATACACAGCGAGGTAAAAACGCTGGACCGTGTTGAAATTTTAAGGGACCTTCGTCTAGGTGTATTTGATGTGCTCATAGGTGTAAACCTCCTGCGGGAGGGGCTTGACCTTCCCGAAGTGAGCTTTGTTGCCATCATGGATGCCGACAAGGAAGGTTTTTTACGCAGCGACCGTTCACTTACGCAGACCATTGGTAGAGCCGCCAGGAATGAAAGGGGAAAAGTGATCATGTATGCAGATACCATTACCGAAAGCATGCAGAAAACCATTGACGAAACCAACCGCAGGCGTGAAAAGCAGATGGAGTATAATACCTTACACGGCATTGTTCCCAAAACCATCAAGCGGAGCAAGGAAGAAATACTACGCCAGACCAGCATTGCAGATGCCAAGGTAAGCAGCGAGCCCAGGCCTTATATTGAACCGGAGGAGGTGAGTATTGCAGCGGATCCTGTTATGGAATATATGACTAAGGATAAGCTTAAAAAAGTGATAGATGAAACACAGAGGCGCATGCTGAAAGCGGCAAAAGAGCTTGATTTTATGGAAGCAGCCCGCCTCAGGGATGAAATGTTTGCCCTGCAGAAAAAGCTGGATGCCGAATAGGAGCATGGATGCTTGGGAATATTCTCATGCGAAAATCCGTTATATTTACAGGATGAAAATCCGGCTGCTGTTGATCGTTTGCCTGGCCTTCCTTAAAGTGAATGCGCAGCTTGCTCACCGGCTCACCCTGCTTTCAAACTGGAATAACCCCAATCTTCCGAAGGTGGACAGCTTCAATATCTGGAACGATCTCATGGGTTATCATGACAGTGCAACGGGTAAAGAATACATTATTGCGGGCAGCACCGATTCCATTTATTTCTTTGATATCAGCGACCCCGCTAAAATAACTTTGTGCGATGTGGAGTATGGTGCAAACCGCCAGATGATCAACCGCGACTATGTGACCTACCAGCATTATGCGTATTGTGTGTCGGATAATAAAAACCCTGGCGCCCTTCAGATATTCGACCTGAAGTTTCTCCCTGATTCCGTGCATAAGGTATTTGAGAGCGATACGTTCGGACGGAATACCCATACCTTATTTGTGGATGCGCCTTCCAAACGACTGTATATGGGCATTAACCGCTTTGTGAATTACACGGCCGCTATGGATATTCTTTCACTGGAAAACCCGGAGCAACCTGTTTTCCTTGCACGGCTGCAGGTGCCAAATGATATTACCGGCCAGCCCGTTTTTAAAAATGTGCATGAAATGTATGTTCGCAATGACACCGCCTATTGCTCGGTTGAATACGCGGGTTTGTTTATGTTTGATCTGCGCAACCTCAATAACCAGCACCTGATAGGAACGATCAGCAATTATCCAAAAAACGGCTACAACCACAGCAGTTGGCTCGATCGCACCGGCAAACGCATTATGTTCACCGATGAGGTTCCCACCGGCTTAGAGATAAAAATATTCGACATCACTGACCCGGGCAATCCGCGGTTGCAGTCCATGTTCAACTCCCATGCGGGTGCAACGCCTCACAATGCCTATTGGGTTGGCGATTTCGCTTACGTGTCTTCCTATGAAGATGGCGTGTATGTGTATGACCTTGGCGATCCCAAACATCCTTTTGCAGTAGCATGGTATGATACTTATCCGCAGAATGCCGCAGGCTCCTACAATGGTTACCTGGGCTGCTGGGGGGTATGGCCTTTCCTGCCTTCGGGCAATATCATTGCAAGCGACAGGAGCAACGGCATTTTTGTGCTGAAGCCCGACAGTGGTTTGCTCAAGACTGATGAGGTTGCGCGGCCGATGGATATGTGCATCTTTCCGAACCCTGCAAAAGAAAAACTATATGTAAGATTCAGCGGGATCGCTGCAGAGGCTCCATACATGATTGTTGCAGCTAACGGGCAGAAAGTGCTGGAAGGAAAATGTGGCAAGCAGGGTTTGCATGAAGTGGATATCCGGTCTCTTTCCCCCGGCTTTTATTTCATTACACTTCAGAACGGAGGGCAGACCATGCATCAAAAATTTGTGGTGGAGTAAAGCAGCTCTTCTTTGAGGGCATACAATACTTTTCATCAGGAAATACCGTTCTTCCCTGCATAAATTTCACGTTATGCAAGTGAGGTCAATCGTTATATGTAGCCTGTTATTTGTTTTCTCCCGGGCAAGCGGGCAAACAGAACAGGGGCGAAGGTTTATCACGGGGAATCTGAGCCTTAGCCTCAACCCCGAAACTTCCACACCTTCACGCACATCGTCAGGACTTATTGCTATTTCCGGAAAAGACAATTCGGTAAGTTCAGGACTTTCTTTCGGGAAATTCATAAAAGACGGCACAGCGTGGTATGCAGGATTATATTACAGCAGCCAGGAGAACCTAAGTGAAACCAATACCCCTTACAATGACTCCACCTATTCCAGGAGTTCCAATTCAAGCAGCAATTTGCAGGGTGGCCTGACCATCGGCCTCCGGAAATTTATACCCTTATGGCAGCAGAAATTATTCCTCGCGTTTAACCATTCCTTATCGGGCGGATATATCCGCACCCAACAAACAGCCACATCTGAAAACCTATATTCCACTTTCCTGTACCGGAACCATCAGACTACTGATAACTCAGGATTTACCGCCTCTTTAAGTTTAGGGGTAAATATGTTTTTCTTCTTCAACCCGAAATGGGCCCTCTCATCAGGCGTGAATCTTGCTTCAGTGGCATATACCTACCAGTCGGGTACTACCACCACTGATCGCCTGGATGGCGGGTCAACGGTTTATTCATACGACCTAAAGAATGAAATAAACGATTTTTCCCTGCGGTTGAACCCGTTTGTTAATCCTTTCGGATTGAGTTGGGGGGTGAGCTATTTCTTCTGAGCCGTGCTGCCGCTAATTTTAAGCTTATTTAAGGAAAGAAATTTCCGAACTTTGCAGGGATGAGAACCCTTACTGCCCTTGCCTTTACTCTTTTATCCTTTTTTGTGCATGCCCAGCAGTATAAAAACGTGAGGCTGCTCTCCCATTGGGATAACGATAACCTGCCTAAAATTGACGGTGACCAGGTTTGGAGCGATCTTATGGCATGGCACGACAGCCTTAAGCAAAAAGAATACATTATTGCCGGGGGGAATGACTCCCTTTATTTTTTTGATATCAGCAACCCGGAGCAGATCAGGCTGGTGGATGTGGAAGAAGGCCACAGCCGGTATGCCATCAACAGGGATATTGAAACCTACCTGCACTATGCCTATTGTGTGAGCGACCGCACTTCACCCCTGGGCGCCCTGCAAATCTTCGACCTGCAATACCTCCCGGATTCGGTGCATAAGGTGTACGACAGCGATACGCTCGGCATTCAAACCCATACCATTTTTATCGAGGCGGCCAGCAAGCGCCTGTACATGTGCAGCAACAAGCAAAAAGGTTTCGGGGGGATCAACAGCATGGATATCATTTCAATTGCTGACCCCGAAAATCCGGTGTTGTTGAACACCCTTCAGCCAAACGGGCAAACCTTTAACAGCAACGTGCATGAAATGTATGCGCGCAACGATACCGGTTATTTATCGTGCGGCAACGCAGGCCTGTATGTTGTTGATCTGCGCGATGTGAATAACCAGAAGATGCTGGGCAGCATTACCCAGTATCCCAGGCAGGGTTACAACCACAGCTCATGGCTGGATGCAAGCGGTAAAAAGCTGCTGTTTACGGATGAGAACCAGGGCCTCGAAGCCAAGATTTATGATATCAGCGATCTTGCCAACCCCAAGCAGGAATCCATCTTCAATTCAAATCCCGGTGCGCTTCCGCACAATGCCTACTGGAAAGGTAATCTTGCTTTTGTGTCGGCCTACGAGGATGGTGTGGTGGTGTTTGATATCAGCGATACCAAAAACCCTAAAAAGATCGGGTGGTATGATACTTATCCGCTGAATGCTCCTGGCGTGTACAATGGCTTTCATGGCTGCTGGGGTGTTTGGCCTTACCTGCCCAGCGATATTATCGTTGCCAGCGATATCAGCGAGGGTATTTTTGTGCTGAAGTTCGATAGTGTAACCGGTGTTGCCAACTCCCCCCTGGCCCAACCAATGCGCATCTATCCCAATCCGTTCATCAACAAAATTCAGATCAGGAACCTTCCTGAAAGGGCTTCACTTGCTTTGTACAGTGTTACAGGTAAGCTCCTCGCTGATTTACATGCCGATGCTGAAAATATAATTTACTTCAACGAGGAAATAGGGGAAGGCATTTTTTTCCTGAAGATCACTGCGGGTGATCAGCGCAGTATGCAGAAAATATTGAAGGTGCGGTAAGCTGATAGTTAACTTTTTCTCTCAGACGAGGAAAGACAAATAGGCCGGGAGGAGGTTGGATAAAGTTGCAACGTCTCCTGCAATTAAGAGTGATACGCATATTCCAACAGCGGGTTTTGACTAGTGGCACGTATTTGTACAACCACCTTCGACAATAAAGCTCACAGACGTTTACATTAATTATAGCGGCTTTAACTTATCCGAAAAATCTGGCTTACTTGAAAAGTTTTGGAAGGATATTGAGCTTAATCAACCAATAAATTATGTGCAGAGGGCGACAGTTTAATAATTGTGACTGCAGATGAGAAATTAAAGCCAGACATAGAAAAGTACTGGTGCTAACCCGAGTGTTGCATTCAAATAATGATCTCCGCCTCAATCCAGGATAATCTGCCTGAAATCAACCGCGTAGCCGGTAAAGCTGCCGATGGCCCCTTTGATATTGGACTTTACGGTTGCAGGTGTTGAAAAGGGCCCCCCGCTGTTGGCCGCGCGTCCGAATGATTGCCAGAATAAAAATTCGGGTCGCCCGATATGCGTGAAATAAATATTGATGGTGTCTCCTTGCTCCCAGGGATTGGCAAATTCGTAAGGCCTGATGCCGTTATTCAGGAACTCATCATCAAACGTACGGAAGAAAGTAGCACCCCCCCACCCGAAAAGCAATGAATCTGTACTGTGATTAACCGCCATGCGGTAATTATCCTGGCCCGGCCCGTCAACAAACTGGAAGGAGAGGAAGCGGCTGTCTTTGCCGGTTGGCTTATCAGGGTTCACTCTTTTTTTCAAACTATCTATGGTAACAATGTTCGGTATATAAGTGGTTCCCGTAACTGTGCGGCCATCGGGTAAAAATATTTCAAGCAGGTAATAGTGATTGGCTTTACCCCTGAGCCCGGCCGTATCAAAGCTCATATATACCCCGGAGAAACTTTGAATGGTCTTTTTAAATGTGCTGTCGGTTAAAAAAGAAGCGAGGCTGTCAATGGGAAACAAGCGTACCCGTTTCTGCTGATCAAAGCTTTGTGTTCCCCCTGTTCCTTCCGTCATATATACGGTTGCACCTTTTACACCATTCAGCGAAAGGTCGGGCTTGAAGTAGTCCATCGTTTTGCTGATGAAAACATAATTCAGCAGGGGAAAGCGCGTGTTAATGCTGGCTTCCACAACCAGTTGCTCCTGGTAGCCACCGGGGATCTCCACATCGATCTCCTTTTCGCAGGAAACAAATGCAAGTGTGAGCAGCAGGTAAATATATGTTCTCTTCATCTTCATCATCAGAACTTAAAATTCCAGGCAACAGAGGGAAGGATAGGGAAGAGGTAAACCATATAGGCCTTCACTTCCAGCTTATCGATATCAGGATAGAAATAAATAAAATAGGGGTTGGCCCGGTTGTAAATATTATAAATAGAGAAGTTCCAGCTCGACTCCCATCTATCTGTTTTTTTAGCGAGGTAAGTGAATGAAACGTCCGCCCGGTGGTAAGCAGGCAGGCGGTAATCATTGATCTTATCATACACATCAATAAAGGTGTAATCCGGTTTGTTCTTTACCTGGTCGTAACCGATGCGATAGGCATAACGGCCAACGGGCAGCGTAACAGCATTACCGGTACCATAAACAAACACGAAGGTAAAGCTCCATTTTTTATTGATCATGTGGCTGATCACAAGTGATACATCGTGGGTGCGGTCGTAGCGGAAGAAATATTCCTTGCCGTAGTTGAGTTCATCAAACTGCCTGGTGGTTCGGCTCCATGTATAACCGATCCAACCCGTGGTGCGGCCCGTGCGTTTTTTAATGAAAAGCTCCAGTCCGTAGCTAAGGCCCTGCCCGAAAACCATTTCATCCTCCAGGTTGGCATTGAAGAACAGCCTCGACCCCGGCTTGAACTCGATCTGGTTGTACATGGGCTTGTAGTACACTTCCACCGATGACTCGTAATCATTTTGCCTGAAGTTGCGGAAATAGCCGATGGCATACTGGTAAGCTTCCTGGGGTTTTACCTTTTGGGAAGCCGGCACCCACAGGTCGAACGGGAACTGCGCACCGGAGGTGGTGGCAAGGTTGATAAACTGATAGGTTTTGGTAAACGAGGCTTTGATGGATGAGCTTTCATTGAGCAGGTAAGTAGCGCCAACGCGGGGTTCCAGCCCGTCATACTGGGCAATCGATTCGCCCGTTGCCCATGTTTTTACCTCGCCCGTGGGCAGGTTTTCATCGTTAAAATATTTTTTGGTGTAAGGCCCAACCTGGTTAAAGTAAACAGCGCGCACACCGGCATTCACGGTGAGTCTCTCGTTTACTTTCCATTCATCAAGCACATACACAGCGGCTTCATGTGCATAGTTCTTGCTGATCTCCTCGTTAAAGGCAATGGTGCCCGACTGGCCGCTTGCAATGCCCGGAGTAAAGCTGTGGAAGGTATAATTGAAGCCGAACTTAAGCTGGTGGCCGGGCAGGGCGTACCATGTATAGTCATTTTTCAGGTTCCAGTCTTCAAGCCCGCTCCTTACCTTAAATTCGCTTGTACCGAAAGTGGCATCGTTGAAGAGGTCGTAGCGGTTGTAAATAACACTGGTATTGCTGAACAGCTTGCGGTTGAAAATATGATTCCAGCGGAGGGTAGCCGTGCTGTTTCCCCACCCGAAATTAAAATACACATCCTGGTTGCGCGGGCTGCTGAAGGTCATAATATCACGACCGAAATATGCCGAAATAAAAAGCCGGTCCTTTTCACCCAGAATGATATTTCCTTTCGCATTAAGGTCATAGAAATAATAGCCGTTACCGGAATATTTTTCTTCGAGGAAGGGCCTCACCAGCACGTCAATATAGGTTCTGCGGCCTGCTATCAGAAAGCTGCTTTTCCCTTTCTGAACCGGGCCCTCGGCACAAAATCTCGAAGATATCAGCCCGATGCCGCCATTGAATTTATAGTGCTCGTTGTTGCCGTCACGCATGCTTACATTGAGGATGGACGACAGGCGGCCACCGTAATTGGCCGGCATGCCTCCCTTGATCACTTCGATATTTTTTACGGCATCTGTATTGAATACCGACAGGAAACCGAACAGGTGAGAAGGATTATATACTACAGCCTCATCCATCAGGATCAGGTTCTGATCGGGGCCGCCACCGCGCACATAGAAGCTGGTGCTGCCTTCTCCACCGCTTTTAATGCCGGGCAGCAGGGTTATTGCCTTCAATACATCGGGTTCCCCGAAAATAACCGGCAGTGATTTTACCTTTTCCCCGCTGAGCTCAATGCGGCTCATTTCGGTGCTTTTTACATTCCGGTCCTCGCGTTCGCCCATAATTACCACCTCCTTGGCCTCGATCCGCTTGGGGTTGATGGATACATTCAGGCTGATATTGTGGTTTAGCTTAATGGCAATGGTTTTATTGGCATAACCCAGGTAAGAAAAGGTAAGCTGATAGTCGCCAGGTGCGAGTGTTAAGGCGAAAAAACCATATTCGTTGCTGGCAGTTCCGGTATTGGTGCCGTTGATTTTCACGGTAGCGCCAATAAGCGTTTCCCCGCTGGCGCTGTCTTTTAAATACCCGCTTACTGTATAGCGGTTCTGTGCTGAAATAAAGCCGGAAAAGAAAAGGGCAAAAAGAAAAAAGATATACTTGCGGAAACGGATCGTATTCATTGCAAACCGCAAAGAAAAGCAAAAAGCGGTTAAGATAACGGCTCCGGTATTGTTTTGACACGATTGGCTGGCGCTGAATTTTATTTGATCGACTGTTTGGTGAGGTAAGCGGTATATTTGGGCAAGCGATCATTTCGTTTGATGATCTGTAAATCAACAATCACATGAAAGCGAATTTGAAATTGATTTTAGTATTACCGGTTTTGGCAGCCTGGTGTTCCTGCGAACCTCCTGTTACCTTTAATGATCCCCAGCCGGTGCATACTGCAAACCTGGAAAATTTTCCCAAACGCTTCCGGGGTGTTTACCTGAATCCTTCCGATCATTCAACCCTGCTGATTGAAGAAAAAAGGGTATGCCGGAGTTATGAAGGAGATATAAAGGTGCATCCGAACCAGTTGGGCGAAGATGTAAGGCAGGAAGGCGATATGCTTATCAATACCCAAACAAACGAAAGGATGGCCGTAAGGCGCGAAGGGGACAGCCTCGTGTATCATCTCGCTTATGTCGACACGTTATTTGAAATCAGCGAAAACAATATTGTGCGCAAGTTCAAAGGCTATTATTTTCTGAATACAAAATATCACGGAGAAGGTTGGGAAGTAAAAAAAATGGAGCTGGCTTCCGGGCAGTTGAAAATAGGCAGCATCAGGAATAAAGAGGAGATTGCGGGCTTGCTTGAAATTGCGGAAAGTGTTAGGGATACCATCCCGCCTTACCAAATAACGGCCACCAAAAAGCAGTTTAAGGAATTTGTGAAAAAGAATGGGTTCAGTGAAAATGAAGTTTTTGTGAGGCAGGGAAGGCTGTGAGGTTTGTCAGGGCCTGGTAAGTTCCTTATGATAGGTCTTATTCAAGCTTTCAATATACGCAAGCATCTCTTCCCGCCCGGTTTTTTCAAGCGAAGAAGTTTTAAAGATTTCGGGCAGGGCCTGCCAGTCTTTCAGGAGTTCATCGCAAAAGGCCTGTATATTGGCTTCAGCAGCTCCCGGTTTCAGCTTATCGGTTTTGGTGAATACTATGGCAAATGGTACCCTGTGCTGACCCAGCATGCCAATAAAGCTGAGGTCATTCGTTTGGGGAGGAATGCGGGAGTCGATAAGCACAAAAAGGCAAATCAGGGTTTCGCGCTTGCTGAGGTAATACTCAAGTTCCTTTTCCCAGGCGCTACGCAACGTTTTGCTGCGTTTGGCATACCCATACCCGGGCAGGTCAACAATATACCAGCCGTTGTTGATAAGGAAATAATTCATGCTGATGGTTTTGCCGGGGGTGGATGAAGTTCGTGCCAGCTCTTTTTTGCCGGTGAGCATATTGATCAGCGAAGACTTGCCCACATTGCTCCGGCCGATAAATGCATACTCCGGAAAATGTCCTTTGGGCGCCTCCTTCAGCGAATGGATGCTGAGCTTGTACTCCGCGCTTTTTATTTCCATCAGGCAAAGGTAATCAAACGCTCATTGCCGGTTGCACGCAACATGCTGGGTTTTGCCAAAATCATTAATATTGTAATTAATCCCTGTCTGATATGGCCAAAAAAGATCCCCGCGTTGACGCCTACATAGAGAAAGCTGCCGACTTTGCAAAGCCGGTTCTCAAACACCTTCGTAAGCTTATCCATGAAGCCAATCCTGAAGTGGAAGAAACCATCAAATGGGGAATGCCCTCCTTTGATTACAAAGGACCCTTCTGCAGCTTTGCCGCATTCAAGCAACATGCGGTATTCGGGTTCTGGAAAGGCACGCTCATTAAAGACCCCAAGAATTACCTGCAGGAGCGGGCTAACCAGGGTGGGGAGGCTATGGGCAACCTGGGCCGCATCACCGGTATCAAAGACCTTCCTCCGGACAAGGCTATTATTGATTTTGTTAAACAGGCCAAAAAGCTGAATGATGAAGGGGTGAAGCTTCCGCCAAAGGCAAAAGCACCTAAGGCGGCTGTGGTGGTTCCCGATGACCTGAAGAAGGGACTGGCCAGGAACAAAAAGGCGAAGGAAGTTTTTGAAGCTTTCAGCCAGAGTCAGCAGCGTGAATATGTGGAATGGCTCGATGAGGCGAAAACAGAGGAAACGCGCTCGAAAAGGCTCTTTACCGCCATTGAATGGATCAGTGAAGGCAAGATCAGGAACTGGAAGTATGTGAAGAAGTAGGGGCCAACGGGCGATAATATCCTGAATACCCTAATCTGCCTATATTCGCGGGATATTATGCAGATGATAAAACCGGACAATTCCTCTCCCGAATCGAAAAAACGGCAGGTGGAAGACATGTTCGACAGCATAGCTCCCCGCTATGATTTCCTGAATTCCTTTCTTTCGGCCGGGATCGACAGCCTGTGGCGCAAAAAGGCCATGGGTATATTAAAATCCGTGAGGCCCCGTTATATACTGGATGTGGCCACCGGTACCGGTGCTCTTGCGCTTGAAGCATACAGGATGCTCAAACCCGAAAAAATTACCGGGATTGATATTGCAGAGCAGATGCTTGCCATCGGAAGGGAAAAAGTGAAAAAGATGGGCCTCGAAAAGCGGATAGAACTCCTGAAAGGCGACTCGGAGAACCTGCCTTTTGCCGATAATTCATTCGATGCCGTTACGGTTGCCTTTGGGGTACGGAACTTCGAAAACCTTGAAGGAGGTTTAACGGAGATGAAAAGAGTGTTAAAACCCGGTGGAAAAATCGTTATCCTTGAGTTCTCTACCCCCCGATCTTTCCTTTATAAGCAGGTCTACCACCTTTATTTCAGCTATATTCTTCCGTTGTGGGGCCGGCTTATCAGCAAAAGTAAAAACGCATACACCTATTTGCCCGAATCGGTAAAGCATTTCCCGGAAGGCGAAGGGTTCGTTGCTTATTTGCGCAACTGCGGATTTAGAGATATACTTGCACAACCTTTAACATTCGGAACTTGTACCCTCTACACCGCAGAAAAATAATATTCATTATTATTTTATTTCTTGGTTTTCGCGTTGCAGCCCAACCCAATCTCGAGCAATACGATAACAAGTTCCTCCATTTCGGGTTCACCATTTCACTCAATATCGGCCGGATGTATATTGAGAGCAATCCTGATCAGATTGCCCTGGCCGATACGATGTATAATATCAAGTCAAAGAATTTTCCCGGGCTTGGCTTGGGAGCCATCACTAATTTCAGGCTTGGTAAAAGTTTCGATATCCGCCTGGTTGCCCCTGTAATTTCATTTGTACAGCGCAACATCGTGTACAATTTTCCTTCCGGTCAGAAAGAAGTTAAAATAGAATCGGCCTATTGTGACGGATCACTGCTGTTCAAGTATAAATCCGATCGCAGGAAAAATGTGCGGGCTTATGTTGCGGTTGGTCCGCGCTTTAGTTACGATTTCGGTTCATCCGTTAGCCGTAACCGCGGCCTTGAGAATCCGGTAATTTCACTGGTTCCCTTTACCTGGGGCTGGGAGGCAGCTTTCGGACTTGATATTTATTTTGAATACTTCAAATTTTCACCTGAGATCAAGACCTGCCAGACCATGGGCAATGCGCTTTACAAGGACGGCTTTATCTATACCAATGTGCTGGAGAGCATTTCGCCCCAGCTCATTATGATCTCTTTTCACTTCGAGTAATTGCCCTGCTTCCTTTTTATCTTTGTCTCCTGATCGTGCCCATGGGGTGTTATGAAATTCAGCATAGAAGCAACAGATAAAACTACGCGTGCAAGGGCAGGGATGATCGAAACCGCCCGTGGTACCATTCGCACGCCTGTTTTTATGCCGGTGGGCACCCAGGGAACCGTGAAGGGGGTTTCCCAGCAGCAGCTTCACCACGAGGTAAAAGCGCAGATCATACTGGCCAACACTTACCATGTGTTTTTACGGCCCGGTCTCGATGTAATAGGCAATGCTGGCGGCATCCATCAGTTTATCAATTGGGATAAACCGATGCTCACTGATAGCGGGGGCTTCCAGGTTTTCAGCCTCAGCGATATCCGGAAGATCAATGAAGAAGGTGTAGAGTTCCGCTCGCATATTGACGGATCAAAGCTGTTTTTCAGCCCGGAGTATGCAATTGATATCCAGCGAAGGATCGGGGCCGATATTATCATGGCGTTTGACGAATGCACACCTTACCCATGCGAATACAAATATGCCCTCGATTCGATGGAACTTACCCATCGCTGGCTGCAACGATGTGTGAAACGGTTTCAGGAAACAGAACCATTGTATGGGAAGGAGCAAACGCTTTTTCCCATTGTGCAGGGAAGCGTATATGCCGACCTCCGCAAAATTTCGGCTGAAAATATTGCTTCATGTGATTGCGAAGGCAATGCCATCGGGGGATTAAGCGTAGGGGAGCCGGCCGGAATGATGTATGAAATTACGGATATGGTGTGCGGTATCCTGCCTGAGGCTAAACCCCGTTACCTAATGGGTGTGGGGACTCCTGAAAATATTCTTGAATGCATTGCCCTTGGCGTTGATATGTTCGATTGTGTGCTGCCCACGCGCAATGCCAGGCATGGCCTCATCTTTACATCGGAAGGTATTATCAATATAAAAAATGAGCGCTGGAAATTCGATAATAGTGCGCTCGATGAAAAGTTTACACCGCAATATTCAAAAGCCTACCTTCGTCATCTCATCCGCTGCAATGAACTGCTTGGTGCCACCATTGCCAGTATCCAGAACCTCAGGTTTTATTCCTGGCTCGTTGAGGAAGCGCGCAGCCGGATTACCACGGGCAATTTTGAAAGCTGGAAAAAAAATACGCTTGAAATAATTACCCGCAGGCTGTAAGTGTCAGGCGATAGCAGGTTTCTTCTGCACCAGTCTTGAAGCTATAAAAGCAAATAATCCCAGCACAAGACCTGAAACTACTCCGATCAGGGGGCCCGTAATAAGCATCATTATCCGCGGGCTGATGGGCGCATCCGCCATCATGGCCATCTCCTCAGGATGTGTTTCTGCATAGGTATTGAACAACAATACATGCACGGAAGTAATCCATACCGAATTGAGCATGCTGGTAAGAAGCCCGTGCAGGAAATACCGGTTGCTGCATTCGCGCGCAATAAGGTAAGCACACAGGATAAAGATAGCCAGCCAGAAAAACGGCTCTATGTCTGATGGGATGAAAAACACCGTAGCAAAGGCCATGGCGAGTCCGAAAAGTGAAAGCAGAAAAATAAGCCTGAAGTTCATAGGAGTGTTGTTTTGGGTATCACGAAGCTATGAATAGTTTTTTGTTTTCACAGCCGGTTATTTTCCATTCAGTTCCTTACGGATAACGGGTGCCACTTTAGTTCCAAAGAGTTCGATGGATTTCAGCACCTGCCTGTGAGGCAATGTGCCAACGCTCATCTGGGCGAGAAAGCGGGTATGACCAAATAGCTTATGCTCATACATAATCTTATCGATCACCTGCTGCGGACTTCCTACCAGCAGGGCTCCATGAGGCGAGCACATCATTTCGTAATGTTCGCGTGTCATGCCCGGCCAGCCGCGTTCACGGCCAATTTTCGTCATCATGTGTGCATAAGGCGGATAAAATTCATCGGATGCCTGCCGGGAGGTTTCAGCAATATATGTATGTGAATTAATACTTACCTGAAGCTTCTCAGCAGCATGACCGGCCTGTTTTGCCGTATCGCGGTAGAGGTTGACAAAAGGAACAAACCTGTCCGGGGTACCTCCGATAATAGCAAGAGCCATGGGGAGATTAAAATTTGCAGCCCGCACCACCGATTCGGGAGTACCCCCAACGGCAATCCATACGGGGATTTGTTGCTGATAAGCCCGTGGATAAACGCCAGCGTTATGGAGTGCCGGCCGGTGTTTCCCGCTCCAGGTAACTTTTTCACCTGCATTGATCTTCAGCAGCAGATCAAGTTTCTCAGCAAACAATTCGTCATAATCCCGCAGGTCGAAACCAAACAACGGGAAAGATTCGATAAAAGATCCGCGTCCGGCCATAATCTCGGCCCTGCCCGAAGAAAGCAGATCAACCGTAGCAAAATCCTGGTAAACGCGAACCGGGTCATCAGAACTCAGTACCGTAACAGCGCTTGAAAGTTTGATGTCTTTCGTCCTGACGGCTGCGGCAGCCAGTACAACTGCAGGTGAGGAAACGGCAAAATCAGGCCGGTGATGTTCACCAACGGCAAAAACATCCAGGCCAACCTGCTCCGCAAGGATAATTTCCTCCATCAGGTTCTGCATTCTTTCATGCGCGCTGATGGTTTTACCCGATTCAGGGTCGGGAGTCATCTCTGCAAATGTGTAAATTCCCAGTTCCATCCGGGTTGCAAAATAGCTTAAAAAAGGGGGAAGATGATTCAGGACCTGAAGAAGGATCTCCGGCCGTTAAAGATGATACGGGCTGTGTCCCCAATATTAGTCTGCCGCCCCCTGCCTGTGCTGCTTGTCTTCTCTTTCCTGTATTTTCCTGCCGAGGTATTTAAACCCGCGGTTCAGGTTAAACAGAATAAAGAGCATACATGCAATGGATGTATAATTATACATCATGTCACGGTTGAGGAGGGCTGAGGCCTGCGCTATCACCGGTAAAGAAAGCAAAATAATTAAAATGCGTTTCATACCTACCTTGTTACCCAAAGTTAACGAAAGGAGGGTTGGAATCCTTCTTAATTTTTCATTAAAAGTGAAATGTGGATAAGGTTTTACCGGAACGTGACATAGGCACCTTCCGTATCCACCACTTTTGAAACGAAAGCCTTAAACGCATCATAATCGGCAGGCTTGATATTACTACGAGTAATATGAGCTTTGCGCGTTACAAGCAATTTGTTTGGTGCAGGCTTCGTAAATGAAATTGTATATGAAATATGATTAAATGTCAATTTCTGACTTTTGGGGATTTCCACAAAAGCTTTGTCTGAAGGCAATACAATTTCAATTTGCGTTTCGTAATCGTCAGCATTCTCATAATTCCAGTATTCAAATTCGTAATTTCTCTTTTCGGGGTTGAACGGAGAAGCGGAAATGATCACATCATTATACGGGATGGTGAATGCTGACTGGGCTCCTATTTTTTTTACTTCGTTGCTCACGTTGAAATTAACAGTTACACCGATTGAATCGAGTAGTTCATCAAGGCCTGTGAACGAAACATTGTTGATCTTTACCGGGTTGTTGAATTGCTTGCTTACTTCTTCCTGCATGTTCTTGTCAATATTTTCCTTGCTCAGGGCCCGGTAATTGCTCCGGATATTGTTACCCAGGCTGCCATGCTTCATGCTGGCAAAGGTGATATTCATATCATTCCCTGCGATGGTGATCTTTGTTTTTGTCTTTGCTTTATCAACAGTTTTGTTAACGGTATTGATAAAGGTAAGTGCATACTTTGATGACTGGTCGTCTTTGGAAGGTATCGTAAGCGACATGGCTTCATACAGGTTGGAAGGAAGGCTGCGGAAGGCGAGATCACGGTTGGTAAGCTCGAGGTAATGTTCCACATTCTTTTCATCAAAGTATTTCACAATGCAATGGTTGAAGAGAAAAGAAGGCAGCAGCATGTCTTTTTTCCCATTGTCGCGCGTACTTACCAGCACCAGGTTTGATTTAAGGTTGCAGAGGTTGGCCAGCGACACAAACAGGGTTGACAGGTCTTTGCAATCGCCAAGGTGGGTGTTGATGGTTTCCGATGCCTTTTGCGGAATGATACCGCTTTGCCTGAAGGAAACTGAGCTGTAATTGATGTTCTTTGCAATGTAGTTGTAAATCACACGGGCTTTTTCATCAGCAGAAAGGTTCTTTTTGCCTTCGAATATTTTGTTGAACACTTCCTGTACCTCATAATCCTGGTCGTTTGCAATTTTTGAATATACCACATCGCTGTACCATCTTGCAATTTCGTTCCAGTCGGACATGGTTGATATGTGCAGGGTGGTGGCAAAATCTGCTGCAGGCGGCATATAAGGCTCATCCTTGATCACCACAGCGCTGTCTTTTTCCCACGTGTAAACCTGGTAGTTTTCAAATTCGCTTACCCTGGGTTTAACATCTCCGTTTACAACCTGGTAATTGAATTTTTTATTCTTCGGAACAGTTAAGGTGTAGCGCGAACGCTCTACGGGAATAAAGCTTTCAAAGATGTACTGGTCATAAAATTCGCGCGCGAATTTTCCTTTCAGGTAAACTTTTTTCTTATACTTCACATAAATAATATCATTGGCTTCAAGCCCTGTCCATACCACCGCGTTGTCATTGATTTCGGGTTTGATTTTACGGCCGTTGGGTTTAATGAGCTGCGCATCCTCGATCACGAGGGTTTCTATGCTGCTGTTGTAAGGCAGGCTGATTTCCTTGTAGCGGTCGATACCACGCTCATTCAGCACTTTGATTGCCGAGGTAAACATTTCTTCGCGTCCACCTTCCGGGTACAGCACTACATCCCTTTCGTACTGTAAAAAGTAATAGTCGTAATCCTGGGTATTGAAATTTTTTCCTGTCTGTTTGATCAGGTTCTCGATCTTCTCGTGCGGATACATTTCAAAAATCTCCTTTTTCTGCTGCAGCTTGCGCTGCTTGCTACGGGAATCGTACAGGGTAGGCTGATAAGTTAAGGCCATCTGGTAGCTCGCTATTGCTTCCTGCACACGGTTCATCGATTCCTCAACGGAGGCCTTGCTGTCATAATAATATCCCGAATAAGGTTTCATCTTCAGCATATAATTGCACAGGTCATAGGCTTCCTGGTAGCGCTGCTGGCCCAGGTATTCATTCAGCAGATCGAGGCGGAAAGAAGGATAAAACGGCCAGGTGTTCACCTGTTCCTGTAGGATCTGGTAAGGGCGTTTTACGTTGTTCAGGCTGAAATATTCGCGGATAAGCAGTTTGTTCAGCTCATAATCGTATCGTTTGGCGAGGTACTCATCCAGCAGCTTTACGCCCTTTTTGGGATTCTTATTGATATTTTTCTCCACGTTGAATACATAATTAACGAACCTGTCGTTACGCGGATATTTTGCATGCGCCTCTTTAATTACTTCAACGAGTTTCGGAACCATATTAAGCTTGGCCAGCAACTGTATCCTTTCATCGTAAGTTGATTCATCCTCTCCGTAAGCCTTCACCCGCTCCCCTAGCAGATCAAGAGCCTCCTGGGTTTTGTCCTGTTTTTTGAGTTCCTCGATGCGCAGGATATATCCGATAAGGGACTCTTTTTCTTCCTCCTTGAAATATTCAAGCACCTCGGATAACCCCGTGCGGTTGCTCGTGTTTGAATAGCAAAGTGATAATTCATACTTTAACAAGGTGTTGTTCGGGGCAATGGCCAGCGCTTTCTCGAGAATTTTGCGTGCTTCAAAAACCTTTTTATTCCGCAAATAGGCGCGGTTCAGCAGAATATAATTGACAAGGTTGTCCGGCTCTTTTTCAATCCTTGTCTGGAACCATGTTTCAGCAAAAACCTGCAGGCTGTTTCCGAGCGATTCTCCTCCTTTAACCTGGTAGGGCTGCGGTGTTGAGGTTGCAGTAAGGCTGGTTAAGGCTTCGTAGTGCGTATCGGTAATGCGGATGATGAAAGTGGGTTCACGGTCGTCCGAGCCAACCTGCACCAATATTCTATTATAGCCGGCATTCAGGTGACATTTGCTGTTGTAAGCGTCCATCTCGGTAACACGCTCTTCGGGCACGCGAAGGATAAGCTGATCATTTACCCATACCTTCAGGTTGCCGGAAAACCCGCTGCAGAGGTAAACATCCTGCTCAACAGGAGAGTTTACGAAGCTTTGCGCATAAGTTATATTTCCTGAGCATTCCGAAATAAAATGATCTGCAAAAATCCATCCTTCGGTTGATTTTTCAACAGGGGTAAACCATTTCACCGGAGCATTTTCAGCCGAAAGAAAGACACTGTCGTTGGAAGCAATCCGCACAGGCGGATAATTCTGGTTGAAACCGCTTCCGGATATATTGTTAAAGGGGCCTACAAACTGCCAGTCGCAAATGGCGCCCATCTTTTCATTTTCTTTCCTGATAAGGGGAAACTGGTGGGTGCGGATATAATGATGCCCCAGGCTGTAATGCGATGATGCCCGGAGGGTGCCGTTTCCGGGGCTGGCATTGATGAGGTAATTAAGCAGGGCAAGCTGGTGAGGCGCCTTGTAACCATAGTCGCCCGCTACCTGCCCTGAAAACCACAAGGCATATATGTAGGCCTCAGGGTTCTCGCTCTTTTTGATACGGTCGAGAAAATCCATGATTTCACCCTCCCTGCCGTCAAAAATCTCCAGCATGTTATACGTGATATACTCATCGGTTGTGATCGTATTATCTTTTAGCTTTTTTACCAGGATATCGTGCGCTGCCTTGCGCTCATTTTTATTGATATGATCCCATATCGTGCGATAGTCCTGTGCATGTGCAGAAAAATAAACCGATAAAAAGCACCCGCAGAGCAGGAGTGTTTTAAAAAGTCTGTTCATAAGCAAAAACGATATTTGAAGTAAGGTTCCGGCCTTCGGGGAAGGCCCTCTTCAAACATATATTTTTACTCCAGAAATACAATCCCGATCCGGTATAATTTTCGCTGTTTTTTCCGACAGCATCTCCGGCTTAATAATATGCATGAATCAGGCCGGTAAAATCTCGCAATCATAATTTTTATCCCTTAACAGGGTTATAACCTGCAAAGGGTAAATTTGTCCGGCTTCGATGCGAAGAATGCGATCGCAATCCTCCAGGTCAAAATGAATGCGGGCATCCGGGAAATGAAGCAGAAGAAGGCTTCTCACCTCGTCTGCAACTTTTTTTTGTTCAATATTTGTTTTGAATACTTCAACCATTCCTGGTGCGGTTATGAAATGAACATTTTATATACAGAACAGGCCCTGTCAGTTATTTGAATGTCGGGACAAAGGATTGGTTTTTTCCTCCGGGTTCAAAAGCTATGTGTTTTGATTTCTGTGATGATAAAAGAGCCACTGCATACCGAATTTGTCGGTAAGCGTGCCGATCGTTCCGGCAAAGAACGCATGCAGTGGCCGGGTTACTTTTCCTCCCGAGGCCAGTGTTGAGAAGCAGGTTTGTATTTCGGTTTCAGACGAGCAGTTCAGTGAAAGGGAAATACTGTTGCCGTTTATGATTTCTTCGGGGCCTCCCATATCTGAAGCGAGCAGCATGACCTGCCCGTTTTTTGACAGGCTTGCATGGAGTATATTCTGGTGCGCCTGTACAGGCCACTGATTAGCCATGGGTGAGTCGCCAACGGTTTGAAGGGTAAGCTCACCCCCAAGACAGTCTTTATAAAAAGTCATCGCTTCGCGGCAGTTGCCGTAAAATGTAAGATAAGGATTAATCTGCCCCATGTAACCATATTTAATGATGCAAACATACCTGGGCATAGTTGCCCGCCTGCTGTGCGAAAACGACAATCAGGGGGGTGGAATCCGACAATGTTTTTGCTACTTTTGGTGCATGAAGCAGATATCCATATTGGTACCAAAGGGTGCGGTACTCGGGAGCATTGAGGGCCCGCGTCAGCTTTTTGCTCAGGTAAACCAGTTTTTAAAAGCCAGGGGTGAAGCTCCGGCCTTTCATATTCAACTGGTGGGCCTTTCTCCCGCCACACCGCTTGCAGGAGGAGCGTTTACTGCAAACAGCCATGTTTTGCTGAACCAGGTGGATAAAACCGATCTTATTATCATCCCTGCCTTTGATGGAGATATCCCGCATCTGCTGGAGCTCAATAAGGATTTTGTTCCCTGGATCAGCGATCAATATGCAAAAGGCGCGGAAGTGGCGAGCCTGTGCATGGGAGCCTTCATTCTTGCACAAACCGGTTTGCTCAATGGTAAAAAATGTGCAACGCACTGGGTGGCCGCTAATGCATTCCGGAAAATGTTCCCCGAAGTAAACCTGATCGCAGAGCGCGTTGTTACCGATGAACGGGGGATTTACTCCAGCGGGGGCGCTTACTCTTATCTCAATCTTGTATTATATCTCATTGAAAAATATGCCGGCAGGGACATGGCCATTTTGTGTTCCAAGGTGTTTGCGATCGAAATTGAGCGCGACAGCCAGTCGCCATTTATTATTTTTTCTGGTCAGAAAGAGCATGAAGACGCACCGGTTAAAAAAGCCCAGGAATTTATAGAAAGCAATTTCCAGGAAAAGATAACCGTGGATCAGCTCTCGGATATGCTTGCCCTGAGCAGGCGCAGCCTTGAGCGGAGGTTTAAGCAGGCCACCTCCAACACTGTGAATGAATATATACAACGTGTGAAAATAGAAGCCGCTAAAAAAGGGTTCGAAACCAGCCGCAAGAATATAAACGAAATTATGTTTGAGGTTGGCTACTCCGATACCAAGGCTTTCAGAACTACCTTTAAAAAAATCACAGGCATGTCGCCCCTCGATTACAGGAACAAGTATAATAAGGCTGCTTTGGTGGCCTGATTGTTTTAAAATCCAAAGCCCAGCCTGATGCCGTTTCTTTCAAAGCTTCCGCTGCTGAAGGAAGCAAAATAATCAATGCGCAGCAGCTTTAATATATGTTCGATGCCCGCTCCGAGCTCCATATAATTTGGGAGCTTTTCGGTGCTCAGCATATTCAGTGAGAAAACTTCCTGCAGCTTCAATTTTCTGAGCAAAGGAACCTTATTGAAAATAAACCCATTGAAATGATGGCTGTAATGTATCTCACCATAGGGCCCGCCTGTGCTCCAGGTATAATAATCCAGCAACTGGAAACCGTTATATCCCCTGAGAGAGAGAATGGTTTGATTTCCCATAAAATGTTTGAGATCCATAAAGTAAACCGATGAGGAGTTTATAAACGTACCTCCGCTTACATTCCAGTAACTTTTGCCGAATAGCTTTAAGTCCCACCGGTGGCTGATTCCCACGGCCAACCGGTCAAAGTTTACATCGCTCAGGGCCGCTATTCCCTTCTGGTAGTGCAGGCGCAGCGTGGGGTACTTGCTGCTGTAGTTCAGCTTGATATCGGGCCGGAGCTGGTATTTCTGTCCGAATACAATGCGGAAATGGATATCGGTAATAAAAGCGGTGTGGGTGCCAAACAAGGCCGAAGCCGGCAGGGAAGGATTAAGGGGGTTATTGGAGCCGAAAGCCGGTGCATCTTTCCTTAAATTAAAATCGGCCGTATTTTCCAGCGGACTGCGTTGCGCATATTCCACGCTGCCGTTAAAGAAAATACCGTTTACCAGCTCCTGGCTGTAGGCTGCTTTTATGAATTGCTTTTCATACAGCTTCATGTGATTTTGCTTTTCAACCAAAGTGTAATAAGTATTAATTGCAGGACTGATCGGTTCTTCGCTGTTATATTGAGAGATGAAAGAGCCTCCCTCAAATTCAACACCTGCATCTTTGATGGGATCAAATTCATAAGCTGCATGTAATTTCCCGTAAAAACGGCCCGGGGAAAAGCCGTACCTGAGGTTCGGAGTAATGCTGTAATTTCTCCTGTCTTCATCAAAGGTTCTTATAAACGTTATGCGCGGGTTCACAACAAAACCTTCAACGGTGTTGTATTGCACAAAGCGTAATACCGGGTCAAACCTCAGGTATTGTTTTTTATAACTTTTTGCATAAACATAGCCGGTCAGCAGCAGGTCGGCCCAATCGGGTTTATTATTGATGCGATCTATCGAATCGAGGTAGGGCTTTGACTCCTCCAGTTGCTGTATGCTGTCTTTCTGGTGATAATCGAGCATTTCCTCCCCGGTTAATGGAATAGGCCTGAACTCTTCCCAGGTTGCAGAATCGGTTTTGTTGGCCTTTTTATCGATGCTCAGAATTTCATTGCTGAAGAATTTGCGGGCAAACATAGAGCTGTCTTTCTTCTCTTTCTTTGCAGCAACTGTTTTTACCTTCTTAAGCTGGGGTGTGGGCTCATCGGCTTTTATTTTGATGGTTTCTTCTTCATAAAACGAAGCCGGGTAATTGGATACCACTTTATATTTCGAGTACAACGCAACAAAATATCCGTTTCCCCTGAAGCCCAGGATTTCGAGATGGAAGATAAAGCGCTGGGAAATTGGCACCCACACTCCGTTGGCCTGGGGGGCATAAGCCTGCTTGATGTACATGGTGTCGATAAATTCGATGCCGGCATTTTTGTTGAGCAGTAAATCTGTGCTGTGCAGTCTCCAACTGTCCTTTACAATATAAATATGCCCCCTGAATACAGGATCGTTTTCACGGATGGGGATGATACGGATCTTATAAATTGTTTTGCCGTACTCATTGCTCTGGCCCTCGAGCTTGTATTTATAAAAAAAGAAAGCATTTGAAGCAAGCGGGGAAACAAGCCCTCTTTCCGTTAACCCTTTCTGGGTGATCAAATTTTCATAAGGGTTGATGTTGATGCTCCCGGCCCTGTTAAAGCTGAAGCCTTTATTGTCACCACTCACTTTGGAGGCAATCATTTTTTCCCTTACCTGGTTTGGCGCACGATAATTCAGCTCTGAAAGTGATTCGGAGAGATAAATAATGCCGGGCTTGAGATTTTCCGGCACCTTCATCAGCATAATGCGTTTAGGGATGGTAGTGAGGCGTTGCATACCTTTCAGGTAGGCGGTGCATGAAAATTCTTTCAGCTCATTGAGGTAAACTCTCCGGTGGGCTATCACCTGGCGCATAATGGGGTAGGCCGGATCTTCGGCAGTGGCGGTTACCTGCATGTCCTTCAAGGCATACAAGGCCGGCTCAAGCTGCACATTAAGCACCCTGGTTTCATTGTCGGCAACAATACCGATATGCTCAATCAGTGGCTTGTAGCCAATGTACTGGAACAGGATATCATATTCACCGGCCGGTATCTTCAGCTCGTAATAACCATCTTCATTGCAACTGGTTCCGGTGGTGGTTCCTTTTACAATAACATTTACAAACGAAAGGCCCTCACTTTTTTCCCCTGTAATGCGTCCTTTAAGCAAGGCAGCCTTAGCCGGGATCAGGCTCAAAAAAAATAGAATGGCAGAAGAAAGTAGTTTACCGACCTGCATTTTCAGTAAAACGAAGATAGCTGTTTCTGGTAATGGTGACAGCCGCTGAACTAATATGGTTGGGCCAGAGGGGTTTGAGGTTCTCCCGGGAGAAATATACAACGCCTGTGCTTCAGGCTGCGTCTTAAGCATTGGATTTGTTTAAGTTTGAGAGGGAAAATAATCATGAGCACCATTCCTACCTACGATTTCAGGAACATTGGCCGAAAGGAAAACCTGGCTGATATTTTTATATGGGCAGGGACAGGACCTTACGAGGTGGATCAGCCGCATTGCCATGCGTATCATGAAATCATGGTGTTTGTTAAAGGAGGCGGAACCCATGAAATAGACTTTAAAACTTTTGAAGTAAGAGATCATTCTTTTCACATCATCCCGGGTAATTTTGTGCACAGGCTTGCGCGCGGCCCCCGTTCCTCAGGATTTACCATAGCCGTTTCAAGAATGTTTGTTGAACTTGCATCACAGTTCGATCCAACCATTGATTACAACTCTTTTTTTGAACACGAGCAGGTTATTAATCTTACAGAAAAAGAGTTTTCGGAGTTCAGCTTTTACCTCGACCGCCTTCGTAAGCCGGGATTGAGTGCAGCCAATCTCCAGCACCTTTGCCTGGGAATTATTATCAATCTTTTTCCCTTTTTCAGTGTGAGAAAAACCAATTATTCCGGGTTTATTGCCGATGTCAGAAAAATGCTGGAAAAGCATTACATGCAGCGTTTATCAGCCCTGCAATATGCGGAAATGTTCAATCTTACAGCGGCAAACCTCAATCTGAGGTTAAAAAAGGCCACGGGCAAAACCATTATGCAGTTGCAGGATGATATGTTTCTTTCGGAAGTGAAAAAGCAGCTATATTCCTCAGAAAGCTCGCTGAAGGAAATTGCCCTCGATTTTGGCTTTAAAGACTATGCACACTTCTCCAAATTCTTCAAGCAGCATACGGATTATTCACCATCGGAATACCGCGCTCAGTTGAAAAAAATACAAGAAAACCGCCAGATGTGACAAGAAGCCTTTTGCGCGCGGGGTTTATCTTTGAACATGTAAAGTCCGGTATGTTTACGCAATGCCGGAAAAATCAAAAGGATATATGAAAACATTAGCAGGATTTATATTGATGTTGAGCTGGATGACAGCCACAGCCCAATGGACCAATATTCGCAGTATCACCAATAATAATTTTACCTCCAACTGTTTTGTGCTTTCAAAGGACACCTGTTTTATAGGAGGCGAATATGGAAAGATATACAGCACCCGCGATGGCGGTGTTTCCTGGGACAGCTCTCAAACCGTTTTTAACAGTTCCTGGGTAAATGCCATAGCCTTTACGTCATTAACCACCGGTTACGCCTGTGGTGGCACCGCTTTCGGTATGCATAAAAATATTATAGCCAAAACAACAGACGGGGGGCATACATGGGATTCGATCAGTTCAGACGCTTTCTTTGGATACTCCTTCAATGTGATGTCCCTTGTAAGCGATAGTGAAGGCTTTTTTGCGGGTGACGTTTTTGTGAAAACCCTGGATGGCGGAAAAACCTTTATCCCAATTCAGTTGCCCGATCCGGCTTCTACGGTAACGGCCCTGCATTTTTCTGATAAAAATACGGGGGTGGTTGCCCTTCGCGAGTACCTGGGCCAGTCAATGAACAGGTACAGGTTGGCCCGCACAACCAATGGAGGGGTTAACTGGACCACGGTTTGGCTTGACAGCGGTATTACGTCAACCTTTTCCAAACTGATAAGTGCGATGGATTTTACAAATGCCGCCAACGGGTTTGCCGTGATGACCAATGGAACAGTTTTGCAAACCTCCGATGGGGGTGCAGGCTGGAGTAACCTTGCACAAATCAGCGACAGTGTGCAGTTAACAGGTATCAGCATGTCAAAAAGCTCGGGGAAAGGTTATATTTCCGGTGTAAGGATAAGCGGGGCCCATGCAGAAGGCAGGATATACATCACAGCCAATAACGGCATTACCTGGCAGCAGGCATTTGCCAATACCGGTGAAGGGCTCTACAGTGTTGACATAGCGGGTGATGATATCGCTTATACTTCCGGCTACCGCAATCTTTTTAAGACCACCACGGGTGGCACCAATTTCATTGAAAAAAAAGAAGGCGGTGAGCAAACCCTGCTGTTTCCGAACCCAGGCTCAGGTACAATTGCTATCGGGCTGAATTCGGGTTACCGCGGCCCTTCTACCCTGAAGATATTTAATATGAAAGGGCAGCTCGTTTACCATGACACCTATCAAACCGGAACGATGGTTGATATATCCTCCTGCGGAAAGGGCATTTTCTTTTATAACCTCTCGGTAAATGGCAGCAATTTTAATGGGAAAGTTCTCATACAGTAGAAGACCTAACGGGCAGCTTAGAACGGGATTCCCTACCTTTGCATGGTGAGAAGCCCTACCTTTTATTTTAAGAAATGTTCCCTGGATATTACAGGTGCGGAAACCAAACAGGAGATACAAACCCTTTTAAAAGATGCTCATGCTTTCCTGAGCGGTTATATCAGGGCGGGTAACCCCGTGGATACTTCGCTAAGGCCTATTCTTGAAGAACTGCTGGATGAGATCAGCGATACTTCAGTGGAAAAGCAAATGGAAGAAATCAGGCAACGATCGCTGCGGGTTATTGCTTCGATTATGAATGCAGTGCCGGAGTGAGTGCTTGTACTCAGATCATTTGCTACAGGAAAGAATGCCTCACTCCAATCCTTACCATTGGAATAATCAGGTCGGTAGTTCGCATCAATTCCTTAGTTTGTGATGAATGAAAGATGAAATTGATTTCAGCGAACAAGCCATTATTGAACAATGCCCTGAAACCCGCATCTATAGAAAGAGGGAGTGAAGGATTTAAGTGGATTCCAGTAAAACAAAAACATCCCGGAGTTGTGGGACGTTTTTTGCTCCTTTACCAGCACTCCCAACAGGACTCGAACCTGTGACCCACGGTTTAGAAAACCGTTGCTCTATCCAGCTGAGCTATGGGAGCATTTTTTTATTCAATCCTGCCTTAGGCAAGCAACTGCAAAAAAACGGAAAATAAGCCTTACTTCAAAAACGGATTTTCTATATATCTTGGCAGACTGTGAACTGGAAAGATTTCTGGGATGCCAAGGCAAAAGAAGCCAGCCCTTTTACCCAGGTTGGTCGCGTATCGGGCAACAAGGAGCATAGTCCCCAAACCCTCGGGGTGATTGCTGCAAATATAAAGGCCAGCCTGAGCCTGCAGCCCACTGATACCCTGCTGGATGTGTGTTGCGGGAACGGCAGCATTACCCAAAGGCTGGCAGAAAGTTGCAGGAAGGTTACCGGCATTGATTTTTCGGAACAACTGGTTGCCATTGCCCGGCAGCAGCACGGTGGTTCAAATATCACGTATGCAACCGGGAATGCGCGTACGTTTAGTTTAGCTGAACAATTCGACAAAGCATGCATTTATTTTGCCTTTCAGTATTTCGAAACGCAACAGGAGGGAGAAGAGGTTATCGCCAATATCCTTCGTCACCTCAAGCCTAAAGCAACATTACTCCTTGGCGATGTGCCGGATGCAGCCCGCAGGCATGTTTTTTACAACACGCCTGCCAAAAAGCTGTTTTACTTCAAGCATGTGCTTACAGGTAAAAATACCATGGGTAAATTCTGGAGCGCGGCAGAGCTTTATGCTGTATGCAGGCGGCTGGGTGTGCAGGGGGAATTGCTTTTGCAGCCAGCGGCCCTGCCCAATGCCGCTTACCGCTTTGATTTCCGGATTTCAACATGATTGAGTGTAAAGGATTTAAGCCAATTTAAGGCCGTTTTGATTTGCTCAACTATTGATTTTTGTATATTAGCGGAATGTTACCTCTTTCATATGGAATGTAACAGTGGTATCTAAATGAGTTTGCAGCAGTCCAGAACCATGTCATCGAGGATTACATTCAAGATAGCCGACCGGAAAGAAGAATTTGAACAGATCCACAGGCTCAATTATGAAACTTTCGTGGAGGAGATACCGCAGCATGCCGCCAACGACAGCGGTGTGCTGGTTGACAAATACCATTTTAAGAACCACTATGCCATTGCTATTCAGCATGGCGAGCTCATCGGAATGGTGGCTTTCAGTGATGTAAGACCTTTTTCCCTCGATTATAAAATACCCGATATTCAAAACCACCTTCCCCCGTTTGAGCATGCCATAGAAATACGGCTGCTTTCCGTAAAGCCCCATAAACGCGGAGGAACCATATTCTTTAAACTGGTAGGAAAAATAGCCGAATGGTTATTGGTGCAGGAAAAAGATTACAAGTTCGTTCTTATCTCAGGCACTACCCGCCAGATTAAATTATATGAAAAATTAGGCTTTAAATCCTTCTATAAATTGGTTGGGAATGATGGTGCATGGTTTCAACCCATGTACCTCGATCCTAAAAAATTTGTTGAAACATATGCAGAAAAACTCCGAATCAGTAATTAATCTTACCACGGGTCCTGTTTTTATACCGCAGGATGTACTGTCTATATTCGGGCAAAAGCCCGCTTCGCATCGCGCACCTGAGTTTATCGAAGCTTTCGAAAGCCTTCAGCAAAAGGTTTGCAAGGCTACCGGGGCACCGTATGTTAACTTTTTAACAGGCTCGGGAACATTGGCCAACGAGACCATGATAGCCCAGGTTAAACGTTTCAGGCAGAAAGGACTTGTGCTGAGCAACGGGGAGTTTGGCGACCGGCTGGCAGATCAGTGCAGGAAGCAGCAGCTAAACTTTATTACCTGCAGCAAAAGCTGGGGAGAGGAACACGACCTTGGTGAAATAGAACAGATTCTGAAAAAAGACCGGCAGATACAATGGATGATGCTCACCTATTGCGAGTCATCAACCGGATGCATAGCCGACCTTCCGGGTATAACCGCCCTCGGTAAAAAATATGGCGTTAAAATTTGCCTTGATGCGATGAGCGCAATCGGCAACAGGCCCACCGATCTTAGCGGGGTTGCGTTTGCCACTGCTTCCAGCGGTAAAGGGCTTGGAAGCTTTCCGGGCATTGCGCTCGTTTTCTCGGCTGATAAAATGGAGCCTGATCCATCCCTTCCAACCTATATTGATCTGGGCCACTATTTTTCAAAGGGCGGTATACCTTTCACCATTTCATCCAACCTGATTATGGCTTTGAACCGTGCAGTTGATCACACGCTTCAGCCGGGGCACATTTCGCATATCGGTGAGCTTTCCGCTCACCTGCTCAACAAAATTAAAGGCATCCCGGGAATCGAAGTACTCAATAAGAATTATCGTTCTGTTTCCCACATCACCACCATCATTCCTCAAAACGGGGTTAGTGCGGTTGACCTCGGGAATGCTATCTGGAAGGCCGGCATTGAAACCAGCTTTAACAGCCGCTACCTCGTTGACAGGAATTACCTGCAGGTTGCAATTATGAGCAGGCACTACAGGTATGAGATCGATTTCCTGCTGGATGTGCTGGGCAAGGAAGTGCAAAGGCTGCAGCAGGCTGGTGTAGCAACCGCTTAAGCCCGCCCCATTCTACCCGGAAAGGGCTTCCATGATTTCAAAAGCCTGAAGAAAAGTGAAAACCTCTGCCCGACATGTAAAGGTTGAAATTGTGGTTCGCCTTTTTTATTTTTCGTGAAATTCTATGAAAGCGTGGCTTCTTATTTTTGCGTGCGTTGCAACCTTTGAACAAGGTGTGTTTGCGCAAGGCGGGGATGAAATTGTGGGTACCTGGTTAAATTCCACCGGGAGGGCTCATATAAAGATTTTTAAAAGCGGGGAACATTACTACGGCAATATTGCGTGGCTGCAAAACCCGAATGATGAACATGGCAACCCCAAGCTGGATAAGGAAAACCCCGATCCCTCTTTGCGCAACCGTAAGCTCGTAGGGCTTTTAATTCTGAAAGCTTTTAAATATGATCCTGCAAACAAAAGTTGGGTTGATGGTGAAATTTACGATCCCAAATCGGGTAAGACGTATAGTTGTAAGATGCAGATGAAGGATAGTACACACCTGGAAGTAAGGGGTTACCTCGGTATTTCGCTGATCGGCCGGACAGAAACCTGGACAAAGCTTGCAGAGAAGTAATCGCCTATGGGAAATCCAACTGCCATTCAACATTCAGCAATCAACATACTCAGTTATACATCCGCCATCTGACCCCGGCTCTGAAAACCCGCACAGGCAGCGGATAGTGGGGTACATTGTAGAACCCCCCGGGGCTTAACCAGGACTCGTTTAGATGCTCCACGGCAACAAAAATGATGGCCTTTCGTATTTCCCCGGTAACAAAAGGATTGATAAGCGGATAATTTCCTATGAATTTATCCTGGAGATAAAAGCCCCGTGTGGCAGGATTATAGGCATTTCCCCTGAATGAAGTATTATAAAACACGTCAACCCCAAGTTGGTATTTGAGCGCTTTTTTGAAGAGGTAAGCCTGGAAATAATAACGTAATACGGCCCCGAAATCAGGAACCCGGATAATGTCATTGTTAGCTTTCTGAAAAATGACCTTGTTATCAAGGAAAACCTTCTTCCAGATCTGAAAAGTTTTCCTGGCTTCGAGGGTTTGCAGCACAATTACATCATCGCTGTAGGCAGGCCTTGCATCGGCATTGAAGTATACCCAGTTGGCCAGCAGGTACTGATGAAAGGTAATATTGGCGTTGTTCGCGAAAGTGCGTGTTTGCAGGTTTACATGCCAGTTGCTCACATTCATTTTGCTGAAACTGTTGTTCCACGTAAAGGCATTGCTGCTGAAATACATAAAGGTGAAATCTGGGGTGAGCAGGTGGTTGTAGGCTCCTCCTGTAATGTTAAAGAACTTCGTCTGGAAACGGATATCACCTTCCAGGCGCAGGTCATTCTGGTTGTAACCAAGCATACAATAGGAGCCATACAAACGAAGGGATAAAGAATTGTCGGTGCTGGACTGTCTTTCCAGGGTTCCGTCAGCAACCACGTTATTAAAAACCGCATGCAGTGAATGCTGGTTTACTTCTATGATCTTATGTGCAAACCCTATTTCCAGGTAACGCTGTTCTTTTGGATTACGGCTGTTATACATCGTATAGGCCAGCCTGTTGCTAAGCTGCCCGTGATACATCGAATCAAGAAGGCTGTCATTAAGGCTATAGTACCGTTGGGGAAGGAGGGAAGAAACGGGATCACCGAATGACTCGAAAATATAGCTGATATCTTCTGCACGGAAAGTATGCGAGAAATGTCCCCATGAGTTGAAATCATACAGCGTATCATCATCCTTTATATCCATTGTTTTCTTTCCGAAATGGAAATATTGTTTTGCAAAAAAGATGCGGTTCTTAACCCTGCTTTGGGAGGCATTAAGGTTTACAAAACCGCTTTTGGTGCTTCCGCTAAGCGCCTCAAAGGCCGAGTCGCTTGCAAGGCCCCCGTTTTCCTCGGCCAGGTTATAGTTCCAGATCATATTTACAAGCAGGTCGTAGCGCTTGTTCATCGACTGGTAGCGGGTAAAGGCCCTTGTGGCGAAGAGGCTGGTCTTTTGCCGTGGGTAGAATCCATCAGAGCTCAGGCGGAAATAATCCACCCCGATATTCCACCGGGGAGTTATATTCTGTGCATGGGTAAGCTTCAGGTATATGAGTTCCTTTTCCCCCTGCACATAGGTAATATCGGTATAGGGGATTTTGGTATTATAATACCGGGTATCCTCGGGCTTGTAATGATAAGTTTCCCAAGGGTTGAGACAAAGTACAAAGTCTACCTTACGGTTAAAACCAAACAACAGCGGCTGACCCGCAGTACCCATATTGCCGAGATCCTGGAAAATCCCATAGCGGTAATACATCGGGTGGTATATCTCATTCCGGTCTGTTAAGGTATCAATTACCCGCCACTCCCCGTTATGGTTAATGGTATTCTGGTTGATAAAGCTGGTAGGGAAGGGGTAACCTTTTTTCTTTCCTTTAGGGGGCGCGGGTGCAGGAAGACTGTCTTTAAAGGCCGCTTTGCCGGTTGAATCGAAAACGGCAGGCTTCATGATATTGATGGCAGAATCCTGCTGGGCATACGCAGGATTTACATACAGTATAAACAGGAAAAACAGGCAACGCGTAAAGGTTGGCTGAGAAAATTTAAACGAGGATAAAACGGAGATTTGCGGCATGCTCCAGTGCTTCAAAAGTATTGCGGCTTTCCAGCACATTGGGATCCTAAGCTTAGAATTCCACGTGGACAAGTTGTCGCG
>JADMIO011482763.1_pt1 | contig 86129 bp, 50 predicted proteins | sample 8958161 | NCBI WGS metagenome assembly JADMIO01 (sample SAMN16585339, study PRJNA669376) | soil metagenome | isolation source: Crop rotation soil | place: USA: Cullars Rotation, Alabama | collected 2011 | reverse complement strand
GGCCGCGACTTCAAGTCACGTGAATTCCAAGCTTCGGATCCCACTGTGCTGGAAAGAGCATTATTTCTCCAGGGTGATTAAATAGACGTCGTTCTCACGCAGATGAAAGTCGACCGAGAAATCGTCTTTACTGCCTTTGATTGTAACGCGCCGGCTCTCGACAGGTTGCCCGTCGTTCTTCTCTGCCAACGCTCGTACCTGCGCGGGCGTGAGCGATTGGGGCGAACCCATCTTCAGGTAGTCAGCGTAAACATCATTGACCTGATAACCGACGTGGTAAACATTCACGCGATAGGTTGCCGGTGGCAGGTCTGCGACCGAAACGCGAACCAATCCAAGCGGCGCGGCGGGCTGGTCTCGCTTAAAAAATACCTGATCGCTCTCTTTCGTCTGCGGGGGCGTGAAGTTCCAGAAGAGGACTTGTACGCCGCTCGGGCTGCGGCATACCCAACTGTCCGCGTCGGTCGAAGACAATTCTTCGTCACCGAGACGGTTTAGAAACTGGTAAGCGTAGAAAGCAGGTTTGCGCAGTCCCTGAAAATTCAAGAGACCGAAGCCGCCGTGAAATGGCGACGGAACAGGGCCGTTCTCTTCGAAAATATCCGTGAACGTCCAGTAGGACATGGAGTCCGCATAGCCCTCGGAGCCTTTCAATTTCGAGAGGATATACGGCGCGGAGATGTAAGCATCGTGGACAGGGTCGCGCGGCGAATATGACGTACTCCACTCTGTGTAGTGCAGCGGGAGCTTCGGCCTTGGCGATGCTTCGATCTGCGAACGAACGTCGCGCACGCCACCAATGATCGCTTGCGGCTCCGTAATCAGATAAAGCCGCTGCACACCGTCCTCGTCAAAGCCTATCCCTTGCACGCCGTAATCATGCGTCGAGATGAAGTCGAGCGGCACACCCTCTCGCGTGGCGAAGCTGATCATCTCCTTGATCCAACCGCGCCCGGCGGTCGCCGGACCGCCGACGCGGTAATCCGGCGAGACGCTTTTAATGGCGCGCACGGTCACTTCATACAGCTTGAAATATTCGGCCTGTGTGCCTGACCAGAAAAAATCCAGATTTGGTTCATTCCAAACTTCAAACAACCACTGCCGAACTTCAGCCGCGCCGTAACGCTCTGTCCAATGCCTGATTAAAGCTTGAACCAATCGCTCCCACTTGCCGTAGTCTTTCGGCGGAGTGATGTTTCCCTTCCACCAGAAGACATACTTGTGGCCGCTCGCCAGAGCTTCGGGCATGAAGCCGAGTTCGACGAAAGGCTTCATGCCTGTTTTCAGGATCGCATCGTAAAGCGCATCAATGTATTGAAAGTTGTAAATGGGCTGACCCTGCCTGGTCTCGCTGTAAACCCCCATTTCGTCCTGCAAGAGACCATGAAAGCGTATGTACTTGAAGCCGCATTCACGATGAACGACGCTCAAATCCCGCTGCCAATCGGCGCGCAATCCTTCAGCGGCGCGCCCCGCACCCACAACCTCGCGGAAAAATTTATTGTGCTTGCCTTTGACTTTTAAGTAGCTGACGGCAATCACGCGAAGCGGCGATTGGCTCGAAGGCAAACTCTGAGCGCGGACGCAGAGCGAGCTTGCCAGCAACGCGCATGACAAGGCGAAAATGCAGTACAGAGGGAAGCGATGCATAAAATTTCTTTGCGCCTTCCTTCTCTTCGCGCCTTTGCGTGAAAGGCAAAAGTTCACGCAAAGGCGCGAAGTAGAGACCAAGGGCGCAAAGGGATGTTGAAAGCAAATCGGCCTGACAAAACTCCTCGCCACTTGTTGCCTGCGACCTGTCAAACTCATTTAGCGACGACCTCAAGTTTTGTCGTCTGATACTTCACGGAACTGGTCCCGACCATGATGTCGAACCAGCCCGGCTCGACCGCGCGCTCCATGTTCAGGTTGTAGAAGGCGAGCTTGTCGGGAGTGATTGTGAACGTCACCGTTTTGCTCTCGCCGGGAGCAAGCGTGATGCGTCTGAAATCTTTCAACTCCTTCACGGGTCTCGTCACCGAGGCCACCAAATCATGGATGTAGAGTTGGACGATCTCATCGCCGGCGCGCTTGCCTGTGTTGGTGACTGTGACGCTCACCTGCGCTTGCCCTGCGGGACCAATCTGCGCGGGCGACACCTTCAAGTTTGAATATTCGAAGGTCGTGTAGCTCAGCCCATAGCCGAAAGGAAAGAGCGGCTCTTTGCTCTCGTACAGATAGCCGCGCTTGGCCGTCGGCTTGTAGTCGTAATAGATGGGAAGCTGGCCGACCGAGCGCGGGAAACTGACGGGCAGCTTGCCCGCAGGGTTGTAATCACCAAAGAGAACATCAGCCGCGCCCGTGCCCGTCTCTTCTCCTAGATAGAAGCCTTCGAGGATGGCGGGAACGTGCTCGGCTATGTAGTTAATCGAGAGCGGGCCGCTGTTGATGAGAAAGACGATGGTCGGCTTGCCCGTTGCGAGCACGGCTTTGACCAAGTCATCCTGCCTGCCAACTAAATCGAGGCTGTCGCGGTCGCCCAAATGGTTGGGTGCCCAGCCCTCTTTGTTCGTATCTTCATTACCGCCAACGACCAGGATTGCCACGTCTGACTGCCTGGCAGTCTCGACCGCTTCACTGATGAGCTTCGCGTCTTCCGCAGGGTCGCTCAAGTGCGAGGTGTCGGCCCACCAATCGCCGCCTTCTTTCGTAATCTTGCAGCCTTCGGCGAAGTTAACCTTGACGCGCGAGCCGACTTTGTTCTTGATCCCTTCAAGAATGCTGACGCTTCGTCCCGGCGTCGGGTCGGTGTAGCCGCCGAGGTGTGCGCGGTCTGCATTGGGGCCGATGACGGCGATTGACTTCAAGCGGCTCCGGTCGAGCGGCAGCAGATTGTTTTCATTCTTCAGCAGCGTGATCGAGCGACGCGCGGCTTCAGCCGCAAGCTCACGATGAGCCTCAGAGTTTGTGACGCGGGCCGCGCGGTCGGGGTCAACGTAAGGATTCTCGAAGAGGCCGAGCAGAAATTTTGCGCGCAGGTTTCGCGCGACAGCCCTGTCAAGCGTTGCCTCAGAGACTTTGCCGTCACGAACCAGTTGCAAGAGAGTTTGGTAACAGTCAGGGTCTGGCAACTCCGCGTCCACACCCGCTTCAATCGCCAGACGCGCAGCCTCAGCCTTGTCGCCGGCGACGTGATGCAACTCCATCAACTGCGGGATGCCGTAATAATCGGAAGCGACGAGGCCGTCAAAGTTCCACTCCTGACGGAGCAGTTTTCCGAGCAGCCACTTATTCGCGTGCGACGGCACGCCGTCAATCTCATTGTAAGAGGCCATCACGCTCATGACGTGCGCCTCTTTGACAGCCGCCTCAAAGCTCGGCAGAAAATATTCGCGCAAGACTCTCTCGGAATAGTTCGAAGGCGCGATGTTCGTCCCGCCTTCGGGCTGGCCGTGCGCGGCAAAGTGTTTGGCAGTGGCGATGACGTGCTCTCCGTCCACGCCCGGCCCAGGCCCTTGGATGGCTTTGATGACGGCGACGCCCATGCGCGAGACCAGATATGGGTCTTCGCCGTAGGTCTCTTCGGTTCTGCCCCAGCGCGGCTCGCGCGCCAGGTCCAGGTTTGGCCCGAGCACGAAGTGGCTGCCGTGCGCGCGGGTTTCGAGCGCGGCGGCGGTGAAGATTTGAGAGACAAGGTCTGTGTCCCAACTGCTCGCGAGCGCAATCGGTGTCGGAAAGCTGGTGCCCTTCGGAGCCATCAGGCCGTGCAGAATCTCGTCATGAAAGATCGCCGGGATGCCAAGGCGCGTATGCTCGACCAGCCACTTCTGCACGGCGTTGGCAAATTGGGCAGCCTCGCGCGGGTCTTTGCGCTCGCGCTGACGCGCAATCTGGCCGATGCCGTACTTCATCACGACGCTGGCCTGCTCAGGCGAGAAGTCGCCGCGGTCTGTCGAAAAGTCTGTCTGCGGCTTGACCTGCGGTCGCGCTCCCCAGAGGCAAACAAGCTGCGCCACTTTCTCCTCCAGCGTCATGCGGCTCAAGAGATCGGCCACGCGCCGCTCGACAGGCAGGCGCGGGTTCTTGTAGTCGGGCGTTTTCTCCTGCACATGTCCCGCCGGAGTGAAGACGGTAATCGCCGTGAGCGTGGCGACGCAGAGCCACAGGGGCGTGCGCCGAATCTTGAAAGAGCGAAAGTTAGCCGTTAGTCTCATCGTCATCTCCACATTAATAGATAGTCTTTGAAAGCTCTGTTCACACCCGCGAGTTCATCACATCGCTGAAGTGCCCGCGAGGCGGCGAAGACGCTCGCTGACGTTCAGGAGCGCGCGCCCGTCGTGGTATGCGGCCTTCCAGATTCGAGCCTTGATGTAGCTCAAAGGCTTGCCGTCGCGCTCGACAGTGTCGAAGAGTCCGCCGAACTCTCGGTCCACGAGACGGTCTCTGATGAAAGCCCACTGGAGTTGAAAGTCTCTGAAGTAGCGATCTGTTTCGCGCCCGTACTTTTCGTGCATCAAGAGCAAGGCGTTAAGTCCTTCGACCTGCGCCCACCACTCTTTGCGCAGGTCCTCCGCACGGTCAATCGCTGTCCCCTCGCGATAGAAGCCGCCGTAGGTTTCATCCCAGCCGTAAGCGAGCGCATGGTCCACAAGCATCCTTCCGACGCGCGCCGTCTGCGCATCCGGGCTCCGGCCTAAACTTGCTGCCGCCTCTTGCATGAGGTACGCCGTTTCCACGTCATGCCCGTAAGAGTCGTGGCCGGGGATCGCGCGCCAGTCATTCGTGAAATAGAGATTCATCGCCCCCGGCGCGACCGTGATGCGGTCGCGGATAATCGCGAGCAGCTCTTCGAGACGAGCGCGCAGACGATTATCTTTCCAAACTTCATAAAGCTGTGTGAACGACTCAAGCAGATGCAGGTGAGTGTTCATGGACTTGTAGCCGAGCGGAAATCCGGCGACCGGCACGCCCTCGACCTGACCATCGCGTTGATCGCTGGCCTCCACGACTTTGCCTTCGCGCGTCAGCCACTCGAAGTATCCGCCGTTGCGATTGTCATGCGCATGCTCGTCAATCCAGATGAAGGCTTTGCGCGCCAGCGCGAGCGCCGCCGGGTCATGTGTTGCCTGATAAGCCGCCGCGACTCCATACAGACAGAAGCTCATCCCGTAAAGATGCTTGCCATCGGTGAAGCGCGGCGTGACATGTCCCACATCATCAAGACCCCAATAGAACCCGCCGTACTCTTTGTCCCACATGACATCGCTCAGGAATCGCAGGCCGTGCCGCACGATGGGAAGAAATTTTTCCTTCAATTCAGGACGACGCATCGCAACCTGAGCAGCGATCCACGTCATGCGCCCTTGAAAGACAGAGAACTTCCCCTCGCTCTCTCCTGGCTGCCACTCGCGCGTGAAGTCGGAATGGAATCCGCCGTTCTTCTCGTCAACGGTTCGCGGAAACCAGACGCCGAGCACCTCCTTGCGCAGCATCGTCTCGACTTCGTCCGCGAGTTTCAGATAAGCGTCTCGCGTCGGTTTGGCGAAAGTGGCCGACGCGGATTGACTCTCTTGCGCAAGACACGTGGTCGCACAAACGACGCCTAATGATAGAAACATAAACATCGCGAGCAAGCGCACGCGGCTTCTATGTTGACGCACGCGCTGCAACGTCATCGCAAACGTCCTCGCGCAGACTCATTCAGCAAATGGTCTGCGGCCAGAACAAGCAACATGTAATCGGTCGTCCCATTGCCAAGGACGTACTCCGTCTGCTGCCAGAGAAAAGGCCAGACCAGAAGTTCCGGGTAGTCTGGTCTGATGAGCGCCGTGCCTGAGCCAATGCCGCCGGGGATGTAAGACCAGTCCGCGCGATTGAATCCGTAGGCGGTCGTCAAGGAGCGCGCGCCGACGCCGGAAACGAACGAAGCGGTGTTCGGGCCCGGGTGACAACCCAACACGAAGTTCATGGCGTTGAGCATATAGTCTGTCGTGAAGATATCCGGGAAAGCCGTGTGCAAAAAATATTGCTCGACGCCGAACCTTTGAATGCCCCAGCCAGCGCCCCAGATGTTCGGCTCGTAAGGAACACCATAGGGCGTCTTCTTCCCCTGCTCGTCAATCCGCGCGCGATAAGCTTTCACCGCAGACCTGATTGCGTTCGTATAGTTTTGATCGTTGACCACGGGCAATGAACGACCCGCAATCCAACCCATCTGATCTATGTGCTGAGAAATCTCAGCGGTCTGGCCCACTAGAAAGTCCGCATATTTTTTATCTTTAGTGGCGAGCAACAGCTCAACCGCAAGCTCGACGCGCTGGAGCGGATTCTGCTCCTTCGTGCGCGCCCAAAGCTCTTGAGCAATTTGCAGGCAATCCCTTGAGAGCGGATCATCGAACCCTCTCAGAACTCTCGCGGCAGCCGCCAATCCTGCGGCGACGTGTAATTCTCTCCACGGATTCTCTTCCGTGAAAACAAGCCTATCGTCCGGCGCATCGGGCAAGCCTTCGCGCGTGACAGCACCTTTCGCCTGTCCTTTGTCAGAGATTTTGTTATCGGTGATGGTCGAAGCATCGCCGAGGTGAACGTACTGGCGGTTGGTCGGCTCGATGATGCCTCGATAAAGCCTCCCCAAAGATTTGTAGCCGCCGACGATTGATAAGGCTCCATGTTGAATCTGCTGTAGGATGTCCGGCTTGCCGTCGGGCTGGTGAATCTCGACGACGCGCGTCTGCTGGTCAATCGTCGTGTTGTCGTAATCAACATGGAAGGCTTCGTAAATGAGCGCCAGACCTTGAATCGTGTCGGACTGCGATTCAACGCGGAGGTCGAAGTCTCCGGCGTCGTGCCACCCGCCGCGATCAAGACCCGTGACGTGCTGGCCTGATTGATAGATCGTCAACGTCGAAGGGCCTTGCAGGTAACCGTCAAAGTGGTTGTAGTTCGTGGGCGCCATCTGCGCATCATCCAGGTGACACGCGCCGTGCCAGACGCGGTAACGGTCATTGACGCGCATGTGGCACATCTGGACCGGCAGAAAATATTCGAGCGTTGGTTGCCAGACGTTGCGCTTGTAAACGTCCGGGCCAATCTGAAAAGCCTCCGTTTGATAATCGCCATAACGAACGACGTACATGCCGGGCTTTTCGACGCGCGTGAAATCGAATTGATAGTAGTGATACCTTAAAAACTTGCCCCAATCTACGGGCTGGGCTTCCAACACTTTTTCGAAGCCGCCCTGCTCCGCAACGCGCAGGAGTGTGGCGGGCAGTCTTTTTTCGTCACGAACATCAGTTTCGATGACCGCGATTTTCTGTTGCTGCGGGTGATAGCCGACCTGCGAGACCTGCACTACGGGCTGAGACATCCAGCCCGGTACGGCGTGTGGCGAGACCAGCCACTCGACGGCATTTGTCGTTGCCCCTTGAGGCACCAGCGAGCGGACGACGAACCAGCCATTCGTATGTTTGGCGCGCCCGTCGATGAGTTGCAGCTCACCGCCCTGCAAATTTTCGATGACCATCGTTTGCCGCTCGGCTTCGGGCGCGACAGTCAACTTTTTTCCCACAGCCATCGGAGTGATTTGATACTCGCCCTCACTGTCGCGAAAGCCCGGACCATTGGCCTGTCTCGGGAAGATGCCGAACTGCTTGTCCATGTAATAGGATTTGCCAAAGAGGATGCCTGGAAACAGTTCCAGATTGAATCCGACCTTGCCGACCCATTCACTCGGCAGAGGCTTGTCCAAATCAACGATGATCTTGAAAGACGTGCCGACTGGTTTGATCTTGACCGTGTAGCCGAGATTGAGATTGGGATAGATAATCGGGTTGAAACCTTTTCGATCTTTCTCAGGGTCCGGGTATTCCATCCTGACACTGATCTCTTGCCGAGCGCGGTCAACCATTCTCTTGCCGACTCGTGGCACGGGCTGCCACTGACCGGGCGTCGGCTCTAACCGCAGGTCGCCGTTGGTGGCGACGCGCAGTCCATTCTGGATGATGCCCACTCCGCCCTGATGACTTTCGGGATAAAAATCATGGGCCAGCATGACGTTCAAGCCCGGCATCTCCAGATACTCGAGCTCGTTGATGACCAATCCTTGTTGAGCTTTCCCGACCTGCGCTCTCTGAAGAGGCGACGCCAGCTCGCTCAGAATGAAGCAGAGGATAACGAGGCCGGTCACGATGCTTTTCATGGTCTTGAGACTTTAACTTTGCGTTATCTGCCAAAGCCCACGCTTAAGGATTTCATCAGCGCGCTGAGAACTTGTAGATAGTCGTTGACCTGTAGGTCGCGCCGCGACGGAGAACTGTCGAAGGAAACTTGGGCTCGTTGGGAGAGTCCGGGAAATGCTGCGTTTCGAGCGCGAAGCCGTAATGCTGTTTGTATGGCTTGCCGCCTTTACCAGGCTTGGCCTCGGTCAAATAATTTCCCGTGTAAAGCTGTATGCCCGGCTCGGTCGTCCAGATTTCCATGACGCGCCCTGTCGTCGGCTCAGAGACTTCGGCCACGCGACGCAGCGAGCCCATGCGACCATCCAAGACCCAGTTGTGATCGTAGCCATTGCCGCGCTTTAGTTGCTCGTCCGCGTCGTTGATGCGCGCGCCGATGGCCGTCGGTTGCGTGAAATCAAACGGCGTCCCCTTCACGCTCTTCAACTCGCCTGTCGGAATCAAGGTGGCATCAACGGGCGTAAAGCGCGAGGCGTTGATCATCAACCTGTGATTCAGAATGTCGCCGTTGCCCGCCCCTGCCAGATTGAAATAGGAATGGTGCGTGAGATTGACTATCGTGTCCTTGTCGGTCGTCGCGCTGTAATCAATCCTCAACTCGTTCTGATCGGTCAAGGTGTAAACGACTCTGACCCGGAGATTGCCCGGATAGCCTTCCTCGCCGTCGTGGCTGAGATAGGTGAGTTCGAGCGCGTCACCCGCTCTGGTCTTCAAAGGCCTGGCGTCCCAGACAACTTTATCGAAGCCCTTGACGCCGCCATGCAAATGATTCTCGTTGTTGTTGGTGGCGAGCGTGTATTCGACTCCGTTCAGACGGAAGCGCCCGCGGGCGATGCGATTGCCGTAACGGCCTATGAGCGCGCCGAAGTATCCGGGATTGCCTTCCGTATAATCGCTCAAGTTGTCATAGCCGAGGACCACATCTTCGAGGCGATTGTTGCGGTCAGGCATTTTGAGGGAGACGAGGATGCCGCCATAGTTCGTAATCCGTGCCTCGACGCTGTGACGATTTGTGAGCGTGTAAAGGCTCACCTCTTTCCCGTCCACAGTCCCGAATCTTTCTACTTTCACAGTAGCCTTTCCTTTACCACCAAAGCCGCCAGCGAACAGCACGGTGAAGCACAGAAGGGAAAGAAATAATAGCCTGTTTGAGATCATTTTGACTGTCTCCAGAATTTTAGAAGACAACGCAAGCGCGCGCACGAATCGGCTCTAAAGCGCACGCCCAGTCTCGAATCTTCAAGGTTGTAGAAAGACTTTGTGTGCTTAACTTGCCCTGAGCGATACTTTGTTGCAAGGCCAGACAAAAGCGTTTCTATTATTTCTACAGTTTCTTGTCAAGCATTTTTAGTTGTGGTGGTAAAGAGAAAGATGTCCGCGGTCTGACTCCGGCGACATATCAGTAGCCCATTAGAACCGAAACGCCAATAAGCGACCAAGCCCGGAGGGGCGTCATATTGGATTGCCCTCTGGGGCTCAAGCTTAAGCCGTCAACACCGCCGCGAACTTGCTTGAGAGCACGAGACTCAGCGCCCCCATCAGACGCGGCGTCTCGCCTAAGGTTGAAGGGATGATGCGCGCGCCACGCAAGCCGCGACAGATGCTGTTCTTCTCGACGGCTCTTTTGACATTCCCGGCGATTAAAGGCCAGGCGCGGGCGATCTGCCCGCCGACGATGACCGCTTCAGGGCTGAGACCCTTGATGATATTCGAAATGCCGACGCCCAGGTAATGACCCGTCTCTTTGAGTGCCGCCTCGGCAGCCTCGTCTCCGTCCAGGGCATAGTCAACGAGCTGGACGAAACGCATCGAAGCGTTATCGCCGTTGCGACTGGAGAGCTTGGCGTAACGGGCGACCGCCGCGCGCTCTGAAGCAAAGGCTTCCCAACATTCGTGGCTCCCGGCGGCGCAGGCCGCAGGCGCATTCGAGCCGATGGTCATGTGGCCAAACTCGCCCGCGGCTCCGGCTTCGCCGTGATAGATCTGACCATCGAACACGATCCCCGTGCCGAGTCCTTCTTCGACTAAGACCATGACGAAGTCGCGCACCTCGCGGATTTCCGGACGACCGAACCAGAGCTCTGCCAGCGCCGCCGCATTGGCATCGTTATCAACCTTGACGGGCAGACCTGTCGCGGCCTTCAGCTTTTCCGCTATGTCCCAATCGCGCCACTTGAAATGAGGGATGAAGATCGCATTGCCCGTTTCCGGATCAACCAGACCGGGCAGACTGACGCCGATGGCCTCTATCTTCCTCTCTTTTTTGATGAGATTGCGTGTACACTCCAGTATCTTCTCAAAAGTCTTCTCGGCGCTCGGGTCTGTCGCAAATTGCTCTCTGTCCAGAACGCGGCCAGCGAGGTCGCTCGTCGCCAGGAAAGTCTTCTTCGTGCTCAGGTCAATTCCGACGGCGATTGGGCCAGCCGCGCGCAATTGCAAAAGGGTTGGCGGACGCCCGCCTGTGGATTCGCCTTCGATCTCGTCAATGAGCCCCTGGTCTTTCAGTTCGTCAACGATGAGCGAAACGGTCGAACGCTGCAACTCCGTTTCGTGCGAGATTTCAGCGCGCGAGATGGGCGCTCGCTCGCGCACGTAATTGAGCACGATCTGGCGATTGATATTGCGAATCGTGTCAGAGCGCGCAACACTGGCCTTTTTAAGATTTATGCGTCTCATCATCTCAGCTCACAACACGAACAGCCATCCTCTCGAAAATTTATGCAACCCACCGCAAAGCTTCCCGTCGCATCGTCAAAAAAGAACGGTAGTACAGCTACCCTGATCCGTCAACGATTTTGTTTTATCTTTGGACAATATATCCCTTGCCGATATTGGCATTGGCCTGGAAAGATTCTGGCCTGAAACCTGTAAGCCTCTGGGTAACCCTGGGCCCAGAGGAGGTCAGCAACCCAGCGCGGAGTGATGACTCTAACGAAATCTGGATTTACCCCCCAGAGTGAAGAGCCTGAAGAACTATTTAGCAGTCGCCGTTTTCGCTTGCGGCCACTGATCTTTCGGGACGTCTTTGTAAACGTCCTCCATCTTCTGATAGCCATCCTTGATGACAGTATCAACGATATTGTTCTTGTCAACAACGACCGGCTCAAGAAGGATTGAAGGCACATCTATCTTCCCGTTATTAACAGTCGTCGTCGTCTCAACTTTTTCATGACGTGCCAAGGCAACCGCCGCTTCGGCAGCGCGCCGCGCTAATTGCGAGACGGGCTTATAGACGGTCATGGACTGTGTGCCCGCGACGATGCGTTGGAGCGCGGCGAGGTCTGCGTCCTGCCCCGAGACCAAAACCTTGCCCGCGAGTTTCTGTTCTTCGAGAGCCTGGACCACACCACCAGCCGTGCCGTCGTTTGAGACGACGATGGCGGCGACGTTGTTGTTGGCCTGCGTGAGCGCGTTCTCAGTGTGACGCAAGGCTTCGCTCGCCAGCCAGTCGCGCGCCCACTGGTCCGCGACTATCTTAATGTCGCCGCGATCAATCGCGGGCTTCAGGATATCCATCTGCCCTTTGCGAAAGAGCGTCGCGTTGTTGTCGGTCGGCGCGCCGCCGATGAGCACGTAATTGCCTTTGGGCGCGCGGTCTAAGAGGTATTTAGCCTGGAGTTGTCCGACCTTCTCGTTGTCGAAAGAGATGTAGAGGTCCGGTTCACTGTTGCGGATCAATCGGTCGTAGGAGATGACGGGCACGTTCTGCCGCTTGGCCGAATCAACGATCGAGGCGGAGACCTCCGCGTTATGCGGAATGACGACCAGCACGTCTATCCCTTGAGTCAAAAGATTCTCGGCCTGTTGGGTCTGCACTTTGTCGTCGCCGTTAGCGGCCTGCACCAGAACTTCCGCGCCGAGCTCTTCGGCGCGTGCCTTGAAGATGTCGCGGTCGCGCTGCCAGCGCTCCTCTTTCAGCGTGTCCATCGAAATCCCTATGCGAATCTTGCCAGAGCGCGGCTTGCCGCTGTCACCTTTTTCAGGAGGCCCCTGGACACAGGCTCCTGCCAAAGCTGCAAAGAGGAGGGCGGCGGCGAAAACCAGGAGACGTATCTGTTTCATCATCTTCATAGACCCTTAGTCAAATTTTTTGGCATTCCGAGAGCATGAATGGGCAGAATACTTCACAAGACTTGCTTCGACCTAAGCGACTCCGAGCAGGATGTCCATCGTCAATTGATCGAGCCTCTCGTACTGCAATCCTTTCGCCGCCAGCGCGGCGCGATCGAACTCTTTGGCAAGCAGGCTCGCGTTCTTCTCTTTATCAAACTTACCGACAGCGAAACCGTTCTGATTGTTCTCGCCGATCTCGGCGAGCAACGCTTTGATTTCAGGATGAGCGCCCCACTCTTTGGCCTTCTCTTTCAAGATTAAATAGGTGCGCATTGAGCCTCGCGCAAACTCTTTGACGCCTTCGTAATCTTCTGTGCGATAGGCGTGTGAGTCGAAGTGGCGCGGACCATCATAGCCAACATCTTCGAGAAACTTCACCAGCCAGAAGGCAGTCTTCGGGTTGGCCGAGCCGAAGCGCAAATCCTGATCGTAGCGTCCGGGCACCTGATCGTTGAGGTCTATGTGAAAAAGTTTCCCGGCCTCCCAGGCCTGTGCGACAGAGTGCGTCATGTTCAGCCCGGGCATCTGTTCGTGCGCGACTTCGGGGTTGACGCCGACCAACTCTGGATGATCGAGCGTCGTGATGAAAGCGAGGTACGCGCCCGTGGTCGGCATGTAGATGTCCGCGCGCGGCTCGTTGGGTTTGGCTTCGAGCGCGAAGCGATAGCCGTAATTTTGCGAGGTCGAATATTCGCACAAATAGTTCAAGGCTTCGCGAAGGCGTTTGATGGCTTCATCAGGACGACGGCAGGCATCCGTCTCTGTGCCCTCGCGCCCGCCCCAAAGGACGAAAATTTTCGCGCCGAACTCCGCGCCCAAATCCATCGCGCGACAGGTCTTCTGGATGGAGTATGCGCGCACCGCAGGGTCATTCGCGGTAAACGCTCCGTCACGAAAGACCGGATCGTAAAAGAGATTGACGGTCGCCATCGGAACCTTCAGGCCGGTCTCTTCACAGACGTTGCGGAACTCGCGAACTATCTTGTCGCGCTGCTGCGCGCTCGCATCAATCGGCACCAGGTCGTTGTCGTGAAAGTTGACGCCGTAGGCTCCAACCTCAGCCAACATTCGCACGGCTTCGACAGGCGGCAGCGTAGGCCGCACGGCATCGCCAAAGGGATCGCGCCCGCGATTTCCAACAGTCCATAATCCGAAGGTGAACTTGTGCTCTGGACGCGGCGTGTACTTATTGTCTGCCATCAGTCAACTCCTCCTCTGTGAGCGAATGTTTTAGATTCTCTGCAACTCTGTAATGCCGGAAATGTAGTATACTGGACTTTGTTTGATGACCCATCAAAACTATAGTTCGAGAGATTAAGCCCAAGCTTATAATCCGTCAAGAACAAACTCGCGGATTGTTCTATCAGAATAAGTTGCCAAAATTATCATGATAATTTATCTCTGAGTCTGATCGGTTGATATGATGCTTCGCTTAGATAACGCCTGGAAAATCTGGAAGCAGCTGCGCACGCTGAATCTCTTCCGCCTAACAAGCTCCTGGAACGGCCCCCGCTTCCACAGACTTCTCTGCACTATTCTCTTTCTTTCTCTCTTGAGCGTTAGTGCGGAGGCGCAAAAGTGGCATTTAGTCTGGAGCGACGAGTTTAACGGCGCGACCGGCGCGCGAGTTGATGCGCGCAAGTGGACGGCAGAGGTCGGAGGCCGCGGCTGGGGCAACAAAGAACTCGAATACTATACCGACAGCGCGAAGAATGCGCACCTTGATGGTCACGGCTCGTTAATTATCAAGGCCATTGAAGAGTCGCTCGGGCCTGAGTTCAAATGCTGGTATGGCCCATGTCGTTACACTTCCGCGCGCCTCATGACCAAGAAAAAGTTCGCGCAGGCCTACGGACGTTTCGAGGCGCGCATCAGGATTCCTTACGGGCAAGGCATCTGGCCGGCCTTCTGGATGCTCGGAGACGATATAGATCAAGTCGGCTGGCCCACCTGCGGCGAGATAGACATCATGGAGAACATCGGGCGCGAGCCGAGCCTGGTGCACGGGACGATTCACGGGCCGGGCTATAACGGCGCGAAAGGCATCGGCGCGCCCTTCGCCTTGAAGGGTGGCAAGCGTTTCGCGGACGACTATCATCTCTTCGCCGTCGAATGGGAGCCGCAGGCCATACGCTTTTATGTTGATGGACAGCTTTACGCGACGCGAACGCCCTCGGAAATTCCGAAGGATGCAAAGTGGGTTTACGATCATCCTTTTTTCATCATCCTGAATCTGGCCGTCGGCGGAGCGTGGCCGGGCGATCCTGATGCGACGAGCACTTTTCCGCAAACGATGCTCGTTGACTACGTGCGCGTCTATCAGCGCGAGAAGAAATGAGACACAGAGGCACCGCAGACACAGAGAAGAAGATATGGGATGAGAAATTCGAAATCTCAAATCTGCTCTCTGAAATCTTTCCTGCTCTCTCTGTGTCTCTGCGCCTCTGTGGCTATTTAAGTTTTTCTGAAACTCTCGGAGAGGAAGCAAGATGAACTTTCTAGGGATAGATGTTGGGACGGGGGGGTCGCGCGCCGTGCTGGTTGATGTGACGGGGCGCATCATCGCCTCGACCACTGTCGAGCATGCGCCGTTCGCTTCGCCTCAGGTGGGATGGGCGGAGCAGGACGCGCAAGATTGGTGGCGAGCTTCCGCCGCAGCCGTGCGAGCGCTCCTCGCCCAGGGTAACGTGCGTGCGGAAGAGATCGGCGCGATCGGCTTCTCAGGCCAGATGCATGGCGCAGTTCTTTTAGACAAACGCGATGAGCCTTTGCGCCCTTCGATCATCTGGTGCGACCAGCGCACCGAAGTACAGTGCCGCGCCTTGACTGAAAAAGTTGGCGCAGGTCGCCTCATCGAATTGACCTGCAACCCGGCGCTGACTAATTTCACGCTCACGAAAATGTTGTGGGTGCGCGAGCATGAACCAGACGTGTGGAAACAGGTGCGCACAGTCCTTCTGCCGAAAGATTACGTGCGGCTCAGGCTCACGGGTGACCGCGCCACTGATGTCGCGGATGCTTCAGGCACGCTCCTCTTCGATGTCGCGGGACGCCGTTGGTCGAAAGAGATGCTGGATGCTGCTGCGCTTGATGAGAGCCTGTTGCCGCGCGCCTTTGAATCGCCCGAAGTGACGGGCAGCGTCTCAGTTGAAGGCGCAGCGGCAACAGGCTTGCTCGCCGGAACTCCGGTCGTCGCGGGTGCGGGCGATCAAGCTGCGGGCGCAGTCGGCGTCGGCGTCGTGCGCCCGGGCACTGTCAGCGCGACCATCGGCACATCTGGCGTCGTCTTCGCCGTCACTGACCGTCCATCGCTCGACGCGGGCGGGCGCGTGCATACTTTCTGTCACGCCATCCCCGGACGCTGGCACGTCATGGGCGTCACGCAGGCCGCAGGACTTTCCCTGCGTTGGTTTCGAGATCAATTCGGGGCTGGCCCAGAGGACGGGCGCGACCCGTACGAGCGATTGATGGATGAAGCAGCAAGGGTTCCGGCGGGCGCAGACGGCGCGCTCTGGACTCCGTACCTGATGGGCGAACGCACGCCGCACCTGGACCCGTCGGCGCGCGCGGCTCTCGTCGGCTTGACGGCGAGCCACACACGCGCACACGTCGTCCGCGCCATCCTTGAAGGCGTGGCTTTCAGCCTGCGCGATACCTTCGAGATATTCAAAGAGATGAGTGTTCCGGTCGAGACTGTGAGACTCGGCGGAGGCGGCGCGCGCTCAGGCGTGTGGCGACAGATACAGGCGGATGTGTACGGTCGCACGGTTGAGACCGTCGAAGCCGAAGAGGGCGCGGCCTATGGCGCGGCCATTCTGGCGGGCGTCGGCGGCGGCGCGTGGGACTCCGTTGATGCCGCGTGCGAGCGGGTCGTCCGCGTCAAGTCCCAACTCGCTGCCGAACCTTCAACAGTTGAATTGATGAACAGGCAATATCAGAAGTATCGCGCCCTCTATCCGGCCTTGCGTGCCATCTCAGACGGCACCGTGTGAGTTTGTTGTAGTCCTAGACAAAAGTCAGTCTTCCCATTATCATGGGCGGTCAGATTTAGATAATTGAACAGGCCGCTGAAAACTGTCACCCTCACTGAAGGTGATTGAAAGTTATTACTGAGTCCTAGTCCTGCCTCGCCCAGCTAGAATTTTTCCCCCAAGGAAAGGTGCTAGAAAAGGTGCAATGGCTCAAGACTCTGTAGCCCAGAAGGCAGACGACCGGTATCTATGCTCGTGGTGTGGAATCGAACTCAGGCCGGAGAGCAGCATTGGCGACTCAGTTTGCAGGCGCTGTTACCAGCTTCTGACGAATGCGGGTGTGTCTGAGGAAGAAATTTTTAGCAGCAAGACTGAACCGAAAGAATGCGGAGCATAGTTTCTTAAAAGCAGTCTCATAAGTTATCTTTGGGTCTTGAGAATGAGACAACTGAGAAACCACCGCATCTACCGGCTCCCCTACGTTGAGCGCAGCCTTTACCTAGTTTCCACAACTGATGGGACATTCCTTTTGTATGACTGTGAGTTAGGCAGCCGCGTCCCCCCGCGCTTCGAGATCACGAATGACGCACGGATCATCAACTGGCACGGGGAAGACACGGGCTGGACGGTTGACGATTTAATTGACACAGGAGAGACCTTCTCTCCTTAAAGAGTGCCGGCCTCATCGAGGCTGCGCCCCTTCAGCATCGCTTTAACCTTTGTTCTCAAAGTAAAGTTAGAATCCACTCCTTCAATGTCAAAACATAAGAGACTGATGATGTTCAGGAACTCGCTCATGATACTAGCCCTGCTGTGGCTCGTGCCTCACGGCGCTCATTCTCAACAGATGCGCGGAGCAAATGCTCCTGCGAAGATCAGAATCGGATTGGAAAGCGGTTGGCATTTCCGCGAGGTCGGCAAAGAGGACTGGCATCCGGCGACCGTGCCCGGCTGTGTCCACACAGACCTGCTCAATGACAAGCTGATTGAAGACCCCTTCTACCGTGACAACGAACAGAAGTTGCAATGGATTGGCAAGACGGATTGGGAATATCAGACGACCTTCTCGGTCACACCCGCTCTGCTTAATCACAACCATCTCGAACTGGTCTTCGAAGGGCTTGATACATATGCCAACGTTTTTCTCAACGACACGCCTCTGCTCTCCGCCGACAACATGTTTCGTACCTGGCGCGTGGACGCACGGCGCGTGCTTCATGCTGGCACGAATACCTTGCGCATACGCTTTCGCTCGCCCATCACAGAAGTTCTCCCCCTGATGGCGAAAATAAATTATCAACTGCCATCACCAAACGATCAGGGCGAAAAGACGTATCCTTACACGCGCAAGGCCGCGTACCATTTCGGCTGGGACTGGGGGCCGCGCTTCGTCACGAGCGGCATCTGGAAACCTCTCTATATCGAAGCGTGGGATGACGCGCGCATTGAAGACCTGCACATCTTGCAGAAACAGATCACGAGCGCTGCCGCAAGTCTGACGGCTGACCTTGAAATCGTCTCTGATTCAAGCGTGGAGGCGACCGTTGTCATTGATAACCTGACGAGTAAAACAGTCGCGGCGCAAAGCAAGATTAAGCTGAGCGCGGGCGCGAATCACATTCCTTTAGATTTCGTCATTCAACATCCGTCGCTCTGGTGGCCCAATGGTCTCGGGCCGCAAAACCTCTATAGCTTCAGGGCGCGTCTTCTTGTGAACGGCAAATTGAGCGACACGGCCTCCACGCGCACGGGCTTGCGCTCGCTAGAGCTGCGGCAACAGGCGGACAAGGAAGGAAAGAGTTTCGAGTTCATCATCAACGGCGTACCCGTCTTCGCCAAGGGCGGCAACTGGATTCCGGCGGACAGTTTTACAACACGCATCACGAAAGAGAAATATCGTTACCTCCTCCAGTCTGTGCGCGATTCAAATATGAATATGCTGCGGGTCTGGGGCGGCGGCATCTACGAATCAAACGAGTTCTACGACCTCTGCGATGAGATGGGAATCCTCGTCTGGCAGGACTTTATGTTCGCGTGCAGCATGTATCCGGGCGACCAGCATTTTTTGGACAACGTGCGCGCCGAAGCGGTTGATAACGTCAAGCGTCTCCGGAATCATCCGAGCATAGTCATCTGGGTCGGCAACAACGAGGTTGACACGGCCTGGCGCAACTGGGGCTGGCGCAAAAATCTGCCCGCCTCGCTCTGGGATGATTACAAAAAAATCTTTCATGGCGTCCTGCCGGAAGTTTGCGCCGCGCTCGACCCGTCGCGGCCTTACTGGCCCAGCTCTCCCTTCGGCGGCATGGAGGGTGATCCCGACTCGCTCAAGAGCGGCGACATGCACTACTGGCAGGTCTGGCACGCCGCCGAGCCGTTCTCGGTTTACGAAAAACAACACCCTCGCTTCATGAGCGAGTACGGATTTCAATCCTTCCCGCAGCTCGAATCGGTTGACCAATACACGCAGCCCTCGGACAGAGACATCCAGTCGCCTGTGATGATGGCGCATCAAAAACACCCGCGCGGCAATCAACTGATCCGCGAGTACATGCTGCGCGAGTATCCACAGCCGAAAGATTTCGAATCGTTCCTCTACGCGAGCCAGGTCCTACAGGCCGAGGGCATCAAGATCGGCGCAGAGCATTTCCGGCGCATCATGCCGCTCAACATGGGTTCGCTCTACTGGCAGATTGACGACTGCTGGCCGGTCGCCTCATGGTCGAGTATTGATTACTACGGACGCTGGAAGGCTCTGCAATATTACGCGCGCAGATTCTACAGCGACCTGCTCATCAGCCCTTTCGTCGAGAATGGCGACATGAATTTCTACATCGTTTCGGACCGGATGAAAGAGACTGCAGCGCAGGTCAACATCAGCCTTCTGGACTTTGACGGACATGTCCTGACCACTACGAGCAAGAACATCGCGGTCGCGCCGCTGGCGAGCAAATCTTATCTGAGCATTCCCGTCAGCAAATTGTTAGAGGGAAGAGATAAAAAGAGCGTGATGGTCTCCTGTGAACTATTGGTGAACGGAAAGACTGCCTCAAGAAACGAGTATTTCTTTGAGCCCTTCAAGAATCTCAACCTGCCCGCGCCGCAGATTACCTCAGACGTTGTGCCGACGCGCGGGGGCTTTAAAATCGCTCTCACCTCCGACAAGTTTGCGAAAGCCGTCTATCTCTCTTTGCCGAATGCGGACGGATTCTTCTCAGACAACTATTTCGATCTGCTGCCGGGACAGAAAATGGAAGTTGAGTTTCACACGCGCGCTTCTTTGACGTTGAATGATTTTCGCAATCGGCTCAAAGTGCGCTCACTGCGAGATGCTTTTTAGAGCAGTATATTGAGAAGCGAGATGAGCGCACGGGGTCAGTACCGCCTGCGGTAGCGGGCGGGTCGGAGAGACATAAGACACTTCGCTTTCGCAGGTAGTATTGAGATGAGCGCTTTGTTAAGAGCTACATCTTATCGCACGCCCTGTAGGGAATCTCCTACCCGCCCAGCTTAAGCAGGCGGTACTGACTCATCGGCTACAGTCAATTGCAACTGGCTAGATATCGAACTAGCGTTTTTCTTCAACATTTCTCATGCTGCCAGGCGATTTTGTTAATTTACCGAGAGGTTTTGCCAGTTTACAAAGTTGCTTTGTCAGTTAACAAATCCCTTTTCCCGGTTAACAGATACTATCTGTCAGTTAACAAGTACTATTTGTCAGCTAACAAAGGGTATTTGTTAACTGACAAAGCGACAAAGCAAACTGACTCTGATTCTCTCTCACCTGACAGAGAAGCGCTGCTAGTTGACTGAAGGATTCAGGCAGTTAGCGAAGCTACAATGTTGGTTAACTGAACTCCTCAATCAACTGACTGTGCCTCAAAGCCAGTTGACAAAGCCACGAAACAGGCCGCTTCTGATTCACAGCAAGCAAGTCTCGCCGCTCTATTAATCTGCTTCAAGAACAGGTTAGCTTTCTCAATGGAGAAAAAAGGGATGGTTTAGACGGAACAATGCCCGAGTTAAAGCCCGAAGGCTATGACATTGATACCTTAGCTTTAACCCGGAGCGACTCTTATTGAGAGTATCTTTTTATCGCTCATGGGCCAGACGCGGTCTCTTTTAAAACTGAACTAATTCCGATTCTTGTCAATCATCTCGACGAGAGCTTCGGGCGCGGACCACTGCGCGTTATGGTCTGCGGTTAATTGAAGCACAGGCCAGTTGCGCGCCCTGGCGCGTGCGGCCTGCGAGGCGAAGTCGTCGTCTTCGGGCTTCTTCCCTGCTTCGACCGTCAGGATGTAGGTCGCAGGGATTGCGCGCGCCGCTTTGTTCTTGAGGGCAATCGGTTCTGTGAATGTCTTCAAGGATTGCGGCACGTCGTGCGGCGGCGGCTGGTCCGGCTTGACCCAGGGCGGCACGATGTAGTCGCCTTTGGTCATCGGCTTGATCCAGGCCGCGCGCTCGCCTTCTATGCTGACGACGCTCTCGCCGTCTTCTGGGACGAAGGCGTCAACGTAGATGAGACGCTTGATGCGCTCCGGCACGCGATCCGCCACGCCCGTGATGACCATGCCGCCGTAGCTGTGGCCCACGAGGATGACATCATGCAGGTCTTCAAACAGAATCATGTTCACGACATCGTTGATGTGCGTCGTCAGGCCCACGTCCGGCGAAGCCAGATGCACGCGCTCGCCTAAACCTGTGAGCGTCGGACGATAGACGTTGTAGCCTTTGTCTCTGAGCAACTCGCCGACGTGACGAAATCCCCACGCGCCGCCCCAGGCTCCGTGAACGATGACGATTGTCGGCTTCGCTGGAGGCGTATTGGCCTTCGGCGTTTGTCCCTGCGCGGCCTCTGCCCATAACAAGAGAGCCAGTAAGCCGAGGACCAGAAATCTTTTTCCTGTGAACATAAATCGTAATCGCTCCTCACTCCTCGCAAGCCATCAAAGCTTTCAAATGTTTCGGCGGTATTGACCTTGGAAGAAACTTGTCGTAAAAGTGATTCGACTTTTGTAAGGGTACTGTACAAAAGCTGCACCACTTCTATCAAGAATAATCGAACACTGACGCGCGCCCTTCATTCGCTTGATCGTTCGGGACTGAAGGCGGGCGGTCGAACGCCTGTCTGCTGAAACGGAGACTACATGCGACTTGGAACCTTGGACATCACGATCCTCGTCCTCTATTTCGTCGCCATGATCGGCGTCGGCGTCCAGGTCACGCGCCGCGCTTCGAAGAATCTGGACTCCTACTTTCTAGGCGGCAAGACCATGCCCTGGTGGCTGCTGGGTATCTCGAATGCCTCGGCCATGTGGGACATCACGGGGACGATGTGGCTCGTGACGATTCTCCTGGTCTATGGGATGAAGGCCGTCTTCCTGCCCTGGCTCTGGCCTGTCTTCAATCAGGTCTTCGACGCCGTCTATCTCTCGAAATGGATTCGCCGCTCGAACGCGCGCACCGGCGCCGAGTGGATAACGACACGCTTCGGCAAGGGACGCGGCGGCGAACTCGCGCGCGCCGTCATCGTCCTCTTCGCGCTCGTCTCGGTCATCGCCTTCATCAGCTACGACTTTGAGGGGATGGGCAAGTTCTGCAAAGTTTTCCTGCCCTGGGATTTTTCACCCAACACTTATGCCGTCATCATCATGAGCATCACGGCCATCTACGTCGTGCTCGGCGGGATGTTGAGCGTGGTCCTGACTGACTTCGCGCAGTTTGTCCTGATGGCTCTGACGAGCGTCGTCATCGGCGTCATCGCCATGAACAATGTGAGCACGGCGACCATCGCGCAGGTGACGCCCGCAGGCTGGCACGACCTTTTCGGTTTCAACCTTGCTCTCGACTGGAGCGGAATCTTTCCAGCCCTCAACGGCAAGATCGCCGAGGATGGGATGGCGACGATGTTCGGCTTCTTCTTCTTCGTGATGGTCTCAAAAGGCGTGCTGGTCAGCATGGCTGGCTCAGCCCCTAACTATGACATGCAGAGAATACTCGCCGCGAAGAACCCGCGTGAGGCGAGTTTGATGAGCGCGATTGTTTCCGTTGCCCTGGTCGCGCGCTGGGTTCTGATCGGCGGCATCACCTTGATTGCGCTGGTCTCTCTTAAAAGCATTTTCGCCACCGGGGGCAAACCTGACTTTGAGCTGGTGCTGCCTTACGTCATCAACAACTTTCTCCCGGCAGGGTTAACGGGAATTATGCTGGCCGGGCTATTGTCAGCCTTCATGTCAACTTTCAGCGCGACCGTCAATGCGGGCGCGGCATATCTGGTCAACGACCTCTACAAGCGTTACCTTAACCCTGACGCAGAGAATCGGACGTTGATTCGTACAAGCTATCTAGCATCCGTTGTGATTCTCGCCGTGGGCATGACCGTCGGCTTCTACATCTCTTCAATCAACAACATCACGCAGTGGATCGTCAGCGGGCTGTTCGGCGGTTACACGGCGGCGAACGTTTTGAAATGGTACTGGTGGCGACTTAATGGACACGGCTACTTCTGGGGCATGCTGGTCGGCATCGTCTCGGCTATAGTGATCCCCCTTAAGATCGCGCCGAACGTGCAGACGCTTTACCTCTTTCCGTTCATCCTGCTGGTCTCCGCGATCGCGTCAATCATGGGAAGCCTTTTGACGAAACCGACCGACGAAGAGACCTTGAAAAAATTCTATCGTAACGTGCGCCCGTGGGGTTTCTGGCGTCCGGTCCACGCGATGGTCCTGAAGGATGACCCGACCATCGAGCCGAACCGGGACGCGTCGCGCGATCTGACGAACTGCGGAGTCGGCATCATCTGGCAGCTGACGCTCGTGGTGATTCCACTCTATGTTGTCTTCCGCGATGTGAAAGGAACAGCGATCTCGCTCTTTGTGCTGGCTGTGACAACCGTCTTCCTGAAAAAATTCTGGTACGACCGGCTTGAAACCGGAGAAGGAAGAACAGACGAAGATAAGGGCGAGCTAGTGCTGTCGCCGGAGGTCGCAGAATCTGCTTGACGAAAGGTACGGTCAGTACCTTTCGATTGCGGAATGCGGATTTCGGATTGCGGATTTGAAAAGCGGAGTTCTTCAATCCGCAATCGAAAGGTACTGACCCGTATAAGAGAGAGTCAATAACATGGTCTGGGAAGAGCGTTGGCATCCGTTGCGCGAAGAGTGGGTGATTGTGGCGGCGCACCGTCAGAATCGTCCCTGGAGCGGCAGTACCGTGCAGCATGAAGAGAAACAGTTGCCGGAGTACGTTGCGGACTGTTACCTCTGTCCCGGAAACGCGCGCGTCAGCGGCCAGGTCAATCCTGTTTATGCGCAGACCTTCGTCTTCGATAATGACCACCCGTGCGTCTCTTTGAAAGCCCCTGTTGAATTAGAGGTGCCGAAGGGAATTTACCGCAATCGCCCGGCGCAGGGAATCGCGCGCGTGGTTTGCTACAGCCCGCAGCATAATCTCACGCTCGGCGAGCTCGAGCCCGGCGAGATTGAGAACCTGTTGCGCGTCTGGCAGGAGCAATACAGAGACTTAAGCTCCAGGCCGGAGATTAATCACGTGCTCATTTTTGAGAACAAAGGCGAAGCTGTCGGCGTCTCGAACCCGCACCCGCATTGCCAGATTTACGCGACCAACTTCGTCTTCAAGTTCATCGAGACCGAAGCGCGTGTTGGGCAAGATTATTTGCAGCAAGAGGGGCGCGTGCTCTTTCAGGATATTTTACAAGCGGAGCGCGCGGACGGGCGGCGCATCATCGCGGAGAACGATTCGGCCATCGCCTTCATCCCGTATTTCGCGCGCTACGCTTACGAAGTCTTCGTCGCGCCGAAAGAGACGCACGCGAGCATCAGCGAGCTTTCCGATAGAGAACTGCGCGACTTCTCGGAAGTTCTCAAGAAAGTACTGGTCAAGTTCGACAACCTGTGGCGCATGCCCTTCCCTTACGTGATGCCTCTGCATCAGGCTCCGACGGATGGCGGCGACTATAGTGGCTTTCACTTTCATATAGAATTTCACCCGCCGCTCAGAAAGCCGGACCTGTTAAAGTATCTCGCGGGCCCGGAGATCGGCGGCGGCAATTTTTTGAGCGACACTTCGCCCGAAGAGAAGGCCGCAGAGTTGCGCGCGCAATCGGACGTTCACTACAAGCACGCCCCCGAGGTGGAGACGCAATGAGCGGCGCGAGCGACACACAAGAAATGCTCGCGGGCGATATGCAAGAGATGCTCGCGCGTGTCCGCCGCATCCACGAGCGCGTCCGCGATGCTGTCATCGCAGAGTGCGAGCGCGCAGATGTCGAGCAGCTCGCGATGGTCGCCGATGATGAATCCTCCGGTGACACGATCTACGCAGTTGATCGCGTCAGCGAAGAGTTGCTCATCGAACTGTTTGAAAGCGAGATTGCGAAGAGCGCACCGCTGCTCCTCATCGCTGAAGGAATCGAAGGCGGGCGCGTGATGTTGCCGCGCGAGGCGCTTGAGGCGGACGCCGTCTGGCGCATCATCGTGGACCCGATTGACGGCACGCGCGAGCTGATGTACCAGAAGCGCAGCGCTTGGGTCTTGACCGGAGTGGCCAGAAATCGCGGCGACGCGACCAACTTGCAGGACATTGTGCTGGCAGTGCAGACTGAGATCCCTCTGGTCAAGCAGCACTTAAGCGACTCGCTCTGGGCCGTGCGCGGCGAGGGCGCGCACGCTGAACGCGTCAATCGTTTGACGGGCGCGCGTCGTCCGCTCTCTCTACGCCCATCGCGCTCGGCGACCATTCGGCACGGCTTCGCGATGATCGCGCGTTTCTTTCCAGGCGCGCGCGACGAGTTGGCTGCGATTGATGAAGAGATTGTGCAGGGCGCGCTGGGGCCGGTCGAAGAGGGCAAAGCACACTGCTTCGAGGATCAGTATCTTTCATCCGCAGGCCAGCTTTACGAGCTGATGATGGGGCACGACCGTTTCGTCGCCGACCTGCGCCCTTTGATTGAAACTCTGCTCAAGAAACGCGGCCTCGCTCTTGGCATCTGTTGCCATCCTTACGATGTCTGTACGGAGCTGATCGCGCGCGAGGCCGGCGTTCATGTGACGGACGAGCATGGCGCGCTGCTCAAAGCATTGCTCAGCGTCGAGCCGGATGTGACGTGGGTCGGCTACGCCAACGAGCAGATTCGCCATGAGATCGAGCCACGGCTCCGCGAGGCTTTGCGAAAGCGCGGACTCTGTAAAGCGCGGACTCTGTGATGACTAAGAAATTTAGGATAGACGAAGGGAATGCGGGCAAGCATGCCGCAGACTAATTTCGAGATCGTTCGCGGTAGTCTTCATCAGACGCCGGATGTTGAAGCGTTCATCGAGACCTTGACTGCGCTCGGCGATAATCCTGCGCCGCAGGCGCGAACGCTCTTTGACTCGGACAGAGAGCTCACGGTCGCGCGCGCTCCCGGCAGACTGGACGTGATGGGCGGCATCGCCGATTACTCGGGCTCGCTCGTCCTCGAACTGCCCATCGCCGAAGCGACTTTCGTCGCTCTACAAAAAGATGAAGAGCGCGCTCTTCGCATTCTGACGCTGACGGGCGATACTATTGCTCGCGATAACTATTTCGAGATGCCGCTCGCGGACTTTGAGCACAATGATAATGAAGCAATCGAGTACGAGAAGGCGCGCGAGTATTTTACGGCAGATGAGAAGCGGCATTGGGCGGCTTATGTGGCTGGTGTCCTTTTGGTCCTGATGTGCGAGCGCGGCGTGCGCTTTTCTGAAGGCGCGCGGATTCTCGTCTCGTCGCGCGTGCCCTTAGGCAAAGGCGTGAGCTCAAGCGCCGCGCTCGAAGTTGCGACGATGAGCGCGGTCGCCGCCGCCTTTGGGATTGAGATAACGGCGCGCGAATTGGCACAGCTTTGCCAGCGCGTCGAGAATCTGGTCGTCGGCGCTCCCTGCGGCGTGATGGATCAGATGACGAGCGCGTGTGGCGAAGAGAATCAACTACTCGCGCTTCTGTGCCAGCCCGCGGAGTTGCTGGGAACGATTCCGATACCTGACGAGCTGAGGTTTTGGGGACTGGATTCGGGCGTGCGCCATTCGGTGGGCGCGGGCGATTACGGCTCAGTGCGAGTGGGCGCGTTCATGGGCTATCGCATCATCGCAGACCGCGCGGGCTTACCCGTCAAACAAACAGGTGAGACCGTTGCGATTAGTGACGAGCGCTGGCGCGGGTTTTTATCGAACGTCTCGCCGACAGAGTTTGAAGAGCGATTCGCGGCACATTTGCCAGAGAAAATCTCTGGCGATGAATTCATCGCGCGCTATGGGGGCACGACCGACGCGGTGACGCGCATTGAACGGACGCGCTCTTACCGCGTGCGCGTCGCGGCGGCCCACGCCGTCTATGAGAATTTTCGCGTCCGCACTTTTGCAGAAAATCTGCGCGCCGAGCTGAAAGAGAAGAGCGAGCTCAGGCGCGCGCTCCTGGGCGAATTGATGTATCAATCGCACGCGAGCTATTCGACTTGCGGCCTTGGTTCTGCCGGAACGGACTTACTCGTCGAGCTTGTCAGGAATGAAGGAATGGGGCGCGGACTCTACGGCGCGAAGATCACGGGGGGCGGCAGCGGCGGGACGGTCGCCGTGCTCGGGCTGCGAGACGCCGGACCAGTGATTGAGGAAGTCGCGCGTCTTTATCAGGAGCGCACGGGGCGCGCGCCTTACGTCTTCAGCGGCTCGTCACCCGGCAGCGCGGCCTTCGGACATTTAAGATTGCAACGCACTAAAATTTAAAAGGAGAAGAGATGAAAAATTTATTTCGCAACGCGTTTGTCTGCGCGTGCCTGCTGTTGATGATTGCGTGTACGCGCGGCGGTGGTGGAGGTGGCGGCGCGGGCGGCGGCTCGGCGAAAAGATTTGCTTTCGTCACGAACAACGCTTCGGACTTCTGGACCTACGCGCGCAAAGGAACTGAGAAGGCGGACGCGGAGTTGGATGATGTGACGGTCGAGTTCAAGATTCCGAGCAACGGTAGCGCTGACGAGCAGCGGCGCATCATTGACGACCTGATGGCAAAAGGCATTGACGGCATCGCCATCAGCCCAAACGACCCGGATAACCAGACGCAGTTCATTAACGACACGGCGAAGAAGACTCTGGTCGTCACACAAGACTCGGACGCGCCCAAGAGCGACCGCGCCTTTTACATCGGAACCGACAACGTCGCCGCCGGACGCCAGGCCGGGGGCTTGATTAAAGAGGCTCTGCCGCAGGGCGGCAAAATCATGCTCTTTGTCGGCAAGCTCGACGCGCGCAACGCGCAGGAACGCTTGCAGGGAATCAAAGAAGCTTTGCAAGGCTCGAACATCGAGATCATTGATGTCAGAACGGACGACACGGAGCGCGTGCGCGCCAAGGCGAACGTGGCCGACACGCTCGTGCGTTACCCGGACATCGCCGCGCTCGTCGGCCTCTGGAGCTACAACGGCCCGGCCATCGTCAACGCCGTCAAAGAAGCGAACAAGACCGGGCAAGTGAAGATCATCGCCTTTGACGAAGAGGACGAAACGCTCGCGGGCATTAAGGACGGCTCGATCTATGCGACCGTCGTCCAGCAGCCTTTCGAGTTCGGCTATCAAGCCATCAAGCTGATGCATCAATATTTGCAAGGCGACAAGTCCGCCATTCCGCCGAGCAAACAGATTTTCGTCCCGACCTTGACCATCAAGAAGGACAACGTTGACGAGTTCATCAAGAAGATCAATCAGCTGCGCGGACGGAGCTAACATGATTTCGGAATGCGGATTTCGGAATGCGGATTTGAAGAACCTTCGATCCGCTTTCCAATCCGCAATCCGAAATCCGCATTCCGAGATTGGCAAATGACTTTTCCTATTCTCCAAATGCGCGGCATCGAGAAACGCTTCGGCGGGGTGCGCGCGCTCAAGGGCGTTGATTTTGAGACGAGCGCGGGCGAGGTGGTCGCGCTCGCCGGAGAGAACGGCGCGGGCAAGTCAACCTTGATGAAAATCCTGGGCGGCGTCTATCAACCGGACGCAGGGGAAATTCTCATTGACAATGAGCGGGTCATCATCGGTGGCGTTGCGGACGCGACGCGCTTCGGCATCAGCTTCATTCATCAGGAGCTGAACGTGCTGGACAATCTGGACGTGGCCTCAAATGTCTTTCTGGGGCGCGAGCCTTTGCGCGGCGGCCCCCTGCGGCTGGTTGATAACAAGCGCATGCGCGAAGAGGCCGGCACGTATCTCAAGCGGCTCGGCCTCGACATCAAAACCGACACGCTGCTCTCGCGTCTCTCCATCGCGCAGCAGCAGATGGTCGAAATCGCCAAGGCGCTCTCGCTCAACGCGCGCATCCTCATCATGGACGAGCCGACATCGAGCCTCACCCTGACGGAGACTGAGCGCCTTCTTGAAGTCGTCCGCGAGTTGAAAGAGCAAGGCGTCGCCATCATCTACATCTCGCATCGGCTGGGTGAAATCGAACAGATCGCAGACCGCGTCGTCGTGCTTCGTGATGGCGCCAATGCCGGAGAGCTTCGCCGCGAAGAGATCGCGCATGACCCGATAGTGAAGCTAATGGTCGGGCGTGACATAGACCAATTCTACGTGCAGCCGCAAACCATGAGAGTTCCGAACTATTTTGAGGTCGAGAACTTGCGCACCCTCCGCTATCCAAACAAAGCGGTCTCGTTCAGCATCGGGCGCGGCGAGATTCTGAGTCTCGCCGGGCTCGTCGGCGCGGGTCGCACCGAGGTCGCCGAGGCAATCTTCGGTATCGAAGGCGTCTGCAACGCGAGCCTCAAGCTCAATGGTCAACCATTGCAAATCCGCTCGCCGCAGGATGCGATTCGTCACGGCATCTATCTGGTGCCGGAAGACCGCCGCCTCGCCGGGCTGATCACTGACATCGCCGTCCGCGAAAACGTCACGCTGCCTTCACTCGAACGCTACGCGCAAATGGGACTCGTCTCGACGGAGCGAGAGCGCGTGGCGGCCACAGACGTTTGCCGAAAGCTGAACGTCAAGACGCCTTCGGTCGAAGAGCGTGTCATCAACCTGAGCGGCGGTAACCAGCAGAAGGTCGTGCTGGCCAAATGGCTCGCGCTCGAACCGAAGCTACTGATTTTTGACGAGCCGACGCGCGGCGTTGATGTCGGAGCGAAGGCCGAGATTTATTCCCTGATGCGCGAGTTGGCCGAAAGCGGCGTGGCCATCCTGATGATCTCAAGCGACATGGAAGAGGTCTTGCACATCGGCGACCGCGTCGCAGTCATGCACGAAGGCGCGCTCGTCGGAATTCTTGAACGGCACGAATGCACGGAAGAGAACATCATGCGTCTGGCTGTAGGCCGTCGCGCTGCTTAGCTTGATGCCTTCGCATCAGTTGCCACTAGCTTTAGCTAGTGGATGGCGCAGTAATAAATTATCGGCTTTAGCCGAATCGAGAGCTGTTTGGGCTAAAGCCTAAAGGAAAGCTTTTTCTAAGTTTGGCTAAAGCCTTTCTCTTTAATTAACTTCATTCCACTAGCTGAAGCTGGTGGCAACTGACAGGGCGAACTAATTCAGGCACGAGAGATTCCTTCTGAAACCTAATTAAGTAAGCGGGGAAGAATAGTTGAAAAAAGAACTCGGCACATTCATTCTGCTGGTGGTGCTCTGCGTGATCGTCTCTGTGCTCAATCCGCAGTTTCTCTCTGCGACCAACTTGCAGAACACCGCGCGGCTGATCGGCGCGTACGGCATCTTCAGCATCGGTCTCGGCATCGTCATCATCACGGGCGGCATTGATCTTTCGGTCGGCTCGCTCTTCGCGCTCTTGGGCGTGCTGCTCTCGATGATGTTGACGACCTGGCATTGGGCTGCGGTTTTAGCCGTTCTGGCCATCATCCTCATCGCCATGGCTTTGGGTGCGCTGCACGGTCTTTTAATTACGAAGCTACACATTCAACCTTTCATCGTGACGCTCTGCGGGCTGCTCTTCTACAGAGGAATAGCGCGCTTTATCGCCAACGATGAGACGAAGGGTTTCGGTGACGCTGCCGGTTTCCAGTGGCTGCGCACGCTGGCGACCGGTCATGTCCTGGGCGTCCCGACGCCATTCATCCTGCTCGTCATCGTCAGCATCGTGATGTGGGTTGTGCTGCATCGCTCCGTCTATGGCCGCTATCTTTACGCGGTCGGTCGCAACGAGACGGCGGCGCGTTATTCCGGCATCAACTCGTCGCTCATCGTCGCCAGCGCCTACGTCATCATGGGGTTGCTGGCAGGCATTGCCGCAATCGTTTTTGCTTTCTACACCAACTCCGTCTCTCCCTCGACCCACGGCAATTTCTTTGAACTCTACGGCATCGCTGCGGCTGTTTTAGGCGGATGCAGCTTGCGCGGCGGCGAAGGCTCGATCATCGGCATCCTGATCGGCACGGCGCTACTGCAAGTTTTGCAGAATCTGGTCAACCTGCTCGACATCCCCTCGTCGCTCAACTTCGCCGTCATCGGCGCGGTGATCTTGCTCGGCGTTATTGCGGACCAGCTTCTTAAACGACGCTCATCAACACGCGTCTAGAGTCATCCTGAGTTAAGCGGCAGAGCATTTCAGAGCAAGAGGCGATTAATGAGCATCAAAGGAACGGTGACACTTCTTAAAGAATCTATCGTCCTTTCCCTCCTGCTCTTATCTCTTCTGTTCCCGACCTCGCCGCTCAGCCCGGCAGTGATCGCTCAACAGAATCAAAGCAAACCTTCCACAGAACAGAATCAACAGGCTTTCCGCATCGCTCCCGGCAAAGGCTTTGTTAAAGTGCCGTTCGATTTCTACTGGGACGGGATTCTCTTACAGTTTCGGATCAACAACTCGCAGCCCATCTGGCTCGCCTTAGACACCGGGGCCAGCATCAATATCCTCAACCAGCGCGTCTTTGACAGTTTGAAGTTGAATGCCAAAGGCCCTTTGAACTTAATGGGCGGCGGCGGCACAACCCAGGGACAGTTCGCCGATAACGCGACGATCAGCCTGCCGGGAGTTGAAGCTTACAAACAGCCCATCGCCTCAGCCCAGCTCGACCCCCTGAGACTGATAGGTCATGACGTGGAAGGACTCATCGGCACACCTTTCCTGATGAACTTCACGGTCGAGATTGACTACGCAAAGAAGACCGTCACCTTCTACGACCCGAAAGTTTACAACCTCGCCAACGAGCCTGATGCCATTGCGATGGAAGGGCATCACGGCTGGCCTTTCATCGAGGCAGAGCTTTCGATCAACGGGCAGGGCATGATTAAGGACAAGTTCATGGTGGACACAGGCTCGAACAGAATTTTCCACCTCAACCGCCCTTTCGCCGAACGACATCAGATACTAGCGATGCTGCCGCCGGGCGACACAGCCGAAAGCGTGGGCGAAGGCATCGGAGGCCGCGTCAAGTTTATCGAAGCGCGCATTCACAGCATCCGCATCGGCAAGCACATTCTCAATCGCCCCGTCGTCAGCATCTCGCAGGACACAGCAGGGGTTGGCGCTGGCGACGAGCCCGGAATCATCGGCGATGAGATATTCCGCAGGTTCACCGTTGTTTTGGATTATTCGACGAGCCGCATGCTGCTCAAGCCTAATGCTCAATTTAACGAGCCGTATGAGATTGACATGAGTGGGCTTGAGCTGGTGACGAAGCCGGATAATATCAAAGCCATCGTGATTAAGAGCGTGCTGGCAAACTATCCTGCGGCTGAGGCCGGCTTGCGGGCCGGCGATGAAATCCTCGCCATCAACGGTCGCCCCGCCGCCCGGTTCAATCTCGATATCCTGACCAGGATGTTCAAGCAGGCGGGCAGAGAATATCTGCTCATTGTCAAACGCGGCGACGAGACGATCAGAGCGAGGCTCAAACTGAGAAGGATGGTGTAAATCGTGCCCGGAGCGAGCATGAATAAACTGACAAGGCGGTCGCTACAATTGGCAACCGTGATCTGGGCCATGCTGCTTTGCGCTTCTGCATCTTTCGCGCAAAACGATATGCGCTATTTCATCACGCGCGCGGGCGACCATTTGATGGAAGGCTCGAAAGAGTATCGCTTCATCTCCTTCAACATTCCGAACCTGCACCTGGTTGAAGACAACATGGCTTTTGAGGCGACGAACGAGTGGCGTTTCCCTGACGAGTTTGAAATCACGGACGCGCTCCAGAGCATCAAGCAGATGGGCGGGCGCGCGGCGCGCATCTATGTGATTTCGATCTGCAAAAAAGATGGTCCGAATCCGATTCCCTGTCACGTCAAGAAGCCCGGCGAGTTTAACGAGGAGGCTTTTCGCGCGCTCGATAAAGTTTTGGAGATAGCGAACCGCGCGGGCGTGCGCGTAATTATTCCGCTGGTTGACAACTGGAAATGGTGGGGCGGCGTTGAACAGTACGCGGAGTATCGCGGAAAACCTCAGGAAGCATTCTGGACAGACCCCGACATCATCACGGACTTCAAACAGACCGTGCAATTCGTCATCAACCGTCGCAACACAATTACAGGCACGCTCTACAAAGACGACAAGGCCATCCTCGCCTGGGAGACCGGCAACGAGCTTTACAGCCCGTATTCATGGACCAAAGAGATTGCTGCCTACATCAAGTCTTTAGACCATAACCATCTCGTCTGGGACGGCTTCTATATCGGCAATCGTGAGATTCAGGAGGAAGCTCTCAACGACCCGAACATCGACATCGTTTCGAGTCATCATTATCCAGCCGCGAACAGAAACATGCTGGAAGATATCGAAAGATTTCGCCGGCAGATTGCGGGCAAAAAAGTTTACATCCTCGGAGAGTTCGGCTTCGTCCCTCTCGACGACATCAGAAAAATTCTGGACACCGTGATTCAGAAGAATATCTCGGGCGCGATGATCTGGAGCTTGCGTTATCACAACCGCGATGGCGGTTTCTACTGGCACTCTGAGCCTTCGGGCGGCTTGCTCTACAAGGCTTATCACTACCCTGGCTTTGCGACGGGTGCGGCATACACAGAGATTGAGTTGATGAGGCTGATGCGCGAGAAGGCTTTTGAGATTCGCGCCGTGCGGCTGCCCGCGCTTGAGCCGCCCCAGCCTCCTCTCTTGTTGCCGATTAAATCCGTCGCTGAAATCTCCTGGCAGGGCTCGGTCGGAGCAACAGCTTATGATCTGGAGCGCGCGACCGCACGCAACGGCGGATGGACCGTTGTCGGCGCAGGGTTAGATGACACGCGCGTGCAATACAGGCCGCTCTTCGCGGACGAGAGCGCGGAGCCCGGGAAAAGTTATTACTACCGCGTTCGCGCAAAGAATTCTGCGGGCACCAGCGCGCCTTCAAATGTGGTTGGACCTGTTCGCGTTGAGGTCTCGATCGTCGTTGACGAGTTGAGCGATTACGCGCGCACCTTTGCGCACGGCGGCGCACTCACGCTCGAAACCGCGAACCCGCGTCCCTTTAAAGAGGACGCACATCGCTTGAAAGGAAACGCGGACGCCTTCGTCACCTATCGCATGCCGGACGTGCTGCGCTCTGTGAAAGTTCTGGCCTTCATGGAAAATGACGAGAAAGATTTCGAGTTCTATCTTTCAAAAGACGGCAACAGCTTTACCAGAGTCGAAGCGAAAGCCATACGCTTTCCGACCGCTGTGAATCCTTACGGCTATAAGCTCCCTGTCGAGTACGAGCTTTCGGCTTTAGCGCCCGACAACTTTTACCTGAAGATTGTTTTTCGCACGGAAGCGCAACTGAGCCGCGTCGAGCTACGATACGGCAAAGCGCGATAAGAGATGAGCATCAATCGAGAAGAGGCCACCAGGTTCCGACAAGAGGTTGAAGCAGAGTGGCGCACAAACATCGCCCCCTTCTGGTTGCAGTATGCGCCAGACGAAAAGCACGGCGGGTTTCACGGCCTCGTCTCGGGCGACCTGCGGATTGACGAGCGCGCGGAGAAAGGCATCATCCTCAACACGCGTATCCTCTGGACATTTTCTCGCGCCTATAAGCTCTCTCAAGAAAATGCCTTTCGCCGGATGGCTGAGCGCGCTTACGACTATTTGAGGGATCATTTCGTTGACCGCGAGCGCGGCGGCGTGTTCTGGACGGTTGATTATCTGGGCACGCCTGTGGATAGAAAGAAGCGCGTCTATGCGCAGGCTTTTGCGATTTACGCTCTCGTGGAATTTTATTCTGCGACCCACGAGCGAGAAGCTTTGGCCGAGGCTTTCGAGATTTTCAATCTGCTCGAAATCCATTGCCGCGATCAGCGGCACGACGGCTATTTCGAGACGTTTGAGGCAGACTGGACCTTGGCGGGCGATCAGCGTTTGAGCGCGGTGGACATGGACGAGAAGAAATCCATGAACACCCACTTGCATCTCATGGAAGCCTACGCGTCGCTCCTGCGCGCTCTCGACGACGTGGAAGTTAAAGAAAGATTGCGCGCCATCGTCCGTCTTTTTCTCGACCGCATCATTCACCCGCAGGGACTTTACTTGCAAATGTTCTTTGATGAGACCTGGGCTTGCAAATCCACGCACAGGTCTTTCGGCCATGACATAGAGGCAAGCTGGTTGTTGTGCGAGGCGGCGGAAGTGTTAGACGATGAGGAGCTGTTAGAGATGGTGCGCGCCCTCGCCCTGAAGATGGCCGAGTCAGTTTATGAGAATGGCCTGGATGCAGATGGAAGCTTGCTTTACGAGGCCGAGGCCGGGCGCATCACTGATGATGAGAAAAACTGGTGGACTCAAGCTGAAGCGGTCGTCGGTTTCGTGAACGCTTACGAGTTTAGTAGCCAGAAACAATTTTTGGTAGCGGCCCGGCGCGTCTGGGAATTCATCAAGCGCTCTCTCATTGACAGAGTGAACGGCGAATGGTTCTGGAAGACAGCGCGCGATGGGACACCGTCACCTGAGATGCCGAAGCTCAGCCAGTGGAAATGTCCTTATCACAATGGGCGCATGTGCTTTGAGATCAGCAAACGCCTTTCGATTGCAGATTGAGAAGAACAGAAGGCAGAAGGCAATAGGCCGCAAGGCAGTAACAACCATCGTGTCTGTGCTGCCTACTGCCTTGTGCCTTCTGCCCACTGTCTTTCTCAATCCGCATTCCGCAATCAATTTGGGGTGACTTCAAATGAATCGCATGGAGTTTGACGCGCGCTTGCAAAGTCTGATGCAGGCGCACGAAGAGTTGTTGGCACGCAGGAATACAAAAGCCGATGAGGGCAATGGCATCTTCGACCGCTGGGTCAATCCTGTCTTAACGGCTGCGCACGCGCCTCTCTTCTGGCGCTACGATTTTGATTTCGAGACGAACCCGCACCTCATGGAGCGCCTGGGCGTCAACGCCACATTCAACTCAGGCGCGATGGAACATGATGGCAAAATTCTTTTGGCCGTGCGCGTCGAAGGCAACGACAGGAAATCTTTCTTTGCCATCGCCGAGAGTCCGAACGGCGTGGACAACTTTCGCTTCTGGGATTATCCGGTCCTGATGCCTGAACGGGACGACCCGGACACGAACGTTTACGACATGCGCCTTGTCCGTCACGAGGACGGCTGGATCTACGGGCTCTTCTGCACCGAGCGCAAAGACCCTCAGGCCGCGCCCGGAGATTTATCCTCAGCCGTTGCGCAATGCGGCATCTCGCGGACGCGGGATTTAATCAGTTGGGAGCGGCTGCCTGATTTGAAAACGCGCTCGCCGCAGCAACGCAACGTCGTCCTGCATCCGGAGTTCGTCCGCGGCAAGTATGCTTTTTACACCCGACCGCAGGACGATTTTATTGAAGCGGGAACGGGCGGCGGCATTGGCTGGGGCCTGGCTGATGATATCGAGCGCGCTCGTGTTGAAGAAGAGACCATCATTGATGAGCGTCTTTACCACACGATCAAGGAGGTCAAGAATGGTCTCGGCCCTGCGCCCATCAAAACTGAGCAAGGCTGGCTGCACCTGGCGCACGGTGTGCGCGGCACGGCTGCCGGATTGCGCTACGTGCTCTATCTTTTCCTCTGCTCGCTTGATGAGCCCTGGCGCGTGACGCATCAACCGGGCGGCTACTTCATCGCGCCCGAAGGAGCGGAGCGCACGGGCGATGTCTCGAACGTCGTCTTCAGCAGCGGCTGGGTTGCGCGTTCCAATGGCGAAGTCTTCATCTACTACGGCTCGTCCGACACGCGCATGCATGTCGCGACGACGACGGTCGAACGCCTGCTGGATTACGTCAGACAGACTCCCGCAGACCCTTTGCGCTCGCGCCTCTGCGTCGAACAAAGACGCGCGTTAATCGAGCGCAATCTTGAACTGATGCTAAAGACGAAAAGAAATGCTGAGTTTTGAATTATGGATTAAAGACGAGGAGACTTGCTTTCAATTCAAAACTCAAAATTTCTTTTCCCTTGACCAGCGGCGGGACTTCGCGGAGAATTAAATGCGCTGCCCCCCTGAAATCAATCCTCTCTTTAACATCAAGGCTCAACCGTGATGAGATTGAAGAGAACTCTTTTCGCTTTTTTCTGTTTGGCGCTCTGCCTGGCAATGCCCCTCCGGCGCGCGTGGGTCGGACGTGCGCAGAGTAATTCGACCGTCACTATCAACATTGACGCAGCCGCAAACAGACATTCCATCAACCCTAATATCTATGGCGTGGCCTGGGCCAGCTCTAACGATCTCGCAGACCTCAATGCCCCGCTCAATCGTTCAGGCGGCAACCCGACGAGCCGTTATAACTGGCAACTCAACGCGGACAATCGCGGCAACGATTGGTACTACGAGAGCCTGGCCTACGCGAGCGCCACACCGGGCGAGCAGGGCGATACGTTCATCGCTGACGCCAAGGCAGCAGGCGCGCAGCCAATGCTGACTATTCCGATGATCGGCTGGGTGGCCAAGGTCGGCGTGGGTCGCGGCAAGCTGTCGAGTTTTTCGATCAGCAAATACGGGGCGCAGACAGGCAACGACTGGCAATGGTTCCCAGATGCTGGCAACGGCGTCAAGACCAACGGCCAATTCGTGACGGGCAACGATCCGACGGACGCCAACGTGGCTGTGGATTCGCAGTTTCAGTTAGGCTGGATGCAGCACCTGACTAACAAATGGGGCACAGCCGCAAACGGCGGCTTGTGCTACTACCTGATGGACAACGAGCCGAGCATCTGGTTTTCGACGCACAGGGATGTGCACCCCGTTGGACCAACGATGGATGAGATCAGGGATAAGATTATTGACTACGCCTCGCGTGTCAAGGCGAACGACGCGGGCGCGATTGTGGTCGCGCCCGAAGAGTGGGGATGGAGCGGCTACATTTACAGCGGCTACGACCAGCAGTATGGCAGTCTGCATAATTGGAGCAGTTTCCCAGACCGCGCCAATCATGGCGGGCAGGATTACCTGCCCTGGCTCCTGGGCCAACTACGCCAGCATGACCAAAGCGTGGGTCAGCGGCTGCTGGACGTCTTCAGCGTGCATTACTATCCGCAGGGAGGCGAAGCCTTAAGCGACGATGTGTCCACCGCGATGCAGCTCAGGCGCAACCGCTCGACGCGTTCGCTCTGGGACCCGAATTATGTTGACGAGAGCTGGATCAACTCGCGCGTTCGCCTGATTCCGCGCCTGCGCGAATGGGTGAACGCTTATTATCCGGGCACGCAGATAGCGATTACCGAGTATAACTGGGGAGCCGAAGGACACATCAACGGCGCAACGGCGCAAGCGGACATCTATGGCATCTTCGGGCGCGAGGGCCTGGACATGGCTGCGCGTTGGACGACACCCGCCCAGTCCACGCCGACCTACAAGGCCATGAAGATGTACCGCAACTACGACGGCCAGAAATCAACTTTCGGCGATGTGAGCGTCAGCGACACCGTGCCAGACCCGGACACGCTCTCATCGTTTGCGGCGATTCGTTCTACTGACGGCGCGCTGACCGTGATGCTTATCAACAAGTCACTGTCGGGCAGCACGCAGACTAACATCAATCTCGCCAACTTCAATAGCGCAGGCGTGGCACAAGTCTGGCAGTTGACTTCGGCCAACGCGATTACGAGGCTCGGCAATCTGAATTTCACAGGCAACAGTTTGAGCCTGATAGTTCCGTCGCAAAGCATCACGTTGTTAATAATCGGCGCCGGAGCGGCAACGTCGCCAACTCCGACGCCTACTCCGACGCCAACGCCCACGCCAACACCTACTGCAACCCCAACACCTACGCCCACGCCGACACCAACCCCGACAGCTACGCCGACTCCAACGCCGACTCCGACTCCGACTCCGACGCCTGCTGCGCCGGTCTTATATACCGAGGCCGACTCGCAGCGCGCCGTCGCGTTCGATTCGGTCACCTTGATGCGCGATCCTTTCCCGCTCAATGCGACTCAGAATTTCAGTGCGGATCACCGCACGCGAATCATTCTCTTTGCCGGTAATCTTGAGTTCAGCGCGGGCGAGACTGCTTCAGTCGTGACGGCTCAGGCTGTGGATGCGCAAAATCAGAATTACCCGATGACGGTTGAATTCGTCGGCAAAGTTCCAGGCTTCGATTGGTTGACTGAAGTTGTCGTTAAGCTCCCCGATCAATTAACTACGGCGGGCGATGTGTGGGTGAGCATCGGCCTGCGTGGCGTGCAAAGCAACAAGGCCTTTGTCACCATTAGACAATAAAAAGAGAGAGATGTTAGATACTAGATGTTAGTAAAAGCTTTTCTTCAGCATCCAGCATCTCTTTTCAAGTGAGCATACTTTCGATGATGAAAATTATTCGTGTTGCGCTTCTCTGTCCTCTCCTCTTCCTGCTCTTAACAGGTGTGGCCCAGGCTCAGGAGTTACGTTTCGCCGAGCTTGGCGATTTTAAGTTGGAGAGCGGCGAGACGTTGCGCGACTGTCGCATCGGTTATCGCACGTTTGGCAAACTCAACGCCGACAAGTCGAACGCCGTCCTCTTTACGACGTGGGCATCGGGAACGACCGAGCAGTTGAAATCAAACATCGGGCACGGGCGGCTGGTTGACGACGCCGAATATTTTGTCATCACGATAGATGCGCTCAGCAACGGCGTCTCTTCATCGCCCTCGAACAGTAAGCTGCAGCCGCACATGAAATTCCCGAAGATTACGATCAATGATATGGTCAAGGTCGAGCACGAAGTCCTGACGAAGACGCTCGGCTTGCATCATCTGAAAGCGGTCATGGGAGTTTCGATGGGCGGGATGCAGACTTTCCAGTGGATGGTCGCTTATCCGGATTTTATGGACAAGGCGATTCCGATTGTCGGCTCGCCACGCCTCGCTCCTTACGACCTGCTGCTCTGGCAGGCGCAGATAGACGCGATTATGAACGACCGCGCGTGGAACAACGGCGACTACACAAAGAACCCTGCGCGCGCCGCCGAAGCCGAATTCAGCGCGCTCCTCCTGACGACGCCTGAGAACTACAACAAGCACATGAAGCGCGAGCAATTCTTCGCGGAACTTGAAAAGGCTAAGAAGACTTCGACCTTCGACGCCAACGATAAGATTCGTCAGGACCAGGCGATGATGGCGCTGGATGTCTCCGCGCCTTTCGATAATTCGATGGCGCGCGCCGCCGCCGCGGTTAAAGCCAAAGCCTTCATCATCGTGTCGAAGACAGACCACGTGGTCACACCTCTTCCAGCTCTGGACTTCGCGCAGCTGCTGCACGCGCCCACACTCATCCTGGAAAGCGACTGCGGACATCTCGCGCCAAGCTGCGAGTCTCAAAAGGTGAACCAGGCGGTCGCCGACTTTCTCAAGCTCTAATCATCAGGATTCAAGGTCTGCGCCCGATTTGACAGACGCCCGACAGACGTGCAAAATTTCCGGCGAGTAGGCGGTAGCACTCAAAACCTTCCAGCTTAAAAGCGCGCCGCACTCTCATTTCATCAATTATTATTGGAGACTTGCTCAGCAGCCAGACTCTCATCCGCAGTGTCTTTTTCAAATTGTGTCGCGGTTGACCTGTATCGGATAACACAATGCGCTGTGACACAGGTCACGGCCTGAATATAAACCGACCGATTAGATTATATCGTTGGAACGGCCTCTCTCCTCTGAGGCCGTGAGCGACTCAGAAGACTGCCGAGTAAAGCGTGAAATCAATTTAGCTTTGAGGAGAACTCACATGCCCAAACACAGAGTAATTTCATTACCACTTCTTCTTGCCCTGACGCTCGTTGCCATTTGCCTATCGCAGAACGCGCTCGCGCAGACTGTTAACGGCAGAGACCGTGAAGCAGCTCTCCAGATGCTTCACAAGATCAAGGACGAGATCAAGAAGAACTACTTCGATCCTAATTTCAGAGGGGTCAATTTAGACGAGACGTTCAAAGCAGCCGAGGCAAAGATGAGTCAGGCCACGTCCAACGGGCAGATGTTCGGCATCGTGGCCCAGGCGATGATGAGCCTGCATGATTCGCACACCTTTTTCGTGCCGCCGCAACGTGCCATGCGAGTTGACTACGGCTGGCGCACACAGATGATCGGCGATAAATGCTACATCACAGCCGTCAAGCCTGGGAGCGACGTTGAAGCTAAGGGATTGAAACCCGGCGACATTCTACATGTCATTGACGGCTACAGTCCGACCCGCGAAAATTTCTGGATACTCAACTACCTTTACAACGTCTTGCAGCCGCGTCCCGCCGTGAGCGTCGTCGCTCAGAGTCCTGGCGGAGAGCCGCGAAAGGTTGACTTCAATGCCAGCGTTAGTCAGGGCAAAAAGGTACTGGACCTCTCTGTCGCCGGCATAGATTTCTACAACCTGCTCAGAGAAGAGCAAGATTATGACCGTTTGACCGCTCATCGCTTCTACGAAATGGGCAAGGATTTATTGATCTGGAAAATGCCGCAGTTCGACCTGGCGAAGGAGAAGGTTGACGAAGTGATGGGCAAGGCCAAAAACTTCAAGGCGCTCGTCATTGATCTGCGTGATAACAGCGGCGGCTATGAAGAAACGTTGCTGCAACTGCTCGCCAACCTCTTCGATCATGACGTGAAAGTGGGCGACATCAAACGCCGCAAGGAGACGAAGCCGTTGCTGGCAAAATCGCGCAAGGGCGATAGCTTTCAAGGCCAACTGATTCTGCTCGTTGACAGCGGGTCGGCTTCGGCTTCTGAATTACTGGCGCGCGTCGTGCAGATTGAAAAACGAGGCACGGTGATTGGCGATCATACTGCGGGCGCCGTGATGCGGTCTAAAGGCTACAGCTACGAGTTAGGTCTTGATACGATCATCCCTTACGGCGCAAGCATCACGGATGCGGATATTTTGATGACCGATGGCAATAGCCTGGAAAACGTCGGCGTCACGCCCGACAAGCTCATGCTTCCTTCGGGCGCTGAGATGCGCGCACAATCAGACCCCGTGCTCGCTTACGCCGCATCGCTCGCGGGCGTCAAGCTCGAACCTGAAAAGGCCGGCGCGCTCTTCCCCGTGAGGTGGAAGCTGAAACCGTAAGCCCCTTCAACCGATTCAAGGTAACGTGCCCTGATCAGGTTCTGCCGGCCATTCGTTTAATAACTCGCCGCGAGCTGCAAGTTAACGGCGAGTTATTTTCGTCCCTGCAACTCTCGCGGCGCCGTCCCGGCACGTAATCAGGGTTTACGCCCGTGAGGTTGATAACAACCGGAGAGGCTCAGCGAAGTTGCCGCTGAGGGTGGTGTCTAAAATCTCTCTCACTTTGCGCGAGAGCACCTCTGGCGTGAATGGTTTTTGCAGAAGCGGCGTGTTCGGGTCCAGCACCCCATGATGCGCGAGGGCGTCGTCCGTGTAGCCGGACATGTAGAGCACAGCAATCTCAGGCCGAAATTCTTCCAAAGCTGTTGCCAGGCGCTTCCCGCTCATCTGCGGCATCATGACATCTGTGAGCATCAGGTGGATCGGCCCTCCGTACTCCTGACAGATGTGCAGGGCTTCGCTCGCGAGCGCAGCCTCCAGCACCTTGTAGCCGCTCTCCTTGAGAATAGTACGTACCAGATTTCTGATCACCGTTTCGTCTTCCACCAGCAGAATCGTCTCCGACCCATGCTGTGGGGGCGGAGGCTCTGCAGCCTCTGCCTGCGCTTCGCCAGCCGCCACGTACAGTGGCAAATAGATTTTAAAAGTTGCGCCTCGCCCCACTTCACTTTCAACCCAGAGATGGCCGCCCGACTGCTTGACGATGCCATAGACGGTCGAAAGACCGAGGCCTGTGCCCTTGCCCACTTCCTTGGTGGTAAAGAATGGCTCGAAGATATGTTCCTGCGTCTCGGCAGCTATGCCGCAGCCCGTATCTGTGATTTTCAACATCACGTGAGGACCGGATTGAACAGAGTCGTATTGGCTGACAAGCTCTTCTTCGAGATCAACGTTGGCTGTCTCAATGACGAGCTTCCCACCCTCAGGCATGGCATCACAGGCATTGACGACCAGGTTCATTAAGACCTGCTCGATCTGGCCCGGGTCGGCTTCGATCTGGCCGGTCTCAGGTCTTAACGTAGTCATGAATTCGATGTTCTCAGGAATCAACCGACGCAGCATCTGGCTCAGGTCTATGACCAGCGAGTTGAGGCTGAAGACTTTCGGTTGCAATATCTGCTTGCGACTGAAAGCCAGCATTTGGCGCGTCAATGAAGCCGCTCTCTCGCCAGCCTTCTTGATCTCGCTGATGTTCCGGTGGAGCGGCTCGCTCTCATTAAGTTGTCGCAGTGAAAGTTGACAGTAGCCCAGGATAGCCGTCAGCAGGTTGTTAAAGTCGTGCGCGATGCCGCCCGCCAGTTGCCCTATTGCTTCGAGCTTCTGAGCCTGACGCAGCCGCTCTTCGCTCTCACGCAGAGCTTCTTCGGCGCGCCTGCGTTCGGCACGGTCATCGGCCTGCGCCTGCCGCAATTCAAGCATCCGCACCCCGGCATCCACGCGGGCCCGCAGTTCTTCGCGGTGGAAAGGCTTGGCGATGTAATCGTTCGCGCCTGCGGCCATCCCGGAGACCAGGTCATTGACTTCACCTTTAGCCGTCAACAAGATGATGTAGCTCGATTTGGTCGCAGAGGTTTCCCGCGCGCGGCGACAGACTTCGACGCCGTCCAGACCGGGCATCATCCAATCAAGAATGGCTAGTTGCGGCGCGTCCTCTTGCTGCAAGGCTGTCCAGGCCTCCGCGCCATCAGAGGTCACGACCACTTCATGGCCCCAGCCACTCAAAGTATTTTCAAGCAGTCGACGCGACATTCGTTCGTCTTCAGCTATCAAAATTTTCATCACACGTACTCTCCTAAAAATGCTGACAGCGCCGGCCTCAGGTTTTCGACAGCCGTTTCCAGAGCGGCCAATGGCTCTTGCGCGCCTCTGAGCTCACCGCTTTCGCCCATCGTTTGCAGTTGTGCGGCGGCCTTGATTCCCTCTTCATCTGCGAAGTAGCCGAGCACTCCTTTCATGGTATGCGACGCACGTTCGAGCCGTGCGCTATCGGATTGCGCGACCGCCGCGCGGATGGCCGCCATCTGCTTCGGACTGTCCTCGAAGAAGATTTCAACCAGCTCGCGCGCTAACTCTATGTCGCCATCGGCGCGCTCGATGAAAGATGAAAGGTCAAATTCGCTTTTCGCTGGCGGTTGGTTGTGCGCCTTCTCTCCGATCGCCTGAGTCTTAATTACCTCATCCAGAGCCTGGAAGAGTTCGTCGGCGTGGATCGGTTTCGAGAGATAGCTGTCCATGCCGGCTGCCAGACAACGCTCGCGGTCTCCTTTCATCGCATAAGCAGTCATGGCGATGATGGGCGTGTGAATTCCCTTCGCTTGCTCGTCCTGCCGAATCGCCGCCGTCGCGTCAAAGCCATTCATTTCCGGCATCTGACAATCCATCAGGACAACGTCGAATCTGCTCTGAGCGATGAGGTCCACCGCTTCGCGACCGTTGACTGCCAGCGCAACCGTGTGCCCGCGTTTTTCGAGGAGGCGGACGGCCAGGTGCTGGTTGATGGTGTTGTCTTCGGCCAGCAGGACGCGCAAGCGACGCCCCTCGTAGGTGAAGACCGGCTGAGTTTTCATTTCACTTTCAATCTCGTTTTGTAATTGGAGGCCGAGCGCGTTTTTAATGGCGGTCAACAGATCTGTTCTCTGAATCGGCTTGACGAGATAATCATTAAGTTTCAACTCGCGGCAACGCCGGACTTGATTCTTCTGGTCAGCAGAAGAGAGCATCATGATCATGATCCCGTCCAGTTCCGGCATCTGCCTGATCCGCTCGACGACTGTGAACCCGTCCATCTCAGGCATGTGGGCATCAAGGAGCAGCAGTTGAAAAGGCTCGCCCTGGGCCGCCGCGCGCTCCATCTTGGCGAGCGCCTCCGGGCCGCTGTGTGCGACTTCCGGCTTCATTGCCCAACAGGCCAGGGTCTCTTTGAGGATGCGCCGATTCGTCTCGTTGTCATCAACCACCAACACACGCAGGGCGCACAAGTCCGAGAGATCCGCCAGCGACTCTCTCGAAGTAGTGTCGGAGAGACCCACTTTCACAATGAAGTGAAAGACCGTGCCGGTTGCGGAATTGGTCGGGCTTTCCACCCAGATGCGTCCGCCCATCAGTTTGACCAACTGTGAGGTGATCGCTAAGCCGAGACCTGTGCCGCCGTACTTTCTGGTTGTCGAGCCGTCGGCCTGCGCGAAGGCTTCAAAAATGATCGCCTGCTTTTCGGGCGGAACGCCGATGCCTGTGTCTCTCACCTGAAAATGGAGTGAGACTTCGTCTGTCGTCCTCGACTCTTCCTCGACCGACACGGCGACCTCGCCCTGCTCGGTGAACTTAATGGCATTGCCGACGAGATTAATGAGAATCTGGCGCAGCCGCGTCGAGTCGCCCAAGACATATTTGGGCACGCCCGGTGCAGCGCGCCAGGTCAATTCCAAACCTTTCTGGTCGGCGCGCACCGCGAATGGCCGAAGCGTGTTGCCGATGATCTCTTGCAGGTCAAAATCTTTTGACTCCAGCTCCAGCTTGCCCGCCTCTATTTTGGAGAAATCGAGGATGTCATTGATGATGCTGAGCAGAGATTCCGCCGACTGATTGACCATGTTGAGATAGTCGCGCTGCTCGGCGTTGAGCTCGGTATCGAGCGCGAGTTCGGTCATCCCGATGATGCCGTTCATCGGGGTGCGAATTTCGTGACTCATGTTCGCCAGAAACTCGGATTTCAGGCGGCTCGATTCCAGAGCCACGTCGCGCGCCGTGGCAAGTTCAGCCGAAATCTGCTTGCGCTGTGTAATATCGCGGGCGATACCCTGGACTCCGGCCTCCTGACCTCCTTCAGAGATCAGCCGGTTACTGACTTCAAGTGTCCGGCGGCACCCGTCCCTGGCAATAATATCCAGTTCGTAATGGACCTGGGTTCGCTCCTCAGCCTTCTGTTCGATGATTTGCTGCGTCAAGTCACGATGTTCGGGTGCGACTATCTCTGTAATCTTCATCCGCAGGGCTTCTTCGCGCGTATAGCCTGTGAGCTGTTCCCAAGCTTTATTAACTGAGACAAAGTATCCTGCCATGTCATGCGTGTAGATGATGTCGTTGGCGTTCTCGAACAGGTCTCGATAGCGTTCTTCGAGGGCGGCTTCACTTTCCAACCGGCGACGAATGGTTGCGGTCTGCTCGCGCACGCGCCGCCTGAGGACGACGGCCCAGCCGAGCGCAGATAAAATCACGATGACCATGACGCCCAAGGCGATCAGCGTATGTTGAAGCTTCCACCATGAAGGGCTTTGCAGCACCTGAACGTCTGCAGCCGAGCGTAGCAAAATACGGAATGAGCGCGGGGTTCGCGGCGTGAGCGATTCATCAACCTGAACTGAGCAGACACCCGTCAGGCGGACGAGACTTCCGGCGCGCAAATACTCTAAGCTCTTTTCGGCTGTTGTTCCTTCCAACTGCGCGTTGAAAATAATCGTCCCGGCCTGTAAGACCAACACATGCTCTGCGGAGCTGCTCACATGTTCAAGAAGACGCGCCTCGACCTCTACCAAATTGCTGTCGTAATTGCCGGTCAGCGCTTTCTCAGCGGTGATGCTCACAGGTGCTGGCAACTGTCCTGTGCTGAGCTTGCGAAAGACAGCGTCCTGGAGCACGGGCGAATAGTTGCCGGCTGCCGGAAAGCCCAGGACTTCCACCTCGTCGCCCGGCTGAACCGTTGCCTTCTCTCCGCTTTGGACGTAGAGTCCGCCCGTGCTGTCCTGAATGTAGAAGGGGCCGCCCGCATGTTGAAGCGTGACAATTCCCTTTACTTTGACCCGGTGGACGGAGCCTTCTCCGGGAGTAAACTGCAAAAGCGTATCAATGGAGCGCAAAGGGACTGAGAAGGGGTCGGCGGGCACAGGCTTCTCCACCGAGATGTCGCTCAAGTTTGGGATGAATAATTGAACTCCAACCAACTGCCTTTTCTGATTGAACTGGGTCCCACACACGGCGCGCACACTCACCTCAGCGTCAACGAGCTGCAAGGGCATGCCTTCGGCGTCGTAGTTAGGGACTTGTGCCTTGACGCGGTTTCCGTTCACGTCAATGTCGAAGAAGAGATGATTCGCGTCACGTGACATCGAGCGGACAGTTCCGTGGACTTCGATCCACTGTCCGTCCTCCTTGCCTGATGCCAGACGGTCGCTGGTAATCTGGCGCGGCGTGAGTTGCGAGCCTTTCTCGACGACCTGTATGCCCGAACTGATGAGGACCGGGGCGAAATCTCCTGGCCCGCTGACTCCCTCCGCTTCCACTATCTGCCCCGACTCCAACTTTAGATTCTGGCCCTGGACGTTGACGAAAATGCCACCCGTCGAATCCTGTAAGAACAAGAGAGACCAGGCCGCATCAAAGTAGGTGACAGTCGCGCGCAAATGGACAGGGTCTCCGCGCCGCGCCTCGTCGGGCGTCAACTTGCGAAGTTGACTGACACTCGTGAGCGCGTCTTTTGCCCGCTCGGATGCGACGGGTGTCGCTGTCGAGTCGGAACTGGTGGCTGCGGAATGAGTGCTGACTGGTCGAAAGCTGGCGCTTTGCAGGACAGGCACTGAATCTTTCGCCATTGGAAAGCCGACGACCTCCACCGCTACGCCGGGACGCAAGGGCGTGGCTTGTCCCGTCAGAACTTCAATCTCGCCGCTTTGATCCTTGATGGAGAGAGACTCTCCGAGCTGCTGACGCGTGACGATGCCTTGCAGATGCACGCGATGGTTAGGGAGAGCCTCCTGCTTGGCTTGCAGCAGGTTGCCGATAGGACGTGCTGGCAGCGAGAACGGATCGGATGAAGCTGGCTCTCTGATCTCAAGTTCATTGAGGCTGGGGATCAGCAACTGGGCTCCGATGACCTTTCCCTCCTTGTCGATGGTGGCAGCGCAAACCCCATGAACATCTACCCTCGTGTCCACGAGTGCGGCTGCATCCGCTTGACCGGAGTTCAGAACGATAGCCTTTAATGTTTGGCCGCCCGACACAATAGTCAAGGTCAACCGCCCGTCCTGCATTGCCGCCGAATGCACGACGCCCATGGCGGAAATCCATTGCGAGAGCAGCTCGCCACCCGCAGCCGCCTGCTTAACCGAGACGCGCCTCGGCAGCGGCAGCGGCGCCTGCCCGAGAGTTTTCAAACGCGGCTTGACCACGCCCAGATCTGAAGGCCCGGCGCTGCCTTCGATCTCCACCACGTCTCCCGTCCGTACTTTGAAGTCTTGCCCTTGGGGATCAATGTAGATGCCGCCGGTGGCGTCCTGGAAGAAGAGGATGTGCCACTGCGGGTCGTAATACGTGACGCTGCCGTGCAGGTGTACCGGGTAGCCGAGCTTGATTTGCTCGGGCGAGATTTTTTCAAGCTCTTCTACTTGCGTCAGTGTGGGAAGAGTATCCCCCTCCCCTGCCTGACGGCAGGCCAGACCTGATAACGCGAGGAGCATCAGACAAAGCAGTGCGGCAAGCCTCTGTCGGCATGAAAGCGGGCTCATATTTCTTTTCTCTCTTAGCATCTAAAGTGTGACCGACAAGGTCCTCCTGGTCATTAAGTGGTTAACTGCGAGACGCCCCTGAGGCAGGCCTCCGGGAGGAGAAGAGCTTTCGCGATCCCATTCAAAGGAGTTCTCTCCTCTTCCTGGCTCCCATCATCACAGACTTGAGGCCGCGGCAATGCTGCTCGCCAGATAGTTTCTGAGGCGCGCGTCAGTTCATCACTGCTCAGGCGATGAGACGAGATGCAGATTATTGAATGGAGATTATCTGGGCAGTTAGTCAAAGAGTCTGATCGTTGGATGAATAGTTAAATGCGTTGTTCGACAAGGACCGGGATCAGGCGTATCGGTATCTTCAATTAATATCCGTTTAGCCGCGGCAAAATGGGCGAGTGTGGGGAAATATGCTTATTTACTTCTTTCAGAGAGAGCCAAATCCGGGCGCATTCCACACTCGCCGCAACACGGTCTTGCATGATTCATGCCATCAAGAAGCTTGCTGAATCGTTGACGGAGAAGGCTAATCGTGGGGGAAGATTTATGAAAAACTCGCGACGCAGCGACGCTGTAATTAATGCTTGCGAACGACCGCCTGAGAAGTATAAATTATCGGTTGCGCTCAGCAGTCGAACACTCCTCTTAACGAGCTACTCTCATGGAGACAATGTGATGAAACGTGCAGCGATCTTTTTAGCCATTCTGTGCGCGCTGTTTTTAACGGCTTCACGGTCAATGGCGCAAACGCCCGCCAACGGGCAGGAGGCCAATAAGGAGAACGGCGACAATCTTGTGTATGCCGATTTCGAAAATGTTAAGGACAAGAGACCCTTGAGCAATCACGGCGGCACGGTGCAGTTGGTCTCTTATCAGGAGTCAACGCCGAGCAAATTCAAAGGGCTGGCGGACTCTTCGCCTCCGGCGCCTGAGATCGTCCATCTCAAGGCAGGTGACCCGAACCGAGCCATCGCTTTTGATTACGAACTCTACTCGCCGAATCAGTACGCCGGCGTTGGCGTGGAGGTGCATGGGGAGGCCGACAAAGACGGGAAACCTGTCGCGGACGATGTCAGCGCGTACAAGTTTCTGACCTTGCAAGTCTATGCGACGGGCGTCTCCGCGCTGAGGGTCGAGCTGATGAGTCGTGGACAGGGGATAAGCTTAGCGAGCGGCTTCCCGCAAATGACCTTCAAGGTCAAACCGGGATTCAATATCTACAAGATTCCGCTCAGCTCTCTGTCGCAGCCCTCATGGGCTCAGGTCAAAGTCAACACGAAAGATGTTCTCAAAAAGCTGACCGTCGTCGCCCTGACGGCATACTGCGAACAATGCACGCCGGTTCATGGAACAGTGGTCGTTGACAACATCACGTTTCAGAAGTAAGTGAGAGTCTGTTGAATTGGAAGAGAGGGGGGGGTCAACCGCCCTTCCAGACCTGAGAGGTTGATGAGCTAAAGGTCTCTGATCAACCTCTCAGGTCTGGAAGGGCGGTTGACCCCCGCTCTTTTCTCTTCACCTTAAATTAGGGTTTTCGCTTGCTTGTGCGCGCATCGAAAGCACCAAGAACTGCCTTGTAAGCAGGCTTGGGCGCGTAGTTCTCGTCGAAGAGGAGAGCCGCTCCTTTCTCGCCTTTCGTCCAGTTAGGAATCCAACTGTATTTATCCGTGAAGCCCCATGTCTGAAAAGCCGTGCACGCGGGTTGCTCAAAGCAGGCGGTTGCCAGAAAGCGGTAGATGTCCGCCTGCTTCGAGAGTGATGATTGGTCCAGGAGATGACCCGCTTTATCAATGGGCAGCGCAACGTCCATCTCCGTGATATGTATCTGCAAGCCCAGCGCCGCGAGTCGCGCCAGGTTCGCCGCCATGGAAGAAAGCTCTTTCATATCTGCCTTGAAGATATGAGCCTGGATGCCGACCCCATCAACCGGCACGCCCCGCCGCTTGAAATCTTTCAACATCTCGTAAACGGCATCCGACTTCGGGTTGATGCCTTCTGTATCGTAGTCGTTGTAGAAGAGCAGAGCTTTCGGGTCTGCCTCGCGCGCCCAACGAAAAGCCTGCTCGATATAGGCCGTCCCCTTATCTTTGAGCCCGATGCCCGGATGGTCATACCAGATGGAAGTTTCTACCTGACCATCGGCCAGGAATGATTCATTGACCACATCCCAGGCAAAAACTTTTCCTGCGAAATGTTTCATCACCTTCGTGATGTGCTCGTGAAGCATCTCGCGCAGTTCGTCAGGCGTGAAGTTGCCCTTCTCCAGCCAGGCAGGGTTGTATTCAGACCAGAGCAGACAGTGCCCGCGCACTTTCATCCCATGCGCCTCGGCGAAGGCGACTACCGCGTCGCCGGGCGCAAAGTTGAACGTCTCTCGACTGGGGCGAATCGTGCCCCACTTCATCACGTTCTCCGGCTCGACCATATTGAACTCGCGCGCCAGCGTCTCAGCGTATGCCTTCTCCGCGAAGAGCGTGGGAACAACCGCAGCGCCGACCAGCACGCCGCGCTGATCCGCCTTCTGCCTGAGCGATTGGGCCAGACAATTCAGGCCTGACGCCTGGAGAAGGATGAAGATTAAGGTCAGATGAAAAGCGATGACCCTGAGAGATTTACTTTTCTGAATTTTCTTAGTCATGTGTAGATTCATATTCAGTTTGTTGTGCGGCCTAAAGATTATGCGATTGCAATTGAATGCTGAGAGCGGGTCAGTACCGCCTGCTTAAGCAGGCGGTACTGACCCGTTTGCTCGCTCTCGCTAATTCGGAAACGGCTCGCCCTCACGCGCGATTCTGATGCGGTGATCCGTGAACTTGAAATGCGTGCCGGGCACTTCAATCTTCGGCATGTGACAGGTCACGCAGAGGCTCTGGCCCACGGGGCAGGCCTTCGCGTCGCGCTCCTCGGCCTCCTCCGCTTTGGCGACCTCAGCGGATTTCAGACTCTCGCCCGAACGATGGCAGGCCAGACATTTCGCGTCGTAAAAGGCCGCCTCCTCTTTCGGATTCTCGTGCGGGTTGTGGCAGGCCGTGCAGCGCAGGCGCGCATCGTCTGGATCGTGACCGCGACTCGTAAAGATGCGATAGGGTTGAAAGCGCACGCTGACGATTCCATTCAAGGGCTTGTTGGAGATGACCTGCTCTGCGCTGCGGTGGCAGGAGCCGCAGAACTCCTGCCCCATCTCGCCCGAGTCCATCTTGCCCGGATTGAAGATGCGCTTGTTCTTAAAATCTTTGGCCTCCATCGCCACGATATGATCCGCTCCCGGCCCGTGACAGGCCTCGCAACTGATGCCCGGAGCCAAATTATCGAGCTGGAGTTTTGTGCCCGCGACCGTCGGTGTCGTATGACAACTGAAACATTCGCGCACCTCGTCCGTGCTAATGGCTCTCCCCAATGCAGACTCAAGCGAAGTGGGCGCACTGAGTTGGTAGCCCATGGTCCAATCCAGTCCCTTCAGCTCCTGGTAGTAGCTGACGCGGCTCTCCCAGACGGCGCCGTTGTGTTGATAGACATAGGTCTGGCCTGCTTTGCCCTGACCGAAGGAATAGAGAATCGGCTCGGTGACTGTGTTCGTGCCGTCCGTGACCGTGTAGAAGCTCTGATCATTGCGGCGTGTGATTTCGTAGAAGTAACGGCCACTGCGAAAAGTCAGGCGCGGGTTGGAGCGCAGGACATGGCTCATCTCAGCCGTCTCTGCGGCTTTGCCCATAGCGGTGTCGTGCTGCGTTGCTGCCTCGCTCGCATGGCACTTGGCACAGGCTTGAGAACCTGCGTACTTGAGACCCGCTTTATTCGGACGCCAGGTGGTCGGAGACTGACTGCTGCCGTCATTACTCATGGCCGGCCCCTGAGCCTGCGATCTCAACAGGTAGCCGAAAGAGATGAGGGCGCTGAAGATGACTCCGACGATGAGCTTTGCTTTAATTCTCTCGCCACGAGCGGTGATCAGGGGTGCAGTACTGGGCGGGTGGGACATGCTGGTTCGATAATCTTTAGGAACTTACTCACCTTTTGAATAGTGACCCACGCGCTCACGCAGGCGACACTGACAAGCCCTTTCCAAGACACGATTTTATGGCGTGGTAGCGCGCGTCCGCCATTGTGCCTCAATCGCTTCCAGGTTCGCTTTATCCTGGATGTTCGGCTCCGCATCCAGATACTTACGGAGTTCATCAGCCGCCTGCTGATAGAGGTGCTCTTTGGCATAGAGATTAGCCAGATGGATGTGCGCGCGTAAAGGTGGTGGATTAAAACTCAATGCTTTGAGGAGCGCCGCTTTGGCAGCTTCGCGCCTGTCCAGTTGGAGGTTCGCCACTCCTAGCAGCAGGTGCGTGTTTGCGCTCGTCGGATCGGCGGAAATTGATTGCTCAAAGTATCGAACGGCCTCCGCAAACTCTCCCTTCTCGAGTTTGCAGTAGCCGGCACCGCGCAGCGCCGGACCATAGTGAGCATTGATCTTCAAGGCCTGCGTAAAATCTGCGCAGGCTTCTTCGAGCTTCTGCTGAAAGACGTATAGATCGCCGCGCTCGCTGAGCGCCTGGTAGTAGTCCGGATAGAGTTCAATTGCGCGACTGAGACTCTCGGAGGCTTTGATGTGCTCGTTGCTCTCCTTGAACTTGAGACCCTGGATGAAGGCCTTCTTGGCCTCCTTCGGGATTTTCTGGTCCGGGTCATCAATCCGGACGATGCCCGGCTTATGGTTCCCGGATGCGGTCGAGCCTTCACGGAGCATGATGTTGACGGTCAGATTGTCCGTCGCCGTGCGATTGGTATCTGTTTCGACTGTTTCGGAGACCAGATTCGGGTCTGACATACTCTTGGCGGTGAGCATATAGATCCCGCCTTCCATCCCTGGAAACTCAAACCGCCCCGAGTCCGAAGTGAAGACTTCGCGCGGGACACCAGTTCTGGTCATCAATTTCACCACCACTCCAGAGGCCGGTTTACCGTCCGGAAAAGTTACCTGACCCGAAACAGTAAAAATTCTTGGGGGCTTAGTTGGCACAGGACCGTTTTGCCCCCAGACACTGAAACTGATAAAGAAGAGGAGCGGCAGAGAGACTAGAAATCTGACAACGAGTCCAGGGAGCGTCCGTTTGATTAAGAGAGCTTTCATCTTCATTCCCCTATACTGTGCCGCGAAGGATAAAGGAGGATAACTCAAAAACAGCTGCTCAGCCAATCACCGCAAAAGAGTTCTGGTGCGAACGGCTCTTGAACCGTTCGCACCAGAAGAGGGTTAAAGGTGAAATCGGGATTAGAAGTAGAACTTCAGAGCCAGTTCTATCCTCCGATGTCCGTGCTTGTTGATGATCTTCCCGAAGTTGTCAATCGTATCGGTTGACGTTCCGGGTCCAGTGAAACTGAAGCCGCCAGTCGGGTCACAAATCGGATTGGCCGTCACGCCAGTCCCGTTGGGGATTCCGGCAGGCGCGGTCTTGTTACAGACCGTGTCCAGCGTCAGGTTGATGTCTCCGAGGTCAGGGTTCGCGAACGCCTCGTTGAAGAGGTTGAAGAACCCGGCGCGGAACTGAAGCTTCTTGCTCTCCGTGATATTGAAGTTCTTGAAGAGCGTCACGTCGAAGTTATTCGTCGTCGGGCTTCTGACGTAGAAGGGCGACTCGAATGGACCACTTCCCCCGAAGCCCGGTATCTGAATGGCCGAGAGGTCCAGGTACGACCCATTGATACTGTTGCCGCCGACCAGGGGGTTCCGCAGCAGGATCGGCGCGATGCCCTGGGAGACGCCAGAGTTTCCGCCGGGATGTGCGTTGAAACCGAAATACGACATCAAGACGCTGTCACCGACGATGGCGCCGCTGAATTTAAGTCGGATCGGTCTCCCGCTCTGGATCGTGGTAATTCCGGATATCTGCCAGCCGTTCAGCGCCCCGCGCGTAAACCAGTTTTTGAACGAGCCGCGGGCAATGTCTGGCAGGTTGTAGTTATAGGACAAGTTAAAGATGTGAGTCCTATCGTAGCCGAGGAGTCCATAGCTTCGGCCTCGCGTGTCAACCGGGTCGGGAGACGCATCTCCGTCGCTCTCATTGGTTGACGTGGTGCCGAGAGCTTTCGAGAAGGTGTAGGTCAGGAAATATTGCAGGCGCCTGCCCAACTGCCGGTTCAGCGTGACCTGCAATGAGTGATAGTTTGAAGTTCCCGTGAACTCGCCGAGCCGGACGCCGCCGTTGTTGCTGCTGTAATCCGGGAACGGGAGCAGTTGAGCCATCGCCGCCGCATTACTTCCCACAGCCGCGCGCTGCAAAGGATCCGCCATGTTGGCATTGCCGACAAGTCCCGACAGGTGCGGCGTCGTTACCCAGTTATAGCCGTAAGTTTGCGGTAAGTGCCTGCCGAACGTGCCGACGTAAGCGACTTCCAGGACATTCTGGAACGGTAGCCGCCGCGCGATCGAGAGGCTGGTCGTAAAGGTTCTCGGAACCACATTCGAATTCAAGTCCTGGGTTCCAATGGACGGACAATTACCGGCGACCCGGCAATTGGCTCCCGGCGCCAGCTTGGTCGGATCAAAACTCGACAGGTTGCTCAGCGTGATGTCGTTGTTGGGCGCTCCCCAACTGTCCGCATGGACGGTTAACTCGTTGGGCGGCGCGGTCAGAGAAACATATTGATAGTTGCCCTGAACGCGGTTGTAGAAGACGCCCGCCCCGCCGCGAATCACGGTGCTGCCGTCCTTGAACAAATCCCATGCGAGATTAAGGCGAGGCCCGAACAATAGTCCCGGGTTGCTGTCGTAAATGCTGTTCGGAATCTGCCCCAACTTTGCCTGCAAGACGCCGTTCGGCTTGTTCAGGTCGCCGCCGATGTATGGACCTGCGCCCCGCACGTATGCTCTGGGATCGAAGACAACACCGAGACCTGTCGTCTCCGTGTTGTTCGTAAAGAGCGACATGCGAAGTCCAAGCTCTACCGTCACATTCGACTTCACCTTCCAGCTATCCTGGCCGTACCCTTCAATATTCCAGAAGCGGAAGTTGCCGGTGGGAACTCGCGTGCTTTGATCAATACCATTGATTCGCCCGCTGTACAGATTGGCGAAAGCGTTACCAGTGGTCCGGGCACCGTTGATGCCCTCATACTCAATCTGGCCCTCTGGAGTCCCGCTTGTGTCCTGGACCTTCCCGGCTCTTTCAATCAATCCGCCGAATTTGAACGTGTGGTTGTTGTAAACCTTCGACAGCGTTTCGGTCACGGAATAGCTGTCGTTAAAGGCGAAGAGCGGAAGATTGCCCGGCTCCCACATCTGACTGCCGGTATCCCAGCTGATGAGCGCCAACGGAGCGTATGGCGAAGAAACCTTGTCTCCCCAGGGCAGTTTCAGATTTGAGATGCCGAGCGCCGCCTTCGAGACCTTCGACGGGTCGGAGAAGTCATAATCGAGCTTGAGCTTGCTCGCGCTGAAAACGACCTCGTTGGTCATCGTCGGACTTAACACGCTCGTCACGTTGACGGCGGCTGAGCGCCCGAGATTGGTTCCGACAAGGTGGCTGGGCAACTCAAAAGTTGACGGCCCCCACCAGATGCCGTACGGCGCGTCATCGCTTTCCGACTCGCGCGCCAAGCGAAGATAGAGATTGGTGTTATCCGAGACTTTGTAGTCGAATCTCATCTTGAGATCGTTACGATTCTCAGGGGCTGTAATGGCCGACTGGTAATTGAATCTGGACCTCGCCCCGGTGCCGACGAAATTCGGGAGCGGGAAGAGGTTCAGCAATGCTGCCCCGATCGGGTCTTTATACGGAGTATAGTTGGCGCCGGGGACGGCAGTACAGCCATTGAACTGAATAGTGTCCGGCGGACAGAAAACGTTCCCGGCTCTCCCCGAGATAGATTTACTGAAGTCGCCGTTGCGCTCCGCCGCCGTCGGCACGGTGCCCAGTTTCGCTCCCGGGTCTCTGATCTGACGCTGGAACTCAAGGCCGACGAAGAAGAAGAGCTTGTCACGATTCTTATTAAAGTTTGTGAAAGGGAGCAGGATGGGGCCGCCGATATTCCCGCCCGGATACTGGAAGTGCGTTTGGGGTTTCAACCCTCCGACGCTGGTGATCGAACGATCCGATGCCTGGAGCGCGAGCGGGCGGAAGTAGTCATAAACCTCGCCGTGAAAATCTTTCGACCCGCCTTTGGTGGTCGCGGTAATCTGAACGCCGCTCGACCCGTACTCGGCAGCGAAGTTGCTCGTCTTGACGGTCACTTCCTGGACCATGTCGTTGTTGGCCGTGATGATCGTGCCGTTGTTCGAACCGATGTCAATGACGCGCGAGCCGTCAATGCTGACGTTATTGTTGACGCCGCGAATACCGTTGACGGTGTAGTTCGCATTCGCGTTCGCGCCCCCGCCAAAGGTAGTGAAATCGGGAGACTGGTTCGGATCGCTCGGGTCCGGAGCAACAACGCCCGGCAGGATACGCAGGAGTTCCAAACTGCTGCGCCCGATCAGCGAAAGGTTGTCAAGCTGCTTGGCCGTAATGGTGTCAGAGCGCTCGCCGGTCTCAGTCTTGATAGGCGAGATGTCATCTGCGCTGACAGTGATGGTCTCGGTGGGAGACCCGACATTCATCGTCAGATCGAGCGATTGAGTTTCGCTCGGCGCGAGTCTGAAGTTAGCCCGCTCGTATGCCTTGAAGCCGGTGGCCTCGGCCTTCAGCGTGTATGTGCCGGGCGGAACGGCTGTGAACACATAAGAGCCGTCGTCGCTGCTCTTCACCTGACGCTGATCTCCCCGCTCAGCATTGGTGAGGGTCAGCGTAGCGTCGGGTATTAAGGCTCCCTTCTCATCCTTCACGACTCCACGCAACGTCGCGTTGTTCGTCACCTGAGCAGTCACGCTGGACAAACCCGAGAGCAAGACGAGCAAAGCAATCAAACTCAGAATACGGCGAGCAGTTACGTATGAAGCCGCGCTCACTTGCTGGGCAGTTTGTTGCGGGCTGTTATCTTCCAACATCACTTTAGCCTCCAAAGAAGATGCGTGCAGACGCAATTTGGATAAGTAAATTCAACCTCCGCTCGTTACATCCGGCGGAGCAACCGAAGGTCGGAAATGGCGCTTGAGATACTGATTATACGGAAACCCAGACCTACCTTGGGCCTGAGCACCAGTGATCTCAATCATTTTTTCAGAGTCGAGAGACTGATTCGCTTAACTCTGCTCTTTTTGTTTAATAAGACTTCGCGCTATGTGTTTAGAGCTTTGTTGCAAGACCTGACAAAAGCCTTAGTACTACCAGACGAACTCTTTTGTCAAGAGTTTTTTTTCGCTCAACGAACTAATTACTTTACTTGATGAAGAATTTTCCCGTCGTCATCACAACGAGGGGCAAAGACCTGTTGCAAACCTAAAAATTGTCAGGCAATGCGAATGCCGCGACGCTGGCGACGCTGGCCGACAGTGCATAGTTAAGAGTAATCCTAAGGAAAAGGTGCAAGTCTGTGATCCGCATCACGAGTCTGCCAGCTGAGCGACATTGGAGATTTTGGAAAACAATGCATTTTTCTAAATCTTATGTGGGCCTGACAGGCGCAAATTTACTTGCGCGCCGAAGCGCTCACCCGCGCAGATGGCAGCCCTCGGCAAATACTTTTTTTTGCTTCACTGCATTTCTGAGTTGATCGGCAATGAGCGGCGAGCGCGAGCGTTATTTGTTCGCCGACGATGATGGCTTCGGGGCTGAGACTCTTCATCGGATTTGAATTTCCCAGCCCGCGCTCAGGGGCAGTTTCGACCAGCGCCTCCTTCTCTCATCTCCATCCAGCGCGCGCCACGCGTTTGCTTTCTTGAGAATTGATTCGTCGTATCAGTGTTCGTCGTATCTCTCGACAAACGATGGGCGATTTTGTAAAGCCTGGGATTAGGCCGCCAATGCGGGCAGCAAGTTTCCTGATGACGTTTCATTGGAGACGAAAAACACTATAAGTGCTCGAGCAGTTGAGGCTTTCCCTTTAATGCTAACTCGTCGTGCTCACGGCTCCGGTCGTCGCGAGATTAATAATTCTGCTCTGAAACAGTCGGGCTATTTGTTTAATCTGGTCCGGCTCTTCTGACCTTTGTCTGAGCGTCATGTCCTTGACTACGTCCCGCCTTGTTTCAGGTTCTGAGCGGCTCTGAGCAAACGATCATGAAGGCCAGAAAGAATCAGAAGCCAGGCACTAGCCGGCGCCAGCGTATTGCAACGTCACGAGGCTTTTGCTACAACTTAGTCCGAGAGGTATTTCAAATGAGAAGCCGAAAGCTCGCCGCACTGATCTGCGCGCTGGCCATTTGCGTCAACTATTCCGCTCGCGCGCAAACTCCGGCCCAGGAGGGTCAGAAGCCAAACTCGCCTGAGCAAGATGAAGAGAAACTCGTCGTTGGCACTAATGAAGTGTTGCTCGACGCGGTCGTGCGTGACAAGAAAGGCCACCCCGTCAAGGATCTCCAATCGTCCGACTTTGAAGTCTATGAGGATGGCGTGCGGCAGGATGTGAAGTCGTTTCGTCTCGTCACACGGGACGCTTCCAACTCACCGTCAAATCAGACCGAGAACAATGTCGCAAAGAGTTCGAACCCGGCGACTGCGCCAACCAAGAGCACCCAGGGTTCCGTCGCCAGTGTGAATCGTTTCGGAGCCATCGCGATGGTCTTCGACCGGTTGCCGCAGGAGGCGCGCACGATTGCACGCCAGGCAGCATTAAGCTATCTCAAGGATGGGCTGCGTCCAGATGATGCGGTCGGTGTCTTTCGAATTGACCTCTCTCTCAAAGCTGTCCAACGCTTCACGAACAACGAAAATCTGGTCAGGCAAGGGATTGACCGAGCGCTCATGCACAGTCCGTCCACCTATACCTCTGCGACCGAACAGATCGGGAATCTCTCCGACCAGCAGGCCGCGCTTCAGGACCAGCTCGCACAGAACACGGCTGGCGCCGGACAGGGCAACGACCCTTCTGGAAGCATGGCGGGCACGGCGGCGGACGCGCAATTTGCCCAGATGACACAGAATATCCTCGAAGGGTTCGAGCGCATGGAGCAGAGTCAACAAGGCTATGCGACCACCGATGGTCTGCTGGCTATCATCAACGAGATGTCTCGCCTGCCCGGTCGCAAGGCTTTAATCTTTTTCTCCGTTGGCGTCGCCCTCCCAACAAGAGTGATGGCGAATTATCGTTCGGTCATCAGCAACGCCAACCGCGCGAACGTCAGCATCTACTCCGTTGATGCCGCGGGGTTGCGGTCCACGAGCGCCGATGTTGCTGCCGGGGGAGCCTTAACGAAACTGGGTCAGGCGCGGGCGCGCGTCGCCGCCAGCAATGCCGACCCTTTCGGCTCGATGATGGTGGATTTGGAGCGCAATGAAGACCTGATGCGTTCGAATCCCGAAGGCGCGCTCGGCGACCTCGCCAAAGAGACCGGCGGTCTCCTGATCGCCAACACCAACGATCCCGGGTCGATTCTGCAAAAGGTTAACGAAGACCTGCATTCGTACTATGCCCTCAGCTACACGCCGACGAACCAGGACTACGACGGCAAGTTCCGGCAGATCACGATCAAGGTTAATCGTCCTGGCGTCGAGGTCCAGGGACGCAAGGGCTACTACGCGCTTGATAACTCTTATGGAACGCCCGTGCTCGGCTACGAAGCGCCAGCGCTGGCGATCCTGAGCGGCAAGCCGCCACCGGATGCTTTCCCTTCCCTGGCGGCAGGCTTCAGTTTCCCAGAAGCGGCGCGGCCTGGTCTGGTCTCCGTGATGGTCGAAGTGCCGGCCAACGCGATCAGTTTTTTGACTGATGCAGCGAAGAAGAGCTACGCCACAAATTTTTCCATCGTCGTTTTAATCAAGGATGAAAAGCAACGCGTCGTCCGCAAACTGAGCACGCAGTACCTGCTCGGCGATTCGCTCGACAAACTCGCGACGGCCAAGCGTGGCAACGTTCTCTTTTATAAAGAGACCACACTGGACCCGGGTCGTTACACCATCGCCTCGGTTGTCTATGACGCTCTGACGGCGCATTCGAGCGTGAACACGGCGAGCGTGACTGTCCCTCAGCCGACCAGCAACGCGTTACAAATGAGCAGCCTCATCGTCATCAAGAATGCCGAGAGGCTGGCGCACGATCAGCAGACGGCGAATCCACTTCACTTCGGCGAGGTCATGTTGTATCCGAATCTGGGCGAGCCTCTGCGAAAATCTGTGAACAAGGACTTGACGCTCTTTGTGACCATCTATCCCCCCAAAGGGGAGGCTCAGTCGCCGAAGTTGAAACTGGAGATTGCGCGCAATGGTCGCGCGGTGGGCCAATTCACTTACAACCTGCCCGCCGCCGATCAGACAGGTCGCATCCAGTATGTGGCAGCGATTCCGCTCGACAAACTCCAACCCGGCGAGTATGACGTGAACGTCACAGTGGAGGACGGGCAACATCGCGCGACTCAATCGGATACTGTGCGAGTCACGCCATAGACATCCGTGGCGGCTGAAAGAGTAAAATTCGCGGTGCTGCTTTCAGTCGCCAGCCTCTAAGAGCTTTCAATGGTCACGCTCTCGAAAGCACTGCGTTATCTATCTCTCATTATCTCCGGAGGTCAAAATGCGAAGACTAACCGTCTGGCTTCTCACCCTGTTCATTGTTTTTCCTCTTCCGCTCTGCGCGCAAGAGCAGCCGCGCCCGCAACAAGATGATGAAAGAGTCGTCGGGGGCACCGCGGAGGTCTTGCTCGATGTCGTCGTCAAAGATAAAAAGGGCCACCCCGTCAGCGACCTCAAGGCCTCGGACTTCCAGATCACAGAAGACGGCGTCGCGCAGGAGGCCAAATCGTTCCGGCTGGTCAACGGCACGGGCGAGACGGCAGCAACGCCCGCGCCCGCCGCCAATCGCGCCGACATCGTGCGCCGCGTGCGGGAGAATTTTTACGCCGGACGCACCGGCGCGGTCGCGCTCGTCTTCGACCGGCTCTCATTAGACTCGCGCAAGCGGGCACACGATGCGGCGCTCAGTTATCTGGCCGGCGGGTTGCAGCCCAATGATTTCATCGGCGTCTTCGGGATTGATCAGAGACTCTCAGTCTTCCAGACCTTCACCAACAACGAAGAGCTTGTCAAGCAGGCTCTGGATCGCGCCGGCGCCTCAAGCTCGTCCGCCTATGGCTCGAACACAGAGGAGATTGCAGCCCTCTCCGAAAGGCAATCGGTGCTTGACAGGGAGGCGTTGCAGGCCGAATCGGGCGCCGGCCAAAGCACTGTGGGGACGGCTGCCCAGGACATCGGAGCGATAGAGATTCAGCGGACGCTCAACCGTATGTCTCTGACATCGGAAGAAGAGTTCGAGCGCCTGGAGCAGACTGAACAGGGGAACGCGACCCTCGGGGGCATGCTGGCGCTCATCTCTTCGATGAGCAACATTCCGGGGCGCAAGGCAATCATCTTCTTTTCCGAAGGGGTGTTGATTCCTTCCACTGTGGCCGAAAAGTTTCGCACCGTGATCGCGAATGCGAATCGCGCCAACGTGAGCATTTACTCGGTTGATGCCGCAGGCCTGCGCGCCGAGAGCGAGGACGTGAAGGCAGGACGTGCGATGACAGCGCTCGGCCAACAGCGAGCCGCACAGGCCCAGAGCGCGAACGACAGCTTCGGCTCGATGATGAAAGATTCCGAGCGCAACGAAGAGCTGATCCGCCATAGCCCTGACAACGGCCTCGGGCAGATCGCCGACCAGACCGGAGGATTTCTGGTGAGCGGCACGAACAATCCAGGGCCACGCCTGCGCCAGGCCAACGACGACCTGCACACCTATTACGTCCTGACCTATTCGCCTAAGAACCAGAACTTCGACGGGAGGTTTCGTCAGATTTCCGTCAGGGTGGATCGCGGCGGCACTGACGTGCAGACTCGCAAAGGCTACTACGGTCTGCCGGCCACCTATAATTCGCCGGTGCTGCCATACGAGGCCCCGGCGCTGGCCCTGCTCGGGCGCGGCACGCAGCCGAGCGCGTTCGATTCTAAAGTGGGGGCGTTCAACTTTCCGGCGAGCAACAGAGCGGGTCTGACAGCTTTAATGGTCGAAGCTCCCGCCTCCAAGCTGACGTTCACGCCCGACGCGCAGAAGAAAACTTATCACGCAGACTTTACAATTGTCGTTCTGGTCAAGGATGCAAGCCAGCACGTCGTCAGGAAAGTGAGCCATCAGTTCCTGCTCGATGGCGCGCTCGATCAACTGGAAAACGCCAAACGCGGCAACGTTGTCTTCTACCGCGAGACCGATCTGCCTCCGGGCGAGTACACACTTGACTCCATCGTGTACGACACGGCCAACAATCAGGCCAGCATGAATCACGGCCAACTGGTGGTGGCGGACGCCGACGAGGCGAAGCTACGCATGAGTAACCTCATCGTTGTGAACAAAGCGGAGAAGGCAGGCGCCAATGACCCAACGAACAATCCTTTCCGTCTCGGAGACCTGCTCCTCTATCCAAACCTGGGCGAGCCGCTGCACAAAGCAGGCAGTCGCGGTCTGAGCATGTTCGTTACCGTCTATCCGGCGAAAGCGGCAACCGCGCCGCCGAAATTGATGATCGAGCTGTACATGGGCGGCAAGCCCGCCGGACAACTGCCTATCGAGTTGCCGAAGGCGGACGCGAGCGGGCGGATTCAATATACCGGCACGATCCCGATTGACGCCTTCCCCCCAGGCGATTATGAGCTGAAGGCGAAGGCGACCGACGGGACTACTGAAGTGACTCGCTCCGCACACTTCTCAGTCGCGCCGTAATCTAATACCAGATAGCAAAACAAGCTCAGGTAAAAGCCAGGCCATAGAGAGCGGTGGTACCCCCCCCTTCCCGACCTGAGAGGTGGATGAAGTAAAGGTCTTTCACCAACCTCTCGGGTCAGGAAGAGGGGCTTGCCCCCGCTCTTCTCCTTACTTTATTTTGCAATGGTATAACGTGAGTTCGAGATAAATAGTGCGAAAAGCATTAACCCACGAAAACGCACGGAACGACACGAAATAAAACTGCTCCGTCGTGTCGTTCCGTGCGTTTTCGTGGATATTTTTTCGTCGCCGCAAATCTTTCGCGGCGACGAAACTGAGGTCGTTTAAGAATTTCAATTCGGGAACGGATCACCCGGACGGGCGATTCTGATGCGATGGTCTGTGAATTGAAAATGCGAGCCGGGGATTTCCACTTTCGGCATGTGACAGGAGACGCAGAGGCGCGCGGCGACGGGGCAGGCCTTGTCCGTGCGCCCCGCGTCCGTTTCTGCTTTCGCTACCTGCTCTGACTTCAAACTCTCAGCCGAACGATGACAGACGAAGCACTTCCCATCATAGAAGGCTTCGTCCTGTTTCGGATTCTCGTGTGGGTTGTGGCAGGCCGTGCAAGTCATGCGCACATCTGCCGGGTCGTGCCCCTTACTTGTGAAGATACGATAGGGCTGAAAGCGCACGCTGACGATCCCGCGCAACATCCTGTTCGCCATCACCTGCTCAGCGCTGCGATGGCACGAGCCGCAGAAGTCCTGCGACAACTCATCAGGCGGCATCTTGCCCGGGTTAAAAATTTTCTTGTCCTGAAACTTCTTCGCTTCCATGGCTGCAATGTGTTCCACACCCGGCCCATGACATGCTTCGCAAGTGACGCCCGGAATCAATCTCTCAAGGTGCAACTGCGCGGCGTCCGCGGCGGCGGTCGAGTGGCAGGAGAAACAGTTGCGCGCTTCATCCGTACTCATCAATCTTCCGGCGGCCACGTCCAGCGACGGAGGCACGTCGCGCGGGTAGCCCATGGTCCAATCGAGACCCTTGATGTCTCTGTAGAAGCTGACGCGGCTTTCGTAAAAAGAACCGTTGTGCTGAAAGACATAGGTCTGGCCTGCCTTGCCCTGACCGAAAGAATAGGCAATCGGTTCTGAGATCGTGTTGGCGCCATCGGTGACCGTGTAGATGCTTTGCTCTCCACGCCGGACTATCTCGTAAGAGTAGGGACCACTGCGGAAGGTGAGGCGCGGATTCGCACGCAGGATTTCACTGGTCTGTGCCGGTTCGAGCGCTCTTCCCATGGCGGTCGCATGCCAGTTCGCGGATTCCTCGACGTGACATTTGGCGCAAGCCTGTGTGCCAGCGTACTTGGCGTCCGCACGGTTTGGCCGCCAGGTCGTTGCCGCAGACGAAGCCCCACTGTTACTCATCGCGGGCCCCTGCGCGCGCGCCGCGAGCGAAAAGCGAAGCCACAGGGCCACGCCCGCAACGAGGACGAGCAGCACGCAGACCTTAATTCTTTCCTTCCGAGAGTTCATCAGACACGAAATCAAAGGATTGGTCGAAAGTCAGGACCACTCGGTGAACGGACGGCCATGAACTCCGCTAAGGTTGCTGGGGCTTCTCGCCGTTCTGGTTGTCGTTGGGCAAGGTCTCGCCATTCGCCCCGTCGGACTTCTGACTGAGGCGCGTGAACGTTTCACGCGCCTTCTCCGCGTCGGCCTTCCGGTTCGCCTTGGCGTAGGCGCGCGCCAGCGCGAAATAGACTTTCGGTTCGTCGGCACGCAACCGTTGCGCCGTCTCCAGTTCTTCGATGGCGCGCGCATTCTGTCCCATATCGAAAAGCAGTCTGCCGAGAACGTAATGGCCGAGCGGCAACTGCGGGTGCAGCTTGACGGCTTCTTCAGCGAACGACACACCCTGGTCAGGCTCTTTGTTCTGAAGTCTGATGTACGCGATCAGAATTCGCGCCAGCGCGTGGCTGGGCGTGTTCTGCACTTCGCGCTGAAACGCCGCGAGCGCGCCTTCAGTGTCACGAGTGACGAGCAGGAAACGCCCGTAAGCGTATTGCACATTCGGAAACTTCGGAAAGTCCTTGACCAAGAGATCATACTCGCGCGTCGCATCGCTCGTGTTCTTTTGCTGGTTGAAATGTTCTGCCAGCCCGGCGCGGCGGACGACCTCATGATCGCGGTAATTGATGTCAACTTGTTTAGGTAACATTCCCATCCGCAAGACCGACAGGCCCAGCGCGATAATCAACTCCTCGCTGTTGACGCCTTGATAGCTTAAGGAGCCAAGTCGCTGCTGCGCTTTTTCATACTCGCCTTTGACCAGGAAGAGCAGTCCTTCGTGATAACGCATCACACGTTCAAGTTCCTGGTTGTCGCCGATTCCCAGCTCGCGCCCCTTTTGAATGTGCGCGTATGACTCGTCATAGCGCAACAGTTGGAATTCGCAGAGGCCGAGCATGGCCCAGGGCGAGCCTGCCTTACCCTCTATCTCGGCAGCATGTTTGAAGGCGGGCGCAGCTTCGACGAAGTTATTGAGATCGTAATAAAGAGTCCCCAGATACCACCAGCCTTCGGCCCAAGTAGACTTGGCGGCGACGGCCTTGCGATAGAGCGCGATGGCCTCCTCGATCTTGTCGGCTTCGCGCGCGGCGGTCGCCTGACTAGCGAGCGCGGCGAAGTCTTGCTGTGTGAGAGCGCTCTGATTTGCAGCCGGAGGCTGCCCGCTTGAGGGCGCGACCCGGCCCGTCTGCGCTCCGCGCCGTTGGGCCGACGCGGCGACTGAACAAATGATGAGACAGCCCATCAACGTGATTGTGAAACAAAGAGTCTTCATGTAATCAAATCCGTCGTCTCTCTTCTTAAGCTCTGCGCCATCAAAGCGATGTTCGGGCAACAATAGTAACTGAGTCTGTGCTGTGCTCACAGCCAGCATCTACCTAAAGGTAAATGGTAAAAAAGTCAGAGGTCTTGATCCGATCACTTTCTGCATCACCTCGGCCTCTTAACTATTTTCGGCTGGCGGCGCTCGGCTTCACGCTCTCGCCCTTGACACCCTCGCCCTCGACAACCCTGAGATAAGTGTTCATCGGCGGGTTGGAGAGCTTGTCCACTTTGCCGCTCGGCCAGCGTATCTCGACCGCATCAATCTTGCTCTTGCCTCCGCCTAAAATTTCGCGCGGGTCATGTGAAGCCAGATAACTGCCGCCGTTCGTCTTCAGACGTTTGCGAGTGACGCCGCCTGCCTGCCACGTTATGATTGCGCCGACCGCAGCCGGGTTGCTCTTGGTGGCCACGAGTTGCAGGCCCAGCCAGTTATTACGATTTCCGCCATCGTTGCGCAGGAGCAGCGGCGCCCCTCCATTATTTGAGATCAAGACGTCGAGATCGCCGTCGTTATCGAAATCCCCGACCGCCAGCCCGCGCGCCGGAAAATCTTTGCTGAAGACTGCCCCCGACTGCGCGCTGACATCCTTGAAGCCGTGGCCTGTGTTCTGAAAGAGCAGGAGCGGCTCTTTATATTTCACGCGGCTGGTCAGAGTCTCGACCATGTCGTCCGGGTGTCCGTTGGCCAGAATGAGGTCCAGTGCCCCGTCGTCATCGTAATCGAAGAACTTCAAGCCCCAACCGCTTAAGAGGCGCGTCGCCGGGCCAATCTCGCCCGGCTGGTCATTGAAGCTCAAATCATGCTGGTTCTGATAGAGGCTGAACAGCTCCTGATCTATGTTGGCGACAAAGAGGTCCAGCCAGCCGTCCCCGTCGTAGTCCCCGGAATCAACGCCCATCCCTGAACGCGGCGCGCCGGCATCGCTGTAGGCCACGCCAGCCGCGAGTCCGACCTCTTCAAATTTTCCGCCCCCCTTATTGATGAAGAGAAAATTGGGCATCGTGTCGTTGGCGACGAAAAGGTCCATCCGGCCATCATTGTTGACATCGGTCGCCACGACGCCGAAGGATTTTCCCGGCGAAGAAGCGATGCCCGATTCAACGCTCACGTCCGTAAAAGTGCCGTTCCCGTTATTATGATAAAGATGGCTCGGACGCGGCTTGAAGACGCGTGGGATACAGTAATAGACCTTACCCAGACGATTGTTGCCGCAACTCATATTCTTGTTGTAGTCAACGAAGCTCGAAACGAACAGATCGAGAATGCCGTCTGAGTCGTAATCGAACCAGACAGCGCACGTTGACCAACCCGGCGCGGCCACGCCCGCTTTGTCCGTCACATCCGTGAACGTGCCATTGCCATTATTGTGATAGAGAATATTTCGCCCGTAGCCGGTCACGTAGAGGTCTGTCAGGCCATCGCCGTCGTAATCAGCCGCCGCCGCGCCCATCCCGAAAGTCCCGCCCGCGACTCCGGCCTTGTCGGTCACGTCCGTGAACGTGCCGTCATGATTATTGTGGTAGAGCGCGTTCTTGAGCGGCGTCTTCGGTGTAAAAAAATCTGAGGGGCCGCTGTTCACCAGATAGATGTCCATCCAACCATCGTTGTCATAGTCAAAGAAGGTGCAGCCCGCGCCGACCGTCTCAGGCAGATAATGCTCCGGCGACATCGCATTATTATGCACCCAGGTGATGCCAGCCTCTTTGGTCACGTCGGTGAATGAGATGGGCGCCTGTGCCTGCGCCGCGCCGCTTGAGAGAAAGAAGACGGAGACGCAAACGAAGAGCGCGAACATGATGAAGAGTGAGCTGTAGGGACTGCGCATCGAGTAGCGTTGCCTTTCAAATTATGGTTTCTTTGCGGGCTGTTTATCGCCACCCGCGCCTTGTGCAGCCGCGGCGTCTGACGCTTGCTTCTCGGGAGCGGCTGGTTTCGGTTGGTTCTGCTCGTTCATCTCTTCCATCAATTTTTGCTGCGCCGCAGTGAGTCGCTGGATTTCGCTGCGCTCCCGTTCTCCGTCTGCCTGACGATTAGTCTTGAAGTAAAGTTGCGCCAGCAAGACATGCGCGGGGATGAAATCGGGGGCTTGTTTTGTAATCTGCTCGAGCAAAGCAATCGCCTCCACCGTCATCCCCCTGGCGCGCTCGAGTTGCGCCATCTGGTAGAGCGCCGAAACCTCGTTCGGCCTCAACTCGACCGCAGTTTTCAAGAGCGTGGCCGCCTCGTCGAGCCGCCCGTCTTCGCGGTTGATCATTCCCAGGCTGACGTTGGCGTCGAAATCGCGCGGGTTAATTTCCAGCTCGGCTTTGAACTCGGTGACCGCCTGCGCGCGATTCCCCTTGGCCAGGTAAGCAGACCCCATCGTGGAATGAACCGATGGCAGGCGCGGATTCAATCGCACAGCTTCTGTCAGTTCGGCGATGGCGCTGTCCAAATCTTTAATGGCGATGTCGTAGGTGCCGACTACCAGATGAGCTTCAATCGTTTTCGCGGGGCGAAAGGCTTTGTTGATGAGCGCTTCGGCCTTGTCCAACTGCTGGAGGTTGATGTAGGCGAGCGAGAGCGTGAAAGCCGCCGCCACATTCTCTGGCTGAGCGCGATGAACCTGCTCCAGTTCGTCGGCGGCCTCTCTTAATTTGCCAAGCTGAAAATTTGAGAGACCCAGCAGCAGCCGCGCCTGATAGTTCTCCGGCTCGGCGGCGACGATCTGGGCCAACTCGTTGCGCGCCGGCTCAAATTGGCCTTTGGTGTAATAGGCCGTGGCGACACTCAACCTGTTTTGCTGACCCTCCTCTTTCGCAGGCGCAGGCGTCGGAGGCGCGGCCTCGGCGGCAGCGCGTGATTCAGCCGTCGGCTCCTGCTTCTGTTTCTCTTCAGTCAGTTTCTGAATGATGGCGCGCTCGCGCTCGGCATCCGCGTTGCGGTTAAGCTTATAGTAGAGTCGCGCCAGCAGGACGTGAGCGGGCGAGAAATCCGGCGAGCCGGCGACAACTCTTTCAAGGAGGCTGACTGCTTCGGCATTCGCTCCACGCGCTTGCGCCAGTTGGGCCATCTGATAGAGCGCTGCGGTATCATCCGGCCTGAGATCAATAGCTTTCTTCAAGAGCGCCGTCGCTTCGTCTAATTTCCCGTCTTCGCGATAGATCCATCCGAGCCGGACATTGGCGTTGAAGTCGCGCGGGTTGATCGCCAGCTCCTCGTTGTACTCTTTGACGGCCTGCTCGCGGCTGCCGGAGAAGAGATACGCATCGCCGAGTTGCGAATGCAGCGTCGGCAGGCGCGGGTTAAACTTGCTGGCGGTGTTCAGTTCTTCGACCGCCTTCGGCACCTGCTTCATCGCCAGATAGAAGGAGCCGACGATGAGGTGCGCCTCCGCCGTGTTGACTTGTCGGAAGACCTTATCAACCAGGGGCGCTGCCTTGTCCGTCTCGTTCGCCGCGATGTAGGCCGTGCCGAGCGCGTAAGCGACGGCCAGGTCTTCAGGTTTCGCTCGAGAGACCGCTTCGAGCTCTTGAATCGCCGCAGCCACTTTATTCAGTTGGTAATTGCAGAGCCCGAGGATGAAGCGCGCTTGATAGTTGGTCGGTTGCGCTGCGACAACTTGAGTCAGCTCGCGTGTGGCCGATTCAAAATCTTCGGTCTTGTAGTAGGCGAGAGCCAGATTGAAGCGGATGTCAATTTGTTTCTGGTCAATGACGAGCGCCTGCTTGTAACGTTTGATCGCTTCGCCGTATTGACCGAGTCGCGCGTAAACCACGCCTAAGTTCGAGAGCGCGTCAATGCGATTGGGCATCGCGCGCAAAGAGGCCTCGTAGGCATCGCGCGCAGCTTGCAGATCGCCACCCTGTTGGAGGGCGACGCCGCGCGCAAAGTCCGCCTCTGATTGGCGCACGACTGCGGCATCTTGAGTCTGGGTGAAAGCCAGCACGAAGGCTAAAAACAGGCTTGCCAGCATAGAACTCTTTTCGGCTGAAGTGTGACAGTGGCGCTTCCGACTTTGACACCCGTTGCGGGTTCAATGGGGAGAACCTCTTCTCAAAAGCGCAGGCTAATATAGCATCAACAATTCTGCGTCAGCAAACAGGCCATGAAAAGCGTCGTGACCTGCAATTCATAATCCTCTGTGCCGCCTCTGTGTTCTCTAACAGAGAGGCGGCACAGAGAGAGTTTCTCTCAAACGATGCGTTGTCTCTTTCTCGAAGTTGCTCTAAATTTAGTTGAAGGTGTTCTCGGCTGGCGCGGCAGGGCGGTCAAAGGAGCGCTGAAATTCTGATCCTGCTCACTACTTCTGATTTACTTAAATGAAGTTTTCACTAATAGCTTTGCTGACCCTGACGGCGTTCTTAACCTCTGCGCCGGCGACCACGCAACAGGCCTCGCCAAAAGAGACGAAGCCGGTTGAGTTCGTGGACATCACCAGTCGCGCCGGCATCAAGTGGGGAATCAAGCAGCTTGCTCCCGGCGTGAAATATCTGATCGAGACGATGGGCGGCGGTGGTGGCTTCATTGATTACAATAACGACGGGCTGCTGGACATCTACCTGGTCTGCTACTCACAAACACCGCAAGCTGACCCGGCAGCGAAACTCAAAGACGTGCTCTACCGCAATAACGGCGACGGCACTTTTACGGATGTGACGGAATCGGCTGGAATCTCCAACAGCATGATCGGCATGGGACTCGCCGTCGGCGACTTCAACAACGACGGCTTCGCAGACATCTACGTCACGGGCTACGGCGCGAGCAAGCTCTATCGCAACAATGGCAATGGAACTTTCACGGATGTCACATCGCAGGCCGGGGTCAATAATAAAGGCTGGGGCGCAAGCGCCGCGTGGTTCGATTACGACAACGATGGCTTTCTGGACCTCTTCGTCTGCAATTACCTGTCATTCGATCCCGAAGGAAAAGTCCCCTGCGATTTCTTCGACGGACGACCTTACTGCTACCTCTCAAAGTTCAAAGGCTCTCCGAGCGTGCTTTATCACAACAACCATGACGGGACATTTACGGACGTGAGCGCGAAAGCGGGCATCGCCGCACACGCCGGAAAAGGTCTCGGCGTGATTGCGTTTGATTACAACAACGATGGGCGCATGGATATTTTCGAGGCCAACGATTCCGCGCCCAATTTTCTCTTTCGCAACGAGGGCAACGGAACTTTCACTGAAGTCGCGATGGATGCCGGAGTCGCGCTTGACCCGAACGGCGAGCAGCGCGGCGGGATGGGCGTTGATGCGGAAGATTTGGACGGCGACGGATACCAGGACATCTTCGTCACCAACTTCTCGCAGCAGACCAACGCCTTCTGGCACAACAATGGCGACGGCACGTTCGACGAAACGACGTATCCTTTAGGACTCGGCAAAGTGAGTTTCAACCAGAGCGGCTTCGGGACGCGCTTCTTCGATTACAACAACGACGGGCTGGTTGACCTCTTTGTCCTCAACGGACACCCTTTCGAGCCGATTCAGAAAGTCTTTCCCGAAACGACCTATGCCGAGCAGCCCTTCCTCTTTGAAAATACGGGCAAGGCTTTCCGCGAGGTGGCGGCAGAGCATGGCTCTGCGCTCAAGAGATTTTATCTCGGACGCGGGCTCGCCACCGGCGACATAGATAACGACGGCGACACAGACCTTTTGCTCTTGAATGCCGGCGATGCGCCCGTCCTGCTCAGGAACGATGGGGGAAATAAAAATCACTGGCTCGGCGTCAAGCTCGTCGGGACAAAAAGTAATCGAGACGGCACGGGCGCGAAGGTGACGGTCTTGATCGGCGGCAAGCGCCGGACTAAACAGCTTCTCGGCGGGACGAGCTACTGCTCTGCTTCAGACCTGCGCCTGCTCTTCGGCTTAGGCGACGGCCAGAAGGTTGACGGCATCGAAGTACGCTGGCCTTCCGGTCTCGTCACGACGCTCCGTGATGTCGCCGTAGATCGTTATTTAACTGTCAGGGAAGAGACAGGACAGCCAGCCAAACATTGAAAATTCCGGCAGTATCTGGATACAAAATCCTAGAGCTTCTCTCTTGCCGGGGCAGTACTAAAATTCAGACTGGGCGTGGCTTTAGAATCGCCCTGCTTTCTGGTACATTCACTTCTCTCTCCGATGAGTTACAGGCGGATGAAAATTTTTATCAAAGGTTCGATTCTCCTCGCGGCGCTCTTACTCTTCGCCGGACACCTCGCGCATTCATCAACGGCGCGCGCCTTTCCTCAAGACGAGCAGGCGAAGAAAGATTCCGAATCCATTTCACCAGAGCAACTGGCCCAGGCCAAAACAACGTTCGGCGACAGATGCGCTCGTTGTCATGGCGCGGACGGGCGCGGGCAAACCATTTTAGGCGGCATGCTCGGCGTCCCAAACTTTACGGATGAGAAATGGTGGAAAGAAGAGAAGAGCGACAAGCATTTAATCAATTCTGTCACCGAAGGGAAAGACGAGATGCCCGCCTTCGGCAAGAAACTTTCAAAGCAGGAGATTACGGCCCTCGTCTTCTACGTCCGCCGTTTCAATAAAGCTGCCCATTAAATCGAGGACGCATAGGCGAACTTGTTGGCGAGGACCAGCGAGAGAGCGCCCATCAAAGTCGTCTGCTCTCCTAAGGTCGAAGCGATGATGCGTGCTGTCGGAAGCCCGCGCCGGACGCTTCTTTCGACAGTCTCGCCGAACACCTCCGCGACCAGCGGCCAGGCACGCGCAATCGAGCCGCCGACGACGACCAGCTCTGGACTGAAGCCGACGATTAAATTCGAGATGCCGATGCTGACGTACTTCGCCGTGTTGACAATCGCGGTGCGCGCCGCCGCGTCCCCTGCGAGCGCGCGGTCAATCAGTTGCGCGAAAGTCAGACGCCCCGTGGCGTCAGCTCTTTTCGTCAGGCGACTGTAGCGCGCCAGAGCCGCGCGTCCCGAAGCGAAAGCCTCCCAGCAATCGTGGCTGCCGCAGGAGCAGGCCACCGGCGCTCTTTCGCCGATAATCATGTGGCCGAACTCGCCAGCCGCGCCGCACGTCCCGCGATAAATCTGCCCGTCGAAAATTATTCCAGTGCCGACGCCTTCGGAGACGAAGACCATGATGAAGTCGCGCGCGCTCGACACTTCGGGTCGCCCGAACCACAACTCCGCGAGCGCGCCCGCGTTGGCGTCGTTATCAATCGTCACCGTCAAGCCTGTCGCCGCAGAGACGCGCCGCTGAATCTCCAGGTCGCGCCAGTTGAAGTAAGGCACATACAGAGCTTTGCCCTGATGCGGGTCAACGAGGCCGGGCAGGATAACGCCGACGCCTTCCAATCCAACTTTGTGTCGCTTCTTGATCTCAAGCACACACTCGATGGCGCGCTTAATGGTCTTCTCAAAATCAGGGTTGGTCGCAAACTCTTCCTTTTCCAGGACGCGCCCCGAAAGGTCGCTCGTCGCGACGGTCGTCCGCGTCGGCGTGATGTCAATGCCGATGGCCGCCGCGCCCGAAGCGCGCAGGCGCAGGAGTGTCGGACGACGCCCTCCGGTTGACTTTCCTTCGCCGATCTCTTCGACGAGCGAGTCCGAGACCAACTCGTCAACGATGGTCGAGACGGTCGAGCGTTGCAGGACTGTCTCGCGGGCAATCTCGGCGCGCGAGATGGGGCCGCGCTCGCGCACGTAGTTGAGCACGATCTGGCGATTGATGTCGCGCATCGTGCTAAAGTGCGCGGGCTGCGCTTTTTTCAGATCAATCCGTCGCATAATTTTTTTCGAGAACTTTCCAGCCCTTTAAGCTATATCACATTGAATTGCCTGCTCAAACTGATATTTGTCAGAGACAGCAACTGTGTTATCAATAAAGGAGAGCCGGGCAACACCTCTTATTTGTAATTCGATTCAAACATTTTCGCCCAGGAGCAATCGCCATGAAAAAGCTGCTCGTTCTTATTCTCCTGCTGATCTGCGCCGCCGAGACTCGTGCGCAAGCCGAAGGATTAATCGCCAACATTGAGGGGCGCAATCATGTGAGCCTTGATGGACAATGGAAAGCCATCATTGACCCTTACGAAAGCGGCGACAGCTATCATTTCAATCGAGACGCGCGGCCTCAGAGCAAGAGCGAGTTTCAGGAATATAGCTTTGACACGACAGGCTCTTTGAGCGTGCCGGGCGATTGGAACACGCAGCGCGCCGAGTTGTTCTTTTACGAAGGAGCCGTCTGGTACAAAAAATCTTTCGACTACGAGCGCAAAGGTGACGCGCGCCTCTTCGTGCATTTCGGCGCGGCCAACTACATCGCAGAAGTTTACCTCAACGGCGAGCGTGTCGGGCGACACGAGGGCGGCTTCACGCCTTTTAATTTCGAGATCACGAATCTGGTCAAAGAGAAAGATAACTCGCTCGTCGTCAAAGTTGATAACAAGCGATACCCTGAGGGCGTCCCGACGCTCATGACCGACTGGTGGAATTACGGCGGACTGACGCGCGCGGTCACCCTCATCACCGTGCCTCAGACTTTCATCGAGGACTATTTCCTACAACTCCGCCCGCACACGAAGAATCAGATTTCGGGTTGGGTGAAACTGAACGGCGCGAGGCTCGCTCAAAAGATTACAGTCCGCATCCCGGAAGCCCGCATCGCTAAGACCTTCACAACAGATGCCACAGGCCGCGCCGAGATTAACTTCACGGCAGACCTCTCGCTCTGGTCGCCTGAGAATCCGAAACTCTACAACGTCACGGTTGAAGCCGAGACAGACCATGTGGAGGACCAGATAGGCTTTCGCACGATCGAGGTCAAGGGAGGAGAGATTCTCCTCAACGGCAAGCCCTTGTTTTTGCGCGGCGTCTGCATCCATGAGGAAGCGCCTCTGCGCAGCGGGCGCGCTTACAGCCGCGAAGACGCCGACACTTTGCTCGGCTGGGCCAAAGAGCTGGGCGCCAACTTCGTGCGCCTCGCTCACTACCCGCACAACGAAACGATGGTCAGAGAAGCTGATCGGATGGGGCTTCTGGTCTGGTCTGAGATTCCGGTCTATTGGGGCATCAACTTTGAATCACCCGTGGCGTTTGCAGTGGCCGAGAATCAACTCGATGAAATGATCGCGCGTGACCACAACAGGGCCGCGGTCATCCTCTGGTCCGTGGCGAACGAAACGCCGAACAATCCTGCTCGACTAACCTTCCTGAAAAAATTGGTCGCGCGCGCGCGCACCCTCGACCCGACCAGATTGATGACCGCCGCCATGCTCCATCACTACGCCGGCGAGACGACGCAGATGATCGACGACCCGCTCGCAGAGTCTCTGGATGTCATCGGCTGCAACGAATACATCGGCTGGTACGATGGGCTGCCCGCGAAGGCGGACACGATGGAGTGGAAGACCGTCTATCAAAAGCCTGTCGTGATGAGCGAGTTCGGGGCCGAAGCAGTTTACGGACTTCATGGCGACGATTTGACGCGCTGGACCGAAGAGTATCAGGAGAGCTTCTATCGTCACCAGCTCGGCATGTTGAAGAGGATTCCTTTCCTGCGCGGCACGTCGCCCTGGATCCTGATGGACTTTCGCTCGCCGCGCAGATTATTGCCCGGCGTTCAGGACTACTATAATCGCAAAGGCTTGGTCTCGAATCGCGGCGAGCGCAAAAAAGCTTTTTATGTGATGCAGGAATTTTACCGTGAGCTCCAACAACGGGCCGCTCATTAATGGAAGACAGGTATCATGAATGAGAAAGTGCGCTGGGGAGTTTTAGGCGCGGCACGGATTGCCGTCGAAAAGGTTATTCCGGCGATGCGGCAGGGCGAGTGGTCTGAAGTCTCTGCCATCGCATCCAGAGATTCAGAGCGAGCGCAACGTGCGGCTCAAGCTCTCGGCATAGAGAAGGCCTACGGCTCTTACGAAGAGCTGCTGGCCGACCCGGAGATTGAAGCCATCTACAATCCTTTGCCCAATCACCTGCACGTTCCCTGGACCATCAAAGCAGCGCGCGCAGGCAAGCACGTCCTGTGCGAAAAACCGATCAGCCTGAATCTCGAAGAAGCGCAAAAACTTTTGGGTGTGCGTGACGAGACGGGCGTCAAGATTCAGGAAGCCTTCATGGTGCGCACGCACCCGCAATGGCTCGCGACGCACGAGCTCATCAGAGAGGGGCGCATTGGAACTTTGCGCGCCATTACAGGCTTCTTCAGCTACTTCAACGCGGACGCGACGAACATCCGAAACCGGGCGGAGATGGGCGGCGGAGCCTTGATGGACATCGGCTGTTACCCCATCACGATCTCCAGATTCATCTTTGGTGAAGAGCCGCAACGTGTGGCGGCCTTAATGGAGCATGATCCCATGATGAAAATTGATCGCCTGACTTCCGCCATGCTTTTGTTCCCTTCGGGGCAGGCGACGTTTACTTGCAGCACGCAATTGGTTCCCTATCAGCGGATGCACTTCTTTGGCACGAGCGGACGCCTAGAGGTCTTGATTCCCTTCAACGCTCCGCCCGATCAGCCTCTGCGAATCATGATTGATGATGGCTCTGATCTGTTCGGCGCTCAAGTTGAAGTGAGAGAGTTTCCGGTCTGCGATCAGTACACGATCCAGGGCGACCTCTTCTCGCGCGCCATCCGCGAAGGCCGGGAGCAGCCAATACCCTTGGAAGACGCCGTCAACAACATGGCCGTCATCGAAGCCATCCGCCATGCGGCAGAGACAGGAGTGTGGGAAAAAGTTTTGAATTAAAGAGTTGATCTTGGGTCTTTGGACTTTGATCTTTGTGCGCGTTGCTGAAGCTTCGACTCTTTCTTCAGAGCACGAAGATCAAAGTCCAAAGACCCAAGATCAAAGACCTAAGACCGTCTTCAAAATTCAAAACTTCTTCTCTTCCTCTGCGGATTGAGTATAATGCGCGCGCTGTCTCGACAGACATTTCCGATCTCAAAAAGTTAGCGACTCAAAAAAACTGACAAGTTAGTGAGAAAATTGAAAGACTTGGATGGAGGAAGCTTGTTCATGGCTTTGTTCAAGGAGCAGTCAAAAGTCAACGTCGTCCACCTCATTATCTGTGCGCTCGTCGCAGCTCTTTTCCCGGTTGCCGCCTTCGCCATAACGCCGCCGCGCATGGACACGATTCTTTACGGCGCGTCCTATTACCACGAGTACATGCCCTACGAGCGTCTCGATAAAGATGTCCAGATGATGAAGGACGCAGGCATCAACGTCGTCCGCATGGGCGAATCCAGCTGGGGGTTGTGGGAGCCTTCGGACGGGCATTTCGAGTTCGCCTGGATGGACAGAATCATTGACCGCATGAATCAGGCCGGCATCAAAGTCATCCTCGGAACTCCGACCTACTCCATCCCGGCCTGGCTCTATCACGAGCACCCGGAGGTTCTCGCCACGCGACTTAATGAAGAGCGCGCCACCTATGGGATGCGCCAGAACATGGACATCACCAACCCAGCCTTTCGCTTCTACGCCGAGCGCGTCATCCGCCAGATTCTCAATCACTACAAAGATAATCGCGCCGTCATCGGTTATCAGATTGATAACGAGACAACCTCTTACGGCACGGCTGGCCCAAACGTGCAGGTCGCTTTCGATGAATACCTGAAGAAGAAGTTCGGCACCGCCCAAGAACTGAACAAGGTTTGGGGACTCAACTACTGGGGACAGCGCCTCAACGATTGGGACGAGCTGCCGCCGCGCGATGGCATTCTCAATCCAGGCTACAAGCTCGAATGGGAACGCTATCAACACCAGATCGCGACGGACTATCTGGCGTGGCAGGCACGCCTCGTCAACGAATACAAGCGTGCGGACCAGTTCGTCTGTCACAACTTCGTCGGCGGCATTCGGACAGATGTTGACGAGTATGAGATAGCGAAGAACCTGGACATCGCAGGCGTCAATCCCTACTTTCCCTGGTCCGGTGGCCCCGATATGGTTGACGGTCAGGAGTGGGCACTGTCGGGCGACCTGGCGCGCTCGCTCAAGCGGCAGAACTATCTCATCACGGAGACCAACGCGCAGACCATCGGGTGGGATTCAAAGACGCAGTTTCCACCCTATGACGGGCAGATTCGCCTGAACGTCTATAGCCACCTGTCGAGCGGGGCGAACATGGTCGCCTACTGGCACTGGCACTCTTTGCATTACGGGCAGGAGACATACTGGAAAGGAGTTCTCTCGCACGACCTGGAGCCGAACAGAGTTTATGCGGAAGTGTCGCGCACGGCGCATGAGCTGAAAGAGCTTGGGCCAAAGCTTGTTAACCTGAAGAAGACTAACAAGGTCGCCATCCTTTACAGCATTGATTCATATCACGGCATCCAGTACATGCCCTTTGATAATCGCGTCAACTATCAAACGCTCCTCTATCAAATGTACGGCGCGCTCTATCGCCAGAACGTCGGCGTGGACTTCGTCTTTCCGCAGAGCGCGAATTTCTCTGACTACAAAGTGATCGTCGTGCCGCCGCTCTACATCGCGGATGACGCGCTGCTCAAGAGGCTCGCGGATTTCGTGCGCGACGGCGGACACCTCGTGATGGCTTTCAAGAGCGGATTCTGCAACGAGTATTCGACGGTGCGTTGGACGAAAGCGCCCGGCCCTCTGCGCGAGGCCGCGGGCTTTTACTATCAGGAGTTCGCCAACATTCAGCAGCCGCTCAAGCTCAAGGATGATCCTTTCCAGGCCGGAGATGAGAACAAGGTCTCCGTCTGGGCTGAGTTCCTGATTCCCGAAACGGCTCAGCCTCTGGCCTTTTACGATCATCCGTTTTACGGAAAGTGGCCTGCGTTGACGCGAAACAAATATGGCAAGGGGACGCTGACCTACGAAGGCACCTTCCTTTCCGACAAGTTGCAGGAGAAAGTTCTGCTGGATGTTTTGAACCTGGCTGGTCTCGCCGGTCCAGATCAACAGTTGCCCGCGCGCCTTCATGTCAAGCACGGCGTTGATAACGCGGGCCGGAACCTGCACTACTATCTGAACTATTCGAGCCAGAGCCAGACCTTCACCTACCCATATGCAAGCGGCGTGGACCTGCTGACGCGTAAGAGTGTGAATAAGTCACAGGCGGTCGAATTAGCGCCCTGGGATTTGGTGATTATTGAAGAGAAGTAAGGTTGAGATTGTCGGCAGATGTATTTAGTGGTTTGTAATACATAGTAGTAGGACGATGTGATAAGGAATCTCATTCACACCTCGCTGATGGTCATTGAGTGACTGGTTCATTAATTACGAGTCAGTACCGCCTGCGGTAGCTGGGCGGGTAGGATGTGCCCTACCCGCCCGCTACCGCAGGCGGTACTGACCCGTTGGCATCCGTCGCTCTAAAGTGATGACCGATGGCAAAGACCATCAGCGAGGTGTGAACGAGAAGCTTTGACTTCGGACTGAACTATCACCTAACACGCTTTCAAACTTTCGCTTCGAGGAGTCTATTCGATGACAACTAAGATCAACCGCCGCGACTTCATCAAGATTTCGACGGCGGCAGGAGCCGCGAGTTTCATCCTTCCTTCTTTCGTTACCGCTTCGCCGTCGAGCGCCGGACAAACAAAATCGCTCTTGTCCTTTGACGGCGAAGCTCAAAAGTTGCTCTCTCAGATGACCCTCGAAGAGAAGCTCGGACAGATGACGCAGGCCGAGCAGGACGCGGTCAGCGGTAAAGGTGACATCGAGAAATATTTTCTCGGCTCGATCCTGAGCGGCGGCAGCTCAGACCCGAAAGCCGGCAACAGTCTTGAGGCCTGGACGAATCTATACGACAGCCTTCAGGCTCAAGCATTGAAGACGCGGCTCGCCATTCCCATCCTCTACGGCATAGACGCCGTGCACGGCCACAACAACGTTCTCGGCGCGACCCTTTTTCCGCACAACATCGGGCTTGGCTGCACGCGCAATCCACAGCTGGTCGAACAGGCCGCGCGCGTCACAGCCGAAGAGGTGCGCGCCACAGGCATCCAATGGACGTTCGCGCCATGCGTCACGGTCCCGCGCGACGAACGCTGGGGAAGAACCTATGAAGGCTATGGCGAAGCGCCCGAGCTGGCGCGCACACTTGGCGAAGCTGCCGTCAGAGGTTTCCAGCGCGACGACCTCAGCAATCCCCTGAGCATCTTGGCCTGCGCCAAACACTTTGTTGGCGACGGCGGAACCTTGATCGGAACGGGCGGCTTCGGCCAGCAACGTCGTCTCGATCAGGGCGACACGCGCCTGAGCGAAAAAGAGCTGCGAGAGATTCACATGCAGGGTTACGTCTCGACGGTCAAGGCCGGCGTCGGCTCCATCATGCCTTCGTACAGCAGTTGGAACGGCGTGAAGATGTCTGCCAATAAGCATCTCCTCACGGATGTCTTGAAAAATGAACTCGGCTTCGAAGGTTTTCTGATCTCCGACTACAACGCTATGGACCAGATCACGCCCGACTACAAAGAGGCCATCGGCATCTCCATCAACGCGGGCATGGACATGGCGATGGTCGCGAAAAAGTATGTCGTGTTCTTCACGCTTCTCAAAGAACTGGTCAACGAGGGCAAGGTTCCTATGTCGAGGATTGACGATGCCGTCAAGCGCATCCTGCGGGTCAAGTTTGCGATGGGGTTGATGGATAAGCGCAGGTCTCAGCTTGCCGACAGAAGTCTGCATCAGACCTTCGGCTCACCCGCGCACAGGCAGATAGCGCGCGAGTGCGTGCGCGCAAGCCTGGTGCTGCTCAAGAATCAGAAACGAACTCTGCCACTCTCGAAAAAGCTAGCGCACCTCCATGTCGGCGGCAAATCGGCAGATGACATAGGCAATCAATGCGGCGGCTGGACGATCGCCTGGCAAGGCAAGAGCGGCGACGTGACAACTGGTGGAACGACCATCTTGAAGGCGATTCAAAACACGGTCTCGCCGACAACGAAAGTGACCTTCTCAAAGGACGGTACGGGCGCCAGTGGTGCGAGCGTTGGCATCGTCGTCGTCGGTGAAACGCCTTATGCCGAAGGCGTCGGGGACAGAGAAGACCTCACGCTCGCCGCCGAAGATGTCGCGGCGATCACCAACATGAAGCAGGCGGGGATTCCGGTCGTCGTCGTGCTCGTCTCAGGCCGCCCTTTGATTATCAATCAGGCGTTGGATCAAGCGGACGCCTTCGTCGCCGCGTGGCTGCCCGGAACCGAAGGCCAGGGCGTAGCCGATGTTCTCTTCGGCGACTACAAACCGACGGGCAAGCTCTCAGTCTCCTGGCCGCGCTCGATGGCGCAGATTCCCATCAACGTCGGCGACAAGAATTACGACCCGCTCTTCAAGTATGGCTTTGGCCTGACGTACTAGAGTGTGGTGCTTATCAACGGGTCAGTAGCAATATCAAGATAAGGACGCATGGCTTCATTTCTCTCTCATCGCATTGTTTTCCTTCTTGTCCTCCTGCTTGCTGTTCCCTCTTCGTCTGTCATGCGCAGCACAGACGGCGCAAGCTCTTTGATTCGACTCAACACCGTCGGCTTTCTGCCGGAGCATCAAAAGCGCGCGTCAATCGCCGCGCCGGCGACCACGTTCAGCGTCGTCAATGACGCGGACGGCAAAGTTGTCTTTCGTGGAAAAACTTCCGGCCCTCTTCAGAACAGCGACACGAACGAGGAGTTGGCAATCGCAGACTTCTCCGCGCTGACAAAACCTGGAAGTTATCATCTGGAGGTGCAGGATGTGGGCCGCTCTGCCAATTTCCGCATCGGGCGCGACGTGTACGACTTCGCCTTTCGGACGACGGTGCGCGCGATGTATCTCTGGCGGTGCGGAGCGGGCGTCAAGGCAGAGCACAACGGCGTCACCTATTCTCATAACGCCTGTCATCTGGATGACGCCTGGCTCGATCTCGCCGGCGGAGGACATGTACAGCGCGAATCAACCAAAGGCTGGCACGACGCGGGCGACTACAACAAGTACGTCGTCAATGCCGGAGTCACAGTCGGCATCATGCTCCGCGCCTGGGAAGATTTCGGCCCACAGATTCAGAAGATCAATCTCGGCCTGCCGGAAGAGGACAAGCACCTTCCAGCCTATTTGAATCAGATCAAGTGGGAGACGGATTGGCTGTTGACGATGCAGGCCGCGGACGGCTCTGTCTATCACAAGGTCAGCACGAAAGAGTTCGGACCAGCCATCATGCCGGAAGATGAGAAGACGACGCGTTACTTTGCATCCTGGAGCAGCGCAGCCACGGCAGACTTCGTCGCCATGATGGCGATGACGGCGCGCGTCTTTCAACCCTTCGATAAAGAGTATGCGCGCACCTGTCTCGAAGCCGCGCGCAAGAGTTACACCTTCCTGCGCGCTCACCTTGAGAACAAGCGTGCAGACCTCAAAGATTTTCGCACGGGCGCGTATCAAACAAACGATACAGATGATCGTCTCTGGGCCGCCGCAGAGATGTGGGAGACGACGGGCGAAGCGGATGCTCTTAAAGATTTTGAAAGTCGCGCGCGCGCTTTCAGGTTCAGCGCGAACTGGGGCTGGGGCAACGTCGAAAACTTGGGGCTGCTCACTTATCTTTTTTCAAAGAGAGGCGGGCGCGACAAAGAACTCGTCGAGCAGGTGCGCGATGATCTGGTTGCGACGGCTGATAGCATTGTGAATCTGAGAGATGCTCATGGCTACAATCGTCCGCTCGGGACGCGTTACTACTGGGGCTGCAATGGCGGCGTCGCCAACACAACCATCCTGCTTCAGGCCGCCAACCGCATCGCGCCGAAACCCTCTTACGTCGAGACGACGCTCGACGCCATCTCTCATCTTTTCGGTCGCAACTACTACGGGCGCTCGTTCGTCACAGGATTGGGCGCGAATCCGCCTGAGCATCCACACGACCGTCGTTCGATGGGACGAGAGGGCGCGCCCGCATGGCCCGGCTATCTGGTGGGCGGCGCGCAGCAGAAGGCGACCGATTGGAGAGACGAGTCGGCCATCTATCAAGTCAACGAGATCGCCATCAACTGGAACGCACCGCTCATCTACGCGCTCGCGGGTTTTATTGAGTAATGCCACGTAAATAAGTTGCCACAAATTCCCTTCGCGCAGTGTTTATTTCATGAGGACAGTAGTTTTTATACTTAGGAGCTAACGAATGCGACACCTATTTGCAATGGCAATGTTGGCGACCTGTTTGATTGGCTCGCTAACGCTTTCCGCGAGCCCTCTTCAGGATGGCACTTCAAGCCACCCTTGCCAGGCGAGAAAACTCTACGTCGTCGAGTCGGGTCAGTCAGATGAGGAAGCGCGTTTCCGCCAAGAACTGAGGAGACAGCTTGTTAAGAAGCATTTCGTTCTGGCCGCGCGGGTGGAGGACGCCGATGCTGTACTAATGGGCACCTTCTCGCGCAGAAGCAGCGGTCGTCAGAGTGAGCTGGCCTTCGAGTCGGGCGAACTAAAAGACGCCCGCGGCGAGCGAATATGGCACGCCAACTTCTATTTCACCAATGCGCACGTCGGAGACGTGGCCGCGGCTGTGGCCGCCAATCTACGGGACACCTGCCATCGTTAAGGTCGGTTTGGGCGCCGTCGGTGGTGTTTGCGAAGCGCTGTGTCTGCGCCGAGCAGCGCATCCCAATTTATCACTACAATCAACGCACAACTCGAACCGTCTTCATCAGTTTGATGTCTGCTGAAGAGCTTCCGATCATAATCTGCACCCTATCATTCTCGACCGTGAACCTGTGCTCGGCAGTGTTCCAGTAAGCCAGTTGCCCGCCTTTGAGTTCGAGCGTGACGGTCTTCGTCTCGCCCGGCTGCAACGCGATGCGCTTGAACCCACGCAACTCTTTGAGCGGTCTTTCGACTTTGGAATCCAGATGCCTGACGTACATCTCGACGACCTCTTCGCCCGCACGTGTGCCTGTGTTCTTGACGCTCAGGCTGACACTGACTGAGCCGTTCGAGTGCAGCGTGTCGGAGCTGGTCCGCAGGTTCGAGTAAGCGAAGGTCGTGTAGCTCAAGCCGTAGCCGAAGGGATAGAGCGGCTCGTCTTTGAAATACATGTAAGTCCTGCCATGACGGATGTCGTAATCCATCATGGGCGGCAACTGCTCTAAAGATTTCGGCCATGTCTGCGTCAAACGACCAGCCGGGTTGTAGTCGCCGAAGAGGACATCCGCGAGCGCGTTTCCCTCCTCTTCGCTGTTATTCGCCAGGTGAACGATTGCCGGCACATGCTCCTTGGTCCAGTTGATCGCGTAAGGAAAACTCGCGCGGAGCACGACGATAGTTTTCGGATTGACCTCGAAGACCTGCTTGACCAGCTCTTCCTGCTCGAGCGTTATCGAACGCCGGTCAACAGCCTCTTTGCCATCGCTCGCTACAGGACATTGATTCCAGCCTGCGTCGCAGGTCGGGTGGTTGCCGACGACGACAATCGCCACATCCGACGAGCGCGCAAGCCGGACAGCTTCGCCATTCTCGTTGCTCTTCGCGTACTTCACTTCAACACCCGACCCGACCTTGTTTCTGATTCCCGCGAGCGGCGTCACCGTGTAAGGCGGCGTCCCGCTGTACCAATCGAGCAAGACCTCGTCGGCGTATGGCCCGATGACCGCGATTGATTTCAACTTCGCGCGGTCGAGCGGCAGTTGATTGTTCGTGTTCTTCAAAAGCACTATCGACTTCTCAGTCACCAGGCGCGCCAGCGACTGATGCTTCTCCGTCAGCCAGGGGTCGCCCGAATCTTTGATGCTTGCGTAAGGAACGAGCGCGGGCGGGTCCATGAGGCCCAGCTTGAGCATGACTCTGAAAGTGTTTCTCAAGACCTTGTCGATGTCCGCTTCGGTGAGCAAGTTTTCTTTCAAGGCCTCATGCACGGGCGCCCGATAGTCGTCCAGGAATTGGCCGATGCCTGCTTTGATAACCGCCGCGGAGGCGTGCGCGTAATCCGTAAAGCGTTTGTGCCCGTTGACCAGAAGCTTCATCCCGCCGCCGTCCGTGCAGATGATGCCGTCTTCGCCCCACTCATTGACTGTGACATCTTTCAGGATGGGATTGATGTGCATGGGCGTGCCGTTGACGGCGTTATACGAAGCCATGAAGGCGCGCGCCCCGCCCTCAGTGATGCCCATGCGAAAAGGGACCGAGTAGTATTCGCGGAAAAGCCTCTCGTCAAAGTCTGATGAAGTGTGATCGCGCCCAACCTCGTTGCTGTTCGCCAGGAAATGTTTGAGGAGCGAAGCCGTCTGCCAGTACTTCGGATTATCTCCCTGCAAGCCTTTGACGAAAGCCGTGACCATCGTCCCGTTGAAATACGGGTCTTCGCCGTAGCACTCTTCCGTTCTGCCCCAGCGCGGGTCGCGCCCCAGGTCTGCGTTTGGCGAGCGGATGACCAGACCTGACCGGCTCTTGCTGTACCTGGCCGTCTGAAAGATGTAGCGCGCCTCATAGCCTTCGACCGCGGCTGCCTCTTGCAAAATTTCAGTGTCCCAGGTCTCGCCCAAACCGTAGCCCTGCGGAAAGGTCGTCGTCGGAACCGGCGCGTCTCGTCCCCACTTGGCCGGGCCACCGACGGCCAGACCGTGGATGCCCTCCATGTGGCCTGCGCCCTTGACGCCGAGACGCGGCACGCTCGGGTTCGTCCCGAGGCATTCAACCTTTTCATCAATCGTCATCAGAGAGAGGAGGTTTGTGATTCTCTCTTCCGTAGGCAGGTCTGGATTCTGAAAAGGATATTGATAGCTCCCGTTAGCGTGCACAGCAGGGAGATTAAAGCCAGGACGAAACAGCGTCGCCGATGCGACGAAGATGGATAAAGCTGTCAGCCATAAATTTACAGCGAATCTCAAGCGCAATTTCATCACCTCACCTCTGTCCTGTTATACGGAGCGCGGTCAGTCTGAGTTAACAGTGCCGTAGATTATCTCTTCCTGGTTCTTTTAGCCAATTTCGATTTGGTAGTAGTTCACTGGAAGATGAATATGCTCTGATTCACACCTCGCTCATGGTTTTTGAAGAATGAAGTCGGCAATAACTTTAGGTGAACAGTAGCCAGCGGGTCAGTCACTCAAAAATCATAAGTGAGGCGTGAATGAGACTCTTTCTCAAGTTGAACCGCTACTTTGATTCTCCTTGATTGGCATCTTCTTGAGACTTGAAAGGCACAAAGCAAAGAGTTGTGTGATAAAGTTCAGCCAATTTATAGACAGCTCAGAACCAAGATGAAGCGTGAAGTTCAAAGCCAGACCAAACAGGCAGCCGCTGATGAAAAATATTTGACGCGGCGTCAGATGCTCAAGACCTTTGCGGCGGGT
>JADMIO010980188.1_pt1 | contig 86131 bp, 80 predicted proteins | sample 8958161 | NCBI WGS metagenome assembly JADMIO01 (sample SAMN16585339, study PRJNA669376) | soil metagenome | isolation source: Crop rotation soil | place: USA: Cullars Rotation, Alabama | collected 2011 | reverse complement strand
CGCGACTTCAAGTCACGTGAATTCCAAGCTTCGGATCCCACTGTGCTGGAAAGGCTGCTGCGCGAAACGCCGCCGAATAACAACGACTGGATTCGTCAGGCTGAAACGCACCTCAGCAGCCTGATGCGCTGAAAGAGGACTACCCGACCTTTACGTTCGGCTTGACGAAGTTCTCGGTCTCCCGCGTCGGCTCGCTCGTCAGCCGGCGCAGCTTGTTGACGTCACCGATAATCTCCACCGCCCCGCAGTTACGGCACATCGCCGCCTTGGTCATCACGTCGCCGGTTTCGAGCGTCAGAAATTTCGAATCCTGCGGCCGGAACGTGGTGCGCATACCGGAATAGAGCGCGCCGACCACGACCGACTCGCTTTTGCATCGATAGCAAATCGCCATACCGCCTCATCCCAAAATTGACAGCGATGCCACGAAACCGAAATCTGCGGCCTGGCCGGTTTCACGCGCTTACGCGGCGCAGCACACCCGGCGCACTTCAGCCTCGACACGGTTCATAAACCGCGCCGAAGCCCTACAATCGACGCCATGAATAGTGTGATCACCCGCCGTGCGGCTCTCGGCCGCGTCGCGACAGGCCTCGGTCTCGCGTCCGTGCTCCAGGCTCGAACCACTGTGGCAAACGGCGCACAGCGTGTCACGCCAGCCACTCCCCAGCGACGGACCACGGCCAACACCGTCCTTGGGCCGATCGATACATCGAAACTCGGTTTCACGCTGTCCCACGAGCACATCATCGCCAGCTCCGCGGGCCTCTGGCACGCGTGGCCGGAGCTGTTCGGCGGCCAGCGGCACTTCATCGACACCGCCGTCGACCGGCTGAAACGCGCCAGGGACGAGGGCGTCGACACCATCATCGACTGCACGACGATCGACCTCGGGCGCGATATCCGGATGATGGAGGAGGTGTCGCGCCGCTCGGGCGTGCAGGTCATCGCCTCGACGGGCCACTGGCTCGATCCGTCGAACTCGATGCGCTCGCGCACCATCGAGGAGCTCACCGACTTCTTCGTGCGCGAGGCGACGGTCGGCATCGAAGGGACCGACGTCAAGGCCGGCATCATCAAGGTCGCCAACGGCAACATGATCGACGCGTTTGGCGAAAAGCTGCTGCGCGCCGCCTCGCGCGCGAGCAGGATGACGGGGTTGCCGATAACCACGCACTCGCCCGGCGCCGCGCGCATCGGCGAGAAGCAGGCGGTCATTTTCGAGGAAGAAGGTGTCAGCCCGTCGAAGGTCTGCATCGGCCACAGCGACAACAGTCCGGCCGATTACCAGCTGGGGCTGGTCAAGCGCGGGTACTACCTAGGCATGGATCAACTGCCGCGTGGCGGGCCGGTGGCGCCGGGCACGCCGTTGACGGCCCCGGGAGCGCTGACGTGGGAGCAGCGCTACGCGCAGATCAAGGCGCTCGTCGACGCCGGCTACGCAAACCGCCTGATGCTCGGCAACGACGATTCGATCGCCATGACGCTGCAGGCGACCGCCGCGGATCCGCTCCGCGTCGCCATGAATCCTGATGGGATGCTCTTCGCCGTGCGCAAGGCGATTCCCGCGCTGAAGAAGATCGGCATCACGAGTCAGCAGATCCGCACGATGACGATCGACGTGCCAAAGCGATTCTTCGAAATCGCTTAGTCCGGCTGAAGCCGGACACTACCGGCATCGGTAGCTCCGCCTTCAGACGGACCGGCATCGGTAGCTCCGCCTTCAGACGGACCGGCATCGGTAGTGTCCGCCTTCAGACGGACCGGCATCGGTAGTGTCCGCCTTCAGGCGGACCGGCATCGGTAGTGTCCGCCTTCAGGCGGACCGGCATCGGTAGTGTCCGCCTTCAGGCGGACCGGCATCGGTAGTGTCCGCCTTCAGGCGGACCGGCATCGGTAGTGTCCGCCTTCAGGCGGACCGGCATCGGTAGTGTCCGCCTTCAGGCGGACCGGCTACGTCGTCAGCCGCAACAACTTGATCAGGTTGCCGCCGAGGATCGCTTCCTTGTCGGCATTGCTCAGCGCCGGGTTGTTGGCGATGTTGTCCACGGTCACGGGCCAGCCAAAGGGCGTGTCGGTGCCGAAGACGACCTGGCTCGGTCCCATTTCGGCGACGAGGTGGCGCACCCCTTCATTCGAGAACACCATCGCATCGGCAAGGATGTTCGTGTGCATGTAGTCGCTCGGCTTGCGCTTGATGATGCACTGCTGGCCGTTGCGCTGGCACGCGACCTCGGTCCGGCCGATGTACGACGGCAGATAGCCGCCGCCGTGCGCGCCGCATACCTTCAGGGCCGGGAACTTGTCGAACGTGCCGTCGAAGATCAGCCGCGACAGAAACACGGTCGTCTCGAGCGGGTTGCCGACGATGTTGCCGAGCCCGCCGCGGCCGGCGAGCGCACCCTGCTGCAGGAGATTCCCGGAGCCGTTGGGATGCATGAACGCGAGCTGCCCGAGTTCCTGCACCTTCGCCCAGAACACGTCGAACTTCGGTGACGAGAGGCTCTCGCCCTGCACGTGGCCGCCCACGGCCACGCCGCGCGCGCCGAGCCGCTTCACCGCATCTTCCATCGTGTCCGCGGCCAGCTGCGGGAACTGCAGCGGGATGGACGCCATGCCGACGAATCGATCCGGATGCTGTTTCGACCAGGCGGAGAGCGTCTCGTTGTGCTTCGCGCAGATGGCTTTCGCCAGCCCCTGGTCCTTGATGTCCCACCACCAGAAGTCGTTGACGCTGATCGCTTCGACGTCGACGCCAATCTTGTCCATCATCGCGATGCGGTCGTCGAGGCCGGGACCCGTGGCGCGATCTTTTTCGTAGGGCGTGCCGTTGACGACATCGCCGAGCGGCATATCCCAGTGACAGTGGACGTCGACCACCTTGACGCGCTTGCCGGCGACAGTGACGTTGATGCGCGCGGGCGCCTGCGCGCCGAGCACTCGTTCACCGGCGTACAGGCCTGCGGCAGCTCCGGCGACGGTCTTGAAAAACTGTCTGCGATTGGGCACGGCGCTCTCCTTGAGGCGGGAATTATACGCCTGACTTCCGCTCGCGAAAGATACGTTCGACCGTCTGCGCAATCTCGGTGGCCGCACGTTCGGGAGGTTTCCCTTTCGGATGGATCCCACAGATGGCGGTCGTGGCCGAATGATCGAGCTCGCGGCTCCATCGCGGCTGGCCTGCCGTGTCGCGACCGTAGGTGAGATACGCCGAGAGCGTATTGAGACCCGTCCCCGGCCGCTCGCCGATGATGTGGACGAGAACGTCAGCAGCGGCGAGCCCGCCGATTTCGTATCCGGCTCTCACGCGCCCGTTCTGCACGACGATGTCGATCTCGCCGACGTGCCTCCCCTGCCCTGACAGCAGGCTGCGCACCGGCGGCAGCAGCGCGCGCAGCTGCTCGTTGATTGCATCGGCATTCAGGCCGTCGGACACCGCAATCACCACGTGCGGCGCACGGCCGCGATACTGCGCCGCGACCGCCGCCGCGTCTGCATCTCGCAGGCGCTCTCCTGCCGCGGGATGCGCGAGGTAGTCGTCGCGCGTCGCCGCCGCCGTGCGCGCGCGCAGGCTGCGCGGGCTCGCGTCGCGAATCACGTTCTCGTCGATCGATGCGTAGAGCGCCCGCCGCGCGTGCGTATAGATGCCGTCCAGCCTCGCCGCAGCAGCGGGCTCCGGCAGCGCGACGTCGAGTCCACGTTCCTGCATCCGGCGCACGCCCGCGCGGCCATCGACGCCGAGCTTCGCCGCAAGCCGTTCGATCGTTTCCACGCCGGGCCTGGGCGCACCATCCGGTCCGACAGCGCCGAGCGCCGCGAGACGCTGCTGCATGGCCGTCGTCGTCCGCTTCCCCGTGCGTCCGCGCAGCTCCGGATGCTGACGGAACGACGTCGTCAGATAGCCGAGCATCGGGTCGGCGTTGCCGGCGACCGCCATCAGATACGCCGGCGCCGCCCGCTCGACGATGCGCGCCGTGAGTTGCTGCAGATCCGTCGGCGCAATGCCCATGTGGAACGTCGAGCAGACGTCGAGTCCCATCGTCAGGCCGTGCAGCTTGGCCATGACGATGTCCTCGAGGCACGCGCGTTCGAGCTGCTGCGCGCTCCTGAAGACTTCAGGGCCGATGAAGCCGGCGACGTCGTTGACGATCACCCAGCTTCGAGACGTCGAGCGCTGGATGTGACGCGCGACGCCGTAGGAGCGCGATTCGAGCGTCACCATGTCCACGCCCTCGGCGGCGCCATTGGTCACCTCGGATCCCTGCCCGGTTTCGAAATACAGCCGCTCGAAATCGCGGGAGAGGTCGACGACGCCGTCGACATCGAGGCCGACCATGCCGGCGAGCGCGCGCGACGTGCCGGCGAGGCTCTGAAAGCCGACGTCCACGCGTGCCCGGCTACGCGCGCGATGCTGTTTCACGACGTCCGACAGGACGCAGTAATGCGTCGGCAGCTCCAGCACCTGCACGACGCGCTCGAGAAGCTGTTCCAGCCTGATGATCGTGTCGACATCGTCCGCGGCAGGATTGAGCCCGAGCACGACGTCGCCGCAGCCATACGACAAGCCGTCGAGAATCGAGAGCAGGATTTCGGAGTCGTCATCTCCGGGACTGTTTGGCTGGATGCGCGAGCCGAAATGGTGGGGGGCGCCGATGGCGACGTCGCGTCCGTCAGCGCCGGACGCGTCCCGTCCGAGCGGGTCTCGCGACAGGGGATTGAACACGCGGCGGGCGACCGACGAGAGCTCGTCGCTCGTCATCACCTTCGCGATCGCGGCAATCACCTCGCTCGGCAGCGCGTGGCGATGCGCACGCGCCCACTCGGCACCGCCGGCCCCGAGCAGGAGCGCCTTGAGGTAACCGATCGTGAGGGAATCGAGCTCGCCGTCGAGGGTGCGATCGCGCGAGCGCTCGAGGCTCGCCGTCACGCCATCGTCGACGAACACCGCGCGACGGATGTCGCCGGCGGTTGTGGCCAGCAGCACCTGCCGCGCGTCGCGACGCACACGCTCGTCGGTGGTGCCGCCGACGGGTAGATCGCCTTCCTTGAACTCGTTGGCGGCCGAGAAGACCTCGCGCAGGGCGGCGGTCATTCCCGGCAGACCTTTATGCCGGTACGGCTCCCCACACCTGCTGCGTCACCTCCACGATGCGTTCGAGCTTCGCCCACTGATCCGCCTCGGTGATCTGGTTGCCCTGCACCGTGCTCGCGAAACCGCATTGCGGGCTCAGACACAGGCGTTCGAGCGGCACGAAGCGCGAGGCCTGATCGATCCGCCGCGTAATGTCCGTCGGATGCTCGAGCGCCGCGGACTTCGTGGTGAGCAGACCCAGAACTACCACCTTGTTGTCCGGGACGAAGCGCAGCGGATCGAACGACCCCGACCGTGCATCGTCGTACTCGAGGAAGTACGCATCCACATGCAGCTCGTTGAAGAGGACGTCGGCGACCGGCTCGTAGCTGCCTTCGGCAACCCACGCGCTTTGCATGTTGCCCCGGCACAGGTGAATGGCGATCGTCAGGTCCGATGGCCGATCGTCGATCACCGCGTTGATCAGCTCCGCATAGGCATGCGGCAGGTCGTTGGGATCGTCGCCGCGCTCCTGCGTCTGCGCGCGAATCTGCGGGTCGCAGAGGTAGGCGAGGTTCGTGTCGTCGAGCTGGATGTACCGGCAGCCGGCGTTGTAGAGCGACGCAATCTCCTGCCGGTAGACCGCGGCGAGATCGTCGAAGAACTCTTCCATGTCCGGATACGCGGTGATGTCGATCCCTTTCCGTCCGCCCCGAAAATGCACCATCGTCGGCGACGGGATCGTCACCTTCGGCGTCCGGGTGGCGATGGAATTGAGGAACTGGAAGTCGGCGGTCTGAATGTCCTGGACGTGCCGAAGCTTGCCGGTCACCGTGACGCGCGGCGGCGCGAAGTCGATCGTTCCCGCCTGCGTACGGAATTTCGTCGCGATGCCGCCGGCAACGGCAACGCCTTCGAGCTTCTGCAGGAAATCGATATGGAAAAAAGTGCGGCGGTATTCGCCGTCCGTGATGCTCTGCAGGCCGACGGCCTCCTGCCGCCGGACGACCTGGCGGATGGCGTCGTCTTCGATGGCGCGCAGCTCTTCTTTCGTGAGCTCGTTTCGCGTAAACCGCGCGCGGGCTTCCTTCAGGTGTTGTGGACGAAGCAGGCTGCCGACGTGATCGGCGCGAAAGGGCGGATTGAGTTTCACCATGGCGGGCGGATCTTACATGTTTTCCGATACAATCCGCCGCAATGACCGAACCTGCCGTTGACGTCGGTGCCGTCCTCGACGAAGGACGCTGGAGTTTGTATCAGAAGCTGCTCGTCGCCGCGACGGCGATGACGATCATCTTCGACGGGCTCGACAACCAGCTTCTCGGCGCCGCGGTGCCGTCGATGATGCGCGAATGGTCGCTGGGCCGGCCGGCGTTTGCCTCGGTGCTCGCCGCCGCGCTGTTCGGCATGGTGTTCGGCGGCTTCATCGGCGGCTACCTCGGCGATAGGGTCGGACGCCGCGCGGCGCTGCTCACGAGCGTCGTCTCGTTCGGCGTGCTCACCGTGTTCGTGTCGTTTGCGACAAACGTGAACATGCTGATGGCGCTGCGCTTTCTCGCCGGTCTCGGCCTGGGCGGGGCGATGCCGAACGCCGCGGCGCTCGCCTCGGAATACGTGCCGCTCCGCCGCCGCCCGTTTGCCGTCACGATGACGATCGTCTGCATCCCGCTCGGTGGCACGCTCGCCGGATTCCTCGGCGCCGTGGTGCTGCCTGCCTACGGCTGGCGCGCCTTGTTTCTCGTCGGCGGCACCTTGCCGCTGCTGCTCGCGGCCGTCTTGTGGAAGATTCTTCCGGAGTCGCCGCGCTATCTCGCGCGCCAGCGCGAGCGGTGGCCCGAGCTGGCGGCGCAGTTGGCGCGGCTGGGGCACGCCACGCCGCCGGGCGCCACGTTTATCGATTCGCGTGAGCGCTCGATTGCCAAAGCCTCGGTCAGCTCGCTGCTCGTTCCCGAGTTCCGCCGCGACACGCTGGCACTCTGCGCCGCGTTCTTCTTCTGCCTGCTGTCCGTTTATACCGGCACCAACTGGGTGCCGTCGCTGCTGACGAGCGCCGGCTTCGACGTCGCCACCGCGAACTACGGGCTGACTGCCTTCAACCTCGGTGGCGTCGTCGGCGCCATCCTCGGCGCGATTGTCTTCTCGCGCCTCGGCTCGCGGGTGACGATGCTGGCGATGACCGCCGGCGCCATTGCCGGATGCGTGGTGCTGGGAAGCGCGCCCGTCGCCGATCGATCGGTGATGACCGTGCTCGCGCTGCTCGCATGGACGGGCGGCCTGATCAACGCGGTCCAGACGACGATGTATGCGCTGGCGGCCCACGTGTATCCCGCGGGCATCCGTGCGACGGGTGTCGGGACGGCTGTCGCCGTCGGGCGCGTGGGCGGCTTCGCCTCGCCCTACGCGGGTGCGCTCGCGCTCGAGGCCGGGCCGTCGCAGATGTTTCTGCTGATTGCGGCGACGCTGTCGGTCGTCTTCGTGGCGCTCGCCGCGGTACGCCACCACATTCAGCGTCAGGAACCCGCGGATCGACGGACGACGCGCTCGACGAGAGCGCGCACCGCGCCGATATAGCGTTCGGGCGTGAGCTGCTGCTCGATCTCCGCGCGCGTCAGGTAGCGCGTGACAGCGGGATCGGCGGCGAGCGCGTCGGCGAACGTGACCCCATCGCCGCGCGCGCGCCGCGCGGCGTCCTCGACGATGCGATGGGCTTCGCTGCGCCCGACGTGGGCGGCAAGGGTCATCGCGATCGCTTCGGACGCGATCAATCCGCCGGTCGTCCGCAGGTTCTCGCGCATGCGCGCCTCGTTGACGACGAGCCCTTCGAGCATCGCCGCGGCAGCGCGCAGCGCGTCCGCGGTCAACACGACCAGCTCGGGCAGCGTGGTCCACTCCGCCTGCCAGCCCCCGAGGCCGCGCTCGTGCTCCTGCGGCATCGCCGCCAGCATCGTCGCCACCAGCCCGGGCGCACGCACGGCTGCCGCCAGGACGATGGATGCGTTCACGGGGTTCTGTTTGTGCGGCATGGCCGACGAGCCGCCGCTCTTCCCTTCCGCCGCCTCGCCGACCTCGGTTTGCGCGAGCAGCGACACGTCACGCGCGATCTTGCCGAGTGTCCCGCACGTCACGCCGAGCGCGCAGGCAAACCGCGCCAGGCGATCGCGATGCGCGTGCCACGGCATGTCGGGCAGCAGCAGCCCGAGCCGCCGCGCCAGGTGCCCGGCGACTTCGAGGCCGCGATCGCCGAGTGATGCGAGCGTTCCCGAGGCGCCCCCGAACTGCACGACACGAACATCATCGAGCGCGGCCGCGAGCACTCGCTGTTCACGGGCGACCGCATCGAGCCAGCCGGCGGCTTTCACGCCGAAGGTGATCGGCGTCGACTGCTGCAGCCACGTCCGTCCGGGCATGGCGGTGTCGACGTGCCGGCGGGCATGCGCCGCCGCCGCGACGCACACGCGATCGAGATCCGTGACAATTGCCGGCGCCGCATGCTGCAGCTGCAGCACGAGCGCCGTATCGATGATGTCCTGGCTGGTTGCGCCCCAATGGACGTAATGCGCGGCGCGGGGATCGATCGCTTCGACCTGCCGGGTCAGCTGACGAACGAGCGGAATCGCGAGGTTGCCGTCGGCGACCGCTTCTCTCTCGAGCGCGCGGACGTCGTAACGGTCGACGTGCGCAGCAGACTGAATAGGTTGGACAGCGTCGCGGGGGATGATGCCGAGCTGCGCCTCGACCTCCGCGAGCGCAGCTTCGACGTCGAGCATCGCCTGCAGGCGCTCGGAGGCGCTAAACATCGAAGAAGACGGTCTCGCCGGCGCCCTGCATCACGACGTTGAACAGGTAGCGTCCCTCGCCGGCACGCCGCGCGAGTAACGTCCCGCGCCGTTCGGCCGGCACCAGCGCAAGGATTGGATCGCGGTCGTTACCTGCTTCGTCCTCGAAATAGATGCGCGTGACGAAGCGCGTGAGGATGCCTCGCGCCATGACGCTGACGAGGATGTGCGGCGCCTGATCGCCCCCGTCTGGCGCGGGAATGCGCCCCGGCTTCACCGTCTCGAACGTGAATGCACCGTCGGCGCCGGTGTGCGCCCAGCCGTAGCCGTTGAAGCGCGCATCCGAAGGAGGATCGGCCTGCCATGTCTCGACGAGCGCGTCGGGGATGGCGTTGCCCTTGCCGTCGAACACCCGGCCTTCGATGACGATGCGTTGCCCGATCGTCGCATCGGTGACCTGGCGGCATGGGCGCCGGCCGCGAACCATGATGCCGAAGTAGGGACCGACGGTCTGCGAGGGCGTCAGGGACATCAGGGCAACATGGGCGTCGCCTCGCGCCCGCGCAGCACGATGTCCCACCGGAAGCCGAGCGCCCAGTCGGGAACCGTCAGGTCGAGATCGAACGACGACACCATGCGCTCGCGCACCGCCGGATCGCGCACGGAATTGAAGATCGGATCGAGGGGAAAGAGCGGGTCGCCCGGAAAGTACATCTGCGTCACGAGACGCGTCAGAAACCCGGGGCCGAGCACCGAGAAATGAATGTGCGCCGGACGCCACGCGTTGTAGTGGTTGCCCCACGGATAATGACCGGGCTTGATGGTCACGAACCGGTAGCGCCCTTCCTCGTCGGTCGTCGTGCGGCCCGTTCCCGTGAAATTCGGATCGAGCGGCGCGTCGTGCTGATCGACCTCGTGCGCGTAGCGTCCGCAGGCATTCGCCTGCCAGATTTCGACGAGCGTCCGCGGCATCGGACGGCCGTTCTCGTCGAGTACCTGTCCCTCGACGACGATGCGTTCGCCGAGCGGGGCGGCGGCGTGCTGGCGCGTCAGGTCGTTGTCGACCGGACCGATGGCGTCGTAGGGGTAGGACGGACCGGTCACCTCTGAAATCGTGTGCGGAATCTCGACCAGCGGCTCGAGCGGATGGCGCAGCACCGTGCTCCGGTACGCCGGATCCTCCGGCGGATGCACGCCCCGGGGCACTCTCCTGTACTTCACACCTTCACGCCCGACATCTGCGCCAGCACCTTGAAGATGACGGCGAAGTCGTACTTCTCCAGTCCCATGCCACGTGCCGCCGTGAGGAACTCGTTGGTGATCGCGGTGGTCGGCAACGGCACGTCGAGGCGGCGGCCCATCTCGAGCGCGAGCAGCAGATCCTTCTGCATCATGTTCACGTCGAACCATGACTCGTCGGGCAGCTTGAGCACGAACGGCCCGCGATACTGCACCATCGGTGAGCCGATGACGCTGTGCGTCAGCACGTCGACCGCCACCTCGCGCGAGATGCCGCTCTTTTCCGCCAGCAGCACGCCTTCGCTGAAGGCGAGCATCTGCACGGCGAGACTGAGGTTGTGCGCGATCTTGATGGAGAGCGCGAGCCCGTTGTCGCCGACGTGCGTGACCTTCGGGCCGATGTCGTCGAGGACCGGCTTGATGCGCTCGAACGTCGCTTTCTTGCCGCCGACCATGACGGCCAGCTTGCCGGACTCGAGCGTCGTGACGCTGCCGGACACCGGCGCGTCCACCATGTCGGCGCCCGTCGCGCGAACCTTCTCGGCGACCTCGCGGCTCATCGCCGGACTCAGCGTGCTGCTGTCGATGATCACCTTGCCACTGCCGAGGCCGGCAATGAACCCGTCGGCACCGTTGGCGACGCCGTCGAGCGCCTTCGAGTCGGTGACCATGACGAAGATCATGTCCGCCGCCTCGGCGACTTTCCGCGGCGTGTCGCCCCACTTCATCCCGCGGTCGACCAGCCACTGTGCCTTCGACTTCGTGCGGTTGTAGCCGGTGACGGTATGTCCCTTGTCGAGCAGGCGAGCGGCCATCCGGCTGCCCATCGCGCCAAGGCCTATATATCCGAGGTTTGCCATCGACTCAGAGTCCTCCTTAGGTACGCAAATCGGGTGTAGTATCTGCGGCCATGGCCACTGTCGTCACACAACCCGCATCCGCCGTCGTGACCGCTGCCCGCAAGCCGTTTTACATGACCCTGTGGGGCCAGGTCCTGCTCGGTGTCGCGATTGCGATTGTTCTCGGCTATGTGTCGCCGGCCACCGCCCAGGCGATGCGACCGCTGGGCGACGCGTTCATCCGGTTGATCACGATGGTCATCCCGCTCGTGATCTTCTGCACCGTCGCGGCCGGCATTGCCGGCATGGATAGTATCAAGAAGGTCGGCCGCGTCGGCGGCAAGGCGCTGCTCTACTTTGAAATTCTCACCAGCATCGCGCTGCTCATCGGCCTGCTGGTCGGCGCGTTCACGCAGCCGGGCGCCGGCTTCAACGCGACGCCGACGGCAGGCGATGCCACCGCGGTCGCCGGGTATGCCGGCCAGGCGAAGGCGCAGACGGTCACCGACTTCCTCATCAACATCATTCCGACATCGGTGGTCGGGGCGTTCGCCGGCGGTAGCATCCTCAACGTCATCCTCGTGTCGCTGCTCATCGGCTTCGCCCTCGCGTCGCTCGGCCCGAAAGCCAAGCCGGTGACGGATCTGCTCGACGGCCTGACGCAGATGATCTTCCGCGTCGTCAACATGCTGATGCGGCTCGCGCCGATTGGCGCGTTCGGCGCGATGGCGTTCACCGTCGGACGCTACGGCGTCAGCTCGCTCGGACCGCTCGCCAAGCTGATCGTCACGCTGTGGGTCACCTCCGCGCTGTTCGTGCTCATCGTCCTCGGCGCGGTGGCGGCAATGGCCGGCTTCAGCATCATCCGGTTCCTCAAGTACATCCGCGAGGAGATCATCCTGACGCTGTCGCTCAGTTCCTCGGACCCGGCGCTGCCGTCGCTGATGCGGAAGCTCGAGAACCTCGGGTGCTCGAAGGCGCTCGTCGGCCTCGTCACGCCCACGGGCTACATCTTCAATCCGGACGGCAGCTGCATCTACATGACGCTCGCCGCCGTCTTCGTCGCCCAGGCAACGGGCGTGCAGCTCACGCTCGGCAACTACATCACGCTGTTTCTCGTCGCGTCGCTGACGCACAAAGGCGCCGTCGGCATTCAGGGCGCGGCGTTCATCGCCCTGGTGGCGACGCTGATGGTCATTCCGTCGATTCCCGTCGCGGGGATGGCGCTCATCCTCGGCCTCGATCGCTTCATGAGCATGTGCCGCGCCACGGTCAACATGCTCTGCAACGGCGTGGCAGCGCTGGTCATCTCGCGGTGGGAGAACGAGCTTGACGGAGAGACGCTGCGCAAGAATCTCGCGGCGTTGGCATAGGCGGACCTGAAGTCCGCCTCTACGCCATACGCGCCTCTACGCCATACACGCGTATGCGCTATCCGGGCGTCTACGCTATCTGAGGTAGACGGCTTTGCGGTTCACGAACGCCTCGAGACCGCTTTCGCTGTTCTCGGGCAGACCCGCGCCCGACTGCTTGACGCCGCCGAACGGCATCGACGGCTCCTTGTAACCCGTGTGCACGTTGACGTGCGCGAGACCGGCTTCGATGCCCTCGATGTACTTCCTGGCGGCGCGCAGGTCGGCAGTGTAAATCGCCGACGACAAGCCGTAGATCGAATCGTTGGCCGCCTTCAGCGCCTCGTCCAGCGACTCGAATTCGGAGACGGCGAGCACAGGCCCGAAGATTTCCTCGCGAAACAGTTCCATGTCGCAGCGCACGCCGGTGAAGACCGTCGGCCGGATGAAGTATCCGTCCGCCGCCGCGGCTTCGCCGCTTCGGCGGGACAAGTCCGCCGGTTCGCCACCTGCAACCATGCGCGCGCCGTCCGTCTGCCCGCGACAGATTGCCCTGCGAATGTCCTCGTATTGCTGCGGGCCGGCGACCGGACCCATATGCGTGTCTTCGAGCAGCCCGTCACCCACATTCATCTTCTCGCAGCGCGCAACGAGCGTCTCCACGAATGTGTTGGCGATCGGGCGCTGCAGGAGGATGCGGCTCGTGGAGGTGCACCACTGGCCGGCATTGGAAAAACCGGCGGTCACCGCGGCGTCGAGCGCGGCATCGAGATCCGCGTCGGCCATCACGATCAGCGCGTTCTTACCGCCGAGCTCGAGCTGCGTACGCGCCAGGCTCGCTGCTGCCTGCGCCTGAATCTTCTTGCCGACCGCGGTTGATCCCGTAAAGGAGATCGCGCGCACGCGCGGGTCTTCGACGATGCGGCTGCCGATCGACGAACCGAGACCCGTCACGCAGTTGAAGACGCCGGGCGGCAGGCCCGCACGCTCGAAGAGGCGCGCCATGAAGATGCCGGACCACGGCGTGAAGGTCGCGGGCTTGAAGACGACCGTGTTCCCCGTCAGCAGTGCCGGCAGCGTCTTGCGGCACATCACGTTCATCGGGAAGTTCCACGGGCTGATGACGCCGACGACGCCAAGCGGCTCGTACTGCACCCATGTCGTGATGTCGCGCGCGGCGCCAGGTCCCATGTGACCGTAGAAGGCGGAGACCTGCGTCAGGTGGTAGTTGCCCTCGACGAGCGCCGAGTCCACCTCCGCGCGCGATTCGCGCAGCGTCTTGCCGTTCTCGAGCGTGACGATGCGCGACAGCTCCTCGCGCGATTCCTTCAGCAGTCGCAGGAATTCCGCGACGTACTGCTGACGCTCGGTGACGGTCGTCCGCCGCCACGTCCGGAAAGCGGCCTCGGCCTCCGTAATCGCCTCGTCGATATCCTCTGGACCCGACGACTGGAAGAATCCGACGTTGCTGCCTTTGGCGGCGGGGTTCTCGTTTTCGAACGTCTGCCCCGTGCCTGACGCTTTCCACTTGCCGCCGACGAAGTTCTGAAAGGTTTCGGTCATTGCGGCTACAGCTGCGGAGAGGTGATGGCGTTGGCGAGATCGCGCATGAACTCGGCCGCCTGCACGCCCGAGGCGACGCGATGATCGCAGGAGAGCGTCATCGCCATCATCGGCCTCACCGCCGGCTGGCCGTTGACCGCCACGACCCGATCCGCGATTGCGCCGACGGCGAGAATCGCCGCCTGCGGCGGGACGATGATCGCGGTGAAGGCGTCGACGCCGAACATGCCGAGGTTGCTGATCGTAAACGTGGCGCCGGTGATGTCGGCGGGCTGCAGGCGTCCCGCCTGTGCGCGTTCGGTCAGCTCGCGGCGGCGTACGGCGATGTCACCGGCCGCCGCACGATCGGCGTGCGGAATCACGGCGGTGACGACCGCGTTGTCGACGCCGATGGCCAGCGCGACGTTCACATCCTGATGCGTGACGACTTCGCCACGCTCCCAGCTCGCGTTGAGCCGCGGATGCCTGGCGAGCGTCCGCGCCACGAGCGCGACGAGCAGGTCGGTGTGCGTGACCTTGGCGCCATGCGATCGCTCGACCGCCTGCAGCATCCGCTGCCGTGCTTCATTCAGTGCGCCGGCATCAATCTCCCGCGTGACGAAGAAATGCGGAACCGTCGTCCAGCTCTGCGTCGTCCGCTCGGCCATGAGCCGGCCGATGGACGGAGTCGGAGTACGGTGACGATCGATTGATGGAGTCGGAGTACGGTGACGATCCGACTCAAGGGGTTGAGTCGCCCTATCACCCGACTCCGACTCGCGAGCAGCGGCGATTATGTCGTCCGCCAGAATTTCGCCGCCGGGGCCGGAGCCGCTCAGGCGGCTGATATCGACTCCCTTTTCCTGCGCGAGACGGCGCGCTTTCGGGGAGATCCGCGGAGTGCCAGCACGTCCGCCTTCGGCCGAGTGAGGCTTCGGCGAGAGGGGCTCGCTGGCGGCGCGGGTCGCGGCGGCAACCGGTGCCGTGACCGGTGCGTCCTCGCCAGGCTGCACGAGCCAGGCGATCGTGTGGCCAACCTTGATGACGTCTCCGGGTTTGGCGGTGACACCGGCGAGGATGCCGTCGGCGGCCGCTTCGACCTCGACGACCGCCTTGTCCGTTTCCACCTCGAGCAGCATCTCGCCCTTGCGGACCGGATCGCCCTCCTGCTTGAACCACGAGATCAGCTTGCCGGTTTCCTGCGCCATCTCCAGCGCAGGCATCACAACGCTGACGGCCATCTAGCTCCCTGCGCCCACCTTTTCGCCGCTGTCCGCTTCGGCGCGGGCGGCCTTCGCAATCATCTCTACCACCTGCGGATTCGGCTTCGGCGCTTCGGTTTCGCGGATGATCGGCAGCGTGCCACCGACAGTGACGAACGGCGCGCCGGCAACAAGCAGTTCCTCCGCCGGGAAGCGTGTGATCACTTCGTGGCCGGTTTTCGTCACGACGATCTCTTCTTCGATGCGCGCGGCGCTCCAGCCGTCGGTCGACGGCCAGAACGTCTCGAGCGCGAACACCATCCCGGGCTTGATCTCATGCGGATGCTCGAGCGACACGAGACGGCTGATCATCGGCCGCTCCCAGATCGCCAGGCCGATGCCGTGTCCCATCTGCAGCGCGAAGGCGGCCTCCTCGCTGGGGAAACCGAACTCCTGCGCCTTCGGCCACACCGAAGCGACCTCCGATGTCAGCCGGCCCGGTTGAATCAGCTCGATCGAGGCGTCGAGATAATCGCGGCACCGCTTGTAGGCATCGACCAGCGCGCGCGGCGCGGAGCCGACCGCGAACGTGCGGTAGTAGCACGTGCGATATCCCATGTACGAGTGCAGGATGTCGTAGTAGACGGGATCGCCCGGCCGCAGCACCCGATCGGAGAAGAGGTGCGGATGCGGGCTGCAGCGTTCGCCGGAGATGGCATTGACGCCTTCCACGTACTCGGAGCCGAGGTCGTACAGCCGTTCGGCCACGAGCGCGACCGCTTCGTTCTCGCGCATGCCCGGCTTCATCGCCTTGTAGAGATCGTAATAAGCCGCGTCAACCATCATCGCCGACATGTTGAGCAGCGTGATCTCGTCTTCCGTCTTGATCTCCCGCGCCTCGCACATCAGCGCGTGACCGTTGACGATCTCGATGCCCTCGCGCTGCAGCGCGATCATCACGTCGGGCTCGACGATGTCGACGCCAACCGGCTCCTTGTGCAGGCCGCGCATCTCCAGTTCGATACGGATCTTCTTGGCGACGTCCTCGGCGCGTCCCATCTCGGGCGTCATCGCGCCGCGCATCGACGGAATGCCGGCGCGCGACCGCTCGCCGAGCCACGGGCAATGCAGCTGGTGGTGACGGGCGGCCGAGCCGAAGTCCCACAGAATCGGCTCGTCCTTCTGCGGCAGCAGCGTGAACCGGCTGTTCTTGTCCTGCGCCCACGTGCCGATATGCGTCGAGGTGATGTAGCGCACGTTGTTCATGTCGAAACAGAGCAACGAGCCCATCGACGACTTGGCGAGCAGTTCCTTGATGCGCGCCAGCCGCTCGCGCCGCAGCCGGTCGTAATCGACCCGCTGCTCCCAATCCACGCCCATCGTGCCGTACGTTTTTAGCGCCATGTTTATCTCCGTTGCCGGGTCCGCACCCGACATCTGTCGCAGCCCGCGCGCGGGACCCGGCCTCCCTACCTGCAGGGCGGGTGCCGCGATGCGTCACGAGCCATCGCGTCGCGGACCCGCCAGCCTATTTGTTGCACATCTGCCGCGCCAGCGCGACGACGTCGTGCTCGTTCGGCACCGTCACGTCCTCGAGCGGCGGCGCGAACGGGATCGGCACGTGGCGCGCGCCGAGGCGCCGCACCGGGCCGTCGAGATCGTAGAACGCGCCTTCGGCGATCACCGAGGCAATCTCTCCCGTCACGCCGTACCTGAAATATCCCTCGTCAACGACGATGCAGCGCGAGGTCTTGCGCACCGAGTCGATGAGCGTCTTCTCGTCGAGCGGCCACGTCGTCCGCGGATCGACGACTTCCGCATCGATGCCGGCCTCCTCGAGCATCTCCGCCGCGCCGAGCGCGACCTGCACCATGCTGCTCGTGGCGACGATGGAGATGTCGCGTCCTTGGCGCTTGATGTCGGCTACGCCGAGAGGGATGACGTAGTCCTCGTCCGGCACCGGCCCCTTGACCTTCGCGTACGAGATCTTGTCCTCGAAGATGACCACCGGATTGTCGTCGCGGATTGCGGCCTTCAGCAGGCCCTTCGCATCGTACGGCGTCGACGGAATCGCCACCTTCAATCCTGGAATGTGGCTCGGCCACGCGTGCAGCGACTGCGAGTGCTGCGCCGCCGACCTCCGCGTCGCGCCCATCGTCGCGCGGATGACCATCGGCACCTTCCACTTGCCACCCGACATGTAATGGATCTTCGCCGCCTGGTTGACGACGACGTCCATGATGAGCGTCATGAAGTCGCCGAACATGATGTCGACGACCGGGCGCATGCCGGCCATCGCGGCGCCGACGGCCAGGCCGGTGAATCCAGCCTCCGAGATCGGCGTGTCGACGACGCGGGACTTGCCGAATTCGTCGACGAGGCCCTTGACGACCTTGAAGGGCGTTCCCGCCTCGGCGACGTCCTCGCCGAGGACGAAGACGGTCGGATCGCGGCGCATCTCCTCGGCGAGTGCCTCGCGGATCGCGTCGGCGTAGGACAGTTCACGGGTAGCGGTTGCGGTCTCAGGCATACACATCCTCGTCGACGCGCTTCGCATCGGGATACGGCGTGTTCTTCGCGAACTCGACGGCGGCATCCATCTCGGCGGCCACTTCGGCGTCGATGCGCTCGAGCGCGCCCTTGTCGGCGACGCCCTCCGCCGTGAGCCAGCCCGCGAGGACCGCGATCGGATCGCGATCCGCCATCCAGCGCTGCTCTTCCTGCTTCGATCGGTAGTAGTCGCGCGCGATGTCGCCGACGTGATGGCCGCGGAACCGGTAGGTGTTCATCACCAGGAAGCCGGGACCGTCTCCGCGCCGCGCACGCTCGACCATCTTCGACGCCGCCGCGTGCACCGCCCGAACGTCCTGCCCGTCCACGACCTCCGACGCCAGGCCGAACGCGGTCGCACGCGCTGGAATGTCGCCGGCGGTGGTTTCCGAGTAGTGCGTGTACTCGCAGTACATATTGTTCTCGCACACGTACAGGACCGGCAGCTTCCAGAGCTGTGCGAGGTTCATCGATTCATAGAGCACGCCCTGCCCAAGAGCGCCTTCGCCGAAGAAGCAGACGGCCACGCGATCCTGGCCGAGCATCTTCGAGGCGTAGGCGGCGCCGGTCGCGAGCGTGGTGCCGCCGCCGACGATGGCATTCGCGCCGAGATTGCCGGTGGCGGGATCGGCAATGTGCATCGATCCGCCCTTTCCCTTGCAGTAGCCGGCCTCCTTGCCGAGCAGCTCCGCGAACATCAGGTCGGGCGCCGCGCCCTTGGCCAGGCAGTGGCCGTGCCCGCGGTGCGTGCTGGTGATGTAGTCGTCGGAACGGACCGCCTCGCAGACGCCGACGGCGACCGCTTCCTCCCCTATATATAGGTGTGCCAGCCCTGGCATCAGCGCGCGCGTATACAGGTCGTTCGCGCGCTCTTCGAAGGCGCGAATGGCGACCATCCGCCGGTACATGTGCAGCGCCTTCTGGACGTCGAGCCCGGCCGCATCCTGTTTTGTGGCAATCGTCATGGCGCGTAAGTATCCCCCTTGGAGCGCCGGAATCGCAACGGTGGCCGGATCACCGCGTCGCTGCGGGCGGGCGCCGGCGTTGGAGTAGAGTCTACGCGCGAGAGAGGAGTGGGCCATGCCCGTGCTGTCCAGGCGAATCACCGCTGTCGTCGCGATCGTCATCATTCATCTCGTCGTGCCACGAACCGCCGCTGCCCAGGAATACGAGAAGTGGTACAAGCAGTCGGAACAACAGTTTCTCGAGTTGAAACAGAAAGCTGGCGGTGGCGCGAAGCTCACGTATAACCAGCTCCCCGACTGGACGGGCATCTGGACGCACGATGGCGGCACGCGGTTCGATCCGAAGGTCCCGAACTATTCGCCGACCAGCGCGAAGCTGACGCCGGAGTACCAGGCGAAGTTCGAGAAAAAGCTCGCCGATCAGAAACGCGGCGTCGAGTGGGACCACCTCAGTTATTGCCTGCCCGCCGGCTTTCCCCGCTGGATCACCGAACCGTTTCTCCGCGAGTTCATCGTCCGGCCCGAAGAGGTCTGGTGGATTAACGAGCAGCAGAGCGAGGTCCGCCGCATCTACACCGACGGCCGCGGACATGTGCCTGAGGACGAGGCCTACCCCACCTGGACGGGAGACTCCATCGGCTTCTGGGACAAAGATACGCTCGTGGTCCACACCATCAACAACAAGGAAGGCCAGTACAACCGCGGGCAGCCGGACTACAGCGACAAGGTCAGCACGGTGGAACGGATTCGCAAGGTCAGCGCGGACGTGATCGAAGACGACATCACCGTTTACGATCCGCTGTCGCTGCAGGAACCGTGGCATGTGGTGAACCGCTACGTGCGCGTGAAGACCCCGGACCTTCGCATCAACATGTGGTCGTGCGAAGAGAACAACAACGTGGTCAAGACCTCCGATGGCAGCACGCAGTTCATCCTCAAGGGCGAGAAGGGATACAAGGATCCCAACGCGCTCATTACCGGACCGGACGCGACGCCGGCGCGATGAGGAGGAGCCAATGAAGAATACGTTTGCGACTCTGCTCGGCGCGGGTGCACTGGTCATCGGAACGGCCCACGTCTCGGCGCATCACTCCGCGGCCGCGTACGACCGGGATGCCGACGTCGAAGTGACCGGCAACGTCCGCGAGTTTCAGTACACGAACCCGCACTCCTGGCTCTACGTACAGGTAGTCGACAAGACGGGTCAGACCGTGGACTGGGGATTCGAGGCCGAAGGCCCGAGCACGCTGCTGCGCGCCGGCATCAAGGTGAGCATGCTGAAAGCGGGCGAGAAAGTGACGGTCAAAGGCCACCCGCTCAAAGACGGCCGCCCGGCCGCGATTCTCGTCAGCGTCACGAAGGCGGACGGCTCGGTACTCAGCTCCGACGCGGCGCTGCGCCGAGGGCCGGGAGGCAAGCCGGTCGAGGCGCCATAGGCGTACGGCGTCGTCAGCTGCTCGCTTTGCAGGGCGAGGGACTCCACCTGGAGCCATCAGGTTCCCTCTTGAAGTGCGAGCTCGTGATGAAGTCGGTGTTCAGATACTTCGGATCCGTCACCATCGTCGTGACGACGAGCCACTCGTCGCCATTCGGCGCGGCGAAGCGATCGAAGTATTCGGTGACGACCGCGTCTTCGCTGTAAGGAACTCCGTTCTTGCGCAACCAGCCGCCGCTCAGATGAGTGGTGACGACCTTGAGGTTCGCGCCCGGAGCGGGACCGGCATCCGCGCCGCGGCCACCGCGACCGGCGCCTCCTGCGCGAGGCGGCCGCTCCCAATCGGCAAGTGAGAACCCCTGCAGCGATCGCGTCGCGGGCGCGGGGCGAGACTTGTCGAAGAGCAGCCTGCGCGTCTGCTGTCCCGCATCGGTATCGATCTTCAGCACCGTGTCGGATTCCCATGTGATGTGCAGCCGCGTCGGCATGCGCATCAGCGCTGCGGCGCCATAGGCCTCGCAACGTCCGTCCTTCGAGAGGTCCCACGTATCCGCGAGCTTGCGCCCCGCATCGTTCAGCGGGACGCTCGAGTAGTCGCCCTTCGGCGGCGTGACCATGCGCCACCGCCAGTCCTCGTTGACGATCGACACCCAATAGCCGGTGAGGTCGATCGGCGCCGCCGCGCGCGGTGTCGGCGGCGGGGCGGGTGGTGTCGCCGGTGCGCCGCGCCCCTGTGCCAGGAGGAGCGACTGACTAAGAGTGGCTGCCGCAACCCACGTTACAACCGCGATCCATCTCATCGCCCTTCCAGCCCTCCCTGCCCTTCCCGCCCTTCCCGCCCTTCCCGCCCTTCCAGCCCTTCCCGCCCTTCGCATCACCGCACCTGGGTCGTTTTCTTCGGCGGCTGACTGAGGCTGTGATAGACCGCCTCGATGAAGTTGTCGGTCGTCCAGAATCCGGTGCTCGCACCGTAGCGGCCCTCATACTCGAGCACCGGGTGGGAGGCCTTGATCTGGTCGAGGGTCCTCCCCTTCTTGATCGCGTCGAGAAAGCGATCTCTGAGGATCGTGCTCATGTCCCGGTACTCGACGACATCCGCTTCGTCGGCGAGGTGGCCGTGTCCGGGGATCACGTAGGTGCCGCCCTCCTGCTTTTCCGCGGGCACCGTCAGGTCGATGATGCGGTTCAGCGCGTCGATGATGCCCTGGTAGCTGCCACCCTGATCGATCTGCACGATCGGAAACGTGGTGTTGATGTAGACGTCACCGGCGACGATCACATCCGACTTGCGGAAGAAGACGATGACGTCGCCGTCCGTGTGCGCGGCGGGCTGATGGAGAATCTGCACCGCCTCGCCGTTGAAGAAGAGATCCTTCGAGTCGGTGAAGAACGTGTCCGTCGGCATGGCGATGAACGGCGGCGCCGGCTTCAGGTCGCTCATCATGCGCAGCTGCGCGTTCTCGTGGGCCAGGACGTTCGCCTGGTTCGCCGCGTCCTGGCCGACCTGCGCGGCAAAGTTGCCGGCGACGATCGACTGGCCCGCCGCGGTCACCTTGGCGTTGCCGCCGGTGTGATCCGCATGGAAATGGGTGTTGATGATGTAGCGAATCGGTTTGTCGCCGGCGAGCTTCCTGATTTCCGCGAGGAACTTGTCGGCGAGCGGTTCGACCAGCGTATCGACGACCAGCACGCCGTCGTTGCCAATCGAGACGGCGGCATTGAACGGGCCGCCGACGATCATCCACACGTTGCCCTGCACGTGCAGCGAGTGCACCTCGACGTTTGAGAAATCCGGCGTCGCGGCCGTCTGCGCAGGGACGGGCGCAGCCGGCAGGGCGATCGCGAGGAACGAGACGAGGGCGAACGTGCGCATCACGGCGCCGCTGCCTTCTTGCCGAATTCTGGTAACGCCGTCGCCGCGCCGCCGCGCACGCCTTCGAGCGAGAGGTGATGCTTCGCCGCGAATTCCTCGGACGCCTGATTGGTTCCAGGCAGGTGACTCGGCACCACGCCCTTTTCCCGCACCACTTCATCAACCGATTCGCACGGATACGGATCGACGACGCCATTCGCCGTCAGGCGGAATCCATTGCTCTTGACGAGCGGCTCGGTGAGATACACCGGGTCCGTGATCATGAAGATGTGCGTCAGCAGATCGCCGTGGCGAATGAACCGCTCTTCCATCGTCGCGCGGTCGCTCAGCGCGAGCCCGTTGCGCCGCATCCAGCCTTGCTTCAGATGGGTGGTGTCGACGACGAGGACGGGCCCCTCCCAGTGGCCGGTGGAGAACCCCTGCCAGGTGTGCGCGGCGTAGTCCGGCGGATGCGGGCGGCCGTCCATCCAGATCTCGCGCTTCTGTTCCATCCACTGAATCTGCGTGTTGATCTTCACGAGCCGCTGCGTCGCGTCGTCGAAATCGAACGAGATGCGGAGGTTGCCGACGCCGCGGAAGCCATAGGTTGACGGGTGCGGCTTGCACTGGTGTTCCGGCAGGGTGAGGATGGACGCATCCCACGTGTCGGCTTTCTGCCGCGCCGCGTCGTTGATGGGCAGGCCCGCGTAGTCGCCGACGTCGGGACCGGGCACGCGCTCGGGCTGATCCTCGTGAAAGAGCGGCGCCCACACGCCATTGAAATCGATCTGCGCGTCGGCGCGCCCAGGCACGGCGAGCGCCGCGACGACGATGGCGCCGACGATCATGGATTTCGCGACGTTCATGAGATCTCCTCGGGCCGGTCCGGCTAAAGCCGGACACTACCGATTCGGTCCGGCTAAAGCCGGACACTACGGATTCGGTCCGGCTGAAGCCGGACGCTACCGATTCAGTCCGGCTGAAGCCGGACACTACCGATTCAGTCCGGCTAAAGCCGGACGCTACCGGATTCGGTAGTGTCCGCCTTCAGGCGGACCTCAAAAATCGAACTGCACGCTGAACTTGGCGAGGCGCGCGTTGAGAATCTCGGTCGGCCGCATCCACGCCGCGAAGTTCTGATTCACGTTGATCAGCGCATCCGTATTCAGCGCATTGTAGATGTCCAGGCTGACGATGGATCGGCTTTTTCCGGCACGGAGGATCTTGCCGAAGCGCAGGTCCAGCTCGTTCCGGCGGTCGACGAACAGGCTGTTCGGCGACAACAGCCCGACGGTCAGGTTCGCGGTTCCCCCGGAGAGCGGCCGTCCGAGCGTCGAGTTGGCAGCCAGGTACTGATTGTTGGCGGCATACGCCGCGTTGATGTCGTTGCCCGGCGTGCTGCGGAACGTTCCCGCCAGCTGCACGTCGATGCGCGGCACGGTGTAGACGCCGTACATCTTTTCCTGCGTTAGCATCGGCGACGCGCGGTGGCAGTACTGCGCCGGCCGCCACATCGCCGGCGTACTCGGCGTGTTGGACGCCTGCGCGCCCGTCATGTTCAGCATCTCCGGCAGTCTGGCGACAATCTCGCAGTTGTCCTCTAGCGTGCGGCCGGAGCTGACGCCCCCCTGGAACATCAGCCCCTGCTGCAGGCGGGCGCTGACGTTGACGTCGATCCCATCCCAGTGCTCGATCTGCTTGCCGAACTTGTCGGACAACGTGTTGTAGTTCTGCTGCTGTCCGAACTTCTCGGGCTTGACGTCATACAACCCGGTGAGGGTATAGCCGCCTCCGCCGGGCAGCCGCGGATCCGGCGGCACCGTCAGGTTGAACTGGGTGAAGTCCTCGGGGGCGAGAGCGAGGTTGTCCGTCACCTGGAAGTTGCCCCAGATGCGCCGGAAGTAGCTGGCGTCAACAGCGACACCACGATGCACCTCGTGCTGCACGCCGGCGGAGAACTCCCAGTTGACCATGCGATGACCGAAGCCGCGGAGCAGATCCGGATCGTAGAGTTCCGCGGGACGCGTCGATCCAAACGTCGCTGGAGATGTCGGCCCGCACTCGCCGTTGGCCACCGGATTGGTGAACTCGCACTGCGGAACGAAGTCCCGGTTCGCGTCGGCCCAGGATCGGGTTGCCGAGTTGACCAGCGCGTTGACCGGATTCGGGTTCGACCCGAGCGCATTCAGCGTCTGGCCGAGGAGGTACTTGTTGAAGGTCACCTTCAGCGCGGTCCTGCCGTCGCCGCGCAGGTCGTACGCCGCCCCGGTGCGATACGTGAGGTCGTGCCACGCGAGGTTGTCCTGCGCGGGGAAAGTGAAGTTGCGGTTGGGGACGAGCGGGCCCGGCCCGACGTGCTGCTCGGGAAAGCTGGTGGCGAAGTAGTCGTAGCGCAGCGCCAGGTTGAGCGTGAGCTTCTCCATCGCCCACTGGTCCTGTCCGAACACGCCCAGGTCGTTGTCCTGGTTGCTCCTCGCCGTAAACGGCGTCGCGTACATCGTCACCTGGTTCGGGACGCCGTTGTTGAAGCGGTACTGGAACGGCTGGTAGTTGTAGGTCTCCTGCAACAGGTAGCCGTGCGTGCGATTGAAGCCGACCTTGAAGTTGTGCGTGCCGGTGACGTAGGACATCGCGGCGCGGTAGGCGAAGTTCGGGACGAGCGTGTTGTTGAAGCCGAGCGTGCTCGGTCCCTGGCCAATGCCGCCCATCCGGTAAACCAGTCCGGTCGACTGCTCCTGCACTGAAATGAGCGAGGGGATCGCCGCGGCCGCGGCAGCATCGTCCAGCGAGCCGCGCTTCTGCAGCTGCATGTTGCCCCACCGCTCGTAGAGATGGAGGGCGACCGCTTCGAACAGCAGCCGGTTGGTCACCGGCGAGGTCCATTCCAGGTGCTCCTGCCGCAGGCGCGGGAACCGGCGGTCATAGCCCGCTTCCGGTGCTCTCGTCGCGCTGACATAGTTCGGGCACTGACACCAGCGGTCGACCTTGTAGGTCCCGGCGATCTTGTTGCGCGGCGTCGCCTGCCACGTCATGCGCAGGCTGTTGTTGAACGACGTCCCCTTGTTGAGACCGCGCTGGCTGGGGTCGGGCTCGTAGAGCCACTTCGTCGCGTCGAACGCATTCTTGTTCACGAACACGGGCGCGTAGTTCGCGACCTCGTTGTAGCGCGTCGAGAACCAGAACCAGATGCGATCGCGGCGCAGCGGTCCGCCGAACGACTCGTTGAGATCCCAGTTGTGCTGCACCGCGTTGGGCGTGCCGAGGCCGGCATCCTTCAGGCGCTGCGTGAAGTTGCTGCCCTGCAGGCTGCCGTTCGAGAAGGTGAAGAACGCCGAATTGGCGAAGGTGTTGCCGCCGTCGCGCGGGATGAAGTTGATGCGCACGCCGCCGGTGGCCATCTCGGCCGACAGGCCGGAGGAGTCGACGGTGATTTCCTGCGCGGAGCCGAGGTCGGGAATCTGCCCGCCGACGTTGCCGCCCGCCTGCAACGTCATCGTGTTGATGCCGTTGAGGGTGACGCGCTGATCGACGGCGCGGCTGCCGTGAATCGTCACGCTGCCGCCGGTGCCCTGCAGCTCCGAACCACCGACGTCCTGGCCGCCGCCCTGCGTGCCCGGAATCATGCGCGCGATCGTCAGGTAGTTCCGCGCCGATGGCAGCGCGTCGATCATCTCCGCCGAGAGGACCTGCTGTTTGGTCACGCTTTGCACGTCGACCGTCGGTGCTTCTCCCGTCACGGTCACCTGTTCTTCGACCGTGCCGACGCGCAGCTGCGCGTCGACGCGCGTGACCGCCGATCCGGTCAGCTCGATCCCGTCACGCACCACGGTCGAGAAGCCGGTGAGTGAGAACGACACGCGGTACAGTCCCGGCCGCAGATCGACGATCTGGAAACGGCCGTTGCCATCCGTGACGGCAGTCCGGACCTTTTCGATGAGCACAGGGCTCGAGGCTTCGATGGTCACGCCCGGCAGCACGGCGCCTGATGCGTCTTCCACGACGCCGGTGACCGTCGCCTGCGCCGACGCGATCGCCGGCAGCAGCAGCATCGACGAGAGCACGAACAAGACCGCGGAAAATCGGCGCATGCGAACTCTCCTTCGGCTCGCCCACTGCGAAGGGCCGCCAGCGTTCTTGTAATCGGAGCGTCCGCCCGCGTCTTGCAGAAACGGGACGGGGATGAGCAGAATCCTGCAACACGGAAAGCGGACCTTAAGGTCCGCCTCTACGCTTTGGCCGCGATGGCCTGCGGTCGCGCTGCACCTGCCTTGCGCGGCGCGGTTTCACGGAAAAACACCGACACGACGACGCCGAGCAGCACGCCGGACATGGCCACCCACAGGATGTTCTCGATACCGTAACGTTGCGCCACGCCGCCGGCGATGATGGGGGCGACGCCGCCACCGAAGATTTCACCCGCGCCGACCACCATGCCGATCGCCGACGAAATCAGTCCGGCGGGCGCCGACTCGGTAGCAATCGGTCCGGTGATCAGCGCGATATTGCCGAGGCAGCCGAAGCTGACGAGAAACAGCAGCGTGAAGAGGATGGGAGGGTTCGCCCCGGTGTTCTTCAGCAGGTAGACGAACACCGCCGCGCCAAGGAATCCGGTGACCGCCATCACCCGCCGGCCAAAGAGATCCGAGAGCCCGGGGACGGCGAACTGCCCGACGAATCCACCGAACCCTATGCCCGACATCACGAATCCCATCTGTGTCGGCGTCAGCTTCAGGTAATCGATCAGATAGTTCGGGACCATCGCGCTGAGGACGAACACGCACGTCATCGCGCAGAAGAGACCACACATCGACAGCACGATGTTCCCGCTCTTGAAGACGTCGAACCATCTGCCGCCCTGCTCCACCGCTCCGACGAGGCGGCCGCCCTGCGTGTCGCGCGGTTCGCGCAGGACGGCGTAGAGGAGAGCGCCGATGATGAGACCCGGGATGGAAACCACAAGGAACACCCATCGCCATGACGGGACGACCTGCAGCAGTTGCGTGGCGATGATGGGGCCAAGTGCGAGGCCGAACAGCGCGAAGCCGCACTGCTGCAGTCCCTGCAGGAACCCGCGGCGGCTCGGATGCGACGCCGCGGCTGTCGCTGCGAAGCTCGTCGGACAGTAGGAGCCTTCCATCACGCCCATCAGCAGGCGGACCGTGAACAGGCTCATGAACCCGCCGGCGAGACCGGACGCGCCAGACAGCAGCGAAAAGAGAAACACGACGGGAATGAGCACCTTGCGGTGGCCGATCGAATCCGCGAGCCGTCCGCTGAAGATCGCGAAGAACCCCCACGACATGCCGAGGATGCCGATGATCGTGCCCTGATCCTGGATGTTCAGGCCGAGGTCCTTGAGCATGAACGGGAAGAGCGGCGCGATGATCCAGCGGTCCAGACCGACGAGCCCGAACCCGAGTCCGAGCAGCGTGACGGCCTTCCACTCGTAGGAGGTATCCCAGCCCTTCGACTCGCTTCGCTCGCTCGGGAGGTAGCCGGTCTGTGCGCTCATAGTCAAGATTCCCTCGTTTTACGTACCGTTTCTGCAAGACGCCACGGCTTACGCGTTGCGACGATAAACACCAGGCGATACGCCGGCCTGGCGAATCATCCAGTGCGACAGATGGCTCTGCGACGAGAACCCAACCGACAGCGCGACGTCGATGATGGGGAGCTCGGTGTTGCGGAGCAGCTCCTTCGCGCGCTCGATGCGGCGGGCGAGCACGTACTGATGCGGCGACTGGCCGACAGCCGCCTTGAACGCGCGCGCCAGGTAGAGCGGGCTGATCCCCACCTGCGACGCCATCGCGTCGAGCGTCAGGGGCTGATCGAGATTGGCCTCGATGAACTCGATCAGCTGCCGCATCCGCTGATGCGACACGCCAGGCGTCGGCGGCAGGCTCGCCGGCCGCGATTGCACCGAATGGGTTCGCGCGACGTGCACCGCCATCATCTGGGCGATGGTGTCGTAGAGGCCGTCGCGGACCGATCCGTTCCGCAGCGCCTCACCCAGCGCGATCGCCAGCTGCTCGAGCAGCGGGTCGACGATGCCGAAGCGTGGGACAATCTCGGCCGCCGTGGCGTCGCAGCCGTAGAGCTCGCTGACCGCGGCTTCATAGAGCGAGCGGCGCAGGTAGACCTGGAGGATCTCAGGGTGTCCGTGATGCTCCCATTCGGTGACCGCTTCCGGCGGCGTGACGCAGATGTTGCGGGGACCGAGCAGCCCCGTTTCGCGCCGCGCGCCTTCGATGCGCCGCGTCACCTCGCACGGGTGGGTGATGTGATAGATGATGAACGGGTGATCGAGCGCCGATTCGGTGACGTGCAGCGGCGCTTCCTTGAAGATCGCCGCATGCAGCGAACGCCAGCCGACGTCCTGGCTGTGCGCGACGAGCTCGTTCTCGGGCCGCAGCGCGCGGCCGTGTGTTTCGACGGCAGTAAAGAGCGTGTCGGGGGAAGTCATGTCCTCCTGCCTTCGTGGTGGCGCCCTTTCCTGATGGTTCCGCTGCGCGTGGCAGAGAGTACGCTTCCGCGCGACTAGAGATCAATACGTCATGCATCACTACGGGCACTTCGATCCGGCCGCGCTTGCTTCTCATCCGACCTTCGACGGCCACAGCGGGGGCTATCGTCAGGCGCCGCTGGTCGATGAGACGGCCGGATCGGTGCACACCGGCCTCACCATCGCCGAGCTGGCGTCCGGCGGTGTGCTGGCGCCGCATATTCACTCCTACGAAGAGAGCTTTTACGTGTTGAGCGGCGAGGCGATCGTGCGCGTCAACGACCAGGCGTATCGCGTCGGCGCCGGCGATCTCGGCGTGCTCAAGGTGGGCACGGTGCATGGGTGGCGCACGGCCGGATCGGCGCCGGTGCGCTGGCTGCAGATGGCGGCGCCGCAGCCGAAGCCGCCCGGGCACGAGCGCGATACGTTTTTCGTCAGGAACGGATCGACGCCGGGCGACGCCGCGCGGCTCGATCCGTCCCGCGTCGACGGCAACCTCCTCGGTCACTTCGACGTGGGCCAGATTCCTCCAGGCGACGAGGGACGGATCGAGGCCGGCGGCCTGAAGGGCGTCTTCCTGAAATGGCTCATTGACGAGAAGTTCGGCGCACGCCACCATCGGCTGCTGTTCATCGAGTACCTGCCCGGCGTCGCCATCGGGCTGCACGACCACACCTACGAAGAGGCCTATTTCATCCTCAGCGGCGAAGTGGAAGCGACGATGGATGGCAAGAAATATCAGGCGCGCGCCGGCGACGTGCTCTGGACGGGCGTCGGCTGCGTGCACGCGTTCGCGAACAAGGGCCGCGAGCCGGTCCGCTGGCTCGAGACGTTCGCCCCGCAGCCGCCGCAGGAGAACGTGTTCCGTTTCGTGGCCGAGTGGGAACAGCGCGCCAGGGAGCTGGAGGGATCATGACCGCAGAACGCACGCGCCCGTTCACCGGCGCCGAATACCTGGAAAGCATCCGCGACGGCCGCGAGATCTGGATCTACGGCGAACGGGTCAAGGATGTGACCACGCATCCGGCATTCCGGAACACGGTGCGCATGATCGCGCGCCTCTACGACGCGCTGCACGATCCCGCGCGCAAGGACATCCTCACCATCCCGACCGACACCGGCAACGGCGGCTACACGCATCGCTTTTACCGTGCGACGCGCAACGCAGAGGAGCTCGTCGCCGCGCGCGACGCGATCGCCGAGTGGGCGCGCGTCAGCTACGGCTGGATCGGCCGCAGCCCCGACTACAAAGCCGCCTTCCTCGCGACGCTCGGCGCCAACGCCGATTTCTACAAGCCGTACGACGAGAACGCGCGGCGCTGGTACAAGAAAGTGCAGGAGGAGGTGTCCTTCGTCAATCACGCGATCGTCAACCCGCCCGTCGATCGCGACAAACCGCTCGATGACGTGAAAGACGTCTACATGCACGTCGAGGAGGAGACCGACGCGGGCCTGATCGTCAGCGGCGCGAAGGTCGTGGCGACGACGTCGAGCCTGACGCACTACAACTTCATCGCCAACAACGGCGCGCTGCCGATCAAGACCAGACCCTTCGCCTTCGTCTGCATCGTGCCGACCGATTCGCGGGGCGTAAAGCTGTTCTGCCGGCCGTCCTACGAGATGACGGCAGCGGTGATGGGCTCGCCGTTCGACTACCCGCTCTCGAGCCGGATGGACGAGAACGATTCGATTCTCGTCTTCGACAAAGTGTTCGTGCCCTACGAGAACGTCTTCGCCTACGGCGACATCGACAAGGTCAACAACTTCTTCCCGCGCTCCGGCTTCCTGCCCCGCTTCATGTTCCAGGGGTGCACGCGGCTGGCGGTGAAACTCGATTTCTTCGCCGGGCTGCTGCTCAAGGCGGTGGAGGCAACCGGCGCCAAGGACTTCCGCGGCGTGCAGGCGCAGGTCGGCGAGGTGCTCGCGTGGCGCAACCTGTTCTGGGGGCTCACCGACGCCATGGCCCGGACGACGACGCCGTGGACGGAAGGCTACGTGCTGCCGAACCTCGATTACGGTCTCGCCTACCGGGTCATGTCCAGCATGGCGTATCCGAAGATCAAGGAGATCATCCAGAACACGCTGGCCAGCGCCCTCATCTACCTGCCGTCGAGCAGCCTCGACCTGAAGGTGCCGGAGCTGCGGCCGTACCTCGATCAGTTCGTGCGCGGCTCGAACGGTTACAGCGGCGAGAATCGCATCAAGCTGATGAAGCTGCTGTGGGACGCGGTCGGCACCGAGTTCGGCGGACGGCACGAGCTCTACGAACGCAACTACTTCGGCAACCACGAGAGCATCCGCTTCGAAACGCTGATGGTCTCCGACCTGACGGGCGCCAGCGCCAAGTACAAAGGCTTCGTCGAGAAGTGCATGGCGGAATACGATCTGAACGGATGGACCGTGCCCGACCTCATCAACCCGGATGACGTCAGCGCGGTGATGAAGAAGACGCAAACGCCGGTCTGATGATCGATTCGCGCGCGTTCCGCCAGACGGTCGGCCAGTTCGCCACGGGCGTGACGATCGTCATGACCGAGGTCGACGGCGCCATGCGCGCGCTGACCGTCAACTCGTTTACGGCCGTCTCGCTCAACCCGCCGCTCGTGCTGTTCTGCGTGGGCAAGGCGACGAAAACCGGCCAGGTCATTCACCAGGTGAAGGGGTTCTCGGTGAACATCCTGCGCCACGATCAGCAGGATCTCTCCACGTATTTCGCCGGCGGGTGGAACCATCCGCAGCCGCCGCCGTTCGAGCTGCTCGGGTGGGATGGCGGCCGGCGGATCGATGGCTGCGTGGCGGCGATCGGCTGCACCACACATGCCGTCCATGAAGGCGGCGACCACTGGATTGTCGTCGGCGAGGTCATCGCCCTTCACCGGACGGACTGCATGACGCCGCTGATTTTTCACGGCAGCCGCTACGCGAACCTGGGCGCAACCTTCGAACGCGAAATTCTCGTATCAGGATTTTGACCTGAGAAAGCGAAGAGTAAGGTGCCCATCATGCTTCGGCGCCACGCACGCATCAGTGCCGCGCTCATCGCCGTCAGCCTGTGTGTGCCGGCGGTGGCGTTGGCGCAGGACATCGCGATTACCAACGTCAAGATCGTCGTCGGCTCCGGCCAGGTGATTGATTCCGGCACGATCGTCGTGCACGACGGCAAGATCGCGACGGTAACGGGCGGGCCGGTGCAACTGCCGCCGCGGGCACAGGTCATCGACGCGAAGGGCCTGAGCGCGATGCCAGGATTTATCGACGGTCACAAGCACCTCGCCGACGGCCCCACCGGCATGGCATGGATGCAGGCGCTGCTCGAGGCGGGCTACACCACGGTCCTCATCGGTGGAGGGCCAGCCGAAGCGAACCTCGCGCTGGCGAAGAAGATCGAATCGGGCGAGTACAACGGACCGCGCGTCATCCCCTCGGGAGCCGTTGCCCTGCGCCAGACACCCGGGGAAGCGCGCGCCGCCGTGCAGGCGCTCGCCAGGCTCGGCATCAAGCACACCGGAGAAATCGCGCTGACGCCGGAGCCCGCGCCGCCGCAGGCGGAGGTCGAGACGCTGAAGGCGATCGTGGACGAAGCGAAAAAGGCCGGCATCCAGGTGAACGTGCATGCGGTGAGCAGCCCCGCGATGGTCGCGGCGATCGACGCCGGCGTGACGCGCCTGGTCCACCTGCCGAACAAGGACTGGACCAGCTACGAGCAGGCCGATGCGGTGGCGAAGTCGGGCGCGATCGTCGCCGGCCTCATTGCCTTCGGCGCGCCGAACATCGACACGCTCTCACAGGGACCTGCCCCGGTGCAGTGGCCGAGGGACGACACGGCGCGCTTCCGCGACGGCAAGCCGTGGCCGGAAGCGATCATCGGCGCCAACCGCGACGCGAAGGGGCGCGCCACCGGCACCGAGGGTGGCTACACGATCATCAACGCCCGCCGCATCTGGGATGCCGACCCCAACAACCACGCCACCATCTCGTATTCGACCGACCAGAATGCCGACGATCTCGTGGTCCTCGAGCACGAGCTGAAATCGTTCAGCATCGTTTTCTCGATGGCCGACATCCACCGCATCATCGGCCCCAACGCCGCGCGGTTTGTCGGCATGGCCGATCAGATCGGGACGCTCGAACCGGGCAAGCTCGCGGACATCATCCTGCTCGACGGCGACCCGACGAAGAACATCTACGAAATGCTGAAGACGAAGGTCGTCCTCAAGGAGGGAAAGATCGTCGTCGACAAGCGGCCTCGGCCACAGCGTTCGGCAGCGGACGCAGCCCCGATCGACCTCCGCAAACGCTGACGCCACGACGCCGTCGATCTGCACGGAGCTTGGGTTGTCGCCCCATCGGATCGCGAAAAGCTGGAGCATAATCAACTGCCTCTCCAGCCCGCCAGGAGTCGATGTCGAGCTTCGTTACGGTGTTCGAGCCGCCCGAGGACGCCACTCCGGAAGAATTGCGGGCGCGGCTGCGTGCGCTCGCCAACCTCGTCGCCCGCGCGCCGGTGCCGATCGCGATTGCCCACGACGCCGATTGCCGCTTCATCTCCGCCAATGACGCGCTCGCGCGGATGCTGGGCGTCCCGTCGAACGTCAACATTTCGATGGTGCCGGGCGCGGACGAGGAGCCGCGCTATCACATCCAGCGCGACGGGCGCGACATGCCGGCCAGCGAGCTGCCGATGCAGTACGCCATCGCGCATCGCACGCACGTGACCAACGACATCGAGATCGTCCGCGCCGACGGCTCAGTGGTCTACATCCAGAACGACGTCGAGCCGCTCTACGACCGCCACGGCGACGTGTGCGGCTGCGTGAGCGTCTGCGTGGACATCACCGAGCGCAAGCGCGCGGCGGACGTACTGCGCGAGCTCGATCGGCGGAAGGACGAGTTCCTCGCCACGCTCTCGCACGAGCTGCGCAATCCGCTGGCGCCCATTCGCAATGCAGTGGAGCTGATGCGCCGCGCCGGCCCCGACTCCGCCCTCGCCACGCGCGCGCTCGCCATCATGGACCGCCAGCTGCAGCAGATGGTGCGCCTCACCGACGACCTCCTCGACATGTCGCGCATCACGCGCGATGCCATCGAGCTGCAGCGCGAGCGCGTCGACGTGCGCGCGGTGCTGCGCAGCGCGGTCGAAGCGATCGAGCCGCTGAGCGACGCGGCGGCGCACGTGCTGGCGATCGATCTGCCGGAGACGCCGTTATGGGTCAACGGCGACTTCACGCGCCTCGCGCAGGCGTTCGTCAACATCCTCAACAACGCCGTGAAGTACACGGAGCGCGGCGGGCACATCGGGGTGCGCACATCCGTCGAGGGCGACCAGGTCGTCATCACCTTGAGCGACACGGGTATCGGCATCGAGCGCGAGCTGCTGCCGCGCATCTTCGACATGTACGTCCGGATCGATTCCGATTCGGGCCACACGCGCAGCGGCCTCGGCATCGGGCTCGCGCTGGCCAGGCGGCTGATCGAGCTGCACGGCGGCCGCATCGAGGCGCACAGTGACGGTCTCGGTAGCGGCACCACGTTCACCGTCCGCTTGCCGGTGATGGCCGGGGCCGTCTACAGGGAACCGCTCCCGGCGCCATCCCCGGCGACGGCCGCGTCCTGCCGCGTCCTCGTCGCCGAAGACATTCCGGACGCCGCCGAAATGCTGCGCATGATGCTCGAGATCATGGGGCACGAGGTGCGCGTCGCCGCCGACGGGGTGCAGGCGGTGGCCATCGCCGAGCAGTTCGACCCGCAGGTGGCGTTTCTCGACATCGGCATGCCGCGGATGGACGGCTACGAGGCGGCGCGGCGCATCCGCACGGCGCTCGGCTCGCGCGTCTTCCTCGTGGCGCTGACTGGTTGGGGGCAGGCCGACGACGAGCGGCGCGCCTATGCCGCGGGCTTCGATCGCCACGTGACCAAGCCGGCGGAACCCGAGCTGCTCGAATCGCTGATCGCCGCCGCCGTAGGAACGAAAGCGTGACGATCACCATCTATCAGAAACCCACCTGCACGACCTGCCGCCAGGTGCACGCCGCGCTGCGCGACGCGGGTGTCGATTTCGATGCCGTGGATTACTACACGGATCCGATTTCGAAGACGAAGCTGAAGGAGCTCCTGCGCAAGATGAAGATGTCCGCACGGGAGCTGTTGCGCACGAAGGAAGGAATTTACAGGACGCTGCGCGTCGGCGAGCGCGATCTCACGGACGATGAGATCGTGGACCTGATGGTGAAACACCCGGATCTGATTCAGCGGCCGATTGTCGAGAAAGGCGCGCGGGCCATACTCGCGCGCCCGGCGGAGCGCCTGAAGGAGATCCTGTAGCGGCTACTTCGACCGCGCGCTCCGAAAATCGAAAAAGGAAAGACAACCTCAACGGCGCGTGGGCGGCAAGCTTCTCACCCACCGCGCGTGCGATCGCGATCTCGGAGAGCTTTATCAGCGTGCCGAAAGACTTGTGACGCACGTGCGCCGCGAAACGCGTCATCCCACCAACGGGCCAGCAATTCGTCCGTCAGTACCGGATTTGCATATGGGCTGGATATCGAGCGTGAATCGCGCGCCCCCCAATGCGGGGCCTGTATCCGTGCCTGCCAAGACCACGGATGCAGCACGCATCGCGCGTCGCGATTCGGGAGGCGGTCGCCCCGCTCTGGCGGGGCGGCCGTTCTTCTTCACGTCACACGGTTCCCGTCCTCCACACCATCAGCGTCGACGACAGCAGGTAGAAGACCGCTGGTCCGATCACCAGCGCGCCGAAAAAGTCGGTGACGTTATCCGCGAACATCGCGGCAGCGATCGCGCCAATCACCGCGACGATGTCGACGGCGGCCCACCTGCCGGGCTCGCAGGCGGGCGTTTCTGTTTCGATCGGCGGATGGGTCGACAACAGGTCGTGGGCTTCGTTGACGAGCACCATCTGTTCGGTGCTGCCGCCGCGATCGGGATGATTTTCGGATGCGGCGCGGCGATACGCGCGCTTCAGCTCCTCACCGGTGAACCCGGGCGGCAATCCGAGGACGACACGAGCTTCGATGGGCGTCACCGCGCTTCTCCGCGTATGGGGCGATCGTAAACGATCCGCCGTGCGGGCCAGTGGTGCTATTCTTTGCCGGCTTATGGCAAACACCACGATGAAGCGCTGGCTGTGCGCAGTAGCGGTGATGGCGTTCGCGCTCGGCGGCGCGCGCAGCGCGGCCGCCCAGGACCAACTCTCGGTGACCATCGTCGGCCGCGGCGATGACGCGTTCAAGGAACTGATCGCGCAGTTCGAAAAGAACACGGGCCGCAAGGTCGCGCTGAGATTTCCCAACTTCATCGAGTCGAGGGACACGATCGTCAAAGGCGAGCCGTTCGATGTGGGGATCGTGGAATTTCCGCACGACGCCGACGTGATTGCCTCGGGTAACGTCGTACCCGGGAGCGCCACCTTGATTGCCAACGGGTGGATGGCCGTCGCCGTGAAGAAGGGCGCACCGAAGCCGGACATCTCGACGCCGTCCGCGGTCAAGCGCATGCTGCTCAATGCGAAATCGATCGCGTATCCGGATCCTGAAAACGGCACGGGAGCGTCCGGCGTAAACGTGATCATGATGCTGCGCAGGCTGGGCATCGAGGATGCCGTCAAGGCAAAGACGACGCTGACGAGGGGCGGCGGCCGCGCCATGGCCATGGCCGCCAGCGGCGAAGCCGAAATCGGCATGACCTACTACATCGGTATGTACGGCAACGACAAGATCGACATCGTCGGCACGTTGCCGTCGCAAATCGCGCCGCCGACACCGCTCATCGGGTTCATCTCGTCGAAGAGCAAGAATCCGGCAGCGGCGAAAGAATTACTGACCTTCCTGACCTCGCCCGAGGCAGCGGCCGCGTACAAGAAATATCTGCTGGAGCCGGCGTACTAGCGCTCCGCATCGCATTGCGACGCTCGCATTCGGCACGCACCCAGAGCGAATGGCTGACGTCCATCGCTGCGGCGACTGCTGCGGATTACTGTTAAGATTCAGAGACGTCCCCATGGTGTAGCTGGCCCAACACGTTGCCCTTTCAAGGCAAAGACCGCGGGTTCGAATCCCGCTGGGGACGCCAGCCTTCGCCGATGCCACAGACTGCCCCGCCGGAGCGCGAAGCGCGCAGACTACTTGGGCGGCGCGGGCTTGCCGAATTTTGCGGAATCGACGGCCGCGTTCGCCCGTATCTCGCTCAATTGCACGTCGCCACGCCCGTCGAACCAGCTCGTCACGATGTGGAACGGCATCTTCACGCCGTTCACCGCGCGGTAGTCGGAGTAGTCCACCTGCGTCGCGTTTCGCCCCAGCGGTGATTCCGTATAGCGCACCTGGCGCACCAGCAATCCCGTCTTCTGATCGAAATAGAGCTTCACCGGCAGCGAGCGTGGCGTCAGGCGCCCCTGCACGACGTCGGCGTCGCTTCCCGCGATCTCCACGGGAAATCCCACCTTCCAGTCGCTGAGCATGGTCTTGATTCCCGCGGGGAACGACAGCAGCGCATCGAGCTTCGCGCCTTCCAGCTCCGCGCCCGTCAGTCCGAGCACCGGTACCGGCGCGCCCGGCACCTCGCTGTAGGCGGCGTTCCCGTCATAGGTCGTGGCCAGGTCGCCGTTGAGCGTATGCGCGATCTGGGAACGCTGCATGGGCGATTTTGCGTAGATGTCTACGGAAATCTTCTTGCCTTCCTCGGCGGAATAACCCTGATAGGTTCCCTTCGCCACCAGGCTGGTGATTGCAGCGACGCGCTGCGCCCCACCCAGCGCCTGGAGATACTTGTCGAGAATCTGCGCCGCGGGCGGGGCATTGGGTGCGTCTTTGACGACGTCGTCGGGCTCGGCGAGGTTCGGCGCGCCGTAGATCCCCGCGATCGTCGGCGTGACCCGGGGATTCGGGTCGCCGCGATGGCACGTGTAGCACGTCACCAGGCGACGCCCTCCGAAATTGGCCTGGTTGAGAGTATTCATCATCGCGATCATGCGGCGAGCCGTATTCTTGGTCGGGCTGTCGATCGCATACGCGGCCCAGTCGTTTTCGGACTGGTGGCAATCGCTGCAGTTATACCCAAGTGACGCGGAGATGAATCCCATCGTCTCCATGAACTGGCTCACGGTGAGGCCCTTCAACACCTGCACGTTCTTGAAGACGTCGTCCGCCATCACGGGCTGCTGCGCTGCCGCGTTCTGCGCAAAAGTCACCCGGGCGCCGAGCGCTCCGATAAGGAGAATTGCCCCCGCGACAATGCTTCGCCTGCCGCCGAACGTCATTGGTCGTCGCACCCTTCGCTCCTCCGGCCTGTCGTCCGCCTTCGTCATTGTCCGACAGTCGGCGGACGATAACATGGATTCCGAACTTGACACTTCCACGCGCTGGTGAGAAGTTCTGCTGGGAAAATGGGGGATCAGGACAAATGACTAGAATCGCGGCCGTAATCTGTACAACTCTGACTTTGGCACTCAGTTCCGCGCCTGCATTCGCCCATCACGGCTTTGCCGGGCGCTACGATGAGGAAAAACCGGTCACCGTTCAGGCGACCGTCGTCGAGTTCCAGTTCACCAACCCGCACTCCGTGATCGTCTTCGACGCCAAAGATGCCAGCGGCAAAACCGAGCGCTGGCAGGCGGAACTTGGAGGCGCCTCCGCTCTCCGTCGCGTTGACGGCTGGACCCAAACCACGCTCAAGGCCGGCGACCAGCTCACCATCATCGGCCCGCAGGCGAAAAACGGCGCGCCCGATATGAACCTTTCCCACGAGAGCAAAATCACGATGACGGCCACGGGGAAAGTGATCCACAACAGCATCAAGGCCGAGCAGGCCGCGCCGGCAGCATCGGCGAACTAGCGTCATCTTCGATATCGCGCCTGCCGGAAGGAGCTGTGCGATGAGGAACAGCAAGAAGGGTGTGCTGGTGCTCGGCCTGACGATGGCAGTCTCATGCGCGTCGGTCGGCTCCGGCTTCGCGCAAGCGCATACCCGGGACAGCGGCCCGCCGAAACCGCCGGCAACCACCACCAGGCCGACGGGAACGTGGCTGCCGAAATCGATCGCCTACATCAAGGGTTCCAATACCGGCAAGGGCAACCAGTTCGGCTCCGCGGTAGCGCTCAGTGCCGACGGTAAGACACTCGCGGTCGGCGCCACTGCCGAAGACAGCGGCGCCAAAGGGATCAACGGTGTTTCCAAAGACCGTGCGGTCAATTCCGGCGCGGTGTACGTGTATACGCGCGACACCAAGGGTTGGAGGCAGCAGGCCTACCTCAAGGCCTCGAACGCGGCAGGAGGCGCTCAGTTCGGAAGCTCCCTGAGCCTCAGCGCCGATGGCAGCCTGTTGGCGGTCGGCTCTCCCGGAGAAGCGAGTTCGGCCACCGGCGTTAATGGCAATCAGAACGACGATTCGATGCCGAGTTCGGGTGCCGCTTACGTCTTCGCGCGCGCCGGCGCGGCGTGGTCGCAGCAGGCCTACGTGAAATCGTCGAACACCGGCGGGCCGGATGTAGGCTACCAGTTCGGCTTCGCGGTCTCCCTCAGCGGTGACGGAAGCACGCTCGCCGTGAGCGAGACCAGCGATCCCAGCAATGCTACCGGCATCAACGGCGACCAGAAGAACACAGCTGCAGCCGATTCCGGAGCGGTGTTTGTCTTTACCCATAGCGGCAACAGCTGGTCGCAACAGGCGTACGTCAAGGCGGGGACGGCCACGCCCAATCTACTGTTCGGCTACTCCGTGGGCTTGAACGGCAAGGGCGACACTCTCGGCGTGGGCGCATACAACGACAGTGGCCGTCGAGGCGCCGTTTACGTCTTCACGCGCAACAACGGGACCTGGTCGCAGCAAATGCGTCTTTTGGCCACGAACGGCCAGGTCGGCGATTACATGGGATGCTCGATGGCTATCAGCGACGATGGCAACACCATCGTCTCCGGCACTGTGGAAGACAAGTTCGCCCAGATCAATGCCGGCGCCGGCAGGGAACTCCTGGACTCCGTCGGCGGTGCCTATGTTTTCGTGCGTGCAGCGGGCCAGTGGTCGCAGCAGGCCTATATCAAGGCTTTCAATCCGCGGGAGAACGACCAATTCGGATGGGCAGTGGCCATCAGCCGCGACGGCAACACCATTGCCGTCGGCTCGCACCTCGAGGACAGCGGCGCCAGGGGCGTCAACGGGGATCAGTCTGACGCCTCCACGGAAGACTCCGGCGCGGTCTACGTTTACACGCGCACCGGCACGACCTGGAATCCCACGGCCTACGTCAAGGCGTCGAACACCAAGCCCGCCGCGGAGTTCGGCATCTCGGTTGCGCTCAACGGTGACGGTAAATTGCTCGCCGTCGGCGCGACAAAAGAAAATAGCGCCGCCAAGGGCATCAACGGCAACCAGGACGATAAGTCGGCCCTCAACGCCGGCGCCGCCTACGTCTATTACTGATCCGCGGTCTAGCGGTGCTTGTGTTTGACGGCCGGGGCGTGATCGTCCACGCGACGGCGGCTGCGGTGACGCAGATGCGGCTTCGATTCAGATTGCTTCAATTCTGATGCGCGCTCTCTGAGCTGCTGCAGTTCGTCGGCGACGTGTTCGAGTTCCTGAAGGACGCGGCGTGTGTCATCGAGCGAAGGGGCGGCGCGATGAGCAGCCATCTGGTGTCACTCCAAATGAATGTCGTGAATGTCGTCGTCGTCAGCGTCGGGCACGCGAGGAGTGCGACGGCGGTCGGGCCACGTGCCACGGGGGAGCGTGGTCACATGCTTGCGCAGACGCTCGGCATACCGTAATTGCCGATCGAGTTGGCCGATCTGGTCAACCAACAGCCGGAAAGTGTCTTCCGTACGCCGTTCCGCCATCGCATTTCCCGAGAGAGCAAACCTCGCGCCTCGGTGACGAGGCCACCGAAGCGCTGTTGCCCGGACATTATTCTGCCGTCAACAAACGCGACTGACTTGCAGCCCGTCTCCACGCCGACGGCCGGAGGGATGGAAAGAAATGGCTGATCGCTGGTGCGATGGCAAGCTGGGCCCGTCGGTTGCGTCACCGCGATCGTTGGACTGCTGACCAGCGCACCCCTTCTTCCACCGCGGCCTGCAGTTGCGCCAAGGTGAACGGCTTCACCAGGTAGGCGATGACTCCCCGCTGCAGACTTTCGACGGGCGGAATCGTCGGATCGCCGGTGGCGAGCACGATCGCCGTCGTCGGTGACGCGTCGCGGATCTGATCGGCCAGCCACAATCCATTCGGTCCCGGCAGGTGCACGTCACAGACGGCCACGTGAGGTTCGTGTGTCAGGAGCGGCAATGCCTCCAGCGCGCCACGGACAGCCATCACCTCGTAACCGAACCCAATCAGCGCCCGTCGCGACAACTCTCGCAGGTATGCTTCGTCCTCGACGATGAGAACGGTGGGACCAGGACCGGGCAACGTGCCCGAACTGTAATGTCGATTTTGTGTGCACGTCTGTCAGCGGAGGGCTGACAGGTGATCGGTTCGCGACTTACTTGTTGGCACTGCGGATGCGCGACACGAACTCGTCGACGTAGGCCTGCACGCCTTTCATCACGCTGTCGCCGTGCGCCGCGGCGCCGCTTCCCGTAAGTCCGCCTTTGTGCAGCAGTTGGGCCTGCAGCAACACCGGGTCTTTGCCATACGACAATCGCGCCGGGGTGTTGGCGTAGACGTCGACGTCGTAGCGCGACACGCATAGACCGTTCGACGCGCTGGTGGTGACGACATTTACGTAGATATAGGTTTCCTCGTCGCTGTAGCGCAGCACCTTGAGGCCGGCGTCCGTGAGGCGCGTTGTCACCATCGCCTGCAGCGCATCCTGCTTCAACCCGCACGCCGCCGCCTGCGCGCTCAGGTCCTCGATGACGACGCCGAGTTGCCGCAGGCCCATGAGCGCCGCGTCGGGCCGCTGATTGATCGCGGCTGCGGGTGCGCCAGCGCCCGACTGCCCTGCTGATGATGGAACCGGAGCCGGTGCGGCCGACGCCGTATCGTTCGCGCCGGGGCGATCGTAGACGAGCCGCACCTTTTCGCCGCCCTTCGGCTCGACGAACTCGATATCCACGGCCAGTTGTTCGGGCGAGGCGATCCGCGAGTACGAGTAGCGAAGCTGACGTCCCTGCTCGACGCGGTAGGTGACGACCAGCCCGCGTGCGTCGCGCGCCGTCATCAGTTCGGTGGTGACGCGGGCCGAAAGATCGAGCGCTTCGACGCGGCCATTCGGGTGAAAGACGCGCGGCGGCTTGTTGTCCGCGGTGATCGTGACCGCGGTTGGCGTGTCGGCGATCGTCAGCTGCAGCGGCGGCATGCGCACTTCGCCCGTCAGCAGCTCGACGCGCTCCGCATCGTCCACGCTTTCGCGCGGCGGCTGACGGTTCGAGACCGGGCCGCGTCCGGCTGCCCCGCCGCCGCCTCGGGCTCCCCCGCGACCGCCGGAACGAGCGCCGCCACCGGCAGGAGCGCCGTTGGCCTGCTCGCCGGCCGCGATCGCGTCGCTGAGCCAGTCGGCGGTGAAGCCGATTTCCCTGGGAAACTGGCTTTGCCCGCGATTCAGCGACCACCGGCCGTCGAGGCTCGAACTGTCCTGTGCGTGCGCCACCGGCGGGATCACGAGGCAGCCGAACAGTATCGCGAGGATTGGTCTCGTCATGGGTGTACCACCGCTTCATCGCCGCTCGCGGATGCCAATGCCAGGTGGCCAAGCGAAGCGACGCGCCGGATGTTAGAATAAGTGTCTCGCATCTTTCCGTGCTCTGCAGTCCGCAGGTGAAACGAGACATCACGGTCTCGCTCCTCATCAAGTTCCGCTTAGCCCGACACGTTAGACGGCGCCCAGTCGAGGGCGGCCGACACAAATGCTGCGGCGGCGAGGACGCAAGGCTTCAGGAGCGATTCTTCTCTATGTTGTTTACGGGTCTAGGACTGTCAGACGTTCTTACTCATCCGCTCGAGCGGCTCGGCTATACGACGCCGACGCCGGTGCAGATCCAGTCGATTCCGGTGGTGCTGCTCGGGACCGACCTCATCGCCCGCGCGCAAACCGGCACCGGCAAGACCGCGGCATTCGCGCTGCCGATGATCGACCGGCTGCTCGTCCGTGCCGAGCGAGCACGGACGCCGCGTAAGCCGCGCGGCCTCGTCCTCGTGCCGACGCGCGAGCTTGCCGTGCAGGTGGCGCGGGCGTTGACCGTGTACGGCGCCCCGGCGCAGGTGCGCGTCTCCGTCATCGTCGGTGGCGCCGGCATGCGTCCGCAGATTGATGCGCTTCGCCGCGGCGTCGACGTCGTCGTCGCCACGCCCGGCCGCCTCATCGACCACATGCAGCAGCGGACGATCGATCTGTCGGGCGTCGAGATCGTCACCCTGGATGAAGCCGACCGGATGCTCGACATGGGCTTTCTGCCGCCGCTGCGCCGCATCATGCAGGCGACACCGCGCGGGCGGCAGACGCTGCTCTTCTCGGCAACGGTCACGGCGGAAGTACGGCGTCTGGCCACGGAATTCACGCGCGACCCGGCGTCAGTGGACGTGTCTCCCCGTGAAGCCGTCGCCACGACCGTCACGCACCGCGTCGAGAAGGTCGCCGAAGGCGGAAAGGGCGACGCGCTGACACGCGTGCTGCGGCGCGCCCCCGCGGAACAGGCACTCGTCTTCTGCAAGACGAAGCGGCGGTCGGACCGTGTCGGCGAGCAACTGACGCGCGCGGGCATCACCTCGGCAGTCATTCACGGCAACAAGAGCCAGAGCCAGCGGAACCGCGCGCTCAACGACTTCAAGTCCGGCCGTGTCGCTGTGCTGGTCGCCACCGACATTGCCGCCCGCGGCCTCGACATCCCCCAGCTGCCGCTCGTCGTCAACTACGACCTGCCGCTCGTGGCGGAAGACTACGTCCATCGGGTCGGCCGTACCGGGCGTGCAGGACGGTCCGGACGGGCGGTATCATTTGTCTCGTCGGCCGAACGTGCACTGCTGCCGTCAATTCAACGCCTCCTGCGCACGCCGCTGGAGGAAGTCGACGGGTCACATCGGGTCCGCATTCAATAAGGAGAGAGGCGTGTTCACGCATACCACCGGCGACCGTGTATCTCAGGCCCAGTACGGGGACGGCACCGTCATGTCCGTCAACGCCTACCACATCGTCATCGAATTCGACGAGCACGGTGTCCGGACGTTTGCGACGCCGCTCGTCCGCCTCGAGAAGGCATTGACGGCCGCGCCCGTCAAAGTCGCCAAGACGCGCCGCCGCACGGCGAAGCCGAAGCAGGCCAGTCCGGCGTCGTAAACGTTCGCCTCGCGTGCGGCAGCCCGCTGAGTTAGGTATGAAAAGACGTACGCTAGGATCGCGGACGCGCACGTGCCGAACTCACGCCCCCGCGTCCTCGTGATCGAGGACGACTCCCAGCTCGCCCACCTTTACTGCACCGCGCTCGCGCTGCGTGGTATCGGTGCGACCCGGGCGGCCGATGGCGTGGCGGCACTCCGCTCGATCGAACATCAACGGCCGACGCTGATTCTTCTCGACCTGATGCTGCCTGCGATCAGCGGCTGGACGCTGATGCAGGAACTGGCGGAGAACCCGCTGACGGCGGACATCCCCGTCATCGTCGTGACGGGCGTCGATCCCACTCCCGCACTTCCGCACGCGCTGCTGGTGTTGCCGAAACCGTGCGAGCCCGACCAGCTGGCGACCATCGTCGCCAACCATTTGCCGGTCTCGGAGAACTGACGCCACAAAAAGAACGGGGCTGCCTCGCGCTCAGGCGAAGCAGCCCCGTCCACACACACCACACACCGGAGAATGAGCCGTTAGCTAGTGGATCGGTTCGTTCCAGACCGCCTTCGCCTGATACCAGTCCTGGGCCACGATCGACCACATGATCTGATCGAGGTACTTGCCGTCCTTCAGCAGCGATCCGCGGAGGACGCCTTCCTGCACCGCGCCCATCTTGCGCAGCGCCCCGTTGCCGCGGCCGTTCTGCACGACGGCGCGCGCCTCGAGTCGATTCACGTCCGTATGCTGGAACGCGAAGTCGATGGCCGTCCGCGCGCTGGCGACGAACAGCCCCGTTCCCCAGAACGGCGAGCCGACCGCGAATCCCCATTCCGCAACCGAGAACCGCGGCGCGATCGCGCGAATCTGCACCAGACCGACGGCATGGTCGAAGCCCTCAGGCACCATACCGAACGTCATCTGCTGGCCCGCCTCGCGCTGCTTGATCGCCCAGGTGATGAACTTCTGAAAACCCTCGGGCGTGGTCGGCGGCGGCGAAATGAATTTCGCCACTTCCGCCGTGGAGAGCATCGAGAGCAGCGTCGTCGCGTCGCTCGTCACCAGCTCGCGAAGCATCATGCGCTGCCCTTTGAACACCGGCAGGCCCTTGGTCCAGTCCGCGGACAGTTCCATGACCGGCGCGGCGTTGGGCGCATCGAAGCGAATCGGCTCGAGGTTCGTCATGACCTGATTCCTGGAAGCAGTAAGGTGTGCGCTCATTTCGACACCTTCTTTTTTCCGTTCGTCGGGTTGACGCATTCGCCCCAGACGATGTTCTCGCCCCAGACGATGTTTTCCCCCCAGACCACGTTCTCGCCCCAGACGATGTTCTCGCCCCACACCAGGTTCTCGCCCCAGACGATGTTCTCTCCCCACACGAGGTTCTCACCCCAGACGAGGTTCTCGCCCCAGACCACGTTCTCGCCCCACACCAGGTTGTTCGCCGAGATGAGGCTCTCACCCCACACGAGGTTCTCACCCCATACGAGGTTCTGCGTCCACGGCACCGTGACGCCGCCGATCGAGGTGTACGGCACGATCGAGGATGTCAGCCACGGCATGCCGAGTGCGACCGTCGGATTCGCCGACCGCGCGAACGCGAGCACGCCCGCGCCGTTGATGCGTCCGGCGCCCTGCGTCATGCGGTCGTAGACCACACCGTTGGCGTCGCGCATCTGGAACGCCGAGTATTCACTGAGCGCCTTGATGGCGTTGCCACTCAGCCCGCGGCCGACGAGCCCGGTGAGCGACTTCACCTTTCCACGGCTCGCTTCGAGAATCACCGCGACCATGCCGCTCTCCACACCGGCGGCCATGCTCGTGCCGCTGAGCGCGATGTAGGTGGGCAGGCCGTAGGCGTCCTTCACCAGCAGCGACGGATACGTCAGCGCCAGGAAGCTGGCCGGCGCGGCCGGCGCCACGAGGTTCTGCCCCGGCACGGCGAAATCCGGCTTCGCGTAACCGTCGATCCACGTCGGACCACGCGAGCTGTAATTGGCGATGAGGTCGTCGTTCGGGTTCACCGTCCCCTGCGTCTTCGCCGACGCAATCGTCAGCGCCGACGGCGCGTTGCCGGGAACGAGGATGCCGCCGTAACCGATCTCTTTCGTCACCGGGTTCTGGCCGACGTTGCCGGCCGAAACGACGACGATGATGCCCGCGCGCGAGGCCGCTTCGACGGCTTGCACGAGCGGGTCGGTCTTGGCCGACTCGTAGGACGGGTGGCCCAGCGACATGTTGATGACGTCGATGCCGAGCGCCGCCTTGTTCGCCGTGGCGAACTGGACGGCCGCGATCACATCGCTCGTCGAGCCGCTGCCGGTGTTGTCGAGCACCCGGAGTCCGATGAGGCGCGCCGACGGAGCGACACCGCCGTACTGGCCGTTCGAACGGCTGCCGTTTCCGGCGACGAGACCGGCGACGTGCGTGCCGTGTCCGTAACCGTCGACGGGCGCGGCGGCGACGCCGCCCTGGCCGTTCGTGAAATCGTAGAACGCAGAGATGTTGGCGGCGAGGTCGGCGACGGGAGCGATACCGGAGTCGATGACCGCGACGCCGATGCCGTTGCCCGTCGGGTCGCTGTCCGTCAACCCGAGCTGCGCCCGCAGATCACTGGCTTTCTTCGTCGCCGAACCCGCCGTCGTGAGAATCGATTCTGCGGCGAGCGGCATCGAGAAGACGTCCGCGTCCGTGGAAACCGAGTCCACACCGTCGAGGCTCTCGAGCCACGCCAGATCGTTTGCCGAAATATCGATGGCGAACGAGCCACTGCGGAGCAGCTGGCGACGAATGCGAATGCCCTTGCTGCGGAGAGCCTGGCTCAACTGGCTGGTGTCGCCCGTTGTCGTGACGAGCACGTGCACTTTGTCGCTCGTCCCGTTCTGCTCCAGCCGCTGCACCTCGCGATCGAGGCGGGCCTTCTTGGTGGTCGTTTTCTGGTCTTTCCCTGCGAACATGGCCGGGACCTGCATCGAGATCAGTGCAGCGACCAGTGCCAAAGTACGCAGTTTTCTGTTTTGATTCACGCGTATAGCTGAGGCAACTTCGGGTCCACGCGTGCCGGGTCAGGTTAAGTGTCAGCTGCGCTTCGAGTTGGCGGCGTCGCGCGTGGCGCGGCGAAAACCGTGATTGTTCCGAACCGGCACAACGTTCACACCACGTCTTCGCGTGATTCGCGCGATCCTCGTCGCAAGTCGAGTGGACGAAACAAGTTATCTGCCGCGACGCGAAGATGGAACATGAGTGCGCCGTCACTGAACACGTCGCACGATCGAACAAAGTGTGCGATGTGTGCGGGTTGCACGTGGCGTGCTGTATTCGCACTGACGTATCATGCGCGCTGATTTTCAACGGAGGTTCCAGTGAAGGTCACGTCACTCGGTCCTCTCGCGGCAGCGCTCCTCCTCACATCGGCAGCCGCCGCGTTCACGCAGGAGCGTGCACCACGCACGGCCGCCGGATGCCCCCTCGATCCCCTCAAGTTCCACGAGTGCGCGCTGCCCAAGACGAAAACCTTCACCCCGCCCCGTACGCCTGACGGCAAGCCGGACATGCAGGGCTACTGGGAGCGTGCGTTCACGTCGCAGGACATCGAAGAACACGGCGCCGACGGTTTGAACGTGCAGCCCGGGCCGAGCCTGGTCGTCGACACGCCCGATCACAAGATTCCGTATCAGCCCTGGGCGCGCGAATTCCGGAAGGACATCGCGCAGAAGTTCATCTCGCCGCTGGCCAGCTGCTACCCGCCCGGCATCCCCCGCGACATCGTTGCCCCCGGCTCGCACCAGATCGTGCAGACGCCGGGCTACGTGCTGCACCTGATCGAATACTCGCACTCGTATCGCGTCATTCCGACGACCGGCGACGCACACGTCAGCGGCAGCGTGAAACTCTGGCAGGGCAACTCGCGCGGCCGTTGGGACGGCAATACGCTGGTCATCGACGTGACCAACACCAACGGCCTGGCGTGGCTGGACAACGCCGGCAACTTCGTCAGCGACGCGCTGCACGTGGTCGAACGCCTGACCATGATCGATCGCGATACCATCCACTACGAAGCGCGTCTCGACGATCCGAACGTCTATACCCGTCCGTGGACAATGGTCTCCGCGCTGATACGCAACAAGGATGCAGCCTTCGAAATCTGGGAGCAGGCGTGTCACGAGGGCAATCAATCGGTCGAGGACCAACTGCACCTCGGCATGCAGCCGTTTCGCGGCGCGGCTCCACGATGACGGCTGCCCGCACCAAGTAGAGTGATCGCGCTCCGCGGTGAAAGCGGCCCGGTATAATTCCGCCTCTAATTACAGGAGAAGGTCCGATGACTCCGATGACGAAGCTCGCCTCCACGTTCGGTCTCTGTGCATTCGCGCTCTACGCGGTGCTCGGCGCGCAATCCGCCGCCCCGCGTTATGTCTACGATCCCGGCTGGCCCAAGCCGCTGCCGAATAAATGGAAGATGGGCGGCGTCACGGGGCTTGCCGTTGCACCGAACGACGACACGGTCTGGGTCTACGACCGGCCGAACGATCTGACGAACCTCGAGCTCGAGGCGGAGACGAACACGTCGGACTGCTGCGCGCGGCCGCCGTCGATGATCCACATCGCGAAGGATGGCAGCGTGCTCGGCTCGTTCGACGCGCCGCAGGGCCACGGCATGGACGTCGACAGCAAGGGCTTCGCCTACCTGGGGCAGAACACCGTTCGTAAGTACGACACGAAGACCGGGAAGCTCGTTGGCGAGATCCCGCACTCTCCTGAACTCGAGAACGGCGGCCGCTTCGGCCCGCCGCAGGAGCCGCAGCACACGCCGGGCGTGGGCGGCCAGGGCCCGGTCGCGGGCTTCCTGCCACCGCCGCCGGGAGCAGCCGGACGCGGCGGCCGTGGCGGCCGCGGCGGCAACGTCGATCCCGCCGCACAGGCGGCCGCGCGCGCGGCGTTCCGCATGAAGTATCCGCCGACGACGCCGATGATCGTCGGCGGCATCGAGGAGATTCGCATCGACGAGTCCCAGAACGAGGTCTACGTCGCGGACAACTATCTCGGTGGACGGGTGATGGTGTTCGACATGAACACCTTCGCGTTCAAGCGCGGATGGGGCGCCTACGGCCACAAGCTGTCGGAGATTTCGACCAACGAGAAGGACCGCGAATTCGACGGCGCCAAGCCGCCGAAGGAATTCCGCGGCCACCTGACGCTGAACGTCTCGAACGACGGCCTCGTCTACGCCGCCGACCGCGCCGCCGAGCGGATTGACGTGACGAAGAGGGACGGAACATTCGTGAAGGAATTCATTCTCGCTGCGCCGGGCAGCAAGCGGAACGACTCGGACCGCGGCGCCGCCGGCGGCGTCGCGTTCTCGCCGGACAAGGCGCAGAAGTATCTGTATATCTGCGACATCAAGAACAACACGATCTGGTTCCTGAACCGCGACGACGGCAAGATCGTCGGCCGGCTGGGAAGCATGGGCGAGAATGGCGGCCAGTTCTTCGGCCTGCACATGATCGCGACCGACTCGAAAGGCGTGATTTATACGGGTGAAGTCTTTGCCGGGCAGCGCGTCCAGCGCTTCGTGCCGGCCGACAGCGCGCGCGGGAAGGCCATCGAAGCACTCGCCAGAATTCAATAGTCTGCTTCTCGGCGGACGCGCACGAACGAAGTCAGCTAATCGGGCTTTGGCGGCGCGTCCTCCGAAATTTATGCCGTTCCTCACGTCAGCAGCAGACGTGAGAACACCGAGAGTGATACGCACACCGCCCGTATGTGGCCGCTGGCGTGTCACTCTCGTTCCGAACACCCGCGCTGCACACGCCTCGGCGTGTTCGTTCGAATTACCCCGACAACTACTTGATCAGCGGGAGCGCCTGCGGCCGCCGGCGTTGCCGCGAACGCCGCCACGCGACCGGTCGTGAGCCATCGCGCGCGAGCCTGTGCTGCGCGAGTTGCCACGCATCGCGCCGACCATGCGGCGCGCCTTCGCCGACCGCGGCATCGAGGTCTCCTCTTCGTCCTCCATGCCCGCGCCCATCAACGCCTGGCGATTCACCTTCGACTTGGCGATGACGTTCAGCTTCTCGTCGGCCGCTTTCTCCTCATCGAGGGTCTGCCCGAGCAGTTCCTTTGCCTTGTCGTTGCCGAGCATCTCGGCAAAATAAGCGAGGGTGCCGTAGGCCGCGATTTCGTAGTGCTCGGCGCGCTGCCCGCCGGCGATCAGGGCCGCATCGAGCACCGGCCCCTCTTCCAACTCTTCTATCGCTGATTTGCCTTCCTCAATGATCCCCATCAGCCCGTCGCATTTCTTTCCACGCACGGGCTCGCCAATCGTACGGAAGACCTGCTCGAGGCGCTGAATGTGGCGCTCGGTTTCGCGCAGATGGTTCGAGAATGCGGTGCGCAACTCCTCGGCCTCCGCAGCCTTCGCCATCTTCGGAAGCGCCTTGGTCAAACGTTTTTCCCCGTCATACGCATCGCGCAGTTCTTCGACGAACAGTTCCTGTAACGATTTCGCTGCCATGTAGGCTCCTTATCCTGACTCCTGATCCGTGCGCGTTTATGCAGGACCGGTGCCCACAGGGAAGTTGGACGTTCGAAGTTGGAAGTTGGAAGTTAAATTTGGGATTCGGAACTGGAGCTTGGAGCTTGGAGCTTGGAGCTTGGAGCTTGGAACTTGGACCTTGGAGCTTGGACCTTGGAGCTTGGACCTTCGAGCTTGGACCTTGGAGCTTGGAGCTTGGACCTTGGAGCTTGGGATATGGGCCCCCTGGGGATCGAACCCAGGACACCGTGATTAAAAGTCACGTGCTCTACCACTGAGCTAGGGGCCCTCGTCGGAGCTTGGCGCTTGGCGCTTGGCGCTTGGAACTTGGATCTTGGAGCTTGGATCTTGGAGCTTGAATGATTATCGCACTTCGATCTCGATGGCGCGTGCGTCCGTCGCGCCGACGGCCATCACCGTGTGTCCCTGAAAGCGTGGCAGCGCGAGCCACTGCCCTGGCTGCGAGATGCGCACCGGTTCCTCTCCGCCAATGCCACCCTGCTGCAGCGTCCCGCTGATCAGCACGATGATGGTCGCTCCCATGTGCTGGTGCATCGACTCGGGAGCGCCGGCCTTCAGCATCAGATCCGAGACGACGAACGGCGGGCTCTGTTTTTGTTCATGCACGTTTTCGATCTCGAAGGCGCGGTAGTCGGTCGTCCCCTTGTTCTCGATGCGATACGTCGTGCGCCGCCCCGTATGTTCGGCGATGACGACGGAGCCGCGCGCGTTCGGAGACGGCGGCGCGGCCGCCTCGCCGTTGCGCTCGAGAGCGAGCGTGCCGTCGCCGATCACGACACTCGCGACATCGTACTCATGCACGAACGGCTGCGTGGATTCGCCCGGCCGCAGCGTCACGTCCCACAACCGCAGGTCGTTGGTATATAGCAGACGCTTGTGATGCGGTTCGTCAGTGATTGAGACGGCGGCCGACTGAGCTACAAGCGACGCCGCGGAGGAACTTGCAATCAGGAGAGAGATGAGGATGAGGCGGTACATGCCGCCGAATTTTACCGGAGTGCCCATGTATATGTTCGAAATAGCAGACCACTAGATGCAGAACGATTTCCCGTCAGGCATCGCCGGCGAGACCGGGCACCGGCCGTGGGCGCTACCCACGACGCCGTGGCTGATGACGCAGAGCTGGCACGACCTTCTCTTCGCGCACTGGCCCGTTGACGCGGACCTGCTGCGCAGCCGCCTCCCTCCGGGTCTTCCGCTCGACCTCTTCGACGGCCAGGCGTGGATTGGCATCGTGGCATTCCAGATGACCAATGTCGCACCGCGTTTCATACCGGCCATTCCCTTCGTCTCGGAATTCGCCGAGTTGAACGTCCGCACCTATGTCACCCTCGGCGGCAAGCCGGGAGTCTACTTCTTCAGCCTCGATGCGGAGAGCGCGATGGCCGTCACCGCCGCGCGATCGATGCTGCAGCTGCCCTACTTCACGGCGCAGATGGACGTGCACAGCGACGGCGCGCGGGTGCATTACACCAGCCGGCGGATCGACCCTTCGGGCGCCCCCGCGGAGCTCGTGGCGCAGTACGAGCCCGCCGGACCCGCCTACGAAGCGGCCCTGGGAACGCTCGATTATTTCCTGACCGAGCGTTATTGCCTGTACAACGTCGACGCCCGGTTCCGCGCGTATCGGCTCGAGATCCATCACCTGCCGTGGAAGCTGCAGAAGGCGGCGGCGGCCTTCGAGGTCAACACCATGGCCGAGGCCGCCGGCGTCCGGCTGCCGGCCATTGCACCGCTCCTCCACTTCGCGGCTCGACAGGACACAATCGCCTGGGCTCCGGAAACTCTCGAGTCACTTCGGTCGTCTTAGTTTGCATAGGAAAGAATGTTGCACTTGTGAACAACATGGCCAAGCGCGGTCGCCCCAAAACACTCGAGTTCACCCCGACCCGGCGCCGCAAGGCGCTCATCGACTGGAACGATCCATCCAAGCAGGCGCACGTGCTCGACTGGCGCCATCGCGCGCAGGAGTTCGGTCTCGCGGTCGAGACCCACGACGAGCTCGAGGGCGCTGATGTGCCCTATGCGCCAAGCGCCGAGCAGATCCTGCACGAGGAGGAACCGGAAGCGTTCGAGGATCAGCCCGTCCGCGCGGAAGTCGAGGAAGACGAAGAACAGCCCGAAGCTCGTCTTCCCGCGGGACGGGAAGAAGTCGATCTTGTCCGCGTCTACCTGCAGCACATCGGCAAGCGCAAACTGCTGAAAGCCGCCGAAGAGCGGACCATCGGCGAGCGCATCGAGAACGCGCAGCGCGATCTCGTGACCACGCTCGGCGACGTGCCGTCCGCGGTGCAGACACTGCTCGCGCTGGCGGACAGGATTCGCAGCAAGGGCGACCCCGCGGCCGAACTGATCCTGCTGCCCGAGGGCGGCGAGCTGAAGGAAGAGCACATCACGCCGGTGCTGAAGACGTTCGCGCGGATCAAGCGGCGCCGCTGCCTCATCGACAGCGCGAAGGCCAAGCTCGAAGAGGGGCGCCTCGGCGTCAAAGCGAGAACGCAGCTCGAAAAGCAGATCGAGCGGATGCGCAAGGCGATCGCCGCGGATCTGGCCGCGCAGCCGATTCGCCCCTCGCTCATCGACGACATCGTCTCCGAGCTGCGGCACGTCGACGAGGAGTTCAAGGCCCTCGAGCAGATGCCGCGCGATCAGCGCCTGAAGCGCTGCCGCGAGCTCGAAGCGCGGGTCGGTCTGGCGCGCGCCGAGTTCCGGCGCCGTTACGCGAAGGTCCAGGCGTCGGACGACACCGTGCGCGAGGAGAAGCGCTTCCTGATGGAAGCGAACCTCCGCCTCGTCGTCTCCATCGCCAAGCGCTACATGAACCGCGGCCTCTCGTTCCTGGATCTCATCCAGGAGGGCAATCTCGGGCTGATGAAGGCGGTGGACCGCTTCCAGTTCCGCCGCGGCTTCAAGTTCTCGACGTATGCGACCTGGTGGATTCGCCAGGCCATCACGCGTGCGATTGCCGACCACGGCCGTACCATCCGCCTGCCGGTGCACGTCATCGAGTCGCTCAACCGGCTCGAGAAGGAGCGCAAGGCGCTGCGTGTCGAGAACGGCCGCGACCCGTCACCCGACGATCTCGCCGAGCGGCTGAAGATGCCGGTGTCGAAGGTCCGTCTGCTCCTCGATGCGCAGAAGACCCCGTACTCGCTCGAGATGAAGGTGGGCGAAGACGAGAACACCGAGCTCGGCGATCTCCTGCGCGACACCTCGGTGCGCTCGCCCGAGGAAGCGACGCTCGAAGGCGACCTCTCCAACGAGGTCTCCCGCGCGCTGGCGCCGCTCTCCGATCGCGAGAAGGAAGTACTGCGTCTCCGTTACGGGCTGGGAACCGATCGCGAATACACGCTCGAGGAGATCGGGCGGCGGCTCTCGGTGACACGCGAACGAGTCCGCCAGATCGAAAGCCGTGCGCTGCAGAAGGTCCGCGCCGCGAAGAACGGTCAGGCGCTGGCCAGGAAACCCGCATAACGATCGCCGGGTCCTTCTGGACCCGGCACTCCCCGCACTTACAAACAGTTCGGCGATACGACGCGGACCGATTTCACCTGCAGACGTGCGGTGAGGTCGGCGGTCGTGCCCTTGTCCGTCTTCAGCGGCACGGTGGTGTTGTCGCGCGGCGTGTCGGTCGCCGGCACGTCGGACTGACCCGCCGTCGCCGTCTGCTCCTTCGGCACCGGCGTTCCGTTGGTCGCGCGTACGCCGGTCGAACCGGAATCGAGCGTCCCGGTCACCTCGACGCGTTTACCGAGATAGCGATCGAACTCGGCGTTGCGCTTGCCGGTCAGCTTGTACGACGTTCCGTTCGCGGAGATCGTCGCCTCGCCGTCGTTGGCGGCGTCGCGCACCACGCAGCCGCTGACCGTGGTGGTCTGCGGACTCTTCGCCGCCTTGTGGTTCGGCAGCGGATCATCGGGAGCGCGGCCCCGGTTCGTCTGCGCCGAGACGAACGTCAACGACAGCAACACGGCCGCGCACGTTGCGCCAAGCTTCACTCTTGCCATGATGGCCTCCCTGAAACGACAAGCCGGGCTGATGCATTCGCACCAACCCGGTAGTGATCGAGGCAAGAATTGCGCCTGCCGCGTGCGTGGACGCTTCCGCGCGGCAGGGCTACTGGCAGTTTTCCGCGAGCACGCGTACCGAGGTCACGCGCAGCATCGGACTGGCGCTCGCGGTCGAGCTCACGCTGCTGTTGCGGCGTGTGGTCGCCGTCGGGCGCGCGTTGTTGATCGTGCCCATGATCTCGACGCGCTTGCCCGAGAACTCGGTCGGGTTCGTCAGGCCCGTCAGTTGGTAGGACGAGGCCGCCGACGCGCTTCCGCCCGTGCCGTAGGTACCGCTGGCCGGATTCGCCGCGGCACTGCCGCTCTGGCCGTTGCGCGCGGCGCTGGTGGCGCCGGCCGAGACGCCCGCGCCAACCGTGCTGCCAGCCTGATCGGTTGCGCCAAGGCCGCCACCGTGAGCTTCGGAATCGACGCTGCCGGTGACATTGGTATTAGCGCCGGTCGTGCCGATCGCCGTCGAGGTCGATCCGGAGACACCCGTGCGTGCTGTTCCGTTTCGATTGCTGGCGCTCGTGCCCTCGTTGCTCGGGCTGCCGCTGCGGCTCGGTGTCTGGCTGGCCGAAGACAGATCGCTGCCCGCGGAGTTGCTCATCGTCGCGTTGGAGAGCATCCATCCACTCGCGGCGGGGCCCCCCGCCTTGGCGGTGGAGGGGCGCGCTGTCGTTGCGCCATGCGCTGTCGATGATGCGCTCTGCGCCACCGTGTTGTCCGGCGTGATGCAACCGGTCATCGTCACGGTGTTCGCCGAACCGCTCGGAGTCCGCGCCGGCGACGTGGTGCGAGGCGAAGTGGTGGCCGGCTGTCCGCTTCTGGTCGAAGGAGTGGACCGCGTTGCCGGCTGCTGGTTCGACCCCTGCGGGTATGTCTGTGCTGACGCAACCGCGAGTGACAACACGGCCGCGGCGCAGGTGCTACCCAATATCCATTTGTGCATATATCCCCCCGTAACAATGTGTTGGTGCTACGCGGGGGTGTTGCAATGTGGACGCCCGACTACCCGCCCTCGAGGATTTTTGCCGTCGTAATCAGCTGCCCGGCATGCCGCGTCGAGTGTTCGGCGGCGTGAAACAGGAGCCCAAGCACGTTCGACGGCAGCTGTGCCCGCCCGATGCCGCGGAAGTCGAGCAGCTGCGTGGGAGACGTACGGCGGAGCTGATCGAGCGCGCGATCGATCTGCGCGAGCGTGTCGTTGACGAGATCAGACAAGAGCGCAGGCGGAGCTCCGGGGTCGCCTTCCGCGCGCAGGGCGGCCTTCTGCGCATCGCTCAACTGTTCGCCCTGCGCATACGTGAACAGCCGGTCGAGCGCGGCGCCGAGGTGACGGACGTGAAAACCGATCGACGCGGCGCCCCCCGGACGCATCCATACGTGCGCCTCGGGAATGCGCGCGGCGATCTGCTCGAGGTCTTCGCGGACCTGTACCAGCGCGTGCGCGGCAGGCATGAGCAGCGGATCGACGCCGTCGATCGGTCCGCGCATCCAGGCTTCGGTAGGCATGTGAGCAGTGTACGCGCACATCGCTTGCATGAAAACGCTTGAACATCTGCCCCGGATGGGGCTGAGGTTATCCGATGGACGAGCGGATCGGTTCGACGCTTCCGGTCGCGACCGCGGCCGGCGCGGCCCGCAGAAGCATGCAGCAGATCGCGCAGCGCGCCGTTCCCGCGCTCGCGGATTTTGCGGTGGTGTTCATCGTTGCGGGCCGCTCGATCGTCGGCATCGCGTCGGCGCATGTCAATGCGAACGGTCAGCGGCTGCTACGATCGCTGCGGCGCGTCTACCGCATCAACCGCGACGACCTGCACAGCACCGTCGCGCAGGTCGTGCGCACCGGCCGGCCGTCGCTGCGCCGCACCATCTTCCACGAACGGACGGCGGACGCGCCGCGCGGCAGCGTCGCCGATCTGCATCGGCGCCTGGGCTGCCGCTCCGCGCTGGTCCTGCCCATCCACGTCGGACACACCGTGACCGGCGCGGTAACCCTCTGCTACGCTGAGTCCGGCCGCACTTACGCGCCGACCGACCTCGCCGATGCGCGCCGCGTCGCGCGAGAGATCGAGCGGATGACGACCGGACGGCCGCTGCTGCATGCCCCATCCCGACTACGTGCCGCAACTGGCGACGCTCGTCGCCAGGCCACCGTCCGGCGACGAGTGGCTCCACGAAATTAAGTACGACGGCTACCGCATTGGCGCACGTGTCCGCAAGGGACGCGTGTCGCTCTACACGCGAAACGGCAACGACTGGACCGCGGCATTCCCCGAACTCGCCGACGCCATCCGCAAGCTCGATCTCGATGACGCGCTCATCGACGGCGAAGCGGCGATGGTGCTGCCTGATGGACGGACCAGTTTCCAGGCGCTGCAGAACATGGGCGCCGCCGCGCGACGCGCGGCGATCGTCTATTTCGTCTTCGACCTGCTGCGCCTCGACGGCCAGAGTCTCGAGGCCTTGCCGCTCGAGCAGCGCAAGGCGCGATTGAAGAAACTGGTCGGGGCGAAAAAGAGCGGCCGCATCCGCTACTCCGAGCACATCACCGGCAGCGGCGATACGTTTTTCGCCGAGGCCTGCCGGACCGGACTCGAAGGGATCGTCTCGAAACAACGGAATGAGCCGTATCGTGCGGGGCGCCACGGCGGGTGGGTGAAGACAAAGTGCGTCCAGCGCCAGGAGTTCGTCGTCGGCGGTTTTACCGATCCCGAAGGGATGCGCGCAGGGATTGGCGCGCTGCTCATCGGCTACTACGAAGGCGAGCGCCTGGTCTTCAGCGGGAAAGTCGGCACCGGCTTCTCGCACAAGGTAGCGCTCGACCTGCGCGCGAAGCTCGATCGCCTCGAGAACAAGACCTCACCGTTTACACCGGCGCCTCCGGGAGCGCTCGGACGCAACGCCCACTGGGTCAAGCCGGATCTGGTGTGCGAGGTCGAATTCACGGAGTGGACCACCGACGGCAAGATCAGGCATCCGTCGTTCCAGGGGTTGAGGGCGGACAAGAAACCGAAAGAAATCGTTCGTGAGAAAGCCGTCTCTCAGCCACGCGCGACGCGAGCCGCAAAGACTCGCGCGAGCGGTGAGCAGGAACAGAACGTTGTCGCGGGAGTCGCCATTTCTCACCCGGATCGCGTCCTCTACCCGGATCTCGCGCTGACCAAGATCGACATCGCGCGCTACTACGAATCGATCGCGACGTGGGTGGTGCCGCACGTTGCCGGCCGTCCGCTGACCCTCGTCCGCTGTCCCGAAGGACTTCGCGGCGACTGCTTCTTCATGAAGCACTCGAAGGTCTGGGCACCCTCCGCGCTGCGGCGGGTGCGCATCAAGGAGAAGACGAAGCTCGGCGAGTATCTCATCGCCGACGATCTCTCCGCCGTCGTCGGCCTCGTGCAGATGGGGGTACTCGAGATCCACACCTGGAATTCGGTGTTCGAGGACATCGAGCGGCCGAACCGCCTCGTGTTCGACCTCGATCCCGGCGACGAGATCGGGTGGCCGGCGGTCGTGCGCGCGGCGCGCATGGTGCGCGACGCGCTCGCCGCGCTTCAGCTCGACTCGTGGGTGAAGACCACCGGCGGCCGCGGCCTTCACGTCGTCGTGCCGTTGACGCCGCACGCCGATTGGTCACAGTGTCTCGAGTTTTCGCGGGCGCTGAGCGAGCGGTTCGAGCAGGCACAGCCCAGCCTCTACACGACCGCCTTTGCGAAGGCCGGCCGCACGCGGAAAATCCTCGTCGACTACCTGCGGAATAACCGGACGAACACGTCCATTGCGGCGTACTCGACGCGCGCCCGCACAGGCGCTCCCGTCAGCGTGCCGCTGACGTGGGAGGAGCTGAAGACGTCGCTCGACCCCCACGCCTTCACGGTTCGAACGCTGGCCAAACGGCTGGGGAAATTGAAGAGCGATCCCTGGGCGGGCTATTGGAAATGCCGCCAGAAACTGACCGCGCAGCTCATCCGCGCGTTGCGGGCGTAAGATTCCCGCCGGAGCGAAGGTTGGCCTCGCTCCTGCACTTTTCCACCGAGGAGGCGCCATGAACCGCTACGAAGACACCCACGGCTCGGACAATCGGCCGAATGCCATCACTCAACCACGAACGCGCAATGCCGCGCTGATGGGGTATCTCGGATCCCTGATCGTCTTCTTCGTGCTCGTCGGTGCCGCACTGCTTCTCTGGAGCGTCGCGCATCCGCGTCCTGCCGCAGAGGAAGAGCGCGAGCGCGTCATCGGTACGTCAGGCTATTACTCGACGGAAGGCGGACACGATCCGGTGCGCCGGGCCGGCAGCACGCGCGACGAGCTGAAGTTCCGGGGAACGCTTACGCCGCCGAGCGAAGCTGCGAGCCATTGAGCGTCACGGTCGCGCCGTTCATCAGCCCGATCCACAAATCGAGCGCCCCGTCCTCGCCGGACCATTCGGCGAGCGGGGCCACCGTCCGCTCTCTGAGCGCCATGATGGTGGCGTGCGGCACGAGCAGCAGCGGGGAGCCGTCGCGGCCGGGAATCATGCATGCGACATCACTGTCGCGCGCAAGGATCGGCAGATTCGCTGATGACACCGTGCGCTGCTGCAGCGCCGCCGTGATGTCGACGGCGCGATAACGCACCTCATCACCCTCGACCTTCTCGGCGAAGGACACCCCGCGCGGCCACTTTGCGTCGTTCAACGCCGAGTCGACCAGCACGTACGCGCCACCCGCCTTCAGGATGCCGAGCAGGGCGATGGCGGTATCGGCGCAGCGCGGCAGGCGAACGGTCGCGATGCCACCGCGGCGGAAGCCGTGGGCAATAAGATGCCGGGCGACCGCGTTGGCGCGCTGGTTGAGCTCGCGATAGCTCAGCGTAATGTCGTCGTCTGAAATGGCAGTCGAGTCGCCAGATCTGGCGGCGAGGGTCTCAATGATTCGGTGTACGGCCATCCTGGCAGACATTCAGGCAAAGTCATCGCCATCCGCATTCGGCACCACGCCCTCCGGCGCGACAAGCCTTACCTCCACTTGAAGATGGCGAGGGCCGCCGCGAAGCTGGCGGCTCCCCAGACCGTCAGAATTGTCAGTTCGCCGGCGACCGCGACGAGCGTCGCGCCTTCGAGGATGACGGCCCGCAGCGCGTCGACCAGCGCCGTCAGCGGCAGCGCCTGAATCAGCGGCTGCATCGACTGCGGGAAGTTCGTCGCCGAAAAGAACACGCCGCTGACGATCCACATGGGCACCGTCGACAGATTCATCAGCCCTGAAATCGCTTCGAACGTTCGCGCCCGGCTCGCCAGCAGCAGACCGATGCCGCCGAACGCCAGCGCCCCGACGAGACAGACGACGCAGATGGCGGCAATCGATCCCTGGATCGGCATGCCGATGACGAACACGCCGAAGACGAGCGGCACGCCCGCTTCCGGCGCGAGCAGCACCAGCCGTCCGGCGACCTGCGCCATCAGGTACTCGCGCCTGCGCATCGGGCTGGCGACGAGCCGCTTGAGCAGCTTGCGCATGCGCGCCTGCACGATGGCGAAGCCGATGCCCCACATGCTCGTGCCCATGATGCTCAGGCCGACGATCCCGGGAATCAGCCAGTCGACGTAACGCGACCCGGGCACTCGCACCGGCTCCTCGCGCGCGGACCAGGGATCGTCGCGTCCGGCCGCTTTCTTCAGCGCCGCGTCGGCGAGCAGCCGCGCGATGCGGCTTTCGTCGCGCGCGGGATCGAAGCGATACGTCGGCGGCACGGTCGGCACGACGAGCAGGTGCACTTCCCCTTCGCGCAGCGCGCGCTGCTCGTCGCCGGCGGGAATGTCACGCACCGTGATGCCCGGCTCGCCAGCCAGCGCCGCGCGAACGGCAGCGGCGTTCGCGCCGGCTTCGATGCCGATAATCGACGGCTTGGCGCTGCCGCCGGGAAACGCCAGCGCCATCGTCACCGACATCAGGATCGGAAAGATGAACGCCCAGAACACCGCTTCCGGTTCGCGGGCGAACTCGCGGAGCCGGCCGATTGACATCTCGATCAACGGATGCCACGCCCCGCCCCGGTCGATGCCGATGCTCATTTATTCCTCGCGCAGATGCCTGCCGGTCAGCGCCACGAACACGTCCTCGAGCGTGCCCTGATGCGTGACCACCTTCGGCGCGCCGAGGGTGGCGATGAGCTCGCGCGGCGCGCCTTCGGCGATCAGCTTGCCGTGGTCGACGATGGCGACACGGTCGCACAGCGTCTCCGCTTCGTCCATGTAGTGGGTTGTCAGCAGGATCGTGCCCCCCTGCTCCCGGTACTGCGACAGCAGCGCCCACAACTGGCGCCGTGACTGGGGATCGAGGCCGGTCGTCGGCTCGTCGAGAAACAGGAGGTCGGGATCGCCCGCCAGCGCGCAGGCGACGGCCAGCCGCTGCTTCTGCCCGCCCGACAGTTTTGCCACCCAGGTCTGACGTTTCGACTCGAGCTCGACGATGCGCAGCAGATCGTCGAGGGTACGGCCGCGATGATAAAACGAGCGAAAGAGTCGCAGCGTTTCCTCGACCGTCAGCTTGTCGGCAAACTGTGTCTCCTGCAGCTGCACGCCCAGACGCTGGCGCAGCTCGTGCTGATGCTCCCTCCACGTGAGGCCGAGAATCTCCACAGATCCCCCATCGGGTTCGAGCAGTCCCTCGAGGACCTCGATCGTCGTCGTCTTGCCCGCGCCGTTGGGCCCGAGCAGGCCGAAACATTCGCCGCGCTGGACGTGAAACGAGAGGCCGTCGACCGCCACGACATCGTCGTAGCGTTTGACCAGATTGAGACACTGAACACCGAGCACGAGGTGATTCTGTAATTCAAAGTTCAAAATGCAAAATGCAAACGCGGATTGCTCGAAACTGCCGGGTGAACCCCGCGGCGCTGTGCGCCGTAAGGCCGTATTGCAGCCCGTTTGCATTTTGAATTCTGCATTTTGAATTAGACTGATTTCCCTGTGTCCACGGTACTTATCGCCGCGCCCGAGCACCTCCAGACGCTGAAAGAGCGGGAGGATTTCAGCGGCGCGCAGACCTTTTCCGACGCCGAAGCGTTGCGCGCGCTGGAGGTCATCACGCGCAAGCGGCCGGACGTCGTCGCGCTCGAGCGGATGTTTGCCGCGACGACGCGCGGCGCGGCGCTCATCAATCGCATCAAGGCGGATCCGAAGCTGGCGGCGTGCGAGATTCGCATCGTCGCGCACGACAGCCCCTACTCACGCGTGCCCGCCGGGGGGGCGCCTCCTTCGACCGACGGCAGCGGCGTCGCCGTCGCCGCCGCGCCGGCGCCGGCGACCGCACCGCTCGATCAGCGCGGCACGCGCCGCGCGCCGCGCTTCAGGATTGTCGAAGGGGTGGAAGTGCTCGTCGACGGCAACCCCGCGACGGTCATCGATCTCTCGGTCGTCGGCGCGCAGGTGCTCTCGCCCACCATCCTCAAGCCGAACAAGCGCGTGCGCATGGCCGTCGGCGACGGCAACAAGCCGCTGCGCTTCAGCGCCAGCGTCGCCTGGGCCTCGTTCGAGCTGGCGAAGACCGGTCCCCGTTACCGGGCCGGCATCGAGTTCTTCGATGCCGACGCGGACCCGATGCAGAAGTTCATCGAATCGAAGAAAAAAGCCTAAGAGAGCACAAACCTCGGAGGGTTCTCCGTGCCTCCGTGGTTCGTGACTTCAGGCCAGCTGCTTCGAAAACCACGACTGGACGATCGTATCGTCGCGGACGATCGTTTCGCTGCGATCCGATCCCGTGGAGATGATGGCGCACGGCGCGCCGCTCACTTCTTCGAGCCGCTTGATGTAGCGCTGCGCTTCTGACGGCAGCGCCGAATAGCGTGTCGCGCCGCGCGTCGCGCCGCTCCAGCCCGGCAGCGTTTCATAGACCGGCTCCGCGTTCGCGAGCGCCCTCAGGTCCGCCGGAAATTCGCTGAGCATCCCCTTCGCCGTGCGGTAGCCGGTGCAGATCCGTACTTCCGGCAGACCGTCGAGCACGTCGAGCTTGGTCAGCGCGATGGCATCGAGCCCGTTGATGCGCACCGAATAGCGCACGACCACCGCGTCGTACCAGCCGCAGCGCCGCGGACGGCCGGTCGACGCGCCGTACTCCTGACCGCCTTCGCGCAGCCTTTCGGAGAGATCACCGGAGAGTTCGGTCGGCAGCGGCCCCTCCCCCACGCGCGTGGTGTAGGCCTTCGCCACGCCGAGCACGCCGTCGATGGCCGACGGCGGCACGCCGAGTCCCGTGCAGACGCCGCCGATCGACGCGTTGGACGAGGTGACGAACGGATAGGTGCCGTGATCGATGTCGAGCAGCGTCGCCTGCGCGCCCTCGTACATGACGTTGCGGTCCTGCGCCCGCGCCTTGGCGAGGAACAGCGACACGTCGCCGACCCACGGCCGCAGCCGCTCGCCGTAGCCCACCAGCGAATCGAACAGCGGCTTCCAGTCGAGCGTCGACTCCTTGATGATCTGGTTGCGCGCGTGCACGTTCTCGCGCACCTCCTGCGCCAGCGCGTCGCGGTCGCCGAGCAGATCGCACATACGGATCCCGCGGCGGCCAATCTTGTCCTCGTAGGCCGGCCCGATGCCGCGCGACGTCGTCCCGATCTTCCGCTCGCCGCGTCGCGCCTCGGACAGTACGTCGAGCTCGCGGTGATACGGCAGGATGACGTGCGCCTTCTCGCTGATGAGCAGCCGGCCGTCCACGCCGACGCCCATCCGCGCGAGCTCGTCGACTTCCTTGAAGAGCGCCTGCGGATCGACGACGACGCCGTTGCCGATGATGCAGGTGACGCCGGGATGCAGGATGCCCGAGGGGATGAGGTGGAGGACGAACTTCGTGCCCTTCACGTAAACCGTGTGGCCGGCGTTGTGGCCGCCCTGGTAGCGCGCCACCGCCGAGAAGTGCGGCGTCAGCATGTCGACGATTTTTCCCTTGCCCTCGTCGCCCCACTGCGCGCCCAGCACTGCGATGTTCATGGACATGCAATGTATATCCTAATCCACGACAGACGCCGGCCCCGAACGATGAGGCACGGAGGTACGGAGAGAAATATCGTGTTCCGTGTTCTCCGTGTGTCCGTGGTTTGTGATCGTGGTTGAATGTTTCTGTGGTCGAACTCGACGGCAACTCGCTGACGCTGGATCAACTCGTGCGCATCGCGCACGAACGCGAGCAGGTCGCGCTCGGCGGGACGGCACGCGCCCGCGTGCGCGCGGCGCGAATCGTCGTGGACGAATTCGCGCACCGCGACGCGGCGACCTACGGCATCAACACCGGCTTCGGCAACTTCGCCGAAGTGAAGATCCCTGCCGACCAGCTCGACACCTTGCAAGTCAATCTTCTGCGCAGCCATGCCGCCGGCGTCGGCGAGCCGCTGCCCGTGCCGGTCGTGCGCGCGACGATGGCGCTGCGCGCGAACGTGCTGGCGAAAGGATTCTCCGGGATTCGCGTCGACACGCTCGAACTCCTCATCGAGCTGCTCAATCGCGGCGTCCATCCGATCGTCCCGTCGCGCGGCTCGGTCGGCGCGAGTGGGGACCTCGCCCCGCTGGCGCATCTCGCGCTGGTGTTGATTGGTGAAGGGCAGGTTCATGAGGCGGGAGGGGCGGGAAAGGCGGGACGGGACGCGCTGCGCGACGCTGGATTGCAGCCGATCGCGCTCGCTGCAAAAGAGGGCCTCGCGCTCATTAACGGCACGCAGGCATCGACCGCGCTGCTCGGCCTGGCCGTCGCCGCCGCGGAACGCCTCGTGCGCGCCGCCGACATCGCCGCCGCCCTGAGCATCGATGGGCTGCAGGGGTCGTCCAAGCCCTTCGATCGGCGCATTCACGAGGCGCGTGGCTTCGCCGGGCAATCGACCGCGGCGAGAAATCTCCAGGAATTGCTCGCCGGCAGCGGCATCAACGCCGCCCATGCCAACTGCGGACGCGTGCAGGACGCCTATTCCATGCGTTGCGCGGCGCAGGTTCATGGCTCTGCGCGCGAGGCGCTCGCCTTCGCACGGCGGACGTTCGACACCGAGGCGAATGCCGCCACCGACAACCCGATGGTCTTCGCCGCGGCGCACGAGATCGTCTCCGGCGGCAACTTCCATGGCGCCCCCGTGGCGCTGGCCTGCGATGTGCTCTGCCTCGGACTCGTGCAGCTCGCCACGATCAGCGAGCGGCGCAGCGAACGGCTGGTGAACCCGGCGTTGAGCGGCCTGCCCGCGTTCCTCACGCGGCATGGCGGGCTGCAGTCGGGACTGATGATGGCGCAGGTGACCGCCGCCGCACTCGCCTCGGAGCTGAAGACGCTGGCGCATCCCGCCAGCGCCGACAGTATTCCGACCTCCGGCAACAAGGAAGATCACGTCAGCATGAGCATGAGCGCGGGACTGAAGGCGGCGCGCGCGATCGAGCTGGCGCGGCGGGTCGTCGCCGTCGAATTTCTGTGTGCATGCCAGGCGATCGATCTGCTCGCGCCGCTGCGCACGTCGCCGCCGCTGCAACGCGTGCATGATTTCATTCGTACGCACGTGCCGACGCTCGACGCGGATCGCTCGACGTCCGGCGATCTCGAGAGGATTACAGAACTGATCGCGTCGGAACACGTCGAACGCGCATGCGCGATGAAAGTCAATTGAAAATTTTTTTTTGAAAACGTTTGACAACCGTTCGCGCGGATTTTATTTTCCATTCTTCGCACGTCGCGCCAGCTTCTCGCATTCGCTTCCGTCATGACCATCGGCACGCGCGTCATCAAAGCGCCGCACGGCTCCGCGTTGTCCTGTAAAGGATGGCCGCAGGAAGCCGCGCTGCGCATGTTGATGAACAATCTCGATCCCGACGTCGCCGAGCGGCCCGACGATCTCGTCGTCTACGGCGGCTCGGGAAAGGCGGCGCGCAACTGGGAGTCGTTCGACGCGATCGTCGCCTCGCTGCGCGCGCTCGAGCACGACGAGACGCTGCTCGTGCAGTCGGGCAAACCCGTCGCCATCTTCCGCACGCACAGCGGCGCGCCGCGTGTCCTCATCGCCAACGCGCTGCTCGTGCCGGCGTGGGCAACGTGGGAGACGTTCCGCGACCTCGAGCATCGCGGCCTGACGATGTACGGCCAGATGACGGCCGGCAGCTGGATTTACATCGGATCCCAGGGCATTTTGCAGGGAACCTACGAGACTTTCGCCGCCGCTGCGCGCCGCCATTTCGGCGGATCGTTGCGCGGCCGGAGCGTGCTCACCGCCGGTCTCGGCGGTATGGGCGGAGCGCAGCCGCTGGCCGCGACGATGAACGGCGCGGCCGCGCTCATCGTCGAAGTCGACGCGCGCCGCATCGCCCGCCGGCTCGAGACGAAGTATCTCGACGAGGCGACGAACAATCTTGACGACGCACTGCGCAAGATCGAGACATGGCGACGCGATGGCGTTGCCCGATCGATCGCGCTCGAGGGCAACGCGGCCGACGTGCTGCCCGAACTCGTCCGCCGGCGTGTCACCTTCGATATCGTCACCGACCAGACGTCGGCGCACGACGCGCTCAATGGCTACGTGCCGCACGGCATGTCACTTGCTGAAGCCGTCAACCTGCGTGAGCGGAACGCGGACGAGTACATCGCGCGCGCGATGCGGTCGATGGCACGTCACGTGGAAGCGATGCTCGCCTTGCAGCAGCGGGGCGCGGTGGTCTTCGATTACGGCAACAACATCAGAACGCAAGCACAACGCGCGGGAGTGAAAAACGCGTTTGACATTCCGGGCTTCGTGCCGGAATATGTGCGACCTCTGTTCTGTGAGGGCAAAGGTCCGTTCCGCTGGGCCGCGCTTTCCGGAGATCCCGAAGACATTCACGTGACCGATGCGCTCGCGCTCGACATGTTTGGCGATGATGCTGCGCTGGCGCGATGGATTCGCCTGGCGCGTGAACGCATCGCCTTCCAGGGATTGCCGGCGCGCATCTGCTGGCTCGGCTACGGCGATCGTGCGCGCTTCGGATTGAAGATCAACGAGCTCGTGCGGGCGGGTGTGATCAAGGCGCCGATCGTCATCGGCCGCGACCATCTCGATACCGGGTCGGTCGCGTCGCCCTATCGTGAGACGGAAGGCATGCGCGACGGCAGCGATGCGATCGCCGACTGGCCGATCCTCAACGCGCTGCTGAACGCATCCGCGGGCGCCACCTGGGTGTCCGTCCATCACGGCGGCGGCGTGGGCATCGGCTACTCGCTGCACGCGGGAATGGTCGTCGTCGCCGACGGTTCGGCCGAGGCCGACGCAAAGCTCGAACGCGTGCTCACGTGCGACCCGGGGATCGGTGTCGCGCGGCACGCGGACGCGGGGTATCCGGAGGCAATCGCCACGGCGGCCTCGCGCGGCATCAGCATTCCGATGCCGCGGTCGATTTCGTAGGAGCGGACCGTAAGTCCGGCTTCGCGTAGGAGCGGACCTTAAGGTTCGCCACTACAGCCAGTTACACGAATTGTCCGGCTGCCGTCATAAGGCGGCCGGCAGAGGGAGTTTCGGAAATGGCGGGTCAACAATCTGGGTTCGATCGACGGGTACTGGGCGCGCTGGAATCGACGCCCTCACGCATCCCCGTCGTCCTTGGCGGTTGCGGCACTGGCCGGACGATGCTGCTGCAACGGCTGCGGGACCGTGTCGGCCCCGGCGCGACCCAGTACATAGATGTCGAACGCTGCGCCACCACGCCCGAGCGCTTTCTCCAGGCGGTGACCGCCGCGTCGCCGTTTCCCGCGCACGTCGCCGAGCGCAAGCCCGCGACGGCGCGCGAAGCCTTCGACATGCTGCTCGTCTTCTTCGACACGGCGCGCGCGCCCGGCGGGGAACCGTGCACGTTCATGCTCGACGAAGTGCTCGAGCTGCGCACGTTCGAAAGCTTCCCCGGCCTGCGCCACGTGCTGCGCGACCTGCTCGAGGCGCTGACCGCCAGCGCCAACCGGTTCGTGCTGACGACGCGTTACGTCGCCCGCGCGCACCGGCTCCTGCGCGACGCGACGTCGCGCTTCGAGGTGATGCACATCCCGCAGCTCGCCGCCGCGGATGTCACCGATGTCCTCGCGCCGTCGTTCAACAACTACGAGCAGATGCCGACCGACGACCGCGATTACCTCGGTCGCGCGGTGCAGACGATCACCGACGGCCGCGCGGCGTACGTGAAGGCGATCGGCGACGCGCTGGCGCAGATGGGACGCACCGCGGATGCCGTGAGCGCGCTCACGGCCCTGCTCTCGACTGAAGGCGCGCTGAATCACTGGTGCCGCTTCTGCTACGAGCTGCGGCTGCATCGTGCCCGCGGCTACGGCGCGCTGAAAGCCATCCTCGACGTGCTCGCGGAAGAAGAGCCGCTCACGCTCACCGAGATCTCGCACCGCCTGCATCGCACGCCGGGCTCGACCAAGGACTACCTGTCGTGGCTCGAAGACGTCGATCTGGTGACGTCGCGCCAGAAGCGCTACAGCTTCACCGATCCGGTGCTGCGGTTGTGGGTGCGCCTGCACTGCCGGCCGGTGCCGCCGGCGGACGAAGAAGTGGCCCGCGAGGTGCAGCAGTACGCGGCCGCGCGCGTGCCGAGCCCCGATGTCACGCCGGCACTGGCCTACGCGGGCGTCGACGCGACGCCCGACGAGCGAAAGAGCTGGGGAATTATCGAAATCGATTGATTACGCGAGTCTTTCCAGAGCAAGCCGAGCAGCCTCCTGCTCGGCTTCTTTTTTTGCTTTCCCGCTCGCCGCGCCAAGCACTTCTCCACCGACCACGACTTCCACGCTGAAGATCTTGCGGTGGTCCGGCCCCGCCTCGCCGGCGATGCGGTACTCCGGCAGCGGGCGGCCGAGCGCCTGCACGCGCTCCTGCAGCGCGGACTTGTAGTCCTGGCCGACGAAGTTGCTCTCGGCGCCGGCGTCGATCGCCTCTTTCAGCTCGCGGTGCAGGAACGTCGCCGCCGCTTCGAGTCCGCCGTCGAGATAGATGGCGGCGATGAGCGCCTCGTAGGCGTCGGCGAGCAGCGCCTGCTTGAAGCGGCCGCCGGTCTTCTCCTCGCCGCGGCCGAGAATCAGCTGTTCGCCGAGCTCAATCTGCTCGGCCTGGCGCGCCAGCGCCTGCGTCGAGACGATCGACGCTTTGATCTTCGACTTCTGCCCTTCGTTGTAGTCCGGGTACTGGCGGAAGAGCGCGTCGGCGACGACCAGGCCGAGCACGGCGTCGCCGAGAAACTCGAGCGACTCGTTGTCCGCGACGCCCCCTGACACGTCCTCCGCCGCGCGCGACTTGTGCGTCAGCGCGTGCTCCAGCAGCCCGCGATCCCGGAAGCGGTAGCCGATGCGCGCTTCGATGTCGTCGAACTCGTCGCGCAGCCGCACGACGCGCGCGCCGACGTCCTCGCGATGGCTGGAGATGATGCGCCGGGCCTCCTCGGCCGCATCCTCGGGCACGGCGATGCGCACCTCGCCGAGCGGGCTCACCGACATGGGGAGAATCGCCTGCGGATTGCCGGTGATGCGGAACGCGGCGATCCCCTGGCTGTCGAGCAGCGCGAGCACGACGCTCGCTTCGATATCGGAGGTGGTGCTGAAGACGACGACGGGCGGCATTCGAGAGTGGCGACCGTGGGTGATTATGAGGCCATTGCCGATGCCGCGACCTCATCGACCTTGAGGACGACGATCGTCAGGTCGTCGTGCAGGGCGATGTCGCCGACAAACGCGCGGATTTCGCGCAGGATGCGCTCACGCAGCTCCTCGAAGGGCAGGTCGCCGTGCTCGGCGACGAGTGCCGCCAACCGATCCTCTCCGAACGGCTCACCCTCCGCGTTCATCGCCTCGGTGACGCCGTCGGTGAAGAGCAGCACCACGTCCCCGACGCCGAGCCGAATCGTTCTCTCCTCGAGCAGGCTGTCGAATCGCTCGCCGCCGTCGATTTTCAATCCGAGCACGAGACCATCAGGCACCTGGACCTGCACCCTCCTGCCCCCAGCCTCCTGCCCCCTGCCTCCTGGCAGATACACCAGCGGGCAGTGGCCGGCGCGCGCATACGTCAGCGTCCGCGCGTAGAGATCGACGACCGCGTAGGTCATGGTGATGAAGCTGCGCGCGTCGAGGTGCTGCGCGATGATGCGGTTCGCGCGCTTCAGCAGTTCGCGCGGCGAGGTGTGCAGCTGGCTGAGCGAAAGCATCAGTCCCTTGAGCTCCGCCATGTAAAGCGCAGCGGATGTCCCCTTCCCGGCCACGTCCGCGATGATGATGCCGAGTCCCGTCGGCTCGCTCTGCTCGCTCGCGACGAGCGGGAAGTAATCGTAGTAGTCGCCGCCCACTTCGCGCGCCGGCTCGCAATGCGCGGTGACGGAAAGGCCATCGAGCCTGAGCGGCCCCTGCGGCAGCAGCGACATCTGGATCTGCCGCGCGATGCGCAGCTCCTGCTCGAGCCGCTCCTTCTCCGCCTTCTGCTGCAGCGCCTCTTCGACGCTGGCGGTCATCGAGTTGAACGAATCCGCCAGGTCGCCGAGCTGATCGTGGCTGTTGACCGAGATGCGATGCGAGAAATCGCCGCGGCGGACGTGCTCGGTGCCCGTCGCCAGCTCGTGAACGGCGCCGGTGATGGATCGCGCCAGCTTCAGCCCCATGACGTAGGCCACCGTCTGAATGATGACGAAGAGCGTGGCGACGACCATCAGCAGGATGAGCAGCAGCTGCCCGAAGCTGTAGTTGCCGATCTGCGTCAGCGGCGTCGCCGAGATGCGGCCGTAGATGTCGGTAACGTTCAGGCCGATGGCGATGACGACGTTGCCCTTTCGGCCGGTCGCCCAGTCGACATAATCGAGGAACGTCATCCACGTCAGCGGCTGGCGCTGGGCAGGCCCCGTCGAATCCTCTTCGATGGCGCGTCCCGTCACCGGCGTGACGTCGGTCGCCGTCATGCCGAGCGTCGAGATGTCGCCAAGCTCGATGCCCGTCTCGTTCTGAATCTGCAGTCCGGTCGCGGCAGTGACCGGCACGTCGACGATGACGGCGTAGCGCGGAATCGCATCGGCGGGAAGCGCAACCGCGCGCACCGCCAGGTGCGTGCGCCACAGCGGGCTCTCGCGGATCGCCGCCGCGCCCATCGGCGGCGCCTGATACGCGATCAGTCCGGCGAAGCCTTCGCACAGCACCCACTTCGGCAGCGCGGATGGGGGATCGAGATGCGCCCACGCGCCGCTCGGCAGCGGCCGCGGCACCGTACGTCCGGGCGTCGCATTCGCCGGCCCGCAGACGCGCATCGTCGGCACGACGACCAGCGAGGCGCCATGGTACCTGGCGGAGGCCGCCTCCTGACGCCGCGTGATCACCTCGTCGAAGGTGGCATCGTCCGGCGCCTGCGCGAGCTCAATCTCGGTGGCTTCCGCCAGGAAGCGCGTTTCATCGACGAGCGCCTCGACGCGCGACTGCACCAGGTAGGAACTGACGTTGAAGAAGAGCAGCAGGCCGCAGAGCAGGAAGAAGACGACGATCAGGAAGATCGGCACGACGCCGACGAAGACATAGGACAGCGTCAGCTTGCGGCGGACGCGCCAGAGGAACCCCACGTGCGTATGGTACGCTGTCGGTCGTGAAGCTGCGAGAAACCGCCCGATTTTCCACGATTTGCATCCATGCCGGGCAGGAACCCGACCCGGCGACGGGCGCCATCATTACGCCGATTTACCAGACATCCACCTACGTCCAGGAGGCGCTCGGCAAGCACAAAGGCTACGAGTACGCGCGGACGCAGAACCCGACGCGCGCGGCGATGGAGGCCAACATCGCCGCCATCGAACACGGCAAGGCGGCGTTCGCATTTGCCTCCGGCATGGCGGCGACCGGTGCGGTGATGACGCTGCTGCAATCGGGCGATCACGTGGTCGTCACCGACAACACCTACGGCGGCACCTACCGGCTGTTCGAGCGCGTGCTGCGGAAGTATCAGCTCGACTTCACCTACGTCGACACATCGAACACGCCGGCGATCGCCGCGGCGATCGGGCCGAAGACGAAGATGCTCTTCCTCGAGACGCCGACCAACCCGACGCTGCGGCTCACGGATCTCGCGGCCGCCTGCGAGGTCGCGCACAAGCGCGGCGTCGCCGTCGTCGTCGACAACACCTTCGCCAGCCCCTACGTGCAGCGGCCGATCGACTTCGGCGCCGACATCGTCGTGCACAGCACGACCAAGTTTCTCAACGGCCACAGCGACAGCGTCGGCGGCGTGGTCGTGCTGACGCGCGACGATCACATCGAGTGGCTGCGTTTCGTGCAGAACGCCGAGGGGGCGATCATCAGCCCGATGGATGCGTGGCTGGTGCTGCGCGGCACGAAGACGCTGCCGATTCGCATGGAACGGCACAACGCGAACGCCAGCGCGCTGGCCGAGTTCCTCGCGTCCCATCCAAAGGTGAAGCAGGTGCACTACCCCGGACTGCGCTCGCATCCGCAGCACGCGCTGGCGAGCAGGCAGATGCGTGGCTTCGGCGGACTCATTTCCTTCGCGCTCGGCTCGCTCGACAACGCGCGCGCGCTGCTGAACAACGTGCGGCTGATGGCGCTGGCCGAGAGTCTCGGCGGCGTCGAAACGCTCATCAGCCACCCGGCGACGATGACCCACGCGTCGGTGCCGGCGGAGATGCGTCAGCGGATCGGCGTTACCGACGACCTCGTACGTATATCCGTAGGAATCGAGGACATCGACGATTTGCAGGAAGATCTCGCCAACGCGCTTTCGCACATTTCGTGACCTTCATCCAGAACTTCTTCCATACGGTCTACAACGTTCCGGAACTGATCCGCATCGTCGGTCAGTACGGGCTGCCGCTCATCATCTTCGCGGAGACGGGGCTGCTCGCCGGCTTCTTTCTCCCCGGCGATTCGCTGCTCATCACGGCGGGACTTTTCGCCGCGCGCGGCGATCTCAATCTGACACTGCTCATCGTCACGCTGATTCCGGCGGCAATTCTCGGCAACGCGACCGGCTATCAAATCGGCAAGCGCGCGGGGAAGGCGCTCTACAGCCGGCCAGACTCACTGCTCTTCCGGCGCGAGCACCTGCGCATGACGCACGAATATTACGAGCGCCATGGAGGGATGACGATCGTCATCGCGCAGTTCGCACCCATCCTGCGGACGTTCGCGCCGGTGGTCGCCGGCGTTGCGGAGATGGGTTACCGCAAGTTCGCGAGCTACAACATCGCCGGCGCGATTGCCTGGATCGCGACGATGGTGCTCGGCGGTTACCTGCTCGGCAACGTCATTCCCGGCATCGACAAGAACATCGACCGGGTCATCATCGTCGTCATTGCGGTGTCGCTGCTGCCGGCGGTGATCGGCTGGCTGCGCTCCCGTTCGCGCCGTCAGGACTCGGCGAATCGGTAGCCGACCCAGGGTTCGGTGAGCAGGTACTTCGGACGCGCGGCGTCGCGTTCGATCTTCTTGCGCAAGGCTCCGATGAGCACGCGCAGATGTTCGGGTTGATCGACGGCGTGCGGTCCCCAGATCGCTTTCAGGATCGCGCGATGTGTCAGCACGCGTCCTGGATGCTGCGCAAAAAAGACGAGCAGCTCGAATTCTTTGGGGGTCAGGCGGATCTCTTCGTCGCCGCGCAGGACCCGCCGTCGATCGCGATCGATGACCAGGTCGCCGGCGACGATCTGCCCTTCCGGCGTGCCCGGCGGTTCGATGCGGCGCAGCGCCACACGAATGCGCGCCATCAGTTCCTCGACACCGAACGGTTTGGTGACGTAGTCGTCGGCGCCGGCATCGAGCGCCGCCACTTTGTCGGCCTCCTTGCCGCGCGCCGAGAGCACGATGATCGGTGTCGAACTGCCGTCGCGGATGAGGCGGCACACCTCGATGCCGTCCATGTCGGGCAAGCCAAGGTCGAGAACGATCAAATCGGGGCGTTCGTGTTCGAGCGCATCGAGCGTGCGGCGACCGCTTGCCGCGGTCGACACCTCGTAGCCCCGCGCCCGCAGCAACGGCGCCATCGCGGCGAGAATCGCCGGCTCGTCGTCTACGATCAGTACGCGCTGACTCATGACGTCAGGCGACGGCGAGCGGCCGCCCCTCTGCCGGCACCGCAATCCAGAACGATGCGCCGCGCGTGCTCCGGTTCTCCGCCCAGATGCGTCCCTGCTCCGCCGTCAGCAGCCCGCGGGCGATCGCCAGCCCCATCCCGGTCCCCGGAACGCTCTGCGCGACCTTGCCGCGGAAGAACGGTTCGACGAGACGGGCCATGTCCGCCGGGGGAATTCCCGGGCCTTCGTCATCGACCCGGAGACGCAGCTCGTTGCCCTCGACCGTCGCGTGCACCTCGATCGTGGAGCCACGCGGCGAATAGCGCGCGGCGTTTTCGAGTACCTGGGCCAGCGCTGCCGACGTCAGGCGCGGATCGACGTGTACCACCGTCGTCGCATGCGCATCGATCGACAGCGCATGGGCATCGAGCGCGCGTCCCGCATACGTCACGGCGGCATCGACGATATCGGCGGGTGTCACCCACTGCCGCTCGGTCGTGATGGCGCGCGCATCGATGCGCGCCATGTCGAGGATGTGGTCGAACAGATGCGTCAGGCGATCGAGCTCGCCCAGGGCGACGTCTGCCTGCTGCCGCCGCTCCGCATCCGCGGTCGTCTCCGTCAGATTCCCGATGGCGACGCGAATCGCGGTGATCGGAGTGCGGAGATCGTGGCTGAGCGTCGCCAGCAGCGTCGACGCCAGAGCGCCGCGGGCCGCCTCGCGCGCACGCGACTGCGCGGCGGCCGACAACTGGCTGCCGATCACCGCGACGACAAGAAAGACGATGAGCGCGATCAGATTCTGCGCGTCGGCGATGGCCAGGTTGCCGACCGGCGGCAGAAAGAAGAAGTTGAGGGACAGCGTGGCGACGACGGCCGCCGTCATCGCCATCCATAGCCGGCCGAACGCCGCGACGCACAGCACGCCCAGCAGCAGCGCCAGCGCCGCGGTCGTAGGACTCAGGTTCATCGCTGCTCTGACGTTACGCCACGTCCCCAGCCAGCGTGAATCATAAAAATTCCGTAAGCACCGGCTGAATATCGCCGCGCCATTCGCATAATCGGTCAGGCCTAAGCCGCCCGCACGAGGGGGGCGCGGGGGAACCAACTTCACACCTGGGGCGCAGCCGGAAACTCCGGCAGGGGACTTCCAACCCCGAGCCCGTCAGCTAACCCCGCCGGCCATTGGAGGACTGTGTGGCCGAAGAGTCATTCCTCGGGCAGGTCAAGCGTCTGATCGTCGGCGCGCCCATCCCGTCCCGCCTCGCGCATCACGAACGGTTCTCGAAGATCACCGGGCTCGCCGTGCTGTCGTCCGACGCGCTCTCGTCGGTCGCCTACGCGACGGAAGAGATCCTGCGCGTGCTGATGGCCGGCGGCATGGCGGCGCTCAGCCTCGTCACGCCCATCGGCGCCATCATCGCCACCGTGATGATCGTCGTCGTCTTCTCATATCGCCAGACGATCCACGCCTATCCGAGCGGCGGCGGCGCCTACATCGTCGCCAAGGACAACCTCGGACGCTCGCCGTCGCTGATTGCCGCCGCCTCGCTGCTCATCGATTACGTGCTGACCGTATCCGTCAGCATCGCGGCGGGCGTCGCCGCGCTCACCTCGGCATTTCCGCAATGGCAGCCGCACGCGGTGACCGTCTGCCTCGCCTTCGTGCTCCTGTTGACGCTCGGCAACCTTCGCGGCATCCGTGAATCGGGCAATCTGTTCGCGGGGCCCACCTACTTTTTCATCATCAGCATCCTGGCGATGATTGCCTGCGGCGCATGGCGATACTTCACCGGTACGCTGCAGGCCGTGGCGCCGCCTGAGCATCCGCTGCCGCCCGGCTCGACGCTGCTGCCGGTGTTCGTGCTGCTCACGGCCTTTTCAAATGGCTGCACGGCGCTGACCGGGGTCGAGGCGGTGTCGAACGGTGTCCCCGCATTCCGTACACCGGAAAGCCGCAACGCCGCGGCGACACTCGTCGCCATGGCCTGCCTGTCGATCGCGATGTTCCTCGGCATCACGCTGCTGGCGCACGCCTACGCCATCGTGCCGAACGACGTGGAAACCGTCGTCTCGCAGATCGCGCGCGCGACGTTCGGCGGCCGTGGCTGGCCGTACTTTGCCGTGCAGGCGGCGACGATGGCCATCCTCGTGCTCGCCGCCAACACCGCCTATGCGGACTTCCCGCGCCTCGCCTCCATCATGGCGCGCGATCGCTTCCTGCCGCGCCAGTTCATGACCCAGGGCGATCGTCTCGCCTTCTCGAACGGCATTCTGATTCTCAGCGTGCTCGCCTCCATGCTGCTCGTCGTCTTTGGCGGCGACACACACGCGCTGATTCCGCTCTACATGATCGGGGTGTTCGTCTCGTTCACGCTGTCGCAGGCGGGGATGGTCATTCACTGGCGCAGGCGGCGCGAGCCGGGCTGGCGATCGAGCGCGACGATCAACGGCTGCGGCGCCATCGTCACCGGCATCGTGCTGATCATCGTCGCCATGACGAAGGCTGCCGAGGGCGCGTGGATCATCATCGTCATGATTCCCGTGCTCGTCGCCATCTTCGAGATCACCCGCCGTCATTACGATCACGTCGCCGCGGAGCTGACGCTGCGCGGCTGGCAGCCGGACGCCGCGGGCCGTCACGTGGTCATCGTGCCGATCGGGGGTCTGCAGCGGGCGGTCGTCAAGGCGCTGCACTATGCGCGCACGCTGTCAGCGGACGTCCGCGCCATCTACGTCGAGCTCGATCCGGCGGCGACCGAATCGCTGCGCCGGCAATGGGCCGAGTGGGGCCGCGGCGTCGAGCTCGTCGTCCTGGAATCGCCCTATCGATCGCTGATGGAGCCGCTGCTCGACTACATCGAGGGCCTGCAGGAAGCCGAACCGGCAGCCTATCTCACCGTCATTCTTCCGGAGTTCGTGCCGCGCCGGCTCTGGCAGCACCTGCTGCACAACCAGCATGCGCTGCTCATCAAGGGCGCGCTGCTGTTCAAACCAAACGTTGTCGTCACCAGCGTGCCCTATCACCTGGGCCTGGCGAGGAGGAGCACAGTGCTGCGGCGTCTGGCTGAGGTGCCTGCCCATTCTCATCCACGCGGTGCGAGCGAGTCGTAAAAAAACCATAAAGGGCGCTTCGCCGCTGCGGCGCGTTCCGATAATGGGAGCAGCAGCCTAATTCGCCCGCGTGCGCGGGCGAACCGGGGGAACCAACACGACGTTGGAAGTCGGAGGTTGGAAGTTGGAGGTGAACGCACTTCGAACTTCGAACTTCCACCTTCCAACTTCGCATCGGGGCGCAGCCGGAAACTCCGGCGGGGGACTTCCAACCCCTAGCCCGTCAGCTAACCCCGTCGGCGATTGGAGAACCGGTGTCCGACACAACCCACCCGCCTCTGACCCAGGCGCCGGCAGCCGTTCAGTCTTCCGACAAGAGCCGCCTCCCCGCCCTGACGTTGATGGCGCTCGGCGTGGTCTATGGCGACATCGGAACGAGCCCGCTGTACGCGATGCGCGAATGTTTCTTCGGCACGCACAGCGTGCCGCCGACCGCCGAGAACGTGCTCGGCGTGCTGTCGCTCATCATCTATGCGTTGCTCCTCGTCATCTCGCTGAAGTACGTGGTGCTCGTCATGCGCGCGGACAACCAGGGCGAAGGCGGGATTCTCGCCTTGACCGCGCTCATTCCCGGCCGCCGCGGCGAGCCCGGCACGGCGAGCCGCCTGGCAATGGGGCGGCCGGTGCTCGTCGCGCTCGGCATCTTCGGAACGGCGCTGCTCTACGGCGACGGCATGATCACGCCGGCGATTTCCGTCCTCGGCGCCATCGAGGGGCTCGAGGTCGCCACACCGCTCTTCAGCCCCTATGTCGTGCCGATCACGGTTGCGATGCTGATCGTCCTCTTTAGCATCCAGAAGTTCGGCACCCACCGCGTCGGCGGCTTGTTCGGGCCGATCGTCATCGTGTGGTTCGCGACGATCGCTACGCTCGGCGTCATCTGGATCATGCGGGCGCCGGACGTGCTCGCCGCCGTCGATCCGCGTCACGCGCTGCGCTTCTTCGAGCGCAACGGCTTCACCGGCTTCGCGGTTCTCGGCGCGGTGTTTCTGGTCGCGACGGGCGGAGAGGCGCTCTACGCCGACATGGGCCATTTCGGCAAGCAGCCGATCCGGCTGGCGTGGTTCGCGCTCGTGCTGCCCGCGCTGGTGCTCAATTATCTCGGGCAGGGCGCGCTCTTGCTGCGCAATCCCGCCGCCGCCAACCCCTTCTTCCTGCTCGCGCCCTCGTGGGCCCTGTTGCCGCTGGTCGGCATCGCGACGGCGGCGGCCGTTATCGCCTCACAGGCGCTGATCTCCGGCGCGTTCTCCATCACGCGCCAGGCCATTCAGCTCGGCCTGGTGCCGCGGCTCGAAGTCGAGCACACCTCGGCGCGCGAGATCGGTCAGATCTACCTGCCGCAGGTGAACTGGTCGCTGATGGCCGCGACCGTCCTGATCGTCATCGGCTTCGGATCGTCGGGAGCGGTCGCCGCCGCCTACGGGCTGGCGGTGACGCTGACGATGATCATTACGGTGCTGCTGCTCTACATCGTGATGACCGAGCGGTGGCACTGGCCGAAGCCGGCGGCGCTGGCGGCGACGGCACTCTTCCTCAGCGTCGACTGCGCGTTCTTCGGCGCCAACGCGTTGAAAGTGATGCAGGGCGGATGGGTGACGCTCGCCGTCGCGACCGTGCTCTTCACGGTGATGACCACCTGGCGGACGGGACGCCAGCTCGTGGGGGAACGGCTGACGGCACGCGCCGTCCCGCTGCAGACGTTCATGGCGCTGGTGGAGGCGTCGCCGCCGCTGCGCGTCCCGGGGACGGCCGTCTTCATGACGGCGCAGCCGACCGGCACGCCGCCGGCGCTGGCCCACAACCTGAGGCACAACAAGGTGCTGCACGAACACGTCATCGTTCTCACGGTGGCCACGGTGCAGGTCCCGCACGTCACCGCCAGGGACCGCCTCGACGTGCAGTCGTTCGGGCACGGTCTCTACAACATGCGGCTGCAGTACGGGTTCATGGAAGATCCGAACGTGCCGGATGCGCTGCTCGGCGCCCGCGAACGCGGACTGCCACTCGACATCGAGGACGTCACCTATTTTCTCGGCCGCGAAACGATCATTGTCACGCGGCGGAAAGGGATGGCGATCTGGCGTGAAAAGCTGTTCGTGCTGATGACGCGCAACGCGGTGCGTGCCACCGCGTTCTTCCGGCTGCCGCCCGAGCGCGTCGTCGAGTTAGGCGTGCAGGTGGAGATGTGAGCGATGCAAGTCCGCTCCTCGGAGATTGAGCCGGAGGAGCTGCGCAGGCTGCTCGCCGAAGACATCGCGCGCAACCAGGCGCGCGAGTTTCGGCGGTTTTTCCTGACGCGCTTCGCCGTCGTCGGTGTACTCGTCTGGGTCTTCAGCTGGCCGGTGCCGCTCCTGCCCCACACTCTCCTGTGGGCACTGGCCGCCGCGGTGGTGTTCGCCTGCGGCCTCATGTCGCCAGGGCGTCATGCACCCACTGCTGGTAAGCGCTGGACGCCTCGGCGCTGAGGACGATGAATTCCGGCAGCTCGTAGGGATGCACGTCGCGGAAGCGCGCCTCGATGGCGGCCACGCGCTCGGCCGTCGTCTTGATGACGAGCTGCTGCTCGGTGTCCTCCTCGATCGCGCCTTTCCACCGGTAGAGCGACGTCATCGGCGGCAGGACGTTGACGCACGCCGCCAGCCGGTCCGCCACCAGCACGCGCGCGAAGGCGGACGCGTCGGTGCCGCTACCGAGCGTCGTGAGAATGATGACCGCTGAGCTCATGATTTCACTTGTACTCTGATCGTCGGTCTGGTACCACTTGTACTCGCGATGCAAACGCGCTATTCTGCCACGGTGCCATCCTCATCGATGCCGCGACGACGCCGCGGCCGCATCGTGCGGTATCTCGTCGTTGCCGTCGGCTGCGTGCTGATCATCGACGCGCTGGTCGGCGACCGCGGGTTCCTGGCGATGCTCAAGGCGCGGCAGCAGTACCGGACGCTCGAAGCGTCGCTGGCGCGCGCGCGCGCGGAGAACGCAAAACTCCGTGAAGAGGCGCGCGAGCTGCGCGAAGATCCGCAGGCGATCGAGGACATTGCCCGCCGCGATCTCGGCCTGATCCGGCCCGGAGAGAAGCTCTTCATCGTCAAAGATGTGAAGTAGAATCGTGCGCGATGCGGAGGGTGTTCATGACGCGCACAAGGTTCGTGTGTCTGCTCGCGCTCGTCTGCCTGGCCGCCCCGGCAGCGGCGCAGAACCGCGCCGGCAAGCCGCTTGAAATCTATGTCGTCGACGTGGAAGGCGGCAACGCGACCCTCTTCGTCACGCCGTCAGGCGAGACCGTGCTCATCGATACCGGCAACGGCGGCAACCAGGCCGCACGCGACGCCTCGCGCATCGTCGAGGCGGCCAAAGACGCTGGCGTCACGAAGATCGACCACCTGATCATCACGCACTGGCACGGCGATCACTTCGGCGGCCTGCAGGAAGTCGCCAGGCAGCTGCCCATCGCGCACTACTACGATCACGGGACCAACGTGCAGGCGACGCCGCAGACCGATGACTTCTTCAAGACGGTCTACGAGCCGCTGACGGCGAAGGCCCAGCACACGGTGGTGAAGCCAGGAGACACGATTCCCGTCAAGGACGTGAAGTGGACGGTCGTTGCCGCGGCGGGCAACGTGCTGAAGGCGAACCTGCCGGGCGCCGGCAAGCCGAATCCGTACTGCGCGGACTCGAAGGCGCAGGATCCGGACCCGACGGAGAACGCACAGTCGGTCAGCAGCTACATCACCTTCGGCAAGTTCCACGTCGTGCACATGGGCGACCTCACCTACAACAAAGAGCTCGACCTGATGTGCCCGAACAACCGCCTCGGCTCGGCGGACCTCTTTCTCGTCTCGCATCACGGGCAGGCGATCTCGAATTCGCCCGCGCTCGTGCACGCGCTTCATCCGCGTGCGGCGATCATCAACAACGGGACGCGCAAGGGCGGTCAGCCGGACGCGATGAAGGTGCTCTTCTCCTCGCCTGGTCTCGAGGACGTGTGGCAGATGCACTTCTCGCTGCTGAGCGGCCAGGAATATACGGTGCCCCGCACGTTCATCGCGAACCAGATCGACCAGCCCGACACGGCGCTGCCGATCGCCGCATGGAATCCGCCGCCGCCGGGTCAGCAGGCGCCGCCGGCGCCGGTGCACAACGGCAAGGCGTACTACTTCAAGATTGTCGCGCAGCAGGACGGCACCTTCACGGTGACCAACATGCGCAACAACTTCAGCAAGACGTATCGCCCGGGAACTTCCAACGCCACGAGGTAACCGTATGCAACGCGCTCTGCTCGCGCTGACGGCCATCGCCTGTCTCGCGGCGCCTGCGTTCGCGCAGACCCGCACGGCAAGGCCGCTGACCATCTACGTCCTCGACGTCGAGGGCGGCAACTCGGTGCTCTTCGTCTCGCCGACCGGCGAGTCGCTGCTGATGGATACCGGCAATGCCGGCGCGGTTGCCGCGCCGCGCGATGCGGGCCGGATCATGGAAGCGGTCCGCGACGCGGGCCTGACGCAGATCGACAACCTGATCATCACGCATTGGCACGGTGATCACTTCGGCGGCCTGCAGGAGCTCGCCAAGCAGATCCCGATCAGGCACTTCTGGGATCACGGGCCGAACATCCAGCCGGGCCAGGCCGCGGACGATTTCCTCAAGGGCCCGTATGCGGAGCTGATCTCGAAGGCGCAGCACACCGTGGCCAAACCCGGCGACAAGATTCCGCTCGGCGGCAGCAACGTCACCGTCGTCATTGCCGCCGGGATGCCGATTGCGGCGATGAAGGGCAACGGCGCCGGTCAGCGCAATCCCGAGTGCGCGAACTTCCAGCCGATCGACAACAACATGGAAGACCCGATGTCGGTCGGGATTCTCGTCAGCTACGGCAAGTTCCGCGCGCTGCACCTTGGCGACAACACGCGCAACAAGGAATTCGAGCTGGCGTGCCCGGTGAACCGCATCGGCACGGTCGACCTGATGCTCGGCATGCATCACGGCCAGGCGAGCTCGAACTCGCCGGTGCTCGTGCACGCGGTACGCCCGCGCGTGGCCATCGTCAACAACGGCACGCGCAAGGGCGGCGAGCCGTTCTCGATGCAGTCGATGTTCTCCTCGCCCGGCCTCGAGGACGTCTGGGAGATGCACTTCTCGCTGCTCAGCGGCCAGGAATTCACGGTGCCCGGCGCCTTCATCGCCAACACGATCGACCAGCCCGAGCCGTCCATGCCCATCGGGCAGTGGACGCCGCCGCCGCAGGGGCAGCAGGCGCCGCCCGCGCCGGTGCACAACGGCAAGTCCTATTTCATCAAGGTGACGGCGCAGCAGGATGGCACCTTCACCGTGACGAATACGCGCAACAACTTCAGCAAGACGTATAGACGCGGCGAAATCAACGCCACGAAGTAACGGAAACGGGCCGCAGAGACTCAGGGACCCGGAGGGAGAGAATGTCTCTGAGCCTCTGTGTCTCTGCGGCTCGTGACCGAATAGGATCTATCCATGGCCAAAAGCGGGCGACATTTCCTTCAGATTCCCGGACCGACCAACGTTCCCGACCGCGTGCTGCGCGCGCTCAGCAGGCCGACGATCGATCATCGCGGGCCCGAGTTCGCCACGCTCGCCAGGGAGGTGCTGAGCGGCGTCAAGGAGGTCTTCATGACCGCCTCGCCGGTCGTCATCTATCCCGGCTCGGGTACCGGGGCGTGGGAAGCGTCGCTCGTCAACACGCTGTCGCCCGGCGACAAGGTGCTGATGTTCGAGACCGGCCACTTCGCGTCGCTGTGGAAAGAGGTGGCGACGAAGATGGGCCTCGAGGTCGACTACGTTCCCGGCGACTGGCGGCATGGTGCCGATCCGGACGTCGTCTACGCGAAACTGGCGGAGGATCGCAGCCACTCGTACAAAGCCGTCTGCGTCGTGCACAACGAGACGTCAACGGGGGTCGTCAGCCGCATCGGCGAGATCCGCAAGCAGATCGACGCGGCGCGCCATCCCGCGCTCCTCCTCGTCGACACCATCTCGTCGCTCGGCTCGATCGAATACCGTCACGATGCGTGGGGCGTCGACGTGACGGTCGGCTGCTCGCAGAAAGGTCTGATGCTGCCGCCCGGCATCAGCTTCAACGCGATCAGCGAGAAGGCGGTGGCCGCGTCGAAGACGGCGAAGCTGCCGCGCGCCTACTGGGACTGGCAGCCGATGCTGCGCGATAACACCGCCGGGTTCTTCCCCTACACGCCGTCGACGAACATCCTGTATGGGCTGCGCGAGGCGCTCGTGATGATGCGCGAGGAGGGGCTGGACGCGATCTGGGCCAGGCACGAGCGCTTCGGCCGGGCGACGCGCGCGGCGGTGAAGGCCTGGGGCCTCGACATTCTGGCCGTCAATCCCGCCGAGTACAGCGGCGTGCTGACGGCCGTGGTGATGCCCGACGGCCGCGACGCGGATGCGTTCCGTCAGGTCGTGCTCGATCGCTTCGACATGTCGCTCGGCACCGGTCTCGGCAAGTTGAAGGGCAAGGTGTTCCGCATCGGCCATCTCGGCGACTTCAACGACCTGATGCTCGCCGGCACGCTGGGCGGCGTGGAGATGGGCCTGGCGCTCGCCGGCGTCCCGCACAAGAGCGGCGGCGTCCTCGCCGCGCTCGAGACGCTCACGGCCGAATCGCTCGCTTCCGCGAGCGCGTAAATCGAAAGAGCTAGGTCCCAAATCCCAAATCCCAAATCCCAAATCGCAAATCCAAAATTTGAAATTGCATTGGGATTTGGATCTTGGGATTTGGATCTTGGGATTTGGGATTTGGGATTTGGGATTTTCCCGTATGATGCCGAGCCATGCTCGGACAACTGGATACCTTCATCGCCTTCGTCGTCGTGATCCTGGCGGTCAGCCTGGTGATCACGCTGCTGAACCAGGCGGTCGTCGCCGTCGCGTCGTTCCGCGGCCTGCACCTGCGCTCCGGCATCGAAGTCCTGCTCGAGCAGATTGCCCCTGAAGCGAAGGCGCACGTCCGCGACATCAGCAACGAACTTCTCTGCCATCCGCTGATCTCCGATTCCACCTTCCACCGCTCCAACCGCTTCAAGCTGTGGCAGCTCGCCACGGCGATTCGGGTCGACGAGTTCAAGGACATCCTGCGGCGGGTGGCGTCGACGAAGGAAGCGCAGCACAGGTGGCCGGGCCTCGTCGCGGCGCTGCAGCGCAACGAGGTCTGGGACGAGGTGGACCTCTGGTTTCACAAGATCATGGATCGCGTCTCGCAGCGTTTCACGCTCTCGACGCGTGTCGTGACCTGCGCGTGGGCGGTCGCCATCGCGTTCGCCGTGCATCTCGACTCGTCGACGCTCTTTCGTGATTTGTCGAGCAACCTGGAAATCCGCACGCGGCTGCTCGCCTCGGCGGACACGATGACCGCGGAGGCGCAGCGCCTGGTCGACGCGCAGAATACGAACGCCACGCCGATCGCCGAACTGCAGCGGATTCTCGCGACCACGTCGCAGATCAACACGCAGCTGAACTCCACGGGCCTGCACCTGATGCCCGATTACCACCAGCACGCGCCCGGCGGCTGGTGGGCGCAGGACGACCTCCTGCCGTTGATGCGCTCCGGCATCGGCGGCTGGGACGTCAACTCGCATTTCTTCGGCGTGCTCTTCTCCGCGATGCTCCTCAGCCTCGGCGCGCCGTTCTGGTTCAACGTGCTGCGTCAGGCCGCGTCGCTGCGGCCGATCGTCGCCAACCTCGCCCACGACGAGCGCGCGGCCGCAAGGCCGGCTGATGCGTCCGGCGGCAGCGATGCAACCGGCGCTACGCCGAGCTAGTTCTTCGACCGCGACAGCACTTCTTCGGTGTGTTCGCCGAGGAGAGGCGCGCGCCTTTTGACGTCAGGCGGCGTGGCGCTCATCTTGATGGGCGACCCGAGCGCCTTGATGGCGCCGAGCGTCGGATGGGCGACATCGACGACCAGCTCGCGGGCCAGGACCTGCGCATCCTGGAACACCTGCGCGTAGTCGTTGATCGGCCCCGACGGGATGCCGTTCGCCTCGAACAGCCCCAGCCAGTGGGCGCGCGACTGCGTGCTGGTGATCGCCTCGATGCGCGCGGCGAGGTCGGCGCGATTCCTGATGCGCATACCGTCCGTCAGGAACTCCGGCATCGCCTTCCACTCCGGATGCCCGAGCACTTCGCAGATGCGATGGAAGCTGCGATCGTTGGCGCCGCCGAGCGTGATGTAGCCGTCGGCGCAGCGGAACGCCTGATACGGGGCGCTCATGCGGTGCGCGGAGCCGAGCCGCTCGGGAACGCCCCGTCCCGAAAAGTACTGCGTCGATTCCCACACCGACAGCCCGACGCCCGCATCGAGTAGCGAAGTGTCCACCTGCTGCCCTTTGCCGGTGCGGTGCCGGTATTCGAGCGCCGCGAGGATGCCGATCGTCGCAAAGAGACCGGCGCCAAGATCGGTGAGCGGGATGCCGGACTTCACCGGCGCGCCGCCGGCGTCGCCGGTCACCGACATGATGCCGGACACGCCCTGCGCCACCAGATCGAACCCGCCCTTGTGACGATGCGGACCCGTCTGCCCGTATCCAGAGATCGAGGCGTAGATCAGTCGCGGGTTGATCGCTGACAGGTCCGCGTAGCCGAGGCCCAGCTTCTCGAGGGCGCCAGGCCTGTAGTTCTCGACGAAGATGTCGGCATCGCGAATCAACTCCTTCACCGCGTCGACGCCTGCGCTGGTCTTCAGATTCAGGACGACGCTGCGCTTGCCGCGATTGACGGCGTTGAAGCTCGGGCTGTCGGTGCCGATGGCGCCGGGCATCGTCCGCGTCGAGTCGCCGTTCGGCGGCTCGACCTTGATCACGTCGGCGCCGAAGTCGGCGAGCAGCATCGTGCAGAACGGGCCGGCCATCACCTGCGTCAGATCGATCACACGCAGCCCTGCTAGCGCCCCACCGGTGGCCTGGTTCATTACCGTTATTGAACCACGAAGACCGCGACGAACACGATGCGCCGAAAATCTTTCGCGGCCGTCGCGTTCTTCGTGGTTGAATTCGTTTGTCCCGTTGGAGGCCACTTGTCCGAAACGCTCTTCCAGATCGATCCGCCGTTCGCCGTTCTCACCTTCAACCGGCCGCAGGCCCGCAACGCGATGACGTGGGCGATGTACGACGCGCTGCTCGCTGCGTGCGAGGAAGTGGACAGCAACGCGGCGGTGCGCGTGTTCATCCTCAAAGGCGCAGGCGGCAAGGCGTTCGTGTCGGGCACCGACATCTCGCAGTTTCAGAGCTTCCGTACGGCGAAGGATGCGATCGATTACGAGAAGAAGATCAGCGTGGTGCTCGGGCGGCTCGCCGCCGTCAGCAAGCCGACACTCACGCAGGTCGAAGGCTTCGCTACTGGTGCCGGCTGCGGCATCGTCGCCACCTGCGACCTGTCGATCGCCACCGATGACTCGCAGATCGGCATCCCCATCGCGCGCACGCTCGGCAACGTCGCCTCCTCCGGCACCTTCGCGCGCATCGTCAACCTGATTGGTCCGGCGCGGGCGAAGGAGATGATCTTCACCGGCCGCCTTTTTTCCGCCGCCGAGGCGCAGGCGATGGGCCTGGTCACCCGCGTCGTGCCGAAAGCGTCGATCGAATCAGCGGTGCAGGAGATCGCGCGCCAGATCGCATCGAATGCGCCGCTGACCATCCGCGCGACCAAGGAGATGACGCGCCGCCTGATGGAAGCGCGCGGCCCCGAGCAGAGCGACGCCTTTCCAGCACATTGGGATCCTAAGCTTAGAATTCCACGTGGACAAGTTGTCG